>Ga0118677_10008179_pt1 | contig 16890 bp, 7 predicted proteins | sample AliMusrvi5mmetaG_FD_86154 | JGI IMG/M metagenome (GOLD analysis project Ga0118677, IMG submission 86154) | reverse complement strand
TGTGGCAAATATCGGAATACCAAAACCCTCACTGAGGCATTACCGATCGCTCTGCGGGCTTTGTAGGGCGATTCAGTTTTTCAATCTGCGTGACGTCCGACGTTTTTCAACAAGTTCCTAGAGATGAAAAATGAGTATAAATCAATGCGAATGAGCTCCAGTGCGACAAAGCGCTGTGCCTTGCATCATCCCCGCAAGGCACAGTGGGAATTAGATAGAACTAGCCCTCGCAACAAACACGATCTCCGGCGGTTATGGCTTTGGATTGGCAGGCAAAGGTGCACGCAAGATCTCCGGAACCACGTCCGTGCTGAACACCATTGGTGACTGGGTCAGGTAATAAGTGCGGATCGCCGGGTATCTTTCCTGAACCAGCAGAAGTGTTCGGAAGTCAAAGCTCTGCACATCGGAGCGCTCTTCCATGTGAGCTGCGCTAATAAAACCGCAAAGTGTCTCGACAAATTCTCCAGGATCAACTGTCTTGTTGGGCTCGAAAGCCAATGCCGGCATCGATTCGGCCTCCTTGATCTCCGCCTCGGTCTTGCCATCTGCCACTGCGGCTAGTTTTGCGTCAGAGTAGCCGGCGGGCAAAATCTTGGTTTCAAGATTAAAGTGGACCCGCTCTGCCGTATGTGCACGTACGGCCGCGTCTGGTGATGACTTTCCTGCGCCGGTCCGGTACCAGCGTGTATAGAAAGCAACAAAGCGGAATAGCTGTGCGGCATTCGTCGGCGCGTAAGGGCTGAACATGTGCTCTTGTGCAGCAAAAGCTACACTCACCGGAGAAAGCGCCAGATCGTTTTTCTGCTCGGGGCCGAAATGCAACTTGTCGCAGATGAACTGACGCTGTGCATCGGTCATCGAAATGTCGTGAGCGTAGACACGATTCTCAATCGTGTAGGGCTGCCCGTCTGCGCGCCGGCATGACTGCGGGTTCAAAAACTGGTCATGCCAAATCAGCGACTGGTGGTCCGTTGTTACTCCCGTGTCGGTCTCGATTGTGGTAATGCCGTTGTCCAGTCCCACCTCAAACGCCGGCAGTGTATTCTCTGGGCGCAGGCCGCGTCCGCCCCGATGCCCCTGCGCATCAAAGCGATCAAGGTACCCAATCTGAGCCTTGTCACCCGCGGCTTTCTCTCTAGCCTCCTTCAGAACCGAGGCCAGCATGTCAGGCCGGTCTGAGATGATCCCATCCACGTGTTGATCTAGCAGCTTGCGCATTGTGGCCTTGTCATCCACTGTCCAGGGCACGACAAGGAACCCTGCCGCCTGCAGTGTCTTAACGTTGACTGAAGCCATCTCACCCAGCAGCGTATCTTTCAGGGGCGATAGCGCGGGCCTGAACCTGTCCCCATGCTGCTTGGCGTGGGTAGCCGCCCTCGTCATCAACGCGAGAAAGGGGTCATTCGCAATAGAGGACTCGCTCACTTTCTGCGCAATTCCAAGTGCTGAATCGATTATGAGAAGTGCGCAAAAAATGGATAAAACACGCAGGGCGCTGAATGTCCGAGTCTTGCGCTGCAATTCGATCGCGTCAGCTGAGTAAGAGTCTTTACTGCGCATGGAAGTCTCTCCTTTGGTACGGATAATCAAAGAGAAGCATTGGTATCCAGTTATGGTGGCCCCTGTTTCATGCGCCATCGCTTTCCTGGTAAACATAGCGCTTTGCTGTCTCCATAAAGTTAGCAAGATCGGTTGCCTTCCAGGCCTCACTTCGCTTTAGTTCCGCGCCTAGAATGTCGGCAACCAGTGGCGCCGCTTCAATGGCAGCACGAGCGTCGAGGAAAAGTGCGCGGGTGCGCCGGGCCAGCACATCCTCGACTGTGCGAGCCATTTCATGCCGAGCCGACCAGATCACTTCGCGCAGTTTGAATGGAAGACGAGGATGAATAGGTGCATCAAGAGTGGCGTTCTCAGATCCGATTGCCGCCAGCATGGGCAGATCAGAACCGTAAACGCGCTCCCACTCGGATGCGCCATTGAGTGAATCCTCGGTCCAGCCGTGGAGCCTCAAATCGAGAGTCCGCGAAGGTAATGCGGGAAGGGAAGCGACCGCGCAGGCACGGTCGATCGTATCTTGCCCCATGCGCCGGTACGTAGTCCATTTTCCTCCTGTAACTGTAACCACGCCGGATTGAGATACCAGAATTGTATGGTCTCTCGAAAGTTGCGCCGTCTTGACTCCGCCTTTGCGCACTAAGGGCCGCAAGCCCGACCACACACTGCGTATCTCATCGGCTCCCGGCGTGTGACCAAAGTAGCGAGTGATATGGTCCAGGAGAAATTTCCGCTCTGAGGCAAGCGCGCGCGGCTCGGTCGACGCTGTATCAACCAGTTCATCTGTGGTCCCCACAATGGTTGCACCGTGCCAAGGGATAGCAAACAGTACCCGGCCATCTGCCGTCTTCGGAATCATGAGTGCTGTATCGCCCGCCAAAAAGGAATGCGGCAAAACGAAATGCGTTCCCTGGCTTACGGCAAGCAACGAAGCATGCTCGCCGCGGTCCATGGAGAGTGTTTCCTCCGCATAGACCCCGCATGCATTGATCACAACCTTGGATTGCAGGTCAAACAGGTTGTCGCCTTCCCGGTCGCGTGCCTGGATGCCGACCGTCTTGCCGTCGCGCTGCAGAAAACCTACGGCTTCCACGTAGTTGATCGCGGTTCCGCCAAGATCCTGAAAGGTGCGCAACAATGAGATAGCGTACCGAGCATCGTCAAACTGCCCATCGTGATAAAGGATGCCTCCCCGAAGGCCATCTGCGATAATCCCCGGCAGCTTTTCAAGGGTGCTCTTGCGGGAGAGAAGCTCCGACCGCCCCAGCGAAAGGCGCCCCGAGAGTAGCTCGTAGATTTTCAGCCCGAGCCCATAGTACGGAAGCGAGCCATAACTGTAAGCTGGGACCACGAACGAGAGATCGTGGACAAGATGCGGTGCGTTCCTCAACATGTGGCCGCGCTCTCGCAAAGCATCGACGACCAGGGTCAAGTTAAGTTGCTCCAGGTAGCGGACGCCGCCGTGCACCAGCTTAGTGCTTCGGCTCGATGTCCCTTTGGCAAAGTCGAATCGCTCGACCAGCAGGGTTCGATAGCCCCGGGAAGCAGCCTCCACCGCAGTGCCAAGGCCACTTGCCCCGCCGCCAATCACCAACACATCCCAAGGCTCGCCTTGCTGTCCTAGCTGCTGCAGAATACCCGCTCTTAATGCCATTTCCGTAACTCCCTATTACTGCTGCGCGAACTCGCGATGACTCCGCTAATTGCTAGAATATATTTCTTTTCCTCTGAATTGCGCCCTTCAATATATTATCGGCAGACTTCATAAGCGAAATGGTTGTGGATCGCTTGAGTGGGTGAAGCACCAGAGTGGCCAACGACGAAGGAGGCAAAAGTAATAGGGCGCCGACCACGGTGTCGTGGCCGGCGCCCTGGGGTCGCGCGGGTTAGTAGATCACCTTCAGTCCGAACTGGATAATGCGCGGCTGGAAGGTACTGGAAATGACGCCGCCACCGCTGGGGCTGTTGAGCGAGGACGAGGTACTGAGCGTTCCGGTAAGGCCGCTCGATGGCAGATACAGATTCGCGTGGTTGAACACATTGTAGAACTCGCTGCGGAATTCCAGCTTCATATCTTCGAACGGGATATGAAACTGCTTATTCAGGCTCAGGTTCGTCTCGTAGAAGGCTGGGGTGCGCCCAGGATTGCGAGGCGAATTTCCGAACGGGCTCAGCAAGTTGCCGCTGCCGTCCTTGGTGGCCGGCAGCGTAAAGGCAGCCCAATTCACATATTGAATGTAGCCCGTGTTGGCCTGCTTCACTGACCTGCCTTGTGTCCGGGTCTGTCCCGCAACTACGTTGGGGCGGTATTCGTTAGCGCCGCGATAAGTGGCCACAATCTGTTGGGACACGGCGGTGGATGCATTAGGTGTATAGGTTAGGTTGAATGGGGTGCCAGCCTGCATCGTGTTGATAGCGCTCACTTGCCATCCACCAAGCAATGCGTCTTCGGCGCCATTCATGCTGCTTAGGAAGCGCCGACCGCGTCCGAATGGAAGCTCGTATACCAAACTGGTGATGTTGGCGATCGGCAGGTTGTAGTCTGACTGCGCATAATCCGCGTTGATGTTGTTGGCGTCCTGCGGAGAAGGCGTGTTGCCTTCCAGAGAAGCTGAAGCGTTGTCCAGCGAGTGCTCCCAGGTAAAGGAGTTCAGCATCGTAAGGCCGCCGGAGAGTTGTTGTTCATACTTTGCCTGAAGCGCGTTGTAGTGAGACTTGAACGCGTTGGGCGCTGCGGTGATGTCGCTCGGCCAGTTGGCAAATGGCCGCGCAAAGCCGTTGGCGGGGTTCTTCTGGTTCGCGTTCAAGAAGCCCTGGAGCTTGACGCCATGACTGCCAATGTAGGCCACATCGATCAGGATGTTTTTTGCCAACTGTCTCTGCACACTAAGGTGATAACTCTCGACGTAGCTATCTTTGGTGTTTTTCGGGATGTAGGTGATGTTGTCAGTGGCCGGGTTGAATGTAGTTACCAGGTTGGCTGGATACCCTTGGTCGGCTGTCACATAGCAGGTGGTGGCTGGAGCGCCGGAGGGGCATACATTGGTGGTGGTCGGTTTGGGTTGCGGCGCCTGAACGAAAACGGCCTGGGGTGCGTTGATTGCCAGGATGTCGCCCGAGCCGGCGCGAGTGTAATGAACATAGCTGATGCCGTAGCCGCCGCGCACAGAGGTCTTTGGCGTAAGTGCATAGGCAAAGCCGACCCGTGGACCGTAATCGCCCAGCGAGGGGTTCACCAGCGTCTTGCCGTACACGCCGCCCGCTGTAACCGGCGTGATGCCGTTGCCCGCGGTGGCGCCAGGAGAAAGGGTTAACACCGTTTGCGTTGTGGGATCGAAGTTCGAGATGTAGTTGTGCTGCTCTGAATACGGCGAACCATACTCCCAGCGAAGGCCCAGGTTAAGTGTCAACTTCGGGTTAAGCTTCCAGTCGTCTTGCGCGTAGACACTATCCATGGTCTGGCGCAGATGGGCTACAAAGTAGTTAGCCAGCCCATAAGTGCTGGTTAGGCCAAACATGAAGTCAGCCCAGTAGGTGTCGGCAACGGTTGTGCCGCCTGTGCTGTAGGCGCCGCCGTAGGTGTAAGAACCGTACAGCGGGTTGTTGTCGTTGACCGCCATCCAGATCTTCTCGTACTCGTATCCGAACTTGAACGAGTGGCGTCCTCGCACCCAAGTGAAATTGAGCTTCGGATCCATCAGCGCTGGATTCTGCCATTGGGGATTGGTGCTTTGGCGGCCAAAGCCGCTGAAGTTGGAGATGGAGACTGTGGGCAGGCCGCCGGCTACCACGGGGTTAGTTGGTAGCCCAGGAATCGTGAGGGCGGTGTTGCCGATCGAAAGCGTGTATTTGCCCGCCTTGGTGCGCGACAGTCCGAGACGGGCGTCAAGCACCTTATTGGCACCCATTAGGCGCGTGTAGCCAAGTGCGATCTGCTGATCCAGAACCCGGATCGTTCCGTTGGTCTGACCGTCAATTGGCAGCGGAATCGTCGGGTTGTTCACGCCCGTTTCTTTGCGGTCGCTGACGCGTAGGAACCACGAGTTGTTCGCGTTCTGGTGAAAGTCCAGACGAAGATCGCCCTTGTCTGCTTTGTCCGTGAACGGCGCTTCAAACGAGTAGTCGTTCGAGTTCAAGCCGGTCGTGGCCGAGCCGCTTAACGGCAGTGCGGTGATCTTCTTGAAATAGGAAATGAGCTTCGCTGACAATGGGTTGACGGCGCCGGTAGGAATCGCCGTGCCTGCCGGGTACGATGCTCCGGTTGTCGGGTTCTGCACTGCAACCACGAGTATGCCATTGAGTTCATTCTGAGTAGGCAGCGTCAGCACCGTCAGAGGCTTCAGCGTTGCCCGCAGACCCTCATAGTCCAGAAAGAAGAACAGTCTGTCCTTGACGATGGGTCCGCCAAACGTCATGCCGAACTGGTTGCGGTTCAAAGTGGGCTTCTGAAACGGAACCGTAGTGCCGGTATTGCTGACCACGGTGGGCTTGAAGTAACCCTCGGCATTCAAGGCCGTGTTGCGAATAAACTCGTACAACAAGCCGTGGAAGCGATTCGTCCCGCTGGCCGAGGCAACGTTAATCGTTGCGCCGGAAGACCGGCCGTACTCCGCGTTCTCGTTGTTCGTTACCACGTTGAACTGAGCCACTGAGTCCGGAGGTACCGAGATGATCTGATTGTCAAATCCCTGGTTGCTCTCGCCGTATGCGTTGTTGTCCATGCCGTCCAGCATGAAGTTATTGAACATGCTGCGTTGACCGTTGATGTTATAAGCACCTTGCCGCAAGAGACTGTTTAGCGAACTGGTCGTTGCTGCCGTTGGTGCCTGACGTGCCCCGGCCACCAGGCCCAGAAGGTCGGCGTAGTTTCGGCTGACAAGTGGAAACGCCGCAGTCTGGTAACCAGTGACTGTCTCACTCCGTTCGCTGGAGTCGGTTTCCAGTTGTAATGCCACATCGGTCACTTGCACCGTTGTTGCGCTCTTGCCAACTTCGAGTGTCAGGTCAATGCGCTGGCGGGAGCCAACGGAAATCGTAATGTGATCTGCCACCGCCGTACTGAAGCCCGCATGTTCAGCTGATATCTTGTACCGGCCTGTATGGAGCGAAGGAACCTCGTACTGGCCTTCAGTTCCAGTTACCGAGGTATATGCCGCGCCCGTATCTTCATTCAATACTGTCACTGTTGCGCCCGGTAGCACTGCTCCCGTCGCATCGTGGATGGCGCCTACGAGGCTGCCGGTATCGTACTGTGCAAAGGCGATCGTTGCTGGAAACGTAAGTAAGAGTGCCAGGACAAAGTACATCCAACACGAGATGCGCATCCCGAATTTCACCTTATTGCTCCTTGCCTCTTTGCATACGTTCAGCAGTTGTGTACGTTCTTCGATAGAAACTGCGCGATTCCCTGTTCTCAAGGATTGCGCCGCCCCGATTTCCAGCCTCAAAGACAGATATTTCGAAATCATACTGCCTCCTAATTTTCAGAAATCATAGCAAGCACATCTACTTACAATGGTTAAGGTTCCAACAAAACAAAAATCCACCCCCAACCACCAGACCTCTACCCTCGGGTCGCAAAGCCCCTGACCCTGCCGGTAAAGGACTTGTAATTGGCGGTGGATTTCTCTCTTGACTCTCCCGCGCAAGGAAACTAGCAATCAACTGCAAGGCATGTCAAGAGAAAAATGACAGACCTCAGGCTTTTCGCAGAGATGGGTTCTCACCCAAGTTTTTGATGTGTGTCTATGCCTTGGAGAATGAAACCTTGTGTTTGCTGAGAGTTATGGAGCCAAATTTGGAAATCAGACGGCAACAAAGAGGATTGCGTGTAATGCACGCAGGTAAAGAACCACCTTCTGGAGTACCCGCGGGATGCCTTTGGGCGTCATCTTTATTCGCACAATCAGTTGCGCAACAGTCAGACGCCGCAATCCCGCTCAGACTGTCAAAACTTGCAATCTTCCGGCTTTAGCAAGAAATGGGTGAATGGGCAGGAATCGAACCTGCACTCACGCCCGTCCTGTAGATCTATTTGGAATATTTGCCTACCTTGTAACCGAGATCGCTCCTTGAGAGGCCGAGTCGTCTCGCGGCTTCAGCTTGTACACCCGCAGATGAGTCGATCGCTCGCTCAACCACAATCTTCTCGAGTGTGGCCAGCAACTCCCGAATATCCAACTGCTCCGGAAGTTGCGCTGCGAACTCTTCTATAGCCGACGAGAAACTAAGTGACTTGGGCACCGCCGCACCAGCCTGGAGTGGGAAGTCCTCAGGTTGCAGTTCCGCTTGCCGCCCTAGAATCAGCGCCCGCTCAAGCAGGTTCGCCAACTCTCTTACGTTTCCCGGGAACGGGTAGCTGTTTAACCTCTCAAGCGCATCTCGGCTCACCGGCTTGCTCTGTACTTTCATCTCACCAGCGATCTTGGAGGTTAGCATCCGGCAGAGTTCGCCGATGTCCTCCCTTCGCTCGCGCAGGGGAGGAATCGAAATTGGAACTACGGCCAGCCGATAGAAGAGATCCTCGCGAAACTGTCCACTTTGAAATCGTTCCTGGAGGTCGCGGTGGGTAGCGGCGAGAACTCGCACATCCACTTTCCTAGGCACCGTTGAACCGACGCGCTGAATTTCTCCAGTCGAGAGCACTCTCAAGAGCTTTGCTTGTGCGGCTGGAGACATCTCCGCCACCTCATCAAGGAAGAGTGTGCCCTCATGCGCAGCTTCAAAAAGTCCGCCTCTTGCTTTGTCGGCTCCGGTGAAGGCCCCCCGCTCGTGCCCAAACAACTCGCTTTCCAACAGCGACTCGGTCATTGCAGCGCAATTGATTGCAATGAACGGCCGATGTGACCTGAGTCCATTACGGTGAATCGCGCGGGCGACAAGTTCCTTTCCTGTTCCGGTTTCTCCAGTGATAAGCACCGTTGAATTTGTGCCTGCTACGCGAGTAATCAGTTCGCGTACCTGGCGGATGCCATCGCTACTTCCGACGATCTCATCGGTGCCTTCCAGCTTCCGCACCTCAGTCCGCAGGACTGCATTCTCGCGGAGAAGAATCGTATGCTCACACGCGCGCCGAATGGTCGCTCTCATCACGTCAAGGTCAAACGGCTTGGTAAGAAAATCAAACGCCCCGTGGCGCATGCTCTCTACTGCAAGTTCCACTGTACCGACGGCCGTAAGGAAGACGACCGAGGTTGTGGGGTTGGAGTCCCGAACTTCTCGAAGAACATCCAAACCTGATCCGTCATGCATCTTTTGATCGGTGATGACGGCGTCGAAGTCCTCGTTCGATAAGAGTTCCTTCGCCTCCGAAGTGCCAGACGCTTCAAATGTAAGATGGGAGTCAAGACGTAGATTCGCTCTGAGAATCCGTCTCATGTTAGGCTCGTCATCGACGATTAATAACTTACCCATCTTCAGCTCCCGCTGAACCGTCATTCTTCGCATCCCTTGCCAGCGTCATAGAAAATGTAACACAGCCATTTCGGTTATCGCTCAACCACAGATCCCCACCATGCGCCTTGGCCGCACTTCTGGCAATGGCAAGGCCAAGGCCAGTCCCGCTGGCCTTGGTCGTAAAGAATGGCTCGAACATTTGAGCTCGAGTTGAATCAGGTATAGGAAAGCCGGAGTTTTGAATGTCGATACGAGCAATATCTTCTTCGAGCGATGCCCCAAGCCGGATCGTTCCGCCTTCAGGAGTAGCGTCGATGGCGTTGATCACCAGGTTGAGAAGAGCTGCCTCAACCAGTGGACTGTCGATGTCCACTGAAATCTCCCTCGACAACTCAAGTGCAATCGTAATGCCGCGGTTGGCTGCGTGGGCTTTACTGACAGCCGCAACATAGGAAAGGAGATCAAAGAGGAGAGTCGGCAAGCGCACAGGCAAGGACGGCCTGGCGAATGTAAGAAAGTCAGACGTAAGCAACTCGAGCCTTTTTGATTCCTGCTCTGCGATTGCATACATCTCCTTTCGCTCCCCCTCATCCAACTCCGTCTTCTTTGCGGTCAAAAGGGAACTTGAGATCATCGAAACCGGATTGCGAATCTCGTGTGCGATTCCACTTGCCAGTCGTCCAACCGCTGCAAGCTTCTCCTCGCTAATCAAGCGTTCGCGCGTGTCTTCCAGAACTTTCATGCTGGCAGATAACTTCAGCTGATTTGCCTTTAGCTGGTTAACCAGAAACCAAACGAGCAAGCCCATTTGAAGGTATACGACTGAAAGCATCCACCCTTCGAAGTATTGCGTGATTCGAGCCGGCGGGTGTAGGCCAAAATAGTGCCAAAGCCACAGAAAAATCATGCCATCGGATACGGTAATTGTCAGAATTGTCGGACCCAGGCCAAAAGTATAAGCGCACTGCAAAATCGGGATCGCGAGAAGCACAAAATAGGGGTTCTCGTCCCGATTGGTCACGTAAGTTACAAGTGCCGTCAGTATAAAAGTCAGAGTAATAGTGATAGACGTCTGAATTCTGGAGGCCTGCTGTGTGAGGCGCGATCCCCTCGCATGGAGCCAAAGTAACTCAGATATTGTTAAAGCCAAAGCCAAGCCGAGCAATGTCACAACAGGTATAGGTGGCTTGCCCACAATTGATGCGAAGATCGTGTGCAACAAGAGCAGCATTGCAACCACGAGAAAAGTAATGATGGAGAATACGGACTTGATTCTACTGAGTCCTTCTATTGGAATGGACTCCTCGGATGGCTCCAAACGTGTTCTCATTTCTTCCCCGTTCGACTCAAAGGCAGTGTCTCTACAGGCCTGAAGCCGGCGCTTCAGAAGCTAGGCATCGCGCCATGATGGTAGTGATGGTCGGTTCAGAACGAAGCGATGGTTCATGTATACTCCCCCCTCTTGAGGCTTGCAAGAGAGCTGGATTTCGTGTCATTCGAGCCGCCCGCCATGCGGAGCGAGCAGGAAACATCGTCCAACGACGCCCCTTCGGTTTGTCCGATTGTCTATGTCCATCATACTTGGTCCTCGCAAAGAGGTTGCCCTGGAAGATGTGCCGCATTTGCTGCTTCGCGCGGCTTGGTGTCATTTCCGCGCTTGGACAACGTGACTGCATAAGTCAGACGGGCACACCCAGGTTGTGGCCATGGCTGTAACCAGAGGCCCCGGTAACGCCGCGACAACTACACATCGACAAGGGATTAGAGACCCCATAGTTTGTGTCGCGCCGTCAACTCGATACAGAGAGCCTTGAGCGGCTGAGGGCGGTCATCCCTTGCTGGCGATGAGCTCTCTGGGACCACCAAATGATTCGAAGTCAGTTCAAAATGTAGACGGACGCGCAAATATTTCGGGGAAACATTCATTCGCCACTCGGAAATGCAGGACCACGGTAAACCCTCCGGAACATAATCACTCATTTCATGCGACGCACCAACACCTCCACGAAGCGGCGGATAACGATCTCGGCACGCTGAAAACCGCCTAATTGCCCTAAATATGACTCTAGTTGCACGGGATGCGCGAGATTTACGGACTTTCAACACCCTTCTCATTTGTGAAGAAAAGCTCCAGAGCTGGGCGGCATCAGTGCTCAAAAACAACAAATCATTTCTCTCAGGACAACCAATCATTTGGCCTCGGGGCTAGCCAATGCCAAGAAAATTGCTTGCTTAAAAGCAATGTCGACTAAGTGCATTGCGAAAAGAATGGCCAACAGTGTATTGACGGCGGAACGACACACCCCTAACAGAAGTAAGAACGCCGTCGCCAGGGGAAGAGGAGGACGTATGTCGAGCAGGGGCGCAGGAGCCATTCTGTCAACATTGGCGCTAGTCTGCGTTGCGGCGCTGCCCGCAACGGGACAATCATTCAGGGTCCAATGTCCAACAAGCACGCTAACTCACCCAGTTGCGGCCAGTAACAACTCGGAGCCGGTGTACAACGGCCCGACGGTGCAAAGCCATGGCGCAGGTGGATACCTGACTCCAAGCACAAATATTAATGGCGCCATCAAATGCCAGCAGATTTCCGGCGGTGATGGCTATGCGACCATGGGCGATGGTACTCAAACCTATTTGTTCTCCTTCGGCCCACTTTCAGGGCTCGCCGACATCGCGAGCGGTCTGCCAGGTACGCAGTATCCCAGTGGATTCAATGCGGTGGCGCCGGTAACACTCGTGGCAGGCGATCCAGCAACAACAGTTGGCCCTGCGGCCGGATCGCCGGGCACGTATAACTTGGGAGCATTTACATATAACGGAGCTGTAGGTCTGACACCGGATCTGGATGGCATCGCCTCAGGGGCCTGCGCTTCTCCATGTCTGAATGGACACGTTGATCCACGCCCAATCATGGATGTAGGTGTGATGAACGGCAATATCCCAGCCCCTTTGATGGCCATCGACGAGGATGACGAATACTTCCTTACCTTGACCAACGTTGGTATGATCATGCGGCCTGATCTGTTCGAGCAGCACACGGTTCACTTCCATGGTTATCCCAACGCATCGTCGTTCTATGACGGCGTTCCTGACGCTTCAGTTGCAATCAATATTGGTGGCAGCTTCACGTATTACTATCTCGCGCCGGATGCGGGCACATACTTCTATCACTGTCACATCACGCCCCCAGAGCACCTTCAAATGGGCATGGTTGGGCAAATTTATGTTCGTCCCCGCCAGAATCGGGTCCCGACCGGGGCTGACCTGTTTGCATCCCTCCAGAAACAGCAAGGCGACCCCCGCACTGCATGTAACACCTCGGACCTTGTTTGCAGCAATCCGCTCCCCGCTGTGAATACCGGTGCGGTTGGTGGTGGCAAGTACGCCTATAACGACGGCGACGGCACGACAGCATACGACGTCGAGTATCCCCTCCAAATCCACGGGTTCGATCCCAACTTCCATTTTGTCGGCATGACCTTCAACCCTGAAGGATTCGCGGACATGAAGGATAAGTACTTCCTGCTGAATGGGCGAAGCTATCCCGACACTGTAACTCCGGGGCCATTGGAGACAATGTCGGCGGATGGTCAGGTGCACTTCTCCCAGCCGCTGCCTTCCATCATCAACATAACTGCTGGTCAGAAGGCGCTGCTTCGCATTTCGGACTTGGATGTAACCGAGTACCAGACGCTGGCTTCGCTGGGTATCCCAATGAAGGTTATTGGATACAACGCCAAGCTGCTGCGAGATCAGGCCGGAAACAACATGTACTACACCACTAACTCGATCACCTTGGCAGGTGGCGAGTCGCTGGATGTGATTCTTGATAGTACGGGTGTCCCCAGTGGAACCTACTACCTCTACACCCCCAATCTTGACCACCTGTCAAATGACGCTGAGAACTTCGGCGGACTGATGACAGAAGTCCGCGTGAATTAGGAGAGCAATGATGAGGCCGATGATTATGAAAAGCGCGTTCTTGAAGATAAGACTGCTTCTGGCCGTTATAGTTGCAGTCGCGGCGCTCGCGGCGACGGCTCATGCTGCGGCTCCGGGCATAACTGGTACCGGAACCTCCGGTACTTTCAACCTGACGGCGCAAACTGCCTATCTGACCCAGCCGGATGGACAATCCATCTATTCGTGGGGATATGGTTGCAGCACTGCGCCAGCTTCGACGAACTACGCGCCGGCGGCGATCACCACCGGGTTCTGCAGCACAATGCAGGTTCCTGGTCCAACCCTGATCGTGACTGAAGGACAAACTGTCACGGTGAATCTTGCCAACAGCTTGCCTGCGTCGGCCGGTAATACATCGATATTGTTCCCAGGGTTCCAGGTAACTACTACGGGAGGTGTATCTGGCCTGCTGACTCAGGAGGCCGCGCCTGGCGGTTCGGTAACATATTCATTTGTTGCTTCGACGCCGGGGACCCACTCCTATTACAGCGGAACTCAAGGGGACCTCCAGATTGAGATGGGCCTTTACGGGGCCGTTATTGTGCTCCCGGCAAATGTGCCTACGGCATGCAGTAGTGGACTGGCTGCAAGCAATCTTGCCGCCGAAGCCCACTGGGGTGAAAAGGACTTCAGGCTTGCTTCTGCCGCCTTTGATCATGCCAAAACTTGCTACGACCGCGAGTATCTCTTCCAGTTCAGCGAGATCGATCCGAGAATCCACCTCCTGGCCCAGGAGCAGGTGGCCACGGCAGGAAACTGCACTGCCGGGGCTCCCGGATGCAGCCTTCAGGTTCCCACGGAGCCTTACCATCCAGCCTACTTCATGATCAATGGCCGCTCGATGCCGGATGACATGGACCCCAACTATGCCTACCAGTATCCGCACCAACCCTACAACGGCAACCCGCACCTGCATCCCGGCGAAACCGTGCTCTTGCGCATTATCGGCCAGGGCAGATGGCAGCATCCGTTCCACGAACATGCTAACCATGTTCGCATCCTGGCTCGAGACGGAAACCTGATTCTCAGCCAATCCGATTCGACATTGCTCGCAGGCCCGGCGCTCTTCACGACCACAACCACTCCCGGCGTCACGATGGACGGACTCTTCTACTACACGGGCAGAGGCTTGAACTGGGACATGTATGGTCACAATCCCAAATCGGGGGATCCGACCGCCACATTGGGCTGCACTCCGGATGCCAACGGCTACAACACCGGTGATCCAACGGCGATCAATTACTACGAGTGGTGCCAGGACCACAACAAGCCGCTTCAGACGTCCCCGTTTGGCGATGTCGCGAGTGACGGTCCAGCGACTCTTCCCGATCCGAACATCCTCACAAACGGTGCATGGTACGGCGGAAGCCCTTACCTTGGGCCGGATGCAACCGGGCGCGCTGTCGGCGCAACGGGAGTGACGCCTCCATCGGGCACGATCGCGAACTCACCAGGCGGTGAGGCGGGCTTTGCGTTCATGTGGCACTCGCACAATGAGCGTGAGATCACAACCAACAATGCTTTCCCAGGCGGAATGATGATGATGATGTTGGTTGATTCCCGGGAATTCCAGATTGACGAATCCAACTAGCCAGGAGAACAGAAATGCGAATCAACTCTCTCAAAGCGATTACGAAGACTGCGGCACGGGGAGCGGCTGTTCTCCTTCTAGGAGCGGGTATGGCTGCTGCTCAGCAGCAGGTCAACCTGTCCGCGGGGCGAACTAATGTAACTTTGCCTGACGGGTCGCTAGTGCCGATGTGGGGATACTCCTGCGGCGCAGCGATCACGGGCTCCACTGCGACATGCGCGGCGCTTAATCCGACTGCGCCAGCCGCGGCGCCCTTTGTCACGCCTCCAACTCCCGGCTGGTCGCCAGTCGTGATTACCGTCCCCGCCAGTGCGGGTGGCTTGACCGTCAACATGGTCAATAACCTTCCAGTGCCCACATCAATGGTGATCGTGGGCCAACTGGGTGCGGGTCTAGGAAGCGCCAGGACGACTGACTCGAGCCCAAATCACTCCGCTCAAGGGACCACGTGGCCAATCGCTGGCTCCGGCCCCACCTTCACGCCGCCTGCGCAGCCCGACCGCGTCAGATCACTAGCCCAGGAAGTGGCATCGGGCGGTGGCACCTCGACGCTCACTTGGTCTTCGCTCAAGCCTGGTACATATCTGATTGAGTCCGGCACGCACCCCTCCATCCAGGCGCCGATGGGCTTGTACGGCATTCTGGTTGTTACGAGTGCGCCTGTTGCCGGCACGCCGGCAACGCCGGGCTGCGCCTATCCGGGCGCGACGGCCAACAGCTGCGCTGTTCCGTATAGCGCAGAAGTTCCCCTGCTCTTCAGTGAAATCGACAAGGTGCAAAACACGGCCGCCGATACCGCCGTCAGCACCACAGGCTTCTCTGAAACTACTGTATGGACGGGCGGGCCTAACGGCTGCGGCGCGCACTATACTTGCTATCCGCCAACCGTGAACTACTCCCCCACCTACTACCTCATAAACGGCGTTGCGTTCAACAGAACTGCTCCTGCTGCTTCAGTGTTCTCGACGCTGCCAGCTTCAAGCGTCACCGGAAACGTGCTGGTTCGTCTCGTGAACGCCGGACTGCGCATGCACGTCCCCGCAATTGTCGGGTCGCAAACGGGAACGGCAGCCAAGTCGGGCCTCACGCTGATTGCCGAAGACGGAAACGTGCTTCCCGGCATTCCCCGTATACAGAACGAAGTATTTCTTGCCGCCGGCAAGACATACGACGTGATGATCAATGCGCCCGCCGCCGGTGCTGCGGCCTTGCCTATCTATGACCGCGAACTGAGCCTGTCTGGCGGGGCAATCAACCGCGATGCCGGTATGTTGGCTTACATTGGAGTCAACGGCGCTCTGCTTACAACAGGCGGAGGAGTAGGGGTCGCGGTAGCACGCCCGGATACCTACACCGCCCTGGTTGCGGGCCAGACGCTGACCGTTGCGGATCCAGCCAGGGGTTTGATCGCCAACGACACAAATGTTCTCGGCGTTGCTCTCCTTACGCAGGCAACAAGCGGAACCGTAGCGCTCAATACGAACGGAACCTTCTCGTATGTTCCGGGCGGAAGCGCTACATCTGACTCGTTCGCCTATTGCGCGAATGGCACTGTGACCGCGGGAGTCTGCTCCTCCGGCATCACTGCCACGGTCACACTGAGTCCGACGAACATCGCCGACAGCGGCATCGTTTGTACTGCCGGTACGTTCAATTCGAATGTGGCAACATTCTTGGCTGTCAAAACTCCCGGCGTCCTTGCTAATTGCAAAGACGGCGCGAATCTGCCTCTCACCGTCAACACACCGTCGGTCACTGCGACGGGAATGACAGTCCTTCCGAATGTCAACGGTGGATTCACCGCCATCGCACCCGCCGCTGGTACCTACACCTTCTCATTCCAGGCAAAGAATTCGCTTGGAACGGTCAGCGCACTCACAACCGCGACGGTCGTCTTCCCACCAGGGAGCAACCTCCAGGTGACGGTCCTCGATGGTGCGGATAAGAAGACGACGATCACCGACTACCGTTGGATCGTCGAAGAAGATCGCACTTTCTTCGTCAATCCGATTTGCGCGGCTGCACAGGGCCAGGCGACACCGCCTGCCGGATGTGCGACGACAGGCCCAGTGGTGAATTTCGGCACAAACTTCCACACCAGCTTTATGCCGCTGGTTGCAACCGGCTGCACAGGGCCTCTATCCTGCGCAGATGATCAGACGGTTGGTGGTGCGCAGGTGACGCCTGCTCCGGCTCGGAGTTACCCGAGCGACGTCGCGCTCGACCCCACCAAGCGGTACTACATCTCTGTTCTTCCAGGCGATGCGGCCCAGCCGTTTATCGCTGGATATACGGGTGCGCCCGATTGCTCGGCTACGGGCGTGGTAGCGGGAAGCTGCGGCCACGGCATGGGCGGCGCTCCCATTCCAACTGTTCTCAAT
>Ga0118677_10008178_pt1 | contig 16890 bp, 12 predicted proteins | sample AliMusrvi5mmetaG_FD_86154 | JGI IMG/M metagenome (GOLD analysis project Ga0118677, IMG submission 86154) | reverse complement strand
AAAAAAACAAAAAAAAAAAAAGAAAGTCCAATTACTTTTAAAGTCATTGAAGGATTAATGATTTCATCCAACGAGTACAATAAAGCAAAGGATGGTATTGCGATAATCATTAGTATTAGAGCAGGGAAAATAGTCCAAATAACTTCTAATAAGGTTGAATGTGTAAATTTTTCAGGACTTGGATGAATTTCTGTTTATAAATGTTAAATTTAGCTATTTTTACATTTATAAACAGAATCCATAATTTTTTTTAAATCATGACTAATTTCGAAACAGTAAGACCTTGTCGTAATATTTTGTTTGATATATTTACCTAAAAATTGTGGTAAACTATCTTCTCTTACTAAAAAATTAAAATCAGATTTATTTAGTTGTATGATACTATACACCTTATTAGTTTGACTATCCATACAAGTTGCTACTGAATAATGTTTTACACTGTCTTTAAATCCGTAAATAGATTTACAGTCCACTAAATTTCGTTCAAAAACAATTGTTTCTGTGATCTCTTTGCTTAGTTGCGTAGGGTTATTGATAGAACAACAATTATTATAATTTGATAAACAAGAGTTAAAGATAGTATTCATTATTTCTATAATGGTTTTTTCAGAATAAAGTTGAATAGTTATTTCTAAAAAAATACCTAGTACAAAAAAAAGAATGCAGAATATAAAAAAAAAATTTATTTTTTTTTATTGTTAAAATATAAGACTAGTAATACAAATATAACTAAAATTGATATAAATAAAATTAAGTCCATAATTTTAATATTAACAAATGAAAGAAAACATGCATATAACTATATATAGAAATAAAACTAAGAAGCCAAAAACCAGATAAATAAATTTGATTCAAAGAAATAACCCCCCCAAACCAATACACAGCTTCTAAATCAAACATAATAAAAAGTATATATAATAAATAAAATTTAAGACCAAAAGCTTGACGTGCATCTTCATAAGGATTAGCCTTTAGTAAAATAAAAGAAAGTAATATACTTATAAAAAAAAATAAAAATATAAAAAAATATTGTTGATAAAAAAAAGAAGTCATTAATTATTTAATTATTAATAAAATTTGTAAATATTTTTTACAATATATATTAATTATGATTTAATATGAATAATTAACTCAATTGGTAGAGTGTTTCGCTTACAACGAAAAGGTTATAGGTTCAACTCCTATATTATTCAATAAGTAACAGTATGGCTTTAACTTTATTTTTAATTTTTATTACTGGCTTAACCGCTACTATTTTAATGTGGATACAGATCGTCTAAATCAATTTTTTAACTCTATTGACTAGTCAAATAAACACTACATGAAATATCGTAATTTATAATGTTCATGTTTTAAACACTAGACTAATTTTTACCTTGAAAATTACAATTTTTTTCAATTTTACCTTGAAAACGTGGAGTGTTCTAAATAAACACTACACGAAAAAAAAACACCAAAAACCATCAAAATTTATAATGTTTATACTCATTTTGGTATAGAGTTTTTTTCAATTTTATTGAGTTTTTCCTTAGAAAAATAAAATATTTGGTTTTTGAATTTCCCCGTCGTGGCAAAACAGTCAAAATAACATATTTATTACTTATGAGATGGCATTCGCCTTAAGTAAAATGTTAAAAGATGAGGTTCTACCCATTAGACACGATTTAGCTATATAGAACTGCCATTTTTTTCTAATTTCTCAACTTTGTGGATTTCTTCTTTTTTGTCACATTAAATTATCGTCATTTCTATTTTTTAAAAATCTTAAATTTTATAGACAGAAATTAAATTAATTGAAAAAATATTTTAGTATAGAGCCAATAAAAAATTTTTAATTGGACATTTTAATTTGTAAAACAATCAATCTGATTACTAACTAAAAATTTTGTTTTATAACATCCAAAAAATTTTTTATCTAGGAATCCGTTTTACGCCTTTGTATTATTTTATAATTATATTAGCAGAAGTAAGATTTGAACCTACATCCTAAGATCATGAGCCTTATAAGTTAACCGTTACTCCATTCTGCTATATACCTATGATTCCCTTTTACAAAGTATTTTTAGGTATAATAAAGTTTAAGAATCTTGAATTCTAATGAGTTCAGCTTGTTTTTATTAATTTTCTTTTAGAAAAATTTGAATAAATTTTGGATCCGTTATAAAGCATAAACATTGAGGATCATTAACTTTATTTCCAATAATTTTACTATAACCAGTAGAAATAGAATAAAAACGATCTGCATGCTCTTTTTCTAAGCAAACTCGTAATAAATAAGAGTCAGAATACTCATTATAAATAATAGTTAAAGAATTTGTTAAATTTAGATTAAAAAGTTCTAAAATTGGAAATTTATTACAAACTCCTAATTTTAATTCGGGTTGACCTAAATCATTTTCTCTTTTTGTAAAAAAATGCAAATCATCTCGTAACGAACTTAAAGTCGTTAAAAAATTTTTTTTTGCTAAAACGCATACAAATGCTGGATCATTATTTTTTATCCCAGAAATTTCAGTTAAACCAGTCAGAGTTGAGTACATATCGTTTACAATTTCTGAATCCAAGTTAAAAACAAATACGTCAACATCATGAGTAGGAGAATAAAAAACAAAGACACCCTTTTTGTCCAACTTATTTGAAATTATATAATGATATAATTCAGTCTTAGGAGAACAATCCAATAAACTAAAATCTTGTTCTCCTAATTTTATAGTTTTTTTTTCAAAACCGTCACAATAAGAATAATGGGTCGATAAAAAATTTTTTCTATCATTAGGTAAGTTAAAACAACCATCATCAAGTAAGTCCAATATAATAAAACATAAAATAACAATTATTGTTATTACAAAAATTGAAAAACTAATCCAAATAATTTCAAATAAGGTTAAATTTTCGAAATTTGGTAATTTAAATAACAACCAAATTAAAAAAATTATAATAACAAAAAACATAATAAAAATTAATAAGCCTTCCATATAAGGAATAACTGGATTTTGAAATCCTATTTGCCAACTATCAGCAAAAGAGTAAAAATTAAATAAAAATGTACTATATAAAGTGATTTTCATTAGTTATTGAAATTAACAGAAGCAGGATTTGAACCTACATCCTAAGATCATGAGCCTTATAAGTTAACCATTACTTCATTCTGCTGTATACCTATGATTCCCTTTTTACAAAGTATTTTTAGGTATAATAAAGTTTAAGAATCTTGAATTCTAATGAGTTCAGCTTGTCTTTATTATAATATTATTTTATTATTTCATTTTCTTTTAGAAAAAGTTGAATAAACTTTGGATCTGTTTTAAAACATAAACATTGAGGATCGGTAACTTTATTTCCATTTATTTTATTGTAACCAGTAGAAATAGAATAAAAACGATCCGCATGCTCTTTATCCAAACATACTTGAAACAAATAATAATCAAAATGTTCGTTATAAATAATGATTAAAGAATTTGGTGAGTCATTATTTATAACTTCTAATAATGGAAATTTATTACAAAGTTCTAAATTTAATGCAGGTTGACTTAAATTATCGTCTCTTTTAGAATAAAAGTGTATATCATCCCTTAAAGAAGCTAAAGTCGTCATAAAATTTTTTTTTGCTAAAACACATACAAATGCTGGATCATGATCTTTTATTCCAGAAATTTCAGTTAAACCTGTCAATATAGAGTACATACCTTCTATACTTTCAGAGTCTAAATTAAAGACAAATACATCAACATTGTGATTGGGATCGTAAAAAACAAAGGCACCCTGTTTGTCTAACTCATTTGAAACTATGTAGTCATATAGTTTAGTCTTACGGGAACAATCCAACAAATTAAAGTCATCTTTACCTAATTTTATAATTTTTTTCTCCAACTCATCACAATAAGAATAGTGTATGAAAAAATTTTTTTCGTCATTAGGTAAAATATCTAATAAATCCAATACAATAAAACATAAAATAACAATTATAAAAGTTGAAAAGCTAACCCAAATATTTTCGAAACTTAGATAAAGTTTTTTATTATATAATCTAAATAACAACCAAATAATAAAAGTTATAATTAAAAACATAACAATATTATAAAAATTTTCCATATAAGGAGTTGCTGGATCTTGAAATCCTATTTGCCAACTTGTTGACGCATCGGCCAAAAAGTAAAAAGTAAATAAAAAAATTATTAAAATTGTACTATATAAAGTGATTTTCATTAGTTATTGAAATTAACAGAAGCAGGATTTGAACCTACATTCTAAGATGATAAACCTTATAAGTCAACCATGACTTCATTCTGCTATTTTTTTGAATAAATTATTATATTAAAAAATTATAAAATAAATATAAAATTTAGTATCTCTAAGCTTCTAAAAAAACTAAAAATAAAAATAATACTGAATGAACTAGATTTTTATACTAAAAAAGCTGATAATATAATCAAAAATGAAATAAAAAAAATAAGACATACTTTTAAAAAACTTTTTATAGTCTTAGCTGTGAACTCCCCAGAACCTATATTACTAAGATTGGTAACTTCAACCGCATTACAATTGATTCCTGAATTGGCTAAAATAACTCCAGTTACTCCTTCTATTGTGAAAATAAAAATAAAACCAACAGCAAATAACATAGGTGTTTTAAAATTAATTGAGCCACTCCACATGATTGCAATCTAACTAAAAAATTGCAAAAATAAAGATATAATTTAATGATAATATAAGAATACCCTTGGCAGGACTCGAACCTACACCCCCTGAGTTAAAAAATCAAGAGTCTAACCAATTAATTTACAAAGGTGATTTAAACAAAATCCATAAATTTCACAAGTGAAATTTATGACCAAAAAATAATTTATATAAAAGATATAGTTAATATTATTTGTTAACTATATCTTTTATAGAATCAAATGCCTGTTTTAAATTAGAAGCTGTCTCAAAACAGAAACATTTGCTTTGTTGAAAAAATAAATACCAGATAATACGAAAATTACGAAAATTATACTATATAAAGTAAGGACCATTAGTTTTAATTAACTACTAGCAGAAGCAGGATTTGAACCTACATCCTAAGATCATGAGCCTTATAAGTTAACCATTACTCCATTCTGCTATATACCTATGATTCCCTTTTACAAAGTATTTTTAGGTATAATAAAGTTTAAGAATCTTGAATTCTAATGAGTTCAGCTTGTCTTTATTATAAAAATAGTAAAACTTATTTTATTAATTTATCTTTTGCTTCCAGCCGCAAGTTCCCTTACGACTACCTTGTTACGACTTCATCCCAGTTACGGACCTATCTTTGGTTCCGGTGATTTAGGTAATCTTGAATTATAATAGTTAAAGTAACCACTAAAGCCAAACTTGTTATCTTCAGCGTTACCTTCCCGCCACCACCTTGACCAGTCTTTTGGGAATGAAAAATCAAAATTCCCATTAGCGCAACAAACATTGGCAGGAGCTTCATCAAAACTAATACCTTTATCATTCATAGAGAAATTATTTCCAGGTATCTCAGGAACTTTATTATTATCAATTGATAAAGGTGTATTTTCTAGAGGTACTATAATTGTCCCAACACTGGGTCGTCTAAAAAAGTTGACCATTTGGTTAGACCTCTCAATAGCTGAAGAAGTAATTTCAGTGTTAGAAGGAGTGGTAGCACTGTTGTCCATACAATGCACACAGTCCGAAGTAAAAACAGTTGTAATACATAAAATAAAATAAAATAAAAAATTATTATTATTTGTGAAAATAAAATAATAATTTTTTAAGGAAATTATACAAGGTACAATAAAAAAATGCAAAAGTATAAAAATCCTTAAATAAAAAAATAGTTGTAAACTAACTAAATTTAAAAAGTAACTAAATAAAATAAAAAAAAAAATAAAATAAAAAATTTTATTTTTTTCACAAAATATTAATAAAATAAAGAATAAGTATATAGATAAAAAAAATTCAAACATTATAAATTAACAAAAAAAATTACTGATTCATGGAGTATTGACTTTAAAATTAAATTATTTTGTTTTAATAGTTTTTCTACTTTAAATTTTATTTCATCAATAAAAAATAATTTTATATTTTTACAATATATAGATATTAAAGATTTCATATTAGATTAAGATCCCCACCAATAAATAGAAAATAACCAAACAACATCAACAAAATGCCAATACCATGCAGCAGCTTCAAAACCAAAATGATGTTCTCTAGTAAAATGATGATTATATAATCTAATTAGACAAACTATTAAAAAACAAGGCCCTATTCCAGTAGTTAAATAAAAGATAGAACCATAAACACTGTCAGAAATAAAAAATTTAGCATTTAAATATTCTACAACTTAAAAACAAATAAAAATAATTGTAGAAATTAAACCTAAAAAACTTTGCTTTCTATCACCTGCTACAATTGAATGATGTGCCCAAGTAACAGTTGCACCTGACAATATTGTGTTTAAAAGTGGTATTTCCCATGAATTTAATATTTCAACTCCTACAGGTGGCCAAACTCCACCAATTGTTGGTGCTGGTGATAAACTAGAATGAAAGAAAACATAATTTCTGAAATGATAAATAATATCATTTCCATACGTAAACCATGTTGTACTATTTTAGTATGTTGACCTTCAAAACAACAATATCTCTCGACCAACAATACATCACATATAATTGTAAAAAGACTTATTATATAAATGCGTATACATTATCCCATTCTGCTATACACCTATGATTCCTTTTTACAAAGTATTTTTAGGTATAATAAAGTTTAAGAATCTTGAATTCTAATGAGTTCAGCTTGTCTTTAATTTAAAAATTTTTTTAAAAAATTGGAATCGGTTTTAATACACAAACACTGTGGACTATTTGTTTTATTAAAACTAATTTTTTCAGAACCTGTACTTAAAGAAAAAGACACATCTGCAAATTCTTGATTTAAACATAAGCGAAAAACATAAGAATCAGATAATTCATTATAAATAATTGACAAAGAATTATCTAAATTAGAATCAAATAAACCAAATAACGGAAAAACTTCACATGACTCTACTATAAAACTAGATGGAGCTAAGCTGTCTTTATTTGTAATAAATAAAGAATTAGAATTTATATTATCATTTCTTAATGATGTTAAAGTATCTACAAAATTTTTTTTAGTGGCTACACATAGCATCTCTGAATCTTGTACTTTTGTAGTACTTATATCAGTAATACCAGTTAATACAGAATAGAAATGAGAAGCCGTTTCGGGTTTTAAATTGAAAATAAAAACATGAGAATCTTGTATAGAACTATAAACGCAAAAAAATTCATCTTCAATATTAAATCCTTTAGAAGACAAAAAATTAACAAATTGTGAGTCGGACAATGAACATTTGATAAATTCAAAAGATTTGCTATCTAGTTTTATAAAATTTTTATCTAAACCATCACAATAAGAATAAGATGATAATAAAGCTCCCCCCCCATTTAAATTTGTTTCATTAAATGAATTTAAATTATAATCATCACTAAACGAGTCCAATACAATAAAGCATAAAACAACACTAACTGTTAATGTTAAAATTGTAATAATAACCCAAACAACTTCTAATAAGGTTAAATGTGTGAAATTTTCAAAACTTGAATAAAGTTTTTTATTATATAATCTTAATAATAACAAAAAAATAAAGATTAGAATATTTATAATAATAAAAAACATAATAATATTATGACAATTTAAAATGCCTCCCATATAAGGATCTTGAAGTTCTATTGGCCAATTTGTTGAAGCATTATCAAAAAAATGTAAATTAAATAAAAAAATTATTAAAATTGTACTATATAAAGTAAGGACCATTAGTTTTAATTAACTACTAGCAGAAGCAGGATTTGAACCTACATCCTAAGATAATAAACCTTATAAGTTAACCATTCCTTTATTCTGCTATTTTTTTGAATAAACTATTATTAAAAAATTATAAAATAAATATAAAATTTAGTATCTCTAAGCTAAAATTCTTACAAATCATACACATGAGACCTATTAAAGTTTTAATCTTAAACTTTATTAAATAGAAAATTATTTGTAGAGTGCAGATTCCCACTTAGATGATTTCAGTGGTTATCTAACATAAACTTAGCTACCCAGCGATGCCCTAAGAAAGAACAACTGGTACACCAGCGGTTTACTTTTCCTGATCCTCTCGTACTAAGGTTTAATCCTCTTAATTTTCTAAAACCCACAGTAGATAGGGACCAAACTGTCTCACGACGTTCTGAACCCAACTCACGTACCACTTTAATCGGCGAACAGCCGAACCCTTGGAAGATCCTACACCTCCAGGATGTGATGAGTCGACATCGAGGTGCCAAACGACTTCGTCGATAGGAGCTCTAGGAAGTCATCAGCCTGTTATCCCTAGCGTACCTTTTATCCGTTGAGCAATGATTTTTCCACACAAAATCACTGGATCACTATGACCAATTTTCATTTCTGTTTGACATGTCTGTCTTACAGTTAAGCAGATTTATACCATTATATTCTAAAGATTGATAGTTGATCAATCTGAATCCACCTTTGCACGCCTCCGGTACTCTTTGGGAGGCGACCGCCCCAGTCAAACTACCCGTTAAACACTGTTTTTGTAATTAGAAGTTCCAAAAAAAAAGAGTGGTATTTCACTAATGTTTTTTTTTATCTAAAGAGAAAAAAAACTCCCACTTATACTACACAAGTTTATTAGTTCTTCAATGTTTAATTATAGTAAAGGTGCATAGGGTCTTTCCGTCTAGCTGCAGGTAATCCGCATCTTCACGGATAATTCAATTTCACTGAGATGATAATGGAGACACCGAGGAAGTCGTTACACCATTCATGCAGGTCGGAACTTACCCGACAAGGAATTTCGCTACCTTAGGACCGTCAGAGTTACAGCCGCCGTTTACTGGGGATTATAAAAAATGCCAAGACATTTCTTTTTAACCTTGCAGCACCGGGCAGGTGTCAGTCCCTATACGTCTTTTTACAAATTTGCAGAGACCTGTGTTTTTGTTAAACAGTCGCCCCCTCCGATTCTGTGCCAACTTAAATAGGTTACCCTTATTAAGTCATTCCTTCTCCCGAAGTTACGGAATCATGTTGCCGAGTTCCTTCATTATCATTATCTCATAAGCTTTAGTATTCTCTACCCACCCACCTGTGTCGGTTTAAGGTACGGTTATTAGTATAAACTATATTAAAAAACTATTTCCTGAACTTTTCTAAATACCTTTTTTTTTCTATTTGAACAACAAAATCACGCTTTCGGATTTTATTATTCTCAAAAAATATTTTTACAAAGTTGTCATTTTTTAGCTAAAAATTGATTTTTTACTCATTAAGATTTGTTTTCACAAAACTCTTAGAGACCGTTTAATTCTGCACTATTAAGTGCTACGACGAATTTAATATGAACGTCAGAACCCTTGGGTTTTCAGCCACAATGATTTTTACATTGTTTTTTGTTACTCATATCAGCATTTTCACTTCTGATTTCTCAAGAATTTTTTTCAAAATTCCTTCATCGATGATACAGAACGTTCTGCTACCACTTTAAAAAGTTTACGAATTCGGTGACTTTTTTAAATCTCCTTAAATTTTCGGAGTCTAATTACTTCACAAGTGATCTGTTACGATTTCTTTAAATGATGGCTGCTTCCAGGCCTACATACTAATGATTGTCGCAACTAACCCTCCTTAGACTAAAAAAGTTCTTTGAGACCTTATTCATCAATCAGGGCTGTTTCCCTTTTGAGTCTAGACCTTAGCACCTAGACTCTGACTGATTTAATTTATTGATTTTTGTATTCGGAGTTTTCGTATAATCAGTAAGTGCTATACCCCATCAGATACAAAGTGCTCTACCCCAAAAATTTTATTAAATCGCTCTACCTAAATAGATTTCGCAGAAAACCAGCTATCTCTGAGTTTGATTAGCCTTTCACTCCTAACCTCAAGTCATCTAAAGCTTGTGCTACAGCTAATAGTTCGGTCCTCCTACTCATGTTTCCATAAAAGTATTCAACCTGCTCAAGGTTAGATCACTCAGTTTCGGGTTTTTTATAAAGACTGTTAATACTTTTTAAAATTTGTATTATCTACGCCTCTTTACAAAGCTTGCCTTTTATAAAAACTAGCTGACTCATTATACAAAAGGTACGTTGTTACTCTTATAGAGCTTCAACTGATATTTGGCAAAAAATTTCATAACCTTTCCTTCACAGTACTCGTTTACTATCGGTCAAAAGATTTATTTTTAGACTTGAGGGTGGTGCCCCAATTTTCAAAGAATTTTACTTCTTTTACTAACAGTATTAAAAAAACCTAAATTACAGGATTAACACCTTCTTTGATTATTCAAATAGATTTTTATTTATAATACAAGTCTATAATCGAGTTAGTTCGCCACTACTTTCGATATCTCGTTTGATTTTTATAAAAGTTACTAAGATGTTTCAATTCACTTTTTTTAATTTTCAAGAGAAAAATTTTTTTTATTGGACATTTTAATTTGTAAGGCAATCAATTCAATTACTAACTAAAAATTTTGTTTTATAACATCCAAAAAAATCTTTTACCTAGGGATCCGTTTTATGCCTTTGTATTATTTTATAATTAGATTAGCAGAAGCAGGATTTGAACCTACATCCTAAGATCATGAGCCTTATAAGTTAACCATTACTCCATTCTGCTATATACCTATGATTCCCTTTTACAAAGTATTTTTAGGTATAATAAAGTTTAAGAATCTTGAATTCTAATGAGTTCAGCTTGTCTTTATTATAAAAATAGTAAAACTTATTTTATTAATTTATCTTTTGCTTCCAGCCGCAAGTTCCCTTACGACTACCTTGTTACGACTTCATCCCAGTTACGGACCTATCTTTGGACTTACTCATAAAATTAGAAATTAAAGTTAATTATTCAAACATAATTACAAAATAATTTTCAAATAATACAAATAAAGTTTTAAAGTAAAACCTGCTTCCGGCATGTGACGGGCGGTGTGTACAAGACCCAGGTACAGATTCACCGCAACGTGATGATTTGCGATTACTAGTGATTCCAACTTCATGTGGACGAGTTTCAGTCCACAATTCGAACTACGACAAGATTTATAGATTTGCTTTCTTTTACAAGATTGCTTCTGATTGTGCTTGCCATTGTAACACGTGTGTAGCCCAGTTCATAAGGGCCATGAGGACTTGACATCATCCTTACCTTCCTCCTAAAAACAATAAATAGGCAGTTATTTTAGAATAAATTAAAAATTAACTAAAAAAAAGGGTTGCGTTCGTATAGGGACTTAACCAAACACCTCACAACACGAACTGACGACAGCCATGCAACACCTGAGTTTTTTGTTAAATAATATTAAAAAACAGTCAAGAACTGGTAAGGTTTCGCGCGGATTATCGCATTAAACCACATGTTCCACCACTTGTATGGATCCCCGCCAATTCTTTTGAGTTCCAGCCTTGCGACCGTACTTCTCATGCGGAGTGCTTAAAGCGTTAGCTTAGTATCCAAAATTAATCTAAATACGAGCACTCAGCGTTTACTGCATGGACTACGAGGGTCTCGAATCCTCTTTGCTCCCCATGCTTTAGTTCCTCAACGTCAGTATAGACCTAGATAGTTGCCTTTGCCGTTGGTATTCTTTTATATCTCTTAGGATTTCACCCCTACTTATAAAATTCTACTATCCCCTATCTAACTCAAAGTTAAAATGTTAAAGAAGCAGAAATAAAGTTGAGCTTTATTATTTTACTTCTAACACTCAAAAAACCGTCTACGAACCCTATACGCATAATCAATCCGAATAACGCTTGCCCCCCTCGTCTTACCGCGGCTGCTGGCACGAGTATTAGCCGGGGCTTCTTCTTTAGGTACTGTCATATTCCTCCCTAATGAAAAGGCTTTACGACCGAAATCTTCTAATCACCTATTTAGTATTGCTGGGTCAAGCTTTCGCTCATTGCCCAAGATTCCTCACTGCTGGCTCTATGCGGAGCCTGGGCCGTGTCTCAGTCCCAGTGTGGCTGATCATCCTCTCAGACCAGCTAAAGATCACAGGCTTGGTAAGCTTAACCTCACCAACTACCTAATCTTAACGTAGATCATATTTTAGCAACATTATGTCTTTATAGATTTATTTAGTATTTACTAAACTAAAAGCTAGATTCTACGTTTATACTCACCCGTTCGCTATGATGACTAAGTCATCATTCAACTCGCATGTGTAAAGCATACTAACAGCGTTCATTCAAAGCCAGGATCAAACTTTAATCAACCATATTTATTTTTAAAAAAAAATAAATTTTTTACAATATATTAAAAATTTCCATCATAGTTTTTTCTATTATATATCCTTTATGGGAATCGAACCCATGTTATCGCCGTGAAAGGGCGACGTCCTGACCCCTAGACGAAAAGGACTTTTTGAAAAAATAAAATCTATATAATATCAACAAATTTTTTAGTTAATTTATAACTTATATTTTTTTATTTAAAATTATTAATTTTGATCTTATTAAACTACTAAAAAGAGAATTATTTATAAATTTTTTTAAAAAATAAAAAATAAAAAATAATTCTCTTTTTTTTAAAAAAATTACATTTTTTATTTTTAAAAAAATAATTGCTTTATATATTCTTGTTTCAAATTGTTCACGAGCTTTTTTATTTACATGAGGTGATTTGTTTAAAGTATATTTTTTTTTATTTTTTTGTAAAAAAAATATATTATAATCAAATAAAGAATATTTTTTTTTATTTTTATAATTTAAATATAATTTAGTATTTAAATAAATAAATAAATTTAAATAAAAATTATATAAAAATTTTTGAGAAAATGATTCAATTGAAATTTTATAATACATTTTAAAATTTTAAATTAACCAATTAAAACTTAAAAAAATACTACTAATAAATAGTAAATAACTTAATGATAAAGGTAAAAAAACCTTCCATCCTAAAGTCATTAATTGATCGTAACGATATCTTGGTAATATTGCTCTAAACCAAATAAAAAGAATAACAAAAAAACATATTTTAAGACCAAACCATATAAAAGAAGGGATAATATTAAAAGGAAATATATCAAATAAGGGTAACCAACCACCAAAAAATAAAATTGTAGTTAAACAACTCATTAAAAGCATATTGGCATATTCTCCTAAAAAAAACAATGCAAATCCCATAGCAGAATATTCAACATTATAACCAGAAACTAGTTCAGCTTCAGCTTCAGGTAAATCAAAAGGATGACGATTAGTTTCAGCTAAAGCAGAAATAAAAAACATAATAAATACTGGAAATAAAGGAATACAGAACCAAATATTTTTCTGAGCTATAACAATTTCAGTTAAATTAAACGAACCTACACATAATACCACACAAATTATTATAAAGCCAATGGAAACTTCATAAGAAACCATTTGTGCTGCTGAACGAAGAGCACCCAAAAAAGCATATTTAGAGTTACTAGACCATCCAGAAGTTATAATACCATATACACCTAAAGAAGATATTCCAAATAAATACAACACACCTATTTGAATATCAGAGCCTACAATTCCTTCTCCAAATGGTATAACAGCCCATCCTATTAGACTTAATAAAAAGGTTGTCATAGGAGCAATAACAAAAACAATTAAGTCTGAGTTACTCGGTAAAATTGTTTCTTTAGAAAACAATTTTAACCCATCAGCTAAAGGTGTTAATAATCCAAACCAACCAATAACATTAGGACCTTTTCGTCTTTGGATAGAACCCATTATTTTTCTTTCAGCCAATGTAAAATAAGCAACCGAAATTAATAAAGGGACAATAATAAATAAAATTTTTAAAATATTTATTAAAGTAAGAAAAGTCATAAATTTTTATTTTTTTATTGAGGTAAATATAGCAAGATTATATTTTCGTGCTAATTGTTTATAGATAAATTGGTTTTTTGAATAGGTATTTATAAATAAAGTAAGAACAATAGGTCCGATCATTCCAATTAACAATAAAAATCCTGACATTAAAAAATGTACAAAATAATCAGTGTATAAAAATTGTCCTATGCATTTTAAATTATTTATATTATCAAAATTAATAATACAATTTTTATAATTAGTAGAAAAAATTAATTCATTTGATAATTGATTTAAAAAGATACTTTCTTGAGTAATATAAATTAAAAAAAAAAGAAAAACTAACCCTATTATTCCACTAATGGAAAAATATTTTAAATAATTTGTAGGTGATTTTATAATTTTTACATCAATCATCATAACGACAAAAAGAAATAAAATAGCAATAGCTCCTACATAAATAATAATAAAAATTAAAGGTAAAAATTCAATTTCTAATAATAATAAAATAAAAGTAGCTTCTAAAAAAACTAAAACTAAAAATAATACTGAATGAACTGGATTTTTAACTGTAATTACTAAAAAAGCTGATAATATAATTAAAAATGAAATAAAAAAAAATAATAAAGAAAAATAAGACATACTTTTTTTAATTTTAATATTATTTATCGAAACATCTATTAATTTTCAATAATTTGGAATAAAAGGATTCGAACCTTTAAATATCCGTACCAAAAACGGATGCCTTACCATTTGGCTATACTCCATAACTACTAATTGTATAACAGAATAGTTCAGTTGGTTAGAACGTTAGAATCATAATCTAAATGTCGAGGGTTCAAATCCCTCTTCTGTTAATAAAAATTTAAGGTGAGTATAACTCAACAGGTTAGAGTGTCAAATTGTGAATTTGAAAGTTATGGGTTCAAGTCCCATTATTCACCCTTTTTATAATTAATAATAAATTTAAAATTTTATACAAAAAAATATAAAAAATATTTTTTATTGAATTTGGAAAAATAAAACTTAAAAAAAAATTAATATTAGTATAACAAATATAATGTGAAAACAAATATATTTGTAATACTGGACTAATATCTTGTGAAGGTAAATAAATAAAACCATCAATTAAATTTTTTGTAATATTTTTTGTATATAAAAATCTATGATACTTTCATGAAAAGAATTGTCTGTTGCTTTCAAACAAGAGCTTATTGCAAAAAGAGTTCAGCTTTTTGGTGAGAGAAAAGCATATGTTGCTATTATTTTTCTAGGTGAAGACTATTCATCTGCTACCTATGTGAAACTCAAAAAAGCATATGGTGAATCTATAGGATTGCCAGTAATTGTTTTTGGACAGAATCAGATGGCTGAATATGATAGGAATCAGGCTGGAAAATTTGATGATGTCGGTATTTATATCAATCAGAATTATGATAGTGTTGGGAAAATTATGGAATTGATTAGATATCTCAATCATGATGATGAGTGTGTGGGAATTCTTGTCCAGCTTCCTTTGCCTCAACAATTCGAAGCGTATAAAGAGCAATTGTTGGCTGCTATCACTCCACAAAAAGATCTTGATGGTCTTGGTGGGGTTATCTTGTGACTTTCTGAAATATGACTCATTGACTTTGTTCCTGCGACACCCAAAGCGGTATTGTACCTTCTTGAACATTACCAATTAGATAATTTTACGGGAAAGACGGTCGCTATTTTGTGACAAAGTAATATCGTCGGAAAACCTTTAGCGCTTGAATGTATCAAGAGAGAAGCTACGGTGTATACTTGTAACGTGAATACGCCTCCTGAACAGATTAAAACTATCGCTAAAATGGCTGATTATATTATTTCTTCTACTGGGAAAGTTCATTTGCTTGATGAAACTTTTGTACGTGATGATAAAACACAAACTGTTGTCGATGTTGGGTACGGACATATTGATGGTAAACCTGTCGGTGATGTAAATATCGATGCTATCAAAGATAAGGTCGCTTCCTATACTCCTGTCCCTTGAGGAGTGGGTCCTTTGACGGTAGCATGTATTTTTGATAATGTTTTCGTATTACAAGGATATTTGGATGTTTTGAAACCATACAAATTATAATTTTTAATTTTCAATTTTCAAAAAAATAAAATCTTTATATACATTTAGAAATTAGAAATTTAAAATTTAAAATTAATTTATGGTCTATGATGTAATCATAGTTTGATGAGGAGCTGCGGGATTGTTTTGTTCCTTATTTTTGTCTAAGCATGCCAAAAAATGCATTATAGAAAAAACGGAGAGGTTTGGTACTAAAGTGCTGATGTCGTGAGGAGAAAGATGTAATTTAACAAATGTTAATTTCGATCCTAGTGTCCATTATATCGGACAATCAACCAAATCGTTACCATCATTGTTTCATGCATTTGGACCTGAAGACATTATCTCGTATCTTCATGACCATGGCATAGAAACTCAGATAGAAGCTAATGGTAGAGTAGTTCTAAAAAGCTGAAAAGCCAGAGAATTGGTAGATTTTCTTGTAAATCAATCTCAAAAAAATGATACAGATTTTTTTCTTTCTCAGGATGTACTATCTATTCAACAAGGTCATTCTGAGTGGCATAAAGAATATAGTATTCACGATACGCTTCATTTTGTTCAGGGTGACAAGAAAAATCATACGTTTGTTGTTACTACTTCTGCATGAATATATACAGCAAAACAAGTAATTGTTGCTACGTGAGGGATGACGTATCCTCAAGCTGGCGCAAGTCCTTTTGCATATGAAATAGCTGAACAATTGTGACTTTCTCTTGCTGTTCCTCATCAAGCTCTATGTGGGATAGAAACCCAAGAAGATTTTTCTTCTCTTGCTGGCAATACTTTACCAGCAAAGATCATCTTATATGCTAATAATAAAGTCATATATTCTGCTACGTGATCGCTCTTGTTTACTCATCGATGAATAAGTGGTCCGGTAGTCTTTAATACGACTTTATATATGGATCAAAATATCTCACCCTATAC
>Ga0118677_10008177_pt1 | contig 16890 bp, 9 predicted proteins | sample AliMusrvi5mmetaG_FD_86154 | JGI IMG/M metagenome (GOLD analysis project Ga0118677, IMG submission 86154) | reverse complement strand
ATAAACAAGGGCCCGGAGAGCTGTGCGCGTCAGAAGACCTATGCCGCCGGACGCGCTCCCGCGCTGCCGCCAGGCATACCAGCAGAGGGCACAACCGATCAGGCCGAAAGCCGCGGGAAAGTTCCACGTATTGATGACCCGCAGGGAGCCGGTGATCAGGGCTCCGGCAAGCAGCGCAGAAGCCATGCTTCCGCGCGTCAGCGGCGCCTGAGCGCGGGCTTTCCCCGCAGCGCACAATGCCAGCGACAGTGCCCAGCCAAGAGAAAGCGCAAAAACCGGCAGCGCGATAAGGTGGGCATGAAGATCAGCCTGAAGAACGGTAAAAAAGGGAAATTCGGTAATGGGCGGCGTATCGCCCAGCCCCGGTATAATCCGACTTGGGAACCAGTACCATGTGCCGGCAGAGAGATGGAACTCCTGGCCGCTCAGCAGGGACTGCAGGCCCTCTGCGAGAAGGGGGATGGTGCCAAGATTGCCGATAAGGGCTATTGCCGCTGCGGCCACCATGCCCGCAGCCCAGGGGCTTTGCAGCAGCCTTCGCAGCCAGCCGGGGGCAGGCTGGCCGTTTGAAGGTTCGGGACGCGCATCCTCGGTCCGCAGGTTCCATCCGAGGGAAAACGCGGCCAGTACCAGAAGGCTGAAAATGGTCGGCACGATCAGGTTATATGCCACCGCCGGCGCTATGCCCAGAAGCTTTGCCGGCAGCCCGAACACCAGGAAGCCGTAGTAGTAATAATTCAAAATTCCCCCGGCATACCACGGATCATACGGGGGGAAATACGGGCTTTGAAGCACGGCATTAAAATAGGCAAAATCCATGGGCTTTTCACCGCCCCTGGCCGGGTGCCACAGGTCAGGATTATACAGGCGAAGGGCAAGGCCAAAGAGAAAGGCGCAAAGAGCGAGCGCTTCAATCCTCGCGAGATAGCCCCGGGGAAGGCGCAGGGCATGAAAATTTTTTTTGCCGAAGAAAAGTCCGCAGGCCCCTATGAGCAGCACGGCAGCAAGCAGGGCTAGCCGGTCCATCGCGATTCCGCAGGAGCCTGCCAGCCACGAAGTCCAGGCAAAGGCGAGAAGCCCCGCCATCCGGGCAAGGGGATAGCCCTTGTCGTGCAGGCCGGGGAAGCTTCGCATGACCAGGGGATAGGCCGCCAGTCCCAGGGCGAATATACACAGGTACCACACAAGGGCGCAGGCTGCTCCGGAGCTTTTCAGCAGGCTGCTTCCTGTAAAAAGGCTTTCCCCTGCGGCAGCGCTTTTCATGGCTGCAAAACGCTCCGAAGGGAGCATGATATCGGTTGGATTGCGGTGGACCGAGGCAAGGGGGATCTTATGCACATGGGAAAGGTCGACTGCGCTCAGGGCCTTTCGGACGCGGGCCGAACTGTACGCAGGGCTCTTTTGAAAAATAAATACCTTCGGATGATCATAGACGGTGAAGGCTTCCTCGGCGTACTGATCATTAACGGACAGCGAGCCTATGCCGGGAGGGGATTCAAATACGGCGACGCAGTCATAGCCAAGCTGGCCGCGCACCATGTCCCGGCTTGCGCTGCGGCACCAGTCCTCAATGTTTTTTTCAGGCGGGCAGCCCAGCAGCAGGCGATAAAAGGACGTTGTCAGGGGATAGCGCTCGGCTAGCCGCGTAATTGTGCCCCACTGCCGGCTTGAGCTGATGCAGATAACATCGGCCCGGTCAAGTACGGCCGTCATGCGCAAGAGCTTTTCCGGGTTGTCATCATAATAAAGCTCGAAGTTCAGAAAGTTCCCGAAGGTCCGGCCGCATTCCGGGTAGCCAGCAGGCCGCACGGGCAGCGCATCGTCCCAGGAGGTTTCGCTGGCAAGGCGGCTGCCTTCAAGGACAAGATCGCCATCAACAGCGTCGCGCAGCATGAGCATAAGCGTATACTGCTCGCCGGCTGAGGCCTTCACTGCCCGGTCAAAGCGCATACAAAGCGCATCGGAGCCTTCAGCCCCCTGCGCAACCGAAGCTGCGCCTGCTGCAAGGATACGGTCGGGGGTTGACTGGGAGACCAGGGCGCAGTACAGGGTTTTACCGGCTGGCAGGCCGGTCATGTCTGCGGCATGGGCTATGGTGACGGCCTCCAGCGCTCCCGCCTGCTTCACGGCAAAGTCGATAGATACGGGCTCCTCGTGACTGATGCTGACCTGATTTGCTGCAGTGATCGGCTGCGTGACGGCCCCCCCCGCGGTCTGGATCCGCATATTGACGGCGGACGGAACATGCTCATACATCCAGAGGGAGGCTGCAACGCGCGTGTGCTGCTGTCTGTATATTCGTACAAATGCCGCAGCCCAGCCGACAGCTGTCACGCTCAGCACCACCAGGAGGGCTCCGCAGGCATACCGGCGCAGGCAGCCCCAGTTCATGCCCCGCAGGAAAGCCGGTGCGCCCCCCGCTGTTTTTTGCCGCTCCGGTGATGCCCGCCACCTGGCCTGCAGGCGGGCGGCGGCCCATGCCGCGGCAATAATGCATCCGGGATAGGAAAGGAGCTGATAGCGCATGGTGGGGTTCCAGAGGCAGGCCGTGATGAAAAGGTGAAAAACCGTCCAGCCCCAGAGGAGAATATGCCTGCGCCACTCACCTTTTGCCATGCGCAGGCCAAGGCCGATAAGCGCTGCTGCCGCCAGAAGGCCCTGAAACGATCCCATGCCCCAGATGGCCATGTTCGCCCAGGAAAACCACAGCGGCCGACGGGCCCACTGAAGCGCCGGCGGAAAGTCCGCCAGGCCCGAGTTGAGCTGTTCTTTGATGTTTTTAAGCCATTCCGGGCTCAGGGACCATGAAAAAAATTCCGGCCCGGCAAACGCATAGGGTTGGCACACCCTGAACACCACGCAGGCTATCAGGGCAGCGGGCACCAGCCAGGGCAGGATCCGCAAAAGCTGCCGCAGGCGGCTGCCGCGCGGTGCTCCTGCGCAGCGCACTGCAAGGGCTGCCGGCAGCAGCAGCCCCGCAAACCCGAAGTTCAGCTTTGACGCAAGGCACAGGCCGAAAAAAAATGAAAAAAGCAGGCATTCCCAAACCGGGCACCTGTCATGCGCTCTGTCGCCCGCGGCATGGCCGGGCACAGAAATCCGCACCGCCAGATACAGGAGGGGCAGCGAAAACAGCAGGGCAAAGGTGTCAACAAGAAAGAAGTGCGAGAGCTGGATAAACAGAACATTGCACGCGGCAAAAAGCGCCGCCCAGAGGCCTGCAGCCGTTCCGTACAGCCTGCGGCCGATGCAAAAGATGAGCAGCACGCAAGCCAGATTGGCGAGCCCCGAGAGAAATCTGCCGAGAAGATGCACGCGGCCATAGCCGGTGAGCCCCGTGGCTTCGCCGAGATAGCGGACGATGAACAGCGGCAGCGTGCCGTAGACAAAAAATGAGTGGCCGGCATTTGCGGGATTGAGCCGCGACGTGCTTGTGCTGAAATACTCTGCAAGGCTTGCGGCGGGCTTAATGTCCGTGGCAACCATGGTGAGAAAGCGCTCATCGGGATGCAGGTGCGTGCCCTCATCCCAGTTGAGGCCGGTGAATCGGAAAACTCCCGCTAGAGCCAGTATGAGCAAGAGAAGAGCTGCTGTTTTAAGTCGATTCATGGTTTTGCATACAAGGTGATGGCTCCGCACCGGCAGCCCGGTAAAGCATAAGCGGCGGCTCTGTGAAAGCTGCAAAAGAGCTACCGATCCTTTAAGAAGTCGTGGTATTATAGCATAAGCCATGCGGGGGGCTGGCTTTTTTTTGCCCTTTGAGCCGGGCTTTACCGCCGCTTATGCATACAGCGGTCATTTTCAACAAAACTACCCGGGGGAATAAAGCGCGGATAACCACTAATCTCAGGAATTTTTATGCCCTTGTTGACAGAAGATGAACGCGGGGTTTTGGCGCGGTTAAAGGAACGCCGGTCTTTTGGGAAGGCGGATTTTTTGCAGGTGCTTCCCACCTATAATGAGGCGGAGAATATCGCATCCCTGATTCAAAGGATCATTAAGGATGTCCGGGTGCCCCTGGAGATCCTTGTCGTTGACGATGGATCCTCCGACGGGACCGCGGGCATCATTGAAGCGCTTGGCCGGGAAACCGTGAACCTGCATTTGTTCAAAAGAGCAGGGAAGATGGGGTTGGGCTCGGCGTATCTGGCCGGGTTTGCCTTCGCCATGGAGGCCGGATTCCCTTACGTGATCACCATGGATTGCGACCATTCGCATGACCCTATTGTCATCAATGATATGGCTGCGGCGATCCCGGACTATGACCTTGTCATCGGATCCCGCTATTGCCGGGGAGGAAGGATATCTGATTATGATGCGTGGCGGCGGGCCATCAGTAAGGGCGGGAACTTCCTGGCAAAGGCCCTGCTGGGCATCAAGGCGCAGGATTGCAGTTCGGGGTTCCGCTGTTACCGGACAAAAGTCCTCCATGATCTGGATGTGGCGAGGGCGGTAGAATCGCGCCGGTATATTTTTCTGGTCGAATTGTTGTGTTTGATGACCGCCTATCACTGCCGCGTTGCCGAGGTGCCGATCGTCTTTCATCAAAGGACCAGGGGCAAGACCAAGGTGAACCTGAACGAAATGCAGCATGCCTTGAAGATGATTTTTGCTCTGGCTTTCCGGCGCAGATGGATGAAGAAAACCGAGAGGTGATTGCATGAAAAAACGTGCGTTGATCACGGGCATTTCGGACCAGGATGGATCTTATCTCGCGGAACTTTTGCTGGAAAAGGTTGCGAGGTTCACGGGATCGTACGCCGGGATGCGCTGGAGGCGGCGCATGCACGCTTATTCAGATTAGAGCATTGAACTTTATTCTGTAGCAGTTTGCATCGGGGAGTTATTGGCTCATTCGCCCGTGCTATATTCTCGCAAGATACGCCAATTGTGGAAATAGGCCAATGGCTCGAACCGCACGGGCTGCTTCACCAAAACTCCCCGGTGGCCATATGGCTACAGCATTTTGTTACATGCTCTAAAATGCGTCGTGATTAAAAATCTTGCGGCGCGGGAAGCGGTCTGATATGAGGTGTTATGTCAACCGGAACGGCTTTTTTTGTGAGCACCTCGCACGATCTTGCCTTATTCATTAATTATAAATTACCTGACCATTTATTCCCCCCGGTTGGGCACAGGGGAGCACATGGCGGCAAGCCATTCATTGGCGTCAAACAGGGACTGCAATGACGACTCTAGATTCCAATGGTCTCTGGGATTCATTCTGGGCGCTTCATGCCTCCCAAAATAATTTGTTTCACCGGCTGCTGTGGCTGGTGCGCCTCCTGTTTTCCAGCGCTTACGCCAGGCGGATCGCCAAAATCACCGGGAAATTGACCGCCTCCAAATTACTTGAAGTTGGCTGCGGCTCAGCCCGCACGCTACATTATCTGGACAGGCAGTATCACGCCAGCAAGTGTTTCGCCCTCGATCTTTCCCCTCAGGCCATCCGGGTTGTGCGTAAATTCAGCCCCAAATTCCAGGCCGTTATTGGCGATTCGTTTTTCCTGCCGCTGGAAGCCGGCCAGTTCGAGATATGTTTCAGCATCGGGTTGATCGAGCATTTCACCCGCGAACAGGCCAAACAGATGGTGATCGAAAAAGTCCGTGTCACCCGCCCTGGCGGGGTGGTCGGCATCGTCGTGCCCTGGCGAAACTCGGTTTATAATCTGGTCGTGCGAAAAATCTTTGGACGGTACTGGCCTTTCGGCGAAGAAAATCCCTTCCGGCGCAGGGAATTATCCCTGTTTATGGAAAATCTCGGCCTGGACGAGGTTAAAATCCATGTCATTTATGGCAGCACCCTGCTCGGAGTGGGGCGCAAGGCAAGAGCATGAAGCCGGGATTTCGCTCTTTCGCTATGGATCATGGTAAGCGTCCGGGTTTTGTGCTGCTGCTTTTGGGGATTGCGACCGGAGCCGCCGCCCAGACGGTATTGCTTTTATCCGCACAACAGCCCGCATTTTGGGATATACAACACTGGCTGCCAGGCCCGGGCGCCAGCACTTCACCTCTGCCCGGCTTGTTGCTGTACACCCTGGCGGGGGTGTTATTTACGCAGGGCCTGAAACGTCTCAACGTGGACACATCCCGGCCTTTTGCCATCCCCCTGCATCCCGCCCAGCCGCGGCCGCCCCGCTTTGGATTTTGGATTACCAGTCTGGGGCTGACCTGGTTCATCACCGTTTGCGCCACGCAGCCCAAGCTTGCGGCCGAAAACGGCTATGCCCTGGCAGCGCTGTGGCTCATCGGCATCATGCTGTTTGTCGCCAGCGTGCTGCTGGATAATGACTGGCGCGCGCCCTCTGCCCGGCGCATGCGGGCATGGTGCTCGCTCCATCGCGCTGAACTGCTGGTCATGGCCACGATACTCGTCGCAGCGTTCCTGGTGCGTTTTCTGGATGTGGAACTGCATCCCTATTCGTTCATCAACGATGAGGGGATGAAGGGGAAAGCCGGCGTTTGCATCCTCGATGGCAATTGCAGAAACTTTTTTACCGTGGGCTGGTCCGGGCAGCCGATTCCGGGCTTCCTACCGGTCGGGATCAGCATTGCGCTCTTTGGAAACACCGCCACAGCTGTCCGTTTGGTCAGCGTTATTACCGGCACACTCGCGGTCTTGGCTGTCTATTTGTTCACTCGTGAGGCTTTCGACAGGAAAACCGCCCGGGTGGCCGCCCTGTTGCTGGCAGTACTGCCCGTGCACGTCCATTTCAGCCGCATTGGCGTGGACAACATCATGGACTCGCTTTCAACGACCCTGGTGCTGTGGCTGTTGCTCCGCGGCATACAACGGGCTTCGCCCTATGCTTTTCTGGCTGCCGGGATTGTCGGCGGCCTGTGCCTGTACACCTACCCGGGCACACGCCTGGCGCCGCTACTGGGACTGGCGGCATTGAGTATCTTTTCCGCACGAAGGGCCGGATTCCTGCGCGCAAACCATCGCCGCATCCTGGTCTTTATCTTCGCGGCCATCGTGACCGCCGCGCCCATTCTGGGTTATTTTTCCGCCCGTCCCGAGGTTTTTTTCCTGCGCATGAGCAGGGAAAACATCTTCCAGAACGGCGTGCTTCAAAATGAAATGCAGGCGGGCAGCATAAGCGCTGCGGAAGTCCTCACGCTGCAGTTCCTGAAGTCCAGCCTGGTATTCATTGCCACCCCGGCGCCATCGAATTTTTTTAACTCGCCCAGGCCGTACCTGCTACCGTTGGCGGCAGTGTTTTTCATGCTCGGGCTGGGCTTTGTGCTGTGGCGCATCAAAGACCCGCGCCATGCGGCGCTTTTCACCTGGTTTTGGGCTGCCATCATCCTGGGTGGCACCATCACCGGCGGTCCGCCTACCAGCCAGCGTATGTTGATGAGCACCCCAGCCCTGGCGGTGATTACCGCCCTTGGCGTCACGCTAACCATCGATGCTTTCCAAAAATGTGGTGCATGCATGGCCCGGCTTGGGCCTGTGCTCCTGCTGGCTTTTGTGCTCTTTGTTGGATACAATGATATGCATTTTTACTTTTACGATTATCGCCTCGGGCATTTCTTCGAGGACCCTGCCAACGAGCTGTCGTACGAAACGCGCACCTGCATCACCCCCCTGGGCCAGGCTGGCAGGATGTACCTGCTTGCCGACCCCGCCGTCCCGTATCTTTCTTTTGCAAACTTTAGTTTCCTTTCGCCCGGCGTGCAGATGGATTACTGCAACGATGTCAGCCGCGAAGCGCTGGCGGCCCTGCCGCGCGACAAAGATGTGCTGTTCATTGCCACCCCGGTGCGCAAAGCCGACCTGGACCTGATCGCGCAGCGGATTCCGGGAGGGGCCTGGAGCGAGACCCCCCGCCGCTACCAGCCGCAGCACACGCTGTTTTATACGTATAAGATCACCAGCGAACAACTGGAAACCTTCAACCCTAAACCCTTATGACGCCAATGTTTCTTTTGTACGCCGCTGTCCTGATCGTTGTGCTCATCGTCCTGGATGCGATGCTTTTCCGGTTTAAGCAAAAGCGACATGCCCGGGTATTGCTGCCCGTTAGCGCTGCCCGCAATGCCCTGCACAAGGCCGGGAACTGGTTCGGCAGTGTGCGATCGCGCCGTCCAAAGCCGCAGCCGGAGCCGGCCAAAGCAAAAACGGGAGCCTCCGCAACGGAGCCCTCCAGTTCTGCACGTGCGCAGGGGGTCATTATGCAACAGGAATCCGTCCCGCGCGAACCCCCCGGGCAGCAAAAGACCGCCCGGGTGCTGATTGCGCTTGCCCCGCTGGTGGCGCTGAATCAGTTTTTTCAAAACCTGCGCGAAAGGCCCGCCGCACCAAACGAGAAAAAATCCCGGGGATTGCAGGGGCAGTTATTAATCGCCGCAGTAATTGTGTACGCACTGATCATCAGCATCGGCATTGACAGCTACCCGATTTATTTCTTCACCGACGAAGCCATCCACATGAACCTGGCTTCGGACTTTATCCGCGATGGCTTTCGCAATTACGATGGCGAATTCCTGCCGACCTTCTTTACCCTGGAAGGCTGGGTCAACGGTGTTAGCGTGTATGTCCAGTTGTTGCCGTACCTGATCTTTGGCAAGTCGGTGATTGTCACACGCCTGGTTTCGGCATTTATTTCCCTGCTGGGCGCGCTTTGCGCCGGCCTGCTGCTCAAAAACGTATTCAAACTGAGGTATTCCTGGGCCGTCATTTTTTTGCTGCTGACCACGCCCGCCTGGTTTTTGCACGCCCGCACGGCCTTCGAGTATGTGGAAGTAGCTTCTTTTTACAGCATGTTCATTTACTTTTACAGCCACTACCGTCAAGGCGACTTGCAGTACCTGTATGCCGCCATTGTTGCGGGCGCGCTGGCTTTTTACACGCATGGCCTGGGCCAGTTCCTGATGGCAGTGACCGGCCTGGGATTGTTCATTGTGGATTTTCGCTACCACAGCCACCCGGACCGGCGCAAAACCGTCCTTTATGGCCTGCTCCTGGGGTTGATTCTGCTGCTGCCTTTTGCGCGTTATTACCTCGCCCATCCCGGCGAAGCAGCGGCACAGGTCAGGCGGCGCGGTTCGTACTGGATGGATGACAACCTGACGTCCCCGGGAAAAATTTGGAAATTCCTCAGCCAATATGCCTGCGGGCTGAACCCAAGGTACTGGTATTTCCCCAATACTCGCGACATCTCCCGCCACATCATGAACAGCTACGGAAACGGCTGGCGGCTCACCCTGCCGCTGATGCTCGCGGGACTGTTCCAGGCGATCAAAAACATCCGCCTGCCATCCTATCGCATTGTTCTGGTTGCCCTGCTGGCCTGCCCCGTCCCGGCCTCTGTCGTTGCCATCGGCATGCCGCGCATGTTGTGGATGGCCTTTCCCCTGGCAATCCTCTCGGCCATTGGCCTTTCGGCCATCCTGCAATGGATGGAATACCACCTGCGGCTCAATCCCCTCTGGGGCGCCTCGGGATTGTTCATCGTCCTGACCTTGGCCAGCGCAGCCATGCTCAGGGATGCGCTGGTCAACGGCCCAACCTGGACGCAGGATTACGGCCTGTACGGGATGCAATATGGCGCGCAACAGGTATTCCAGGACACCGTTGCCCCCGCATTGGAACAGGATCCCGACCTGCGCATGGTCGTCTCCCCCTCCTGGGCCAACGGCACCCAACAATTCGCCGCCTTCTTTGTCCCCAAAGAACTGTCCCCGCGCCTGAGGATGGGGCAGCCAATCAATTGCATCGACGCCCTCAAAACAGGCGGAACGAAAATATTATTCGTGGCAACCTCAGCCGAATATCAAAAATTGCTTGAAGATCCAAAATTCACCGGCATCCGGGTCCACAAGACCATTGCGTACCCAAACGGGGAGCCCGGCTTTTACCTTATCTCGTTAAAAGCGTCAGCAACCATCGATCAAATCATCGCCGCCGAATTCGAAGAAAACCGCAAACCGGTGGAAGATATCCTCGATCTCTATGGGCAGACCATCCGCGTCATCCACTCCCCGATCGGATCGGGGCGACTGGAGGATATTTTCGACAACGACCCCTCCACATTTGCCAGGGTCAAACGCGCCAACCCCTTTTTCTTTGACCTTTACCCGCCTGCGCCAATTCTCACCCGCGGCATCGTCGTGCAAACCGGCTCCATGCCCGATTTTACCCTCACCGTTTCGCTCTATGCACCCGGCGCAACCGAACCGGTGGTGTACACCAAGACCTTCAAGGGTCTGCCAGCCGATCCAAAAGTGACCATGAGTTTCGCAAACGGCCCGGAAGAATCGGCGCAGATCACCATCGAGATCAAGGACAACCTTTCCGGCGACTCATCGCAAATCCACGTCCGCACCATTAAGTTCGAATAACAGTTCAAATTTGGCTTCTCTGTTTTGCGAGTCGTCCGGAACGTGGCGCAAACCAAAGGCAATTTCCTGTCCACAACGGGAGAGCACTAGGGGGCAATGACGTCTGCCGCCCATTTCTGATTGGCTTTCTCTGCGGTAAATGCTAATTACCAGTTGTTAAAATAAGTAACTCATTTATTAAGGGTATCTCTCAATAAGTCATTCCCGCGGAGGCGGGAATCCATAACCTCTCGAAACTACTGGACTCCCGCTCCCCGATCAGGTCGAGGACAAGCTTCGCGGGAGTGACAAAATAGAAATTATTAGAGGCGCCCTTAAGTAAATTTTTTGGCGTACGTATGAAACGACCACTGCTTCTTTTATTTATTATACTTTGCATATACACAGTTGTCTGCTTGTATCGTATTGATGAGCTTCCCGGGGAATGGTATGGAGACATCAGTATCGAACATGAGTATGTAACGCGAATCCTAAATGGAAATTGTTCTTTTGCATTTAATCAATCAGCTGGCCCGGTCTACCATTTTTTCATAGCGCCCCTTATTGCCCTCCTTGGCGGATCATATTTGTCGTACAAAATCGCATCGGTTATGACGGGCGGGATTGGAATTGTTCTTCTTTTTAATTATGGCAAAGTGCTCTTGGGCCCTTTCGGCGGAAACATTGCCGCCGCACTTGCCGCAGTTTCGTTTTGGTACATATCTTTTTGCCGGCTCGGAAGCTCTCCTCAGATATTGACGCCTCTGCTGGGAATCGGTTTACTTTATAGCTTGTATGAGTATCATGAAAAACAACATGTACGATACCTCATGCTCGGCGGATGCATGGCTTTTTTCGGGCTTTTTACCTACCCATCGACATTTCATCTGCCGATCATTCTATTTTTGTATGTAGCAGGTGAAACGCTTGCGCGGTGGAAAAAAACAAAGCAACTTCGATTGACACCAATAGTCAGTACCGGAATGGGTATTCTCGTATCGTACGCCGTTTTTTCCCTTGCTGCATCAAAGCAATCTGATCTTTTTACCAGCGGCTACATTGGTGCAAAGCTTTTTTCTCAAACACAGACACTGCTTCCTGTCGTATCTCAATGGCTTGATCATTTTTTTCGAACGATACTCATGTTTTGGGATGCTGGGGATGTGACGTTTCGCGTCAATGTCCCACGCTCGCCGCACCTTGATCCCGTATCCGGGATATTATTTGCCATTGGTCTTGGGATCATGGCCGCAAAAAAAGATTGGCGTTTCTGGTATATCGGTGCACCTGTATTTTTCTTATTGCTTCCTTCAACATTACCGGGCATTCCTGATCGAGAAGTGCCAAGTATGAGTAGATGCTTAGCGGTTACACCATTTGTATTTTTGAGTATCGCATACGGAGTCAAAGGGGCGAGTACCATTATTCAGGATAAGCGCTTCCGGTGGTTCTGTATTGCTTCAACACTCGGCATAATTTGCGCGCTCAACCTTACGAAATACTTTGTGGAGTATCCAAAATCATTACCGGACGGGAATACGCCTTTTGGTAAAATTGTCGCTGCGTACATCAATACCCTACCGCCCACTGTGGATATAAAGCTTACAGAATGCTGCTGGGGAGCATGGGGGCAACCGGAGCCAAAAAGCGTGTACTATCAATTAGAGTTTCAGAAAGGAAGAGAGGGGATAGTTCATGATACGTTTCTTTCAACATGCACGAGTGTAAACAGGCAAAACGATACGCTTATCATTATGCCTCCTCATGATATCCGTATGCAAAATATCATGCAGCAATGTTTCCCGGATGCAAAAAAAATGCATCACTCTGAAGGGGCAACGCCCATTTTCACTTCATTGTTTATACCGCGCATAAGGGTGTCCCTTAACTAAGTGTCCGGGGAACTGAGGTAAGATCACAAAAAACCGAAAGAGCCTGTTTTTCATTGTAAAACTATCTCCAATTGCTCGGGATAAGCAGGAAATTGGGGTGGGTTGAGAGCAGGGAGCTCTCGCTGCAGCGTACAATTTCGTATTTCGCGTAGTCGTCGTAAAGCTTTTTATTTTCCGCCGTCCAGACTGCAATCCGCCGGGTTCTTGAAAATTCCGAAACCTTGTTGCAGCCCTTCCAATAGCGCCAGGAAAGCTCGGACATCTTTACATTATTAATCTGTGTTTCGGTTTCGGCAAGTTCTGCCGCTTTTGCCCAAAGCTGATTGCAATACTCAACTTCATTTATTGTCAATTTGAGCACTCCTTTTTCTGTCATATCCGACTGAAGGCTCATATGCGTGTCGCCCACGCCGGTGTGTTCTGTTGTTGTGTCAATATATTCGCGTACATACTGCCAACCTGTGCCGTAATACGCCCTGAGGAAGCCGTTCATAGTCGCATCATAATCGATATATGGATCCCACAGCAGTTTGCAAAGCATATACGCGCGAAGCTCGGCAAATTCGCCGTTGCTTTGAATGGCGAAATGGTTGCCCTCTTCGAAAATGCCTTTAACATAATTTTCGGCAAAGCACTGCATGTTTTGCTGGATAACTCCGAAATTCGGAAACGGGCCGAGAAGGTTTTTGTAATTTGTTGTGTAATCCCAAATGTACAGCCTGTTGCATATCTTTTTCCAGTCCGTAAGGTCTTTATTAAAAGAGACATTCACCGAACAGGTGGGGTCGTTCAGCGTATCCGCGAAGCAGCATTCGATTGAGCACAGGCGGACAATCACATTCGCCCTGGGTACAACGTGCGCAGGCGGTTTGCGGGTGTACTCGAAAGCGAAGGTGTCAATCGCCACGTCCGGGTAATCATCTTTGATGTTGTCCGCAACGGCGTTGACGAATCGTATCATCGTGCCGGAGTGCGACCCTTCGTATTCATCTACAGCCTTGCAGTTGTCGCAGGTGCAGTAAGCCGCGTTATCGTTCTGGGTAAGGGAAATGATTTGCGCGTTTGGGTTGTCGCTTAGGATATCGCGTACCTGCTGAATAACAAGGCTTAGCGTTTCCGGATTGGTAAGGCACAGCTGATTCGGGGTTCTCGCGTTCTGTTCCGAATCCCATGCGTAGTATTCGGGATGTGTTGCAAAGTATTGGCTCGACGGGAGTATGATAGTCGTAAGAGTGTGCGCGAAACCCGCGGCGTAGCCCATATTGCCGCCTTCCGCTTCGCTTAATGTTCTGAAAATATTACCGTTTTGCTTGTTCGCGATGCTGTAAACATGGTCCCTGGGGCTTATCCAGTCGGTCTCGCGGTATTCAAAGTACGGTTTTTCATGAATATTGATGTCACCCGGGATTTTGAGGTCGTCCATATGCGGCAGTACGATAAGCGTTGAGGTGTACCAGTGGCAGCCGAGAACCTCTTCGAGGAAGGTATAGACGCCGTAAAGCGTGCCTCTTTTTTCGCCGCCTGCGATAACGAGTTTTTGGCCGACGGTTAGAATCTCTAGCCCTTCGTCGCCGAGGTCCGCCCGGTCAACGGTGTAACCGCCGCCCGCTTCCCTGTTTGTTTTGCCGACAATGATTTCTTTCGCCTGCGGGGCGGTTTCGTCGGTTACGATCGGAAGGGTTACACCGCAGATTTGCTTGATATAGCTCTGCAAAGTGTTCGCCGCGTTTAGCTCCGAAGCACCGCAATTCGCGCCGCGGACAATAACATAATCGCTCGAATTGTTTTGCGTAATACTCATCGTTTCCACTTTCACAGGTGCAATTATGTCCGGACCGGGTACAAAAGGTTTAACCGGAGGGTTATGAAGCAGGTTGCCGATTAGCATTACCACCACGTTCATCAAAATTGCTAAAATAGCTTTATAGATGCCGGGTAACAGCATTTAAATCACAGCCTTTCAATTCATTTTTGCAACTCAGACAGGGCATGACCCGCATCAGCTTGGAAGCCCTTTTTTCTGCTCAGTTATGGAATATCACATTATTAATTCAATACCGAACGCAAAATATTTAACGCAGAAACGCCCCTTGTGTAACACCTCATATCAGAGGCGCCAGCAGCAACAGCCGTTTTTTGCCGGTCTATTTTTTCAAGGTATCGCTCAACTGCTCCAGTAAATCTTTAGGTTTTTCCGGACGGGCATTGAAGGCAGCAAAATTTATTTTTGGCATGCTGGTGTTTTTAACAAACATTTCATCGCCTATTTGCAGGTAGCCCCAGCCGATAAGCTGCTTTTCTATATCCTTGGGTGTAACTACGCGCCACAGCTGTACGATAAAATCCGGCTGAAGTTTCCCGATGCTATAATCATAATCCCACTTATTATGCCCGGGGTAAAATCGGGACTCCCTGGTTTGCCCGGTATAGAGCGCGACCCGGGGTTCGCTTTTAGCGATAGTCCGGTCCATTTTCCCCAGGAAATCTATGGCTGTGCGATGCGCAAAATAGGGGATACTGCCGGCACAGAATACACCGAGGGTAGCGTCTTCCCGGGTATTGTTGCTGAGCCAGACACCCAATTCCATCCACGCCAAATCATCGTAAATATGATGACAATTGTTGTTCAGCCACAGCCGGTAATGCGTTCCTGATATCTTAGCGGTCCAGAGAAAGCACAGGCACACGGACAGAACAACGGGCGTTAATTTCGGCATGCGTGGCGCCGCCCGAACAAGCGCATCAATGCCCAGTGCAATCACAATAAAGAGAAGCGGAACTATAGGGGTCACATAACGGTTGGCATACCGCATCCACTCCCAGGCGTCCCCTCCTACATACACGGAGTACCCAATCTGCATGGCGCACAGAGCGGCCAGCACCAGAGCAAATAGACCGTTTCTACCCTCTTTTTTTTTCAACAGAAATATCATACAGGGGGCAAACAAAAACAGGGCCAGTAAATGCTGCCGGCTCAGGGAAATAAACATCTCGATTCCCCGTGAGAGCCTTTCTCCCAATGTTACGCCTGTCAGTTTTAGATAGTAGGTGTTCGGCAGAAAATCTCCATAATAAAAATAACTGAAAAAAGAATGCGCGCTGAATGAAACAAGTATCGAGCCGGTCACACAAAAAAGGGCTGTTATCCTGTATTTTTTTTCGCACAGCAGCCCTGCTGCAGCCGAAATAACCAGTGCCGGCGGAATAAAATCGGTTCTAGTCAGAGCTCCCATACAAAGCAGCGCGCTCAAAAAAAACAGCCTGCTCAGGGTAAACTGTTTGATGAGCTTGTATCCGGTTAACAGAGAGGCATTCAGCAGCAGCATGAGAAATCCCACTTCCATGCCGCGCAGGGTCCAGAAATAGATCGGATAATACAAGGCCACGCAGGGCAGAACCAGCAGTTTAACAAACAACGAGGCTCCATGCTCGCGCAGCAGGGCTCTTATGACAAATAAATTGACCAGCAAAATTGCACTGCAGGACAGCATCACCAACAGGGAGGCCTTGGATTCATGCACCGGAATCAAATGAAGAACCGCCATCCAAAGGGTCCACAAGAAATTGGTAAACCCTTCAATTTTATCACCGCTGATATTCCATGTCAGGCCATTGCCGGCAGCAAGGTTTTGGGCATAGCGCATTGAGATCATCGCATCATCGAACAGCGTAAAATATGCTCTGCCGGCGATTTGAGTACCCGTGCGGACAATGAAGGCTGCGGAAAAGAAAAAGCAAAACAGCAGGGAGAGCCTGAAAGCATATTTTTCCAGCAGCTCACCGCGTGTCAGGAAGGCTGATATTTTTTTCAACATGTTTATGTCTGCAGTTCAAAACCAGTTGTTAATGATTTTCGGGGCTGAACGGAGCGCTCATCAAGAATTCTATCTACTCTTCGGATTTTCGCCTCAGTAATCCTTTTCTTATAAATATTTTTGTCGTACCTATTTCCTTATAAGGCATAAAATTGAACCGAATCGGATTATTCAAAAATTCCAGAAAAACCGGATCATCAACATATCTTTTTGTGGTAAGGTTTTGATCGCAAACAATTATGTCCAGCTTTTTCTCAAAAATGAACTGGTCAAAGGAAGAATTTTTTTCCCAGGAACTTATGCTTTTAAATTGCTTCCCTAAATAATACGGGATACCCCCTTTTGAATCCAAAACAACATATTCATTTTTGGCTGATAAAGGTAGTTGCTGAATTGCTTTTACTGTATTGATAAATTCACGAGGTTCAGATCCTTCCTGCCATAGAGGGACACCAAAGTAGTAAGATGCCTGCACGGTAGGTGTAATTAAAAGAAGAATAAGAGCAAGATAATAAGGCTTTATTCGTAAAACAATAAATTTATCTACTGTGAAGCCAACAAAAATTATTATAGCTAATGATAAGGGCACAATAAAATGATAGCGCGGGTAAATCATAATACTGGAAACAATAGACATTGCCATAATAGCGCAATAAACAACTATTGGTTCAATATTTAATTTATTTATTCTCAAAATATTTTTCTTTGTTTTCCAAATCGCGATAATAAACAGCAGAACACCAGGGAATGATTCAGCTACGGTCATCAATTTATCTGCTGCCGGCAATAAGATATTATGATGAAAAAAAGTTAAAAAGTAGATATTAAAGATTAAATTTTTAAAAGTTGAATAATCA
>Ga0118677_10008175_pt1 | contig 16891 bp, 24 predicted proteins | sample AliMusrvi5mmetaG_FD_86154 | JGI IMG/M metagenome (GOLD analysis project Ga0118677, IMG submission 86154) | reverse complement strand
AGGGGGGTGGCGCCGGCGGGCGTCAGGGCGGCGGCCTGGACGGGCACGCTCGTGGGGATGATCTTGAGCGCGACGGCGGCCGGCAGCACCGCGAAGAGCAGCATGAACCAGAACGACGTGCTTTGAGTGCCGGGACCGACTTGCATGGGGACCTCCAGATGCGGTGAGCCGATGGGTCGCTAAATGGCCGCGGCACCGCCTCCTCGCGGACTCCGCCGCACGAACGCGCCGCAGAAATCTGCGAGCCTGCATTCGCGCGACATCGCAGTGCTCACAGCAGCCGCCCGACTACCCACGCTGCGGCGATCTCAGGCGGCAGATCGTCGTGGGGCCTCGAGCTCGGCGGGTCGAACTTCGACAAACGCATCGGAACCTTCCCGGCAAGGTCGGGATAGCGGCCGACGAGGATGCGCGCGAGCGGACCGCTGTAGCTGTTGTCGACCGCGTACGGGCTGCCATCGCGGTCGAGGTGACACTCGTCCCTGAGCCGCTCGATCCCCTTCTTGACGCGCGGAGTCTTGTGGTCAGCGATGGCCTCACGCAGCCACTTCACCAAGAGCGCTTCTGCGTCCGGGTTTGCATCCAGCCACGAGTGCGCGCGAATCATGGCGTCGGGGCGACTCACCGGCGTGTCTTCTGCATCGCGAGGTAGTGGAGACCGTGCGCGGCCGCGCTCCGCAGGTGTTCGTTGCGCAGCACCTCGTCTCCCGGACAGATGCCGTGCTGTCCCAGGGCCCAGAGCCGCATCGCCTGCGCGTAGGCGGTCATGACCGTCTCCGGGTCCTGCCACACGATCTCGCCGGAGTCCGTGAGCGAGCGCAGGACGGGCACGAGCAGCCCGACCGTGAGCGGAGTCGTCCAGCGGTTCTTCGCCGCGCGCAGATGACCGGGGATGTCCTTGTACGACTCGCAGGCGAGCACATCGGCACGCGGCCACTCCGCGGTAGCCTCGGCAATCTCGGCGGCCATGTGCTCGACTCGCGTCACGCAGGGACCGAACTGGGGACAGGTCGCTCCGGCCTTGGAGCGGACGGTGAGGGCGCGCGCGACACGGCGGCCCTCGAACAGCACGAGGCCGGTGTTGGCGAGACCGGGGTCGATGGCGAGAAGGTTCATCGGCCCCTCACATCGAGCGCCTCGGCGATGCCAAGAATCGCGGACTCGCCTGAGAGCCCGATGCCCGCGGTGTCGTCGAGCACGCAGGTGACCTGGGACCGGCAGGACCGGCCGCCGAAACCGATTCCAAACCCGACGCGAGAGGCGGTCATGACCGCGACCCCTCACCGGGCCACGTCACTTCCGGATCCGCGTCGGTGGCGACGCGCTCATCCTTCGGCGCGATTCCGTCCAGGACCGTGGCAGCCTGCTCGGCGGTAAGGTCCTTGGCGGCGCGCACATGGAAGCGCGTATTGAGCGCGCTGCGCAAAGCAGGGACGCTCCTGCCCGACGCCTTCCAAATCCGCTCGATGGCGGCGATCTGGTCTGATGATGCGAGCTGGACCGCGGTGAGCGGGACGTCGCTCAGGTCCTCGATGTCCTGCGTGAAGATGTCTGAGGCGGCGGTGGCCGAGAGAATGGCCGCGATGAAGGCGCGCTTCTGCGCCATCTTCAGCACCGTGTTGTAGTTGTCGGCCGGATTGTCGTGCTCGACCTTCTCGCCGGCGACGACGATCTCCCATGTGCCGGTGTCCGGGTTCTTCTTGGTGGAGTGGCCCCGGCCTCCCAGGAGCGCGATCGCCTCAGCCTGCTTGTCCTTGCGCAGATCCCAGTAGGCGGGCGGGACCGGCTCGCCGGTGAAGGTGACCTCGCCGGTGCGGAATCGGTACTTGCCCTCCTTGGTGGAGCAGGATCCCATCGCGTCGCCGACGACCTGTCCGGTGACCAGCGACGTGAGCGTGCAGGTCAGGACGTAATCGCGGTGGTCGTTATCGAGCTTCTCGACGTCGCGGTGATAGCTCGGCGCGAGGCGGAAGGTCATGGCGAGCTTCTCGGCGCCGGGCTTGAGCAGGCTGGGCTTGTCGCCGCACCCGGGGATCTTGCCGTAGTGCTCACCCTCGTGCATGACGCCCGCCATGACCTGCTGGATGAGCGCGACTTGCGCGATGATGTCGGCGGGAGTCAGCACCTCGTGCTGACAGATCGCGAGAGCGGTGTCCTCGCTCATCGCGCGCAGCCCGGACCAGCGGCTTTGGCTGCGGAAACCGGACTGCTGAGCGAGATGAGCAGTTCCGATGGCGGCACGCCGAAGGCTTCGGCGACGCGCCGGATCGTTGTCCGAGAGACTCTGCGGCCGGCGAGAAGCTGTGCCAGCGTGACACGGTTCACGCCTGACGCCGTGACGAGGTCCGCCAGGTTCCAGCAGCGCTCGTCGATGAGCGCCCTAACGCGCGCCACTGAGATTTCGGGGGCCTTCACAGATCTGCCTCCCACTCCATGTGCTCGTCGGCAGTCGTGTCGAGCCACCGAACGAACCCGCTCTTGGGGATGCGGATGGTCCGACCAAATCTGTGATAGGGGACGTTCTTTGACCTGATGAGCCCGTACAGGTAGTTCTTGGAGACGCCGATTGCCTTCGCCGCCTCACCGACCGAGTACTCGAGTTCCATGGTATGGCGCTTTCTCTCACTCGGTAGCACTTCCGGCCGCTATGTAACCACTCCGGGTTGCACCACACAAGGGTTCGGTTCAGATTAGGTCATGCAAATGTCAGTCACCGGGTGTACCTTATTTGCACCGGGTGACCTATAGAGCTAGAATCCGCATCGAGGGAGACGAATGGAGCCAGAAGCGCGGGTTGTCCTGTCCATCGACGAAGAGGCGTACATGGCGGATCAGAAAGGGCTTCGGGCGGCATCGAGGCTGAAAGCGACGACGGTCTACATGCTCGACCTGCCCGAACTCGGATATCGAATCCAGAAGGCGCGTATCAACCGGCGGTACCCCACCGCGGCGGCCATGAAGAGAGCACTCGACGATTGGTGCTCGGCGCACGGGATGCCGTCGCTATCGATCGGGATGGTCCACCGACTCGAGACAGGTAAGCGCCCCCTGTCGGCCGACGAGATCCTGATGTTTGAAGAGGTGCTCAAGCCGGAGGGCGGGCCGGCGTACTTCCTGCCGAAGATCGGCGAGAGCGAACCGGACTGTCAGCCGGGCGACTGAGGTGACCCGCCGCGCTCTCGGATCCCGCGTGGAGGTTTCACCGGGGCTCCATCGTCTCCGCGTTCCATGTGAGCCCGACCCGGAAACGGGGCGGCGCCGGGAGATTGATCGGCACTTTAGAGGCAGCGCGCGCGAGGCGGACCAGGAGCTCGCGCGCATGCTGTCCGCCGAGGGTCACGCAGGCCCGCCCTCGGCCATCGCCTTGAAGGAGTACCTGGAGCAGCGGTATCTGCCCTGGGCCGAGGGACGGCTCCGGCGGACCACGATGGCCGGCTACCGAAGCGTTGTCAGGATCCACGTCGTTCCTCGACTCGGGTCCCTAAGGCTCTCGAAGGTCACGCCGCATGTCATCGACATGTGGGTCGCGCGCATGCTCCGGGAAAAGGTGAAGGATCAGACTCGCAACCACGCCTACGTGGTGCTCCGCACGGCCCTCAGGCAGGCCGTCGCCTGGGGGATGCTGCCCTCCGATCCGACCGTTGGGACGCGTGCGCCGAACGTGCCCGAACGCGACTTGGTGACGCTGGACATCGACCAAGCGAACAGGTACCTCGACGCCTTCGCGGGGACTGCGTGCGAACTCGCGGTCGTGATCGCTTTGGGAGTGGGGCTGCGTCGGAGCGAGGCGTGCGCTCTGCAGTGGAGCGACCTGAAGCTCGTGGCGCCGACGGGCGACGCCCCCGCATCAGGAGCGGTCACGATTACCAAGGCTCGCCACCAGTATGGCCGGGAGGTCTGGACGACCGAGCCGAAGTCGAAGAGCAGCCGCCGGGCGCTCTTGCTCGCCCCTTGGGTGGTCGAGGCGCTGCTGCCGCACCGCGGACTCGGGCCTGTGGTCTCCATGGCGCCGGACGAACTCACCCGCGCCTACCGCAAGACGATCAAGACATTCAACGCGGAGCACACCAAGACGCCCCTGCCCTACGTTCCGTTCCGCGATCTGCGCAATGCGCATGGCAGCATCATGGTCGACCTCGGAGAGGGCACGAAGGCGATTGCCGACTACTACGGACATGAGACGTCGGAGGTAACCGAGCGAAGGTACATCCGTCCGCACCTGGCGGTCCAGGAGCGCTACGTCGCGACCGTCCAGAGGATGCGACACTCCCCGCAAAGTCCCGCAACCGAGGGGGACGAGAGGGTATCGGCGGGGACGGAATAGCTGCCGTGAGCCCCTTTGACCTGCGGTTTCGTCTCCCCTCGTCCCCCGCTGTCACCCCCACGGCGGTTTCCTAAACCATGTGCCGCAGGTTCGAATCCTGCCGGGGGCACCACGCCTGACCTGCTGTTTCTCCGGAATCAGGCTCCGGATTCGAGGCCCGAGATGCCCCTTTGGGCACACTCCGGGCACACAACACGGTGCATCCAGACGACGCTGGACGCCTCTTTGCGCAGTTCAGCGCCTGCATCGGCACAAGCAGCCGCACTACCCGCGTCGGTGTCCCTGCGACCGGGAGTCTGTGCTCTGCAGGTGCTGCAGGACGCACGATCGACAGATGTCGGGCACACGGTCGCTGCCGTGGTGCCTCCTCAAAGCGTTGCCATACGCCTCCCGCATGGAGTCGGCGTTCCGGTAGGGGTGCAAGCCGTGACCGGCGTTCCAATCGTGCTGGAGTGCGGCCCATGACGCGTCCGGGTCGGCGGCGCGCCTCTGCTCAACAAACTGCACCATCTCAGCGACGAACGGGCGCGGCCGACGATGACGCACGGTTCGGGCGCGGCACTGAGGACTGCGGTTGTCGAAGTGACCCTGACCATCGAGCGCTCGATCGGGAGCGAAGGGACACGGGCTGACCGATGCGAGCACAGCCGCGGCCTCTTCCAGAGTGCGCTTGAGGCGGTGGGCCTGATCTCGATGCGTCTCTTCCCTCATTGCTCCCCAGCCGTTCGTCTGCCAACCGTGTCTGCGAAGCCTAGCACCGCGAGAGGGCGCGGCAGGAGCTAGGCGCCGCTCGCCGCCTCTTTGCGCAGCTCAGCGCGTGCAACGGCGCGAGCCTCGGCCAGCTTCGCGACTGCATCCGCCTGCATGCCGGGCAGCAGGTGTCCATACACACTCAGGGTGAACCCCGCCGATGAGTGACCGAGCCTCTCCTGCACGACCTTCGCCGGCGCCCCCGTCCTGATGAGCTGGCTGGCGTGTGAGTGCCGCAGATCGTGGAAGCGCACATGCACGCCGACGTGGCGACAGAAGACGTGGTACGCCTGCGAGAACTTCGAGGGAGGCCAGGGATCGCCGGTGTCTCCGGCGCACACAAGGTGGTTCTCGTGCCATGCCTCCCCCAGCGCCAACCGGCGCTCCTTCTGCCGACGTCGATGCGCTGCCAGCTCTTTGAGCGTGTCGGCATCCAGCGGCAAGGCCCTCCTGCTCGCGGCCGACTTCGGCTGCCTAAACACGAGCCCGGTGCTGGGCTCCTGAAGCGTCCGACTCACGGTGAGCACGCCGGCCTTGGTGTCGAGATCCGACCACCGAAGACCCAGGACCTCTCCACGCCGCAGTCCCGCGTTGGCAGCGAGCAGCACTGCCGCATAGAGGCTCAGGTGCCCGTCTTCCTTGGCCGAGGCGAGGAGGCGCTCGGTGGCCACCTCATCGATCGCCTTCATCTCGATATGCCGCGCTCTCGGAGCGTCCAGGCGATCACAGGGGTTGACCACGAGGATGCCGACGCGCACCGCGCGGCCCAGAGCCGCCCGCAACACACGGTGATGAGAGAGCACGGTGCGAGCCGATAGTCCTCCCTCACCCTTGGCCCGGCCACTGGTGAGCTCCTCGGTGTAGTAGCGCTGGATCCGGGTGGGCGTGAGCTGGTTCAGGCGCACGGAACCGAGCGCCGGGACGAGCCGCTTGTCCACGATCTGCCGGTAGCCGTCCAGGGTGTAGGGCGCCACGCTGGGTGCGGCGTAGTCCTTCATCCATGTGGCGAGCCACTCGCCCACCGTCATCCGCGACGGCTCGGCGTAGGAGCCGGTGTCGAGCCCGTGCAGCAGCGCGGTGAGCGCGGACTGCGCCTCACGCTTGGTGACCGCGTGCACCGTGTGGTAGTCGAAGAGCTGCCGCCCCGCCTCGTCGCGACCCCGAAAGATCCGGGCCTGCCAGGTGTCGGGCGACTTGCGGCGCAGCAGCCCTCTCATGACGTGGCGCCCGCTCCCTCCGAGTTGCCCGCGTCCTTCTGGCCCCTGCGGTAGATGCGCTGACGACATCTCTCGCTGCACCAGTCCCGACTCGCTCTCGCCCCCGTCGCGTCCCAGGGAAGCCCGCAGCCCTCGCAGGTGCGGTAGTCGCGGTTGCCGTCGATCGCGAGCGCGAGCTGCAACCACATCGCACCCAGAAGCGAACCGACCCGATAGGTCAGGCGCAGCCCCGCGCCGTAGGACTTGTTCGTGGCAGCGAGAGCGGGCGTGACATCCGCGTGCTTGAGGCCCTGGTTCACCTCGCTTGCCAGCATCGCCTGCACGATCTCGCGGTCGCTGCTGCTGGCGTCCACGATCAGTAGGCAGGAGTCCATGAGCTCGCCCTTCCAGCACTGCGGCGGGCCATTGGGATAGATGCCGAGCTCATCTCCCACGCGACGTGTCTCCCACATGCGTTCGATCAGCTCTGAGGGATTGCCGCCTCGCAGCTCGTCCCACATCTCGATGGCGAGCGCCACGCTCTCGCGCGCCTCGCCCCAGTCATCCTCGTCTCCCGCGTAGCCCTCAGGCAGGCCGCGCGCGGTCTTTGAGATCCTGTCGGGCAGAGGGTCGAGACTCCCATAGGCGCGCGCGAAGTCCGCGAACGCCTCGGGGGTGTCCTCGATCGCCGCGAAGATCCGGAACAGCGCCGGCTCATCTTTGAGCGGCGCGTAGGACTCGCCCTCGACGCCCACGAGCGCGACGGAGTCGCCGGCCGGAACAGCAACCTTGCCGTGCTGCGAGGCCCCGTGGTGAAGCGTCTTCCACTCCGCTTCCTGCAGCCGATGCCACCGGAATGAGACCAGCTCCGCGATCGCCGGTTCCTGTCGCGCAAGTGTCACAGTATTGCTCACCTCATACTGTTGTTGTGTCCGTCGAGCGCATCATACACTGGACGTGGCCTAGGCGAGAAGTCAAATGAGGAAAGGAAGTCGCGATGCTCCGGCTCGAAAGGGAAAGGGTGCGTGCGGGACTGAGCCGCTCGGCACTCGCGCGTCTCGCTCTGATGCACTCGGCCACGGTCGGACAGATCGAGAACGGCTACATCGGGCGCCCCTACCCCGTGCAGCTCGCCAAGCTCGCGAGTGCGCTCATGTTCGAAGGTGAGCCGGCAGATCTGCTGGACCAGGTGCGCGCAGATGACGACGAGTAGCGCACCGAAGCTCGAGGATCTGCCTGACGTGATCCCCGTAAAGACGGTAGCCGCCTTCCTCGGGTGCGCGGAGAACACCTGCTACGCCGCGATACGGGCCGGCGCGCTGCCGGCCGTGAGACTCGGCCGTCGGCTGCTCGTGCCGAAGGCGAGCCTGATGCGCTTCCTTCACGGCACAACGCACACCGAGTCCACGATCGACACACAAGGCCGATGACGCGGCCATGAAGCTCTCGGACCGCATGCTTCGAGCCGACGTGTTCACCGACGGTCGCCTGATCCGCGTCTCGCCGGGTGCGCGGCTGCTGGCCATGGTGCTCGATCCGGTTGCTGAGGCCACGGGAGTGGTTCGCCGGGACCCCGACGAGATCCGCAGCAGCGCGGCGCTGTTCCTGGCTGACGAGGAGGGCATGCCCCCAACCGCGGAGCAGATCGAGAAGTGGGTCGAGGAGCTCGTGGCCCGTGGCTGGGCGCTGGCCTATGAAGTCGGGTCCATGCGACTGCTCTACCTGCGGGGATTCGGCGCCCGTCAGAAGGGCGCCAACGTCTGCATAGGAGTGAGCCAGACCACCGGGGAGATCGAGCAACATCTGCCGACGCCGCCGTGCGTGACACTCGTCCCCCACCATGAGAAGACGAGGGACAAAGCGGGACACGAGGTGGAGCTGCGGCTTCGCAAGATGCTGCCCCGCCACTGCCAGGACGCGGGTGCCTGCCCGTGTGAGAGGTTCACCAACCCTTCGCCTACCCACCCCGAACAAGTAAGTAGAGGTAATGGGATTGAACTTGACCTGAGGGCATTTGAAATCCAACCAGATGAAGATGTGGATGGTCATCTCAGTGAAGGGGAGCGCGAGGGGGAGCTCGACGCGGAGCTTGCGAGACTCTCGGCCGAGTTCGGTCCCGAGATCGCGACGCAGGCGCTCTTCAAGGAACAGCTCACCTCGAGGAAGTGCGACCCTCCCAGAGCTGTGAGCGCAGCCATGGTTCGAGTGCGATGTGAGGCGCTGGTGCAGCAGGACATAGAAGCAAGGGCGCACGGAGAAGGCTTCGGGTGAGCGCGTCGGGCTGCGGTCGCCGGCTCAAGGGGCACCTCTTCCCCGACGGGGCGCGGCGGGAGTGCGATCACGTCGTCGCGCTCTCGGATGGCGGGTCGAACGCCGGGGAGAACCTGCGCTGCCGTTGCCTGGCCTGCCACTATCCCAAAACCGCGAAGGATCGCGGGGTCCGGGGGCAGGACAGGTGAGACTCGTTGACGGCGGAGACTGTGAGGCCCATGGTCCGGACATCACCGGCCCCCTGGGGCCGCCGACCTTCTCGTCCGCCGCACGCCGCCGCGGGCACGCAGGCGCCTCACGAACCGAGCAGTCGTATCATGTGCTTGCACCGAGTGCTTGTGACCTGCCTCGCGCAGGTCCGCGCGATCCTTGCTAGGCGTCGTGGGCCGACTTCCTTTCCGGATGCCTGGGGGTATCGGATGGACATGAGATCTGAGCGTCGGGCGCTCGACAAGCTGTACAAGCGCCGAGACCGGTATGACATTCCCGATTGGCAGCGCGACGAAGTCTGGTCGGTCGACAAGAAGCGTCGACTCATAGACAGCATCCTTCGCGGCTGGAAGCTGCCGAAGTTCTACTTCCAGAAGACCCACGACAACCCCGATGAGTTCGACGTCGTTGACGGCCAGCAACGCCTGACAGCGATTTGGGAGTTCCTTGATGGGGAGTTCTCGCTGTCGGCGGAATCGGCCACTGAGTTCGGCGGCGAGCGTTATGAAGACCTCCAGGAGGACGTCTCGGACGCGTTCGACGACTACGAGATCGAGTACGACGAGATTACCAACGCGACGGACGAAGACGTCAAGGAGTTCTTCCAGAGACTCCAGGAGGGTCTGCCCCTGACGAGCAGCGAGAAGCTCAACTCGGTCCACAGCAAACTCCGCGACTTCTGCGCCAAGGCCGCGAAGGATCCGTTCTTCTCGAAGACGACCGTGATTGCGGACAAGCGCTATGCACACTTTGACATCGTCGCCAAAGTCACCGCCCTCGAGATCGAGGGGCTGGACGCGGGTCTTCGCTATGAGGACGTCCGAAAGGTCTTCATCGACAACGCGTCGTTCTCGTCGCAGTCTGCGGCTGCCAAGCGAGTCAGCGGAGCGATCAAGTTCCTGCGGGAGAACTTCCCTGAATCGTTCAAGCCCTTCCGCAATCGCACGATTGTCCAATCGGTCATCACACTTGTCTGCCACCTCCGTGAGGCGGGGCTCACGGCAGAGCAAGGCGAGATGCTGAGGGACTTCATCGTGTTCTTCCTGGGTGAGCTCAACAGGCAGGTGGAACTCGGACAGAAGGCGACCGATTCGGACTTCTTGGACTTCCAGCGCACGGTCAATGCGAACGTGAAGACTGGTGCCAGAACCCGGCAGACGATCCTGCTGCGCAAGCTCTTCCAGAGGCATCCTCAGTTCTTCAGCGCCCTGAGCCAGTCGGCAGATCTTGCGGCGGGAGTCAATGACAGCATCGGGAAGCTTGCGACCTCTGTGCGAGAGTTGGTCGCCGCAAGCAACGACCGATATGCAGCGCGAAATGGCGGCGACCTATTCAAGCCTACGAACAAGACGGCGAGCTCCCTAGCTGGCCTTGGGGTGCCGGTCACGTCGGTCGAGGAGTACAAGGCATTCATCGACAACCTGTACTTCGTCTTCTGGGAGGGGCCCGGCCAGCGCCTCGATGGCCAGGTCCCATCTTCGTTCGTCGATGTGAACGACCTGAGGACGATGCTCCAGCACGACGTCGATCACGGCAAGGGCGCCAAGGCTGCCGCAAAGCGCAGACATCTGGGATCCGTCTTCGCACGGTATGCAGGCGTGTCGTCGCCTGATGCGATAGACCCTGCGGCCTTTCCCGTCGTGCAGGCGAATGTACTTGGCGCCCTCGAGTCGGACTTGAGCGCGCTTGCCAAGTCGCTCATTTAGCAGTGTGCGACCACAGGTAGATCTCAGGACGCTCGACGCCTAGCGCATACTGGTGGCCACGGGCACGAGGCTTGAGTGCAACACACAGGGAGACAGGGGGGCGAAGACTTGGCGAGCACCGCGGGCCTACTGCGGCAGGCGCTCGATGCCGTCACGGACGGACTTGATAGTCTCATTCGGACCCTGCCCATAAAGGACAATCGCTGGCATGAGCCGGGCATCGTCTATGTCGCCCCGGACTACGCCTGGGGAGACATCGCAGCCGGCGAGCGCGCCCAACAGCTATCACTCAAGCGCTCCTACGACCTTGTGTCCGAGCGTCTGCGGCTGCTAGTGGCTGGAGCGCCTGAGGAACTAACCCGCCAGCTTGCGGATGCGGACGTCGCCTTTCGAGTGTGGGTTGAGCTCGACTACTCGAACTGGCACTTGTCGCCCAGCTCTGATTCAAATGTAGAAGCGCTCCGAGCGGATGCGGCCGCAATCTCAAGAATTCTGGACATCGTTGAACGCCTCGGTGCCGGAGAGACGTTCGCGATTCCGGACACGAATAGCCTGCTGAGGGCGCCTGACCCTGTCGCCTACCGTGACGTACTTGGGCAGAACGAGTTCACCTTCACTCTCCTGCCGACGGTGCTCGGCGAACTTGATCGGTTGAAGATCGAACACAGGAATCCCGACGTGCGCGACAAGGCCAAAGCCGTGATTGGCCGCATCAAGGGATGGCGCAATCAGGGGACGCTGTCTGCTGGCGTGAAGGTGGATCAGTCGATTACCGTCCGCGCCCTGCACGCGGAGCCGGACATGAACGACACGCTGTCGTGGCTCGACCCGGCCGTCGACGATGATCGGATCATCGCGGGCGTTCTCGCAATCCAGGCGGAGCATCCCGGGGCGCGAGCCGTCCTCATAACCGGCGACATCAACCTGATGAACAAGTCGGATGCCGCGCTAGTGGAGACCGCAGAGGCTCCCCAACGGGCGCGTCCAGCGGACGGCGCAGGCTAGGCGAGCGACGAAGAGAAGCGTCGCGGCCCGCCGCAGACGCGCTGACCGTTGGGCGGAATCGCTGGCCCGTCGTCGGCGTTTCGCAACGGGTCGTTGCAGAAGGAGGTGCGCGGTCTTGCAGGCGGCCAGGCGACTGATCGTTCGCGCACTCAACGGGCTCTGCGGCTTGGTCGACGCGGTCGCTTACCGGCCGGTCGTGGTTCGCTTCGGCAGGCCACTCCCGCACCGCTGGAACTGCAACTTGGCGCGACTCTCGATGCGGCTGGATGAGCGCTGGGGTACCGGATACTGGAACGGAGACGGTCCGCAGCCGGGGGAGCCGTGCGAGGCGTGCGGCCGGAGGCCGGCGCTGTTCTTCATCGGCGGCTACGCGGACGATCCCGACTTGGAAGAGCCCGTTGAGGTGGGCGACGACGACTACTTCTTCGCTCACCGGGAGGTCGCCCTCTGCGGCTGGTGCAAGCTCCCCCCACACGACGCCCCCTTCGGAAGTGAGGCGGAGTTGCAGCAGGCGCTTCGGGCGGCGGCTGAGAGGTCGACGCGTTGGGGATGGCGCTGGAGGCCGACTTGGGAGTAGCTGGGCTCGGCACAGTCTGCGGGAGATCCGCCCAACAACCGCATCCTTAGCGGACGGCGTAAGCTGGAGCAAGAAGGAAGTGCTGTGGTCCGCCGCAGATGCAGACCACGTTGGGCGTGCCAAAGGGGGGAGCTGGTGGACGATTCCAAGTATGAGCGTCGCGTGACGCTGCTCTGCCCGACCTGCGGATCAGACCAGTTCGCTTTCGACGATGACGATGAATCCGCTCCAGTGACATGCTCGAACTGCGGTCGTCAGACCACGCGTGAGGCCCTCATCGAGGAGAACTCCGAAAACATCGAGTCTCACGTTGCCGAGATCGGCGAAGAGGTCGTCGCAGACGCAGCCAAGGACCTGAACAAGTCGCTTCGCGATGCCTTTCGCGGCAGCAAGAACATCCGGCTTGAGTGATGGCTCTCTCCTTCACCATCAGCGACGTGCTTGCCGCCCTCGCACTGGTTCTCTCATTGGTTGCGACCGTTGCGACCGCCCGCTTCAACGCGCGGCAGAAGTCCCTAATCGAGAGTCAGGAGCTGCTGAACCGGCGGCTATTGGCTCGTGAGCAAAGCGAGGCTGCAGCGAGCGAGCAGGCTGACTTGTCGGCCAGCCTTGTGAAAGTCGGGCAGAGCAACTGGCGCTTGAAGATCTACAACCGGGGCAAGGCGGCGGCGCGCAACGTTACGATCACCACGGCGGAAGATGACGACTTGCTGATCCAGGAGGATGTGGTTTCGAAGTTTCCGCTGGAGCTTCTGGAGCCGGCGCACGGGGTGGACCTGATCTCACTCATCCATTTGGGCTCCAAGAGCAAGCACGAGGTCACCCTTGGCTGGAGCGACGACTTCAGGGACTCCAACACAAAGACCGTGTACGTGACGATCTAGCGTAGCAGTGAACCTCTGGTTCAAGCTCGAAGAGCAACACGTGGGACCTGCCTCGTCACGACTCCAATCCAGAGAGCGGCACAGGGGTACGGGGGGTGGAATCTCTAGCGCCCTCTTGCGCCGACCCTGCCTGGCCGCTCTTGTGGCTAGCGCCCATGTGCAGGCTCTGGCAATGAATCGCGCGGACGCCGTTACGCAAGCCGGTGACAGAGCCTCGGGCGACTAGTAGTCGAGCGCGTGCCTCCCGGTCGGACTGTTCGAGCAGTTGCCACCTACCTGGCTGGCGTCGGCCCCACAAAAGACACATCGGCCCGGATTGCCCCCGATGATGTGCCTCTGGGTTGGACTACTGGGGCACGTGCCGCCTACCTGACTGGCGTCAACCCCGCAGAAGCGGCACTTTGACGGGTCGCTAATCACATGCCTCCCGGTCGGACTGTTCGAGCAGTTGCCGCCCACCTGACTGTCATCGATGCCGCAATAGACGCATGCCATGATTGCCCTCCTTGCTTGCCGTTGCTGACGAATGCTCGCGTACCAGGATTACCTTGAGCAGTGCCAACGGACTCGACCAGTCACTTTGAGAGCAGGAATGCATCGAGCTCCTTGACCGTGAGTTCGAGTCCGTTTGCGCGAGCGGATTCGTCCGCGGAGGCGAACGCGAGGCAGTGCTCCCAGTAGGACTTGTAAGCGCGCGCCTTGTCGTACTTGAACAAGGGGGCCGCCAGCGCCTTGGACCGGAAGACCTTCAGCACCGCTTCTGAGTAGGAGTCGTAGATCGGCACGACGGGCTTGTGGAAGTGCAGGTACTTGGAGACGAACGACTTGGGCGCGTCGCCGGTCTGGCCTTTGGCCAGCGAGTCGCGAATGAGCGTGGTCAGCTGGCCATGGACCGCGACGAGAGTCTCGAGATCCGCCACCCGGAGATCGTCCCCGTCCGGCAGACTGGCGATGAGTCCGTCGACCATCGCATGGTTGTGGGCAAGAATCCGCGCGACCTCGCGTATCGCGGAACCGGGTCCTGATCGATCCTCCGCAGGGACCAGCGCGTCTATTCGCGTAGCGTAGCCGCGGCCGATGATGGCCACCTTGGCCACCACGCCGGCCGTGTCATCGTGCTTGGGATGTCGGCTGCACAACCCGTAGAGTTCATCGTCAAGCACTCCCCAGATCGCCTTCTGCTCGGCAATCACCTCCTGGCAACCGGTCCAGAACTCCGAATCAGGCATGTTCGTGCTCCTTGTGTCGTTGGCGCGGGTCATCGCGAGCTTGAGATGCGCTGGTGCGGGAGTCGTCGGCGTCTCGGCGGATGCGACTGCGGTCGGCGTGCTGCGCTCTGCCGCGTCCGACCGCCTGGCCACACTCTCCAGGCATGCGACCCGAGCAGACAGCCGAGGAACGGTCTTCGGACCAAGAGGTGTTGCGCCCGTGAAGAAGCCGGAGACCTCACCCCAGATCTCGACCACATCCTCCTCGTAGAACGAGACCTCGTTCGGGAAGTCGGCAATCACGTCGTCGAAGCCGCCACCTTGCACGATTGTGTTGAGTTGGACCCACGTGCTCCCGTCATCCTCCTCGTGGATGCCGGTCACCTTCCCGACGACATGGATCCGTGTGCCGGCCAGCCGCTTCGCGTCCTTCTTCAGAACGCGGTACTCGATGTCGCGACAACTCGCGACGAACTCGTCGTCGGTCTCGACTCGCTCGACAACGCGGGTATACGAGAGCGACTTGCCGATCGGGTCCGTCACCTCGACTAGCAGGTCATTGGCGCCGATGGCGAGGGGCGCCTCAATGGAGAAGCCGCCGTCGGAGCCGACGGTCACGGCCTGCTCGCCGATCGTCACACTGGAGGCAGGAGGCGCCTTGCCCACCAGCATCACATCGGCCGCGCTGACCTTCTCGAAGGGATCGGGGGCGGTGATCTGCACACTGGGCCGGATCCCGAACAACCGTGCTGCGTCCGCTGCAGGCGCGGCGAACGGACAGACGAGCTGTCGGTCGGCGGACTCCATCGGGCACTCCGCCCGCTCGTGCCAGGCGTACCGGATGATGTTCTTGTCACTCACGGCGGATGGCGAGTCGATGTGGCCTAGAGCCCACTCATGCGTCGGCCACAACTCAAGATCCGCTAGCCACGCCCTCTCAGGGCAGAAGCACTTGTCGGCCGAGCGATACAGGCAGCCCGTCTGGGTCTGGTTGGGCCATGCGTCCTCGAAGCCCATCAGGCGTCCCGGCTCGGCCTGGCGAACGGGCACGCCTCTTGGGTCGCCCACTTCACGTAGTGCGGGCACTCCCCGCGATCCCAGTAATACAGAGACGAGTACTCCGTGTCGTGCTGCTCCGATGACGCCGGTACGCCGGGCGGACGGCGCGATCCGAGCGGACTCCACTGCGGATGATGACACCGCCGGTCCTCGAGATAGGCGCAGTAGTGGTAGCGCGAGCCTTGACCGCTGTCGCGGTCAAGGAGACCGAGCACTCCGTCAACCGCCGTCTTCTTCGCGACCATTGATCCCCCCGGCACGCCGGCCTCGCGTCTTGGCGACAGTATCCGCCAACCCGAGGAGAAGGTAAGGGGGCTGCAATCTCTAGCGGCCTGCCGCGCCGACCCTGCCTGCCAGGCGCCCTTCTCTGCGCCCGAATCTGGGCGTTTCGCGGCAACGATAACTTCTGGCGCGTGTTACGAAACTCGAGACTCAGCGCAATCAGATGTGACGAGCCGCAACGACATGGGACGAAGCCGGGGGTCCGGGGTTGCCTGATGCGCCTGTCTCTGACTATCGTGTATCGTCGATATGCGATAGGAGGTCGGAGGCCGTGACATACGACGAGATGGCGTGTTTCGCGCGGGCGCTCGCCCACCCCGCGCGGATGAGGATCATCGGGCTGCTCTCCTACGAGAAGGAGTGCCTGGGCCCGCAGGTCTTCGGCGAGCTGGAGCTTGCGCAGTCCACCGTCTCGGAGCACCTCAGAGTGCTGAAGGAGGCGGGAGTCATCGACTCCCGTCCGGTCGGCGCGACCACCGCCTACCGCCTTCTCCCCTGCGTGCTCGAGCGCTACGCCGTGGCCGTCGCCGACATCGTCGAGAGCGCGGACACCCACGGCCCGGGCAGGGCGTAGGGCGCCGTGTCACACAGGGCTGCTAGTCTCGGATCATGAGCGGAATCCCACAAGCACCTCGCTGCGCCTGGATCGGCTGCGACAACCCACTTCCACCGCCGGCCAGGCGCGGTCGGGCCCGCATCTACTGCTCGGACTCCTGCAGGATGGCGGCCGCGCGGCATCGAAGGATCTCCGCGCCATACAGGCCGGACATCGCATGGAGCCCGGACGTCGATCCCGCCGAGCTCACGCTGCCCCCGGAGGCCGATTACGATACGCAGGTCGCCCGCGCGGTGCTCGAGGCCGCGATGATCTCATCGGCCTTCGCGCGCCTGGCCGCCTACGCGCGCCCCGAGCTCGCCGCACCCTCCGAGCGGATGTGCCGCGTCATCCGCAAGGCGCTCGACAAGGAGTTCCCCGGATGGAACAGATGAGCGCCGCCGAGCACGTGTCACGCGACGCGACCCGGCAGAATGGCCTTCAGGCCGGTGCATTCAGCGCATGGACGCGCTGGACGGACCGGGCCTCTCTGCCGGGCTTGCGGTTCCCCGGCGTCTACGTGATCGCAGCCCCCGAAGTCGACATCACGGCTGAGCCGTTCTCGTGGCGGGCGGACATCGTCTACGTGGGCATGTCGAACTCGAGGGGCGGAGTCGGCTCGCGGCTCGGGCAGTTCGAGAGCACTCTGCAGGGCCGCATGGGTCATGGCGGTGCCCAGAGGCTCTACCGCAAGCACGGCGACTGCTCCGGTCTGCCCGCGGGGCTCTTCGTCGCAGTCCGCACCTTCGAGTGCAGCGTCACATCCGACGACCCGGACGATCTCCGCGCCATGGGGTGCGTCGCGAAGTGCGAGTACGACTGCT
>Ga0118677_10008174_pt1 | contig 16892 bp, 8 predicted proteins | sample AliMusrvi5mmetaG_FD_86154 | JGI IMG/M metagenome (GOLD analysis project Ga0118677, IMG submission 86154) | reverse complement strand
CCGCGGCCGGCGAGGCGAAGACCGCGACGACGCCCGAGGTCCGCGTGCAGGTGGGTTCGACCTTCGGCAACGAGGCCGCCCCCGAACTGGCGTCCGCGGGCGCCGTCGTCCCGGTGCGGGTGCGCAACAACCCGCTGCTGTGGACGCTGGCCGGCCTGGGGATCGCGCTGGCCACCGCCGTGCTGTCCATCCTGGGGTACCGGCGCTTCAAGGCGTGGAACGACGCGCGCCGGCCGCCGCCGCCGCCGCGCCCGGCCCACGAGGTCGCCTTCGAACGCCTCGCGGAAATCGAGGCCCTGGGCCTGATCGAGTCCGGCGAGTTCCAGCGACTGGCCCTGCTGGTCAGCGAGGTGCTGCGCGAGTTCCTGGGCGCGACGTTCGGTTTTTCAGGCGTGGACCTGACCTCCTGGGAGGTCCTGCGGATCCTGGAGGGTCACGACCTGCGGCGCCTGACGCGCCCGGAACTGGAGGACTTCCTGTCGCTGTGCGACCTGATCAAGTTCGCGAAGTACGTCCCGTCGGTCGAGGAGGCCGCGAGCCTCGTGCGCCGAGCACGGGAAGCGGTCGAACGGGCGATGGCGCCTTCCGAACAGGCGACGCCGGCACCGATGCGGGGGGAGGGGTAGGCGATGCGCTTCGAGTCGCCAGGACTGTTGCTGCTTGCGGTCCCGGTGGTGCTGGCCGCCGCCTGGGGCTTGCGACGCGCGATCCGCAAGCCGCCGACCCTGCGCCTGCCGACGCTGGCGACGGTCGCCCTGGCGAACCCGTCCCGGATGGCGCTGTTGGCCCCGCTTCCCCTGGGGCTGCAGGCCCTGGCGGCACTGCTGGCGGTGCTGGCCCTGGCCCGTCCGCAGATCGAGGAGGCCGACGCGCTGACCGGCGAGGGCGCGGACTTCGTCATCGCCCTGGACATGTCCGGGTCCATGAACGCCGTCGACATGCCGGCGGACAAGATCCTCGAGCACCACAAACAGGGCAAGGAGCCGCCGAACCGCTTCGAAAGCGCCCGCGAGGTGCTGAAGGGGTTCATCCGCTCGCGGCCCCAGGACCGCATCGGGCTGGTGATCTTTTCCAGCAAGGCCTGGGTCAAGTTCCCGCTGACGCTGGATCGGGACGCGATGCTGCGAATCCTGGACGGGCTGGTGCTGGACGACCGGACACGCGCGTCGGGCGACCAGGACTCCTGCGCCAACGCCTGCACCATCACGGGCGAGGCCACGGCCATCGGGGACGCCCTGGCGCGCGGGTACAAGAGGCTCGAGGATTCGCCCGCGAAGAGCCGGAACATCGTGCTGATCACGGACGGCGACAACAACGCTGGAAAGGCGGCGCCCGAGGAAATCGCCCGCTTCATCGGGCAGCAGTCCAGCGACCGGCCGGTGCACGTGTGGACCTTCCTGGTGGGAACCGGCAAGGACACGTTCCTGCCCGCGAACCACCAGTTCACGGGTCGGCCGCTGTTCACCCCGGAAGGGCGGCGCGTGTACGAGCGCCCCGACCAGCCCTTCCCGGTGAACCCGGCCCTGCTGCATTCCATCGCCGAGTCGACCGGCGGCAAGGCCTTCGAGGCTGCCACCGAGGAGGACTTCCGAAAGGAGTTCGAGCACCTTCAGACGACGGAGTTCGCGGCTCCGGCCCTGCACCGATGGCGGGAGGCGTTCGGGCCCCCGCTGGCGGCCTCCCTGGCGCTGTTCCTGCTGGGGGAGGTCCTGGGCCTGACCGTGCTCCGCCGATGGCCGTGAGGGACGGAACGTGTTGCGTATCGACGACATCCGGTGGGCGAACGGCGAGTGGTGGCCGATCCTCCTGCTGCCGCTGCTGCTGATCCCGATCTACGCGGCGCACGAGCTCTTCCGGGCCCGGGTGGCGCGGTCCTTCCCCGGCCGGCGGCTGCTGCCTCGCATGCTGTCGGGCATGTCCCCGTCCCGGCGAATCGCGGCCGCGACGTGCGTACTGATCGCCGCGGAACTGCTTTGTGTTGCCACCCTGCGGCCCCGGGCGGGCCTCAAGGAGGTGTCGGTCCGGGGGGTCGGTGTCGACATCGCGGTGGTGCTGGACGCCAGCCGGTCCATGAAGGCGTCGGACGTCGTACCGGATCGCCTGACCGCTTCCACGATCGAAATCACGCGGCTGCTGAAGGCGTCGCGCGGAAACCGGTGGGCCCTGGTCCCGTTCGCGGGGGTGGCCTTCATCCAGAGCCCGCTGACGGTGGACACGGGCGTGCTGGACGAGTACCTCAAGGAGCTGCGCGTCACGGACCTGCCCGTGCCCGGGACCGCCATCGGGCGGGCCCTTGCGGTGGCCGGATCGGCGCTGGGCGTGGATCACGAGGCCGGGACCGGCGGGTCGCTGTCGAAGGCCATCGTGATCTTCACGGACGGCGAGAACTTCGAGGGAGATCCCGAAAAGGCCGCGGCCGCGCTGGCCGAGCGTGGCGTCCGCATCTACACGGTAGGCGTCGGGACCCCGGCCGGCCAGCCTATCCCGGTGCTGGACGACAACGGAAACGTCACCGGGACCGCGCGGGACTCCGACGGTGTGGCCCCGCTGCTGAGCCGGCTGAACGAAACGCTGCTGAAGAACCTGTCGAACCGGACCGGCGGGAAGTACTTCGCCCTGGCGCCAGGTGCGGACGTGGCGGCCGCGCTGGCGGCCGAGATCGACTCGCTGCAGAAGAACGAGTACCAGGCCCAGGTCGACCGCCTGCTGGAGGACCGCTTCCAGTGGCCCCTGGGCGTGGCGCTGGCGTTCATGATCGTGCCGTTCCTGCTCGCAGGCGCGGCGTGGCGGTGGCCGGGTCGGAACGGGCGGGCGGCCGCGATGGTGCTGGTGGCAGTGCTGGTCGCAGGCGCGCCGGCCACCACGCTGGCCCAGGGCTGGAAGCGCCTGATCGAACGCGACCATCCGGGCGTGTCCGATGCCTTGGCCCTGCTGGCCAAGGGCCAGTACGGGGACGCGGCCAAGGCGCTGGGGGATCTCGTCCAGGAGTTGCCCGGAAGGCCGGACCTGCTGTACGACCTGGCCCTGGCCCGCGAGAAATCCGGCGACCTGGATGGCGCGGTCGAGGCCTCGAACCAGGCCCTGGCGGCCCGTACGCAGGCGAAGGTGGTTCGGCCCGACTGGCCCACCGAGGCCCGGCTGTACCACGCGAAGGGGACCCTTCTGGCCCGCAAGGCCATGAGGGAAGGCGACGAAAAGAAGCCTGCCCGGGACGTCCGCACGACCTGGCGGCAGGCGGTGGACGCCTTGACCAGCGCCGTGATCCAGGATCCGGCGGCCGAGGACACGCGGCGCAACCTCGAGCTGGCGGCCGCGGCCGCGTACCCTCCGTGCGTGAAGCTGGACGACAAGTTCGAGCCCAACAACACGGCGGCCCAAGCCCAGTTCTTGACCCTGAACCCCAACTCGCTGGAGGCGAAGGAAGACCTCCTGCTGTGCCCCGGGGACGAGGACTGGTTCCGGGTGCCGTTGCGGGATGGCGAGACGCTGTTCGCGTCGGTGCTGGAGCCGGTCGAGCCCGATGCCGCGGCCGGCAAGGCGCCCGCGGCGGGTCCGGGCGGCGGGCCGGAGGCGGGCGGCGAGCCGAAGCGGACGCCCGCGAAGGTCGACCTGACGCTGACGGACGCCGACGGCCGGGTGCGGGCGGACAAGAAGAAGGACGCGCGCCTGAAGGCGACGACCGCCACGTCGGCGTTGCTGACCATCACCGGGCCCAAGGAGGAGGACGGCATCCCGTACACCCTGGAAGCCCGGGTGATCCCTCCCTGCCCCCAGGGCGACGACGGCATGGAACCCAACGACTCCAAGGAGGCGGCCAAGCCGGTGGACGATGGCGACCACGGCTTGCGGATCTGCCCGAACAACGACGACTGGTTCACGTACACCGAAAAGCAGGGCAGCCGAAAGGAAGTCGCCGTGTCGGTGCTGGATGGGGAGGGGCCGCTGGACCTCGAGGTCCTTTCGGCCGACGGCACGCCGCTGGACATTCGACGCCAGCCCGGGCAGGAGGGCGAAACGATCACGGCCCTGCTGCCCAAGGCCGAGCAGGATGCCCCCTTCGCGATCCGGGTAAGCGGCGGCGGGCGGGAAGGGTTCTACCAGCTTTCGGTGCGGGACCCGAAGGGCGGCAACAACGACCAGCAACAGCAACAGCAGAAGCAGGACCAGCCGCAGGCCGGGTCGCGGACCCTTCGGGAACTCCTTGATGCGATCGACCGCAACGACGAGAATCTGGAGGCCCGTGACGCGGCGAAGAAGTCGCCGTGGCGCGACCGCGTTCCCGACAAGGACTGGTGAGGAGGTTCGGGGGATCCGGATGTCAGCCGCCATGAGCCGCCGGTCACCTCCTCCCGAGCGCGCAGGCGAAGGCGATGGGTTTGTGCAGGAAACTCCAGCCGGAGCCGAAGCCGCCTCGGGACGAGCCAACGGAAGAGCGGGGGGAGCCTTCCTCCTGGCCGCGGTGATCTGCGCCCTGGCGACCGCATCGACCCCGGCCGCCGCACAGTCCGTCCGCGCCACCCCCGACCGCACCGCCATCGCGATGGGCGAGACCGTGACCCTGGAAGTCATGCTGGAAGGCTCCTTCGACGGGACGCGTGGCCCCGAGATGCCCGACTTCACCGTGGTGGGCAAATCGTCGGGCTCGTCGGTGACCATCGCCAACGGAGTGACGCGCCAGGAGCAGCGGATCGTGCTGCAGCTGGCGCCGCAGCGCCCAGGCAACCTGACGATCGGCGCCGTGTCGCTGATGTCCGGAAGCAAGGTGGTGACCCAGTCGCGGCCGATCCTGATCAAGGTCGTGGCGAAGGGCACGCCGCTGCCCAACGAGCCGCCACCCGCGTCGCAGGCCGCCCCCGGGCCGCCGCAGGCCCAGGCGCCGGCCGCCAGCCCCCCGACCGCGCCGGCCGACCAGACGGTCCCCGAGGCGATGTCCGGAAAGCAGGCGTTCCTGCTGGCGAAGGCTCCAACGCGGCCCCTGTATGCGGGCGAGCCGATCTACGTGGAATACGTGCTGTTCACGCGCTCGGACGTGCCGCTGACGAGCATCCGCCTGGAAACGCCTCCGCGGCTGGCCGGGTTCGTGGCCGAGCAGGCGCCCGCCAACAGCGACGAGGGGACGCGCGTCCGCATCAAGGGGCAGTCCTACGAGTCCCGGGTGCTGTGGCGTGGCGCGGTGATGGCCCTGGGTCCCGGGAAGGCGATCCTCGACCCGCTGTCCGTGGTGCTGTCCGTCGGGGACTTCTTTTCGCACCGGCGATACTCGCTGGCCTCGGAGCCCGCGGCGCTGACCGTGCTGCCCGTTCCCGCGGAGGGCAGGCCTGCGGACTGGGTGGAAGGGATCGTGGGTTCGTTCGCCCTCAAGGCCACCCTGGACCGGGCCTCGGTCCGCGTCGGCGAGTCGGCCGTACTGACCGTCGAGGTCACGGGAAGCGGCAACCTGCGCGCGGTCAAGCCGCCGGACATCCAGGCCCCCGACGGCGTCCGGGTGGCCCGTGTCCCCGCGCAGGACCTCGATGAACTGGTCGTGGACGTGGGGGGGGTGTCGGGCCGCCGGACGTTCCAGTACCTCCTGTCCCCGGAGCATGAAGGGGACTTCGAGATCGGGCGGATCGACCTGCCGTACTTCAACAGTGTGTCCGGACACTTCGAGCGGGCCCGGTCCGAGATCCTGCGCCTGGCGGCTTCCACGAACCGCGGCACCGGGCCGGTCCACGAGGCGTTGACCCCGGAGGGAGGCCATGAACCCGTGACGGCGATCGTGGCCGCAGCGGAACCTGGACCTCCCGGGCCGCCCCCGGGGGAACTGCCGACCGCGCTGGTGCTGCTGGGGATGACCATTCCGATGGCCTTCTGGATGGGCGCCGAGGCGATCACGCGGAGGCGAAGGTCCCTGTCGTTGCATGGCGACCTGTCGGTGCGACGAAAGGCCCTGCGGCGGGCGCGTGCCGCCCTGGAAGGGCTGGGCCGGAAGTCCGACGCCGGGAAGTTCTGGGGGCATCTGGACACGGTGATCCGCGACTACCTGCATGCGCGGTTCGACCTGCCGCCGGGCCTGTCGCCCGACGAGGTCCGCCAGGCCCTTCGCGGATTCGGCGCACCCGAATCCGACGCGGCCGCGATCGGCGACGAACTGGACGCCTGCGCGTTCGGGCGGTTCGCGCCCAGCGCCGCCCAGGACCGGGACCGGGCAGCGACGCTGGCTCGTGTGCGGGACCGCCTGGGCACCCTGGATCGCTGCAAGGCCGGCGGCGGGACGGGTGCGCGATGAATCGTGGCCCCCTCGACCGCCGGATCGTTGCCGCCCTTTCCGTCGCACTCCTCGGCCTGTCGTCGTCCCTTGCAAGGGCCGAGACCGTGCCGGAGCGATTCGCCGCGGGCGTGGCGTCGTTCCAGGCGGGCAACTACGAAGAAGCCGCACAGGCGTTTCGGGACCTGGCCGGGAAGTTCCGGCTGGTGTCGCCCGACGTCCAGGTGGACCTGGGAGCGGCGGAGTTCGAGGCCGGCCGGCCGGGACCGGCAATCGCGGCGTTTCACCGGGCGATCCGCCTGGCCCCGGATTCCCCTTCCGCCGAGACCGCCCGGGTGAACCTGGCCCGCGTCCGGACGGTCCTTTCGCAGCAGGCTGGACGACCGACGGCAGGCACCGCCTTCGTGTTCGGCGGCTACGCCGATGCGTGGACGACCCTCACGGGGTGGGCAACCCCCCGGGTGGCGCTGGCGATCTTCCTGCTGTCCTGGACCCTCTTCTTCGCCGCCCTGGGCATATGGCGTCTCCTGGCATCGGGCCGGATCCGCATCCTGCTGGGTACGGCGGCGGTGATCCTGGGCATCGTGACGGCGCTGGCGGGCACGGTGGCATGGGGCAGCGCCCGCGTCGCCGCGTACCGGATCGGCGTGGTGGTCCGCGACGAGGCCGGCCTGCTGGACGACGTGGCCGCAACCGAACCGGCTCTCAGCCTTCCCGCAGGACTGGAAGTCCGGGTGCTGGAATCCCGGGGAGGCTGGCACCACGTCCGCCTCTCTTCAGGACGCGACGGTTGGCTGTCCGACCGGGTTCTGGACGTCCCCTAGATCGCACGCCGATTCCAAGCTCGAATCGCCGGCAGCCTTGACGGATCGGCGCATACCAACGGATACTCCGGCCGTCTTCTCCAGGATGTGGATGGAATGGGAAGGATTCAATTCGGGTGCATTGTCGCGATCATGGCAACCCTGTCGGCCTGCGCCTCGGAACCCGGCTACATCAAGTGGAGCGTGGGCCTCCATGTGAAGGGCACGGTGGACGAGACATTGACGTCCAAGGATTTCAAGGACGAAGCCGGCGTCGGGATCTATGAGTCGAAGGGTACCCTGCAGTCCGGCACGTTCGCAGGCGAGCCCAGTGGCACGAAGACCGCGACCACGACCACCTCGTCGACCGAGGAATGGTCGGTGGTCGATGACACGCAGACCGGAAACCCGCTGGTGCCCGGCACGCCCAAGTTTTCGGGGGTCCCGGTCGCCATCGTCGAAAAGACCGCCGTGACCAGCGGAACGGTGGAAACGGTGGAAACGACGGTGGATGAGCGGCCCACGGGCACGCGCCACGTCCTCGAGACCCGCACGTTCCAGAACGTCGATCGCGAAACCACGGCGTCGACCTACGGCCTGGCGGGCGACGAATACGTCGTGCTGATCTCGAAATTGAGCCTGCTCTGGGACCCGGACCTGGTCGCGAAGTGGGACGATACCCACGCCCCGATCGACGGCCTGGACCCCCTGGTCATGGCGAACGTCGCGGTGGGCGACTTCTGGGTCAGCCCCGACGGCACCACGCTGTACAAGGGCGTTTCCCGCGAGCGCGTGGACGTCGGCGGCGGCCGGTTCGTCACGGCGGTCAAGGTCGAGTTGCGCAGGGTCGAATCGGTGAACAACGACACGCTGGTCGACCACTGCCTGGTCGTCCCGGCCGATGACGACACGGCCTCCAACTGGACCACCGAAGGCAACAGCGGCACCGGCGAGGGCCAGACCTCCGCCCGCAAGGTCCACCTGGACCCGGGCTGCGCCGGCACGTTCGCGCACTACCGGGTCGGCTACCAGTGGTGGAGCGACAACGTGCTGGTCGCCGAGGACACCACGACCTTCCTGGTCACCGTCAACGACTACGGCTTCGAGTGGCTGGACTACCAGGGCGGCAAGGTCCACAAGACCGCGAAGTCGCTGGACCCGAACTCCATCCCCGGGGACGCCCACCTGTACGTCGCCTACACCTACTCCGAAAAGCACCGGATCTTCCGCGTGGAGCAGTTCAACACGATCGCGACGCCCTGGTAGAAGCGGGCCCGGCAGCAGGGGTCAGAAGGGGCAGGCGATCGGGTAGGTGCCGGACGGGTCCGCGGTGGCGGCGGCGGTGCAGTAGTATCCGGCCGGGTACGAAGTGTCGCCGACGTACCAGCCGCACAGTTCGGTCCCGGTTCCGCTGCCCGCGCAGGCCTGGCTCCCCAGCGAACCCCCGCTGCAATAGTAGACCGTGTTGTTCTTGCAGCACCCGATGTCCCCGATGCCTTGGCAGGGGTCGGTCGCGCCGCAGCACGAGGCGTAGTCCGCGCAGCAGCCTGACGGGCTGGTCGCGCACGAGGCGGCGCAGCTGCACGTGAAGTACATGTTCCAGGCCTGGCCACAGTACTGGTTGCAGGAATTCTGCGGGTCGGCGCCGCAAGCGACCGCGGCGCAGGCGCCGTTCGCGTTGCACGCCTTGCCGGTGTCGCAGGTGCCGCACGACCCGCCGCAGCCGTCGTCGCCGCAGTTCCGGCCGTTGCAGTTCGGCGTGCAGGCGCCGCAGCACGACTTGAAGTCCGGGCAGCAGTTCGCGGGGTCCATCTGGCACATGGCGTCGGAGCAGTAGCAGGCGCTGCCCGAACCGTAGTCCTGCCCGCAATACCCGCCGTTGCACGTGGTCGACGGGTAGGCGCCGCACTGGGCCTCGCACTTGCCCGCGGCCGAGCAGGTTTCCTTGGCGGGACAACTGCCGCACGTGCCGCCGCAGCCGTCGCTGCCGCACTCCTTGTTCGTGCAGACGGCCGTGCAGCAGTCGGCCGTGTCCTGGCCATCCGTCTTGCCGTCACAGTCGTTGTCGATCCCGTCGGCGCAGGCTCCCTTCTCGTTCGCGGCGTACTGGTCGCTGTGCGCGGAGTACACCGCGTCGTCGCACACCCAACCGGCGGCGCCACGGCACACGGCCCGCGCCCCCGCACAGGGGCCGGCCTGCTTCGGGCACAGCTCGCCCTGGCCCAGGTTGTCGTCGGTGTACCCGTTGCAGTCGTTGTCCTTGCCGTCGCACACCTCCGCCGACGTCGCGCCGCACGTCCCGCAAGCGTTCGCCGTGCAGCAGGCGTTCTTTTCGCAGCCGCCGCCGACGCAATCGCCGCCGGTGCGACAGGATTGGCCGTCCGCGCAGCCCGGACAGCGCCCGCCGCCGCAGTCCTTGCCCGTTTCCGTGCCGTTCTGGACCTGGTCATTGCAGGAAATGCAGTGCCCGGCGAAGCAGTCCTGGGAAGCGCAGTCGCCGGCCACCAGGCAGCGCGCGCCGTCCGCGCACCCCTCGCACGGCCCTCCGCAGTCGATGCCCGTTTCGCCCTGGTTCTGGATCTGGTCCTTGCAGGTCGGCAGCTCGCAGACACCGAAGACGCACGCACCGGTCAGGCAATCCCACGGCTTCGCGCAGTACTTGCCCTTGGCGCAGGGCGCGCAGTCCTTGCCGCCGCAATCGGCGTCGGTTTCGCCCGGGTCCTTTGCGTTGTTGCTGCACAGCGGGCCCGCGCCGCACACGTTCGACTCGCACAGCCCGGACCCGCAGTCGACGGCCGAGCCGCAACCCTTGCCCACCGCGCACTTCAGTTCGCAGGAGCCGCCGCAATCGACGTCTGATTCGGAGCCGTTCTTCTGGAGGTCGTCGCACGACGGAGCCGCCACGCAGGCGCCGCTGTCGCAGGCGGCGCCGTCCCCGCACGTGCCGCAGGACCCGCCGCACCCGTCGTCGCCGCACACCTTGAGGCCGCACGTCGGCTGGCACGCCGCGCCGCACTGGCCCGTGGCCTCGTTGCAGACGAGGACGCCTTCGCACGAACCGCAACTGCCGCCGCAACTGTCGGACCCGCATCGGCGCCCGTCGCAGATCGGGGTGCAGCCGCCCTGGCACTTGCCCAGCCGCGGATTGCAGACCCCGCCGTTGCCGCACTCACCGCAGGAGCCGCCGCAGCCGTCGGTGCCGCAATTCCTGCCGTTGCTGCAGTTGGGCGTGCAACAGGCGAAGGTCGAATCGTTGCAGGTGGAGCCTTCCGCACACGTGCACTTGCCGCCACATCCGTCGTTGCCGCAGGTTTTCCCGTCGCAGGCGGGCGTGCATGTCCCGCCGTCCTTGGGGCAGCCGGTGATGACGATGGCCGCCAGGGCCACGAATCCGACGATGAATGCGCGGCGCATTGTGGGAAGCCTCTTCTCGAAAATCGCCAAGAGTGTAGCCCGCGCCGAATCCGCCGGCAAGCCATTGGTTCCGGCCGGTTGCCCCCCGCGCGAGGCGTCCCGCCGATTGCCCTTTCCCGCCCGCGGCCCTAGAATTCCGCTCGTTCCCATTCGACCCTGCAGGAGGCCGTCCATGCCGTACCTGGAACTCCAGAGATCGGTCGCGTCCCACGTCGCGCAGCCCGCACGCCAGGCCGCGATGGCCAGGGAGGGATGGGAGACGGGGGCGTGCCTGCTGTATGCCGCGCATCGCCTCCTGCGACTGGTGACGCTGCTGCGTCGCGGGGGGAACGCGACGGGCCTCCGGACGGGCCTGGATGCGCTGCTCCAGGCCGCGGCGGAAGGCCCCGACGAGCCCGGTATCGCACGGATGATCGGGGCACGGTGGGCCGAGGGACCCGCCGAGGCCGCTCGCGGAGCGCTGAACGAGGCGGCGCATCGCTTCCTGGATCCGGACGCCCTGCTCGCGCGGCACGACCGTGACTCCCGGGCGCTGGCGGAAACGATCCGGCTGGCCCTGGTGGACCTGGTGCCGATCGTGCGGGACGTGGAGGTCCGTTCGTCGGGCCCCGGGGCACCGGGACTGGTATTCGCGTGGTGGGGCCCCGATGGCGCCCTGGCCTCTCCGGCCCTGGACGCTGCACCGGGAACGACCGCCGTGATCCTCGGCTGCGAGGGATCGGTGCGCCTGGGACCTGCGACGGCCCATGACCGCAGGCCCCGGCCGCTGCTGCCCTTCCCTCCGAGGGGGGAGGAAGCGGCCTACGAGACGGACGACGGCCGAGTGTTCGGATCCGACGGGCACCCGTCCTCGGTGCTGGGCGTCCTGTCCCCCGCCCGCGCCCTGGGGCGCCTGCTGGCCTGGGAACTCCCCTTCAGCGACGATGCCCTGGCCATGGCAGCGCGGCTGGCGGACGCCGGGCTGACGGACTCCGCGGGCGAGGTGCTTCTGGCCGCACGGCTGCACGGGGCCGCCGATCGGTCCGCCGCGACGATGGAGGCGGCCCGGGAGTTCGTGACGGTCCACGGCGTCTCGCAGGCGTCCACGGATCTCGACGTCGCGCTGATCCGGGACCTGGAAGCCGACGAAGCGAAGCGTCGGGCCGACGACGACATGAAGGGCGTCGCGGACGTGCTGCTGGCGCGCCAGCAGGCCGAAACGGGCCGGGACAAGATCATCACCCTGACGCGGCTGGCGAACCTGTTCCAGGAGCGGCTCGCTGACCGCGACAGCGCGGCCTATTGCCTGCTGACGGCCCTCCAGGAGGATCCGTCCGACGAGCAGGTCCTGGAGGCCCTGGTCGAGATCGCCGAGGCTGCCGGGATCCAAGCCGAAAAGGCACCGAAGATCCAGGAACTGGCCCTCGGCGCGAAGGGCGTGGCACGCGGACGGCTGCTGGCGGCGGCGGCCCGGTTGTTCCGGGCCGGCGGGGATCCCCTGGCAGCCCGGGACGCCTACCTGCTGGCCGTCGAGGCCGTGCCGGGCAACACGGCCCTGCTGGACGACGCGATCGTCGCGACCGACGCCGCGGGAGACGTCGAGGCGGGCCTGCGCCTGAGGACGCTGCGACGCGACGCCGCGGACGACGTCGCGGACCGGGTCGCACGGACGCTGGACCTGGCGGTGCGCTACCGGGACGTCGCCAGCCGGTGGGACCTGGCGGAGGCCGAGTTCCACCGGGTCCTCCACCTGAACCCGCAGCAGATCGAGGCCTTCGAGGCCCTGGTGGCCAGGCGGCTGGCCGAAGGCGACCGCGACGGGGCGATGGACCTCTGCGAGAAGATCGCGGCACAGGCGCTGGACCCGGTCGCCCGTGCCGCGATCCTGCGGCAGCTGGGGCGGCTGCTGGCCGAGGCGGGGGAGGACGAGGCTGCGGCCCGGGCCCTCGGGGAGGCGCTGGCGCTGGACCCGGCGTCATCGCAGGACCTGGATGCGCTGGCCCACCTGTGCGAACGGCTCGGATGGTGGACCCGGCTGCTGGCGGTGCTGCGACGGAAGGCGGGCATCGAACCGGCATCGTCCCGAGACCTGCTGCTGAAGATGGCAAACGTGGCGCTGGACCGGCTGGACGACCCCGAGGCATCGCTGGGCTTCCTGACCGAAGCCGCGTCGAAGGCGCCCCATGACCCCGAACCGATCCGGCGCCAGCGCGAGCTGCACGAGCGCCTTGGCCTGTGGTCCGAGGTGGTGCGGGACCTGGAGCGCATTGCCGCCGAGGACGAGGCCGGGCGGGTGGACGCGCTGGTGCGGCTGGCCGAGGTCCAGATGACGCGCCTGTCCCTGCGCGAACGCGGCAAGGCGACGCTGCTGCGAGCGATGGAAGCGGCGACGGGGAGCCGGGTGGACAGCATTGCGATGCGCCTGGCGGAACTGGCACGGGAGGACCGGGATCGGCCCTGCGAGATGAAGGCCCTCGAAGCGGCCGCAGCGGTCGCCGAAGACGACGAGCGCCGGGCCGACCTGTTCACTGCCCTCGGGCGCCGGGCACTCGAGGCTCCGGCCGACCCCGCTGCGGCCCGGGTCTACCTGGACAGGGCGGTGGCGGCCAACCCCGTCCACGCGGAGGCCGTCGAGCTGCTGGCCCGGGTGCTTCTGGACTCGGGACACCCCGAAAAGGTGGTCGCGGCGGTCGAACCCCTGGCCCGGCGGGCGGCTGCGACAGGGGACAAGGGAGCCGAGCGGCGCCTGCGAAGGCTGGCGGCCGAGGCCGCGGCCGGTTTCGGGGATGGCGAGAGCGCCGTCGCACAGTACCGTCGGGTCCTGGAACTGGACCCGGACGACGATGCAGTGAAGGCGGCCCTGGGTCGACTGCTGGCCGCGGCGGGCCAGGACGGCGAGGCGATCGGGCTGCTGGACGCCGTGCTGGCCTCACCGTCGGCCCTGTCCACGGCCGAGCGTGACGAACTGGACCTGCTGGCCGCTCGCTGCGCGACCCGTCTGGGCGACCACGCCCGCGCCGTCGATCGGTTCGACGAGATCTGGCAGGCCCATGGCGCCGAAACGCCCCTGCTGCGCGAAATGGTCGAGGCCGCCACGAAGGCCGGGGATGCCCGCCGGCAGGCCCAGTGGCTGGAGCCTCTGTCCCGGCTGGAACCGGCGGGACTGCCGCGCTTCACCGTGCAGCTGCGGCTGGGCGACCTGCTCCGCGACGCGCTGAACGACCCGAAAGCCGCCCTCGGCTGGTACCGGGCCGCGGCCGCGGAAGACGTTTCCAACAAGGCGGCCCTGCACAAGGCCCTGGACGCCGCGGTGGCGGCTGCGGACTTTGCGGAAGCGAAGGGGCTGCTGGTCGAGCTGCTGGAGCAGGAGCAGGACGGCATCAAGCAGGCCCAGTTCCACTATGCCGCGGCGCTGCTGGCCCGCGACAACCTGGGCGACCCCGCACTGACTCGCGAGCACTTGTGGAAGGCGGTGGAACTGAACCCGGAACTGGAAGAGGCGATCGAGGCGCTCGAAAACGTCCTCGTGGGCGGCGACGACCAGGAAGGCCTGGCACGGCTGTTCGGCCTGCAGGCCAGGCACTTCCGGCTGACGGGCCAGGAGGATCGGCTGCTATCGACCTTGCGGCGCCTGGCCGCATGCTACGACGAGCGGCTCCACAACCTGCCCCAGGCGGCCGAAACGCTGCGGCAGGTCCTCCAGGCCGCGCCCCGGGATGCTGACACGGCGATGCGCCTGGCCGACGTGCTGACCCGGTCGCCCGGTCGCGAAAAGGACGCGCTGGAGGCCCACAGGCGCGTGCTGGCGCTGGACCCGACGCATCTGCCGGCCTACCGGGCGATCCGTGACCTCTGCATCCTCGAGGGGGACGAGGACGGCGCCTGGTGCGCCTCCGGGGCGCTCATCGTCCTCGGGCACGAAACCGAAACCGACCGGACGGCCTTCGAGGCCAGACGCCAGCCGGCCCTGCGGCTCCGGCGCGACGCCCTCCCATCCGAAGGCTTCGGGAAGTGGATCCTCGACGAGGACGTGGACGAAGGCATCGCCCGGGTCCTGTCAATCCTGTACGGGCCCATGACGGCGATGCTGCCCTTCAAGTCCCCGAAGGACCTGGGCCTGTCGGAGGCCGACCTCGTCGATCCCGCCGAAAAGGGGTTGTTCCAGAGCATGGCGTTGGCGTCCTCGAAGGTGCTGGGCATCCCGCTGCCGCGCATCTACCGGGCCCGGGGTCGCACCGGGCTCGCCAAGGCGGCCTTCAGCCCGCCGGCCCTGGTGGTGGGCGACGACGCCTTCACGGTCTGGCGCGGCAAGGAACTGCGTTTCGCGCTGGGCCGAGCGGTGACGGCGTTCGCTCCGGGCTTCGAACTGGCCGGCGTGCTGGATGCTCCCACCCTGCGCCTGTTCCTGCTGGCGGCGCTGCGCATCGCGTTCCCCGAATCGGTGCTGCCCGCGGATGCCGAGGCCGCTGGCGAGATGGCGCCGGACCTGGACGCCCGCCTGTCCACGGCGGCCCGGGACGAACTGAGGGCCGTGCTGACCGAGTTCCGGCGCCAGAAGCGCGGCATCGACCCACAGGCCTTCCTGGAAGGCGTGGACCGGACGGCCTCCCGGGCGGGCCTGTTCATGGCCAATGACCTCGAGGTGGCGGCCCGCTACCTGAGGGACGATTCGATCTTCCTGTCCGACCTGGAGTTCGGTGACCGGCTGGTCGACCTGACGGCCTGGGCCGTGTCGCCGCGGTGCGCGGAATTGCGGAAGACGATGCTGCAGCCGTGAGATCGCGAAGACCCAGCCGGCCTTCCTACAGTGCCCTCTTCTTCGTGTAGTACCACTGGACCTGTTGCGGCGAGCTCTCCTCGTCGAGGTTCTCCTCGGCCAGCAGCTTGTCGCCGCTGGCAGGGGGCAGGACCCCCTTCAGCGCCCACGCGCTCCCGAGCCGCCCGAAGGTCCAGTACGCCTCGAAGAAGGTCACGTCCGGGTCCTGGCTGACCACCGCACCGTCCCGCCGGACGACCCGCTGGGCGTGGGCCCCGATCCGCACGAAGAACTCGTCCTGCGCGTTGTCCGCGTGGTTGCGGACCAGCAGGATCTCGACCTTCCGCACGCACAGGTTGCGGTACTCGGTCGAAAGGCCCTGCTGCTTCCACCCAGCGACCTTTTCCCGCAGGTTCGCGGCGACGTCCGGGAACAGCAGGCCGGCCGTGTCGTCCGTGATCTCCCCGGCCTCCTGGGCCAGGTACACGCGCAGGAAGACCTGGCGGGCGCGCTCCAGCATCGGCTGCAGCTGCCACAGCCGGTCCGTCATGGCCAGGAAGTTCAGCATCCGCTCGATCTTCACCGCCTTCGTCAGCACGCCCTTTTCCAGCCACGGGCCCGCGGCGCCGGTCCGGTCCACGGGCGTCCCGTAGACCTGCTGCATCTGTGCGTCGGTGAACTGCTCGAAGAAGTTCTCGTCCTTCAGCGCCCGGGATTCGCGGGTCTGCTCGATGGTACGCAGGATCCAGGCTCCCTTTGCGTGCTCGGGCGTCGGCTGCAGCTGGAACGTCCAGAACTCCTGGAACTGCGCGGGCGCCGGGTCGCCGCGGACGAATGCCTGCGTCCGATCGTCGATGTAGGTGTCCCGGGCCGTCGCGGTGATCAGCGCGGTGAACTCCCGCTGGTCCGGCCGGTAGGTGTACCGGACGTTCACGATGTCCACGCGATCGACGACCAGCCCCTCCAGCACATTGATCTCGTGCTGCAGCCTCATCCCCTCGAGTTGCTTGCAGTGCAGCAGGTACAGGTCGGGCATCACCAGCGGCTTCATCGGCGTATCGTCGCGGGCCAGCCAGCACTCCTGCAGCTTCAGGAAGGTGGACCGCGCCACGTCCGCCAGCCGGTCGGGCAGCATCGCGTCGTCCTGCTTCGCGATGAACTCCAGCAGCTTGCGGGTCATGTCCGCCTTCGGCGCCACCTGGCCCGGGGGATACACGAAGTCCAGGTTGCCGACGCCGCGGCGCCGGGCCGACCGCAAGGCCAGCAGGATCAGCAGCTTTGGCGTGGGCAGGAACATCGGTCGTTAGATCCTCGGCACCTCGACCCGCTCCAGCACGCGGGCCACGCACTGGTCGGCGGTCATGCCCTCGATCTCCGCTTCCGGATTGAGAACGATGCGGTGACGCAGCACCGGGGCGGCCAGGTCGCGGACGTCGTCGGGCGTGACATAGGGGCGGCCGCGGAGCACCGCCATCGCCTTGCTGCCCTGCAAGAGCATGACCGCCGCCCGCGGGCTGGCCCCAAGGGTCAGCGAGGGCAGTTCCCGCGTGCCGCGAATGATCGAGACGACATAATCCAGCAATTGCGGCGCGACGCCGACCGTCCGCACGGCGGCGCGGACCTCCGCCAGCTCTTCGACGCTCGTACACGGCTCGATGCCGAAGGTCGCCAGCCGGTTGGCGGCGAAACCGGC
>Ga0118677_10008173_pt1 | contig 16892 bp, 16 predicted proteins | sample AliMusrvi5mmetaG_FD_86154 | JGI IMG/M metagenome (GOLD analysis project Ga0118677, IMG submission 86154) | reverse complement strand
GCCCGCCACCAGCGGCGGGCGACCAGCGTCGGCGGCCAGGTGGCCCCGTACCAGTCCGGCCGAGCGAGGGAGCGGAACGAACGGAGGAGCTCGGACGGGCGGAACGTCTCCACGTCGCGCCCGAAATCGCTCACCGCAACGCAATGATTGCCGGACGGCACCGGCTCGATCATGGTGCCGGAGAGCATGAAGGCGTCGTGCCCGATCGCCTCCACGCGCTGGAGCAGCGCCGTATCCCAGTCCGGGCAGCAGTACATGTCGTCGTTCAGGTAGAGGACCAGGTCTTGCCGCGCGAGGGCGGCGCTCTCGTTGACCGCGTGGCAGACCCCGACGTTGGAGGCCGACCAGGTGTGCGGGAGCCCCTCGGAGCGGACCCACGCGAGGGTGCCGTCACTGCCGTCGTTCACGTGGACGACGACCTGATGGGGCGCCGCGCTGTTCCTCCGGACGCTCTCGACACAGGTCTTCAGGTACGCGAGGTTGTTCCAGCTCGGGACCACGATCGAGAAGAGGCGGGAGGAGGACGGCAAGGGCTGCGGTTTCAGGTCCACGGCGCGGAGGCCATTCTACGGAGCGGGGCGGGGGTCTCTTACAATCGCCCCCCCGCAGAAGGGTCCCGGAGTTCCGGGAAGCTCCGCCGCGGCAGGCACGAGGGGAGGTCCCGCTGATACCCACGAAGAGCGACACGGCGCCCCCCCGGGTGTCGGTCGTCGTCTGCACGCGCGACCGTTCCGCCCTGCTGGCGCGGTGCCTGGAGAGCCTGCGGGCGCAGGACTACGGGAACCTCGAGATCCTGGTGGTAGATAACGGCTCGTCCGATGACACGGCGGCCGTGGCCCGTGAGCACCCGGTCCACTACGTCTTCGAGGGACGCCCGGGGGTCTCTCACGCCCGCAACCGGGGGATCGAGGCCAGCACGGGGGAATTCGTCGGCTTCGTGGACGACGACGAGGAAGCCGGGCCCGACTGGGCCAGCCGGATGGTCGAGGCCTTCGCCCTCGGCGACCGGGTCGCCGCGGCCGGAGGCCCGGTCGTCCCCGTGTACGAGGTGGAGCCGCCGGCCTGGCTCCCCCGCGGTTTCTGGGAGTCCGGCGGTGCCGGCCCGGCCGTCGAGCCAACCGGGCCCTACGTCTTCAACCGGGTCTTCGGCACCGGGTGCTCGATGTTCCGGCGCCGGCACCTGGGCGAGCTTCGCTTCCGGACGGACCTCGGGCGAAAGGGAGACTCGCTCCTCTCCGGAGAGGACACGGAACTGGTGGGAAGGCTGCTCGCGGGCGGCTGGGAGACGGCCCACGTCCCCCGGGCGCCCGTCAGGCATTTCGTCCCCCGCGAACGGATCGCCTTCCGGTGGCTACTGAAGCGGGCGCTCGCCGAGGGAGAGACCGAGTTCCGCTGCCGGGGCCCCGGGGTCCTGTGGCGAAGGGCGCACAAGCTGCCGGTGGATCTCCTGCGGGTCCTCCTCGCGCTCTTCACCTTCGACCGGGGGACGATCGCCGCCCGGGCGGTCCGGTTCGCCCAGACGTCGGGGATCTTCTACGGGGCGATCACAGGATCCCTCGGGGCCGCGGCGGACCACGCGAGGCGAGGGGGATCGTGAGCGGAACGGGCGAGCCGGCGGACCTCCGCGGCTTCCAGGCCGCGACGCGCGGGGCACGGAAGGTCCTGGTGGTCGACCTCGGCTTCTTGGGGGATACCGTCCACCTCGTCCCCGCTCTCTGGGAGATCAGGCGGAGCTACCCGGAGGCGGCCCTGCACGTCCTGACCTCCCCGCTGGGGGCCGGGGTCCTGGCCCTGACGCCCTGCGTGGACCGCGCCTGGGCGGTGGAGCTGGCCCCGGAGAAGCGGTCCCTCCGGCAGCACGCGGCGGTCTTGCGCGCCCTGCGCCGCGAGCGCTTCGACGTGGCCCTCAACTTCAGCGGCGCGGACCGGACGCTCTTCATGACCATCCTCGCCGGCGCTCGCCGGAGCGTGACCCACGAGGCCGGCCGGAAGCACTTCTGGAGCCGCTGGCTGCTGCCGGACCGGGTGGCGCGGAGGAGCGCCGGGATGCCGGTCTTCGAGCAGCGGCGCGCGGTGCTGGCCGAGTGCGGGCTCGCGCTGGCGTCGGCGCGATTCGACCTGTCGGTGCCCGAGGAGGCCCGCTCGTGGGCGGCTGCCCACGTCCCGGAGGGCGCCACCCACGTCTCGGTCAGCACGGCCCAGGCCCTCAACGAGTGGCCGCTCGCGCACTGGATCGCGCTGATCCGTCGCCTGATGGAGCTCGACCCCGAGCTCCAGCTCGTCGCCACGGGCAGCGGCAGCGAGCGCGAACGCCGCCGCCTCACCGAGCTCGAGACCTCCGTCGCGCGTCCGCGCCTGCGGATTTTCTCCGACCTGCCGGTCCCCCGGCTCGCGGCGCTCCTGGAGCGTTCGGCCCGGCACCTGGGCGCGGACTCCGGCGTGACGCACCTCGCCGCGGCGCTGGGCGTTCCCACGCTGTCGATCTTTCGAGGCTATCCCGGCGTCAACGCCTGGGTCCCGCGCGGTCCGCGGCACCGACAGCTCTTTGCCCCCTGCGCCTGTGCCTCTGCCACGCAGGGGCGGGGGTCCTGCCATCTCCGACGGGAGGCCGAGTGCCTCGCCGGGCTCTCGCCGGACACGGTCCTGGCCGCGCTCACCGGCCCGCCGCCGTATCCTCCCCGGGTGGAGGCCTTCCTAGCTTGACCCTCCCGCGGGCCGTCTCCCTCCTGCCCTGGCGAATCGTGCCCCTCGTCTTCCTCGGCGGGCTGCTCCTCTTCGGCGCCTTCAACGGCCTGCTGCCGATCACCGACCCCGTGGAGTCGACCTACGCGCTGACGGCCAAGGAGATGATCGAGTCGGGGGACCTCCTGTCGCCCCGGATCCACGGAAGGTTCTGGTACGACAAGCCGGCCCTCTTCTACTGGCTGCTGATCCTCTCCTTCCGGCTCTTCGGCTTCACCGATTTCGCGGCGCGTCTCCCTTCCGCGTGCGCGGGAGCGGCGGCGCTCGCCTTCTCGTCCTGGTTCTACCACCGCCTCTACGGGAGCGTTCGCGGCGCTCTCCTCCTCCCTGGGCTCCTCGCCGGGTCCCTGATGTTCTGGGCCATGTCGAGGATGGTCCTGACCGACGCCGTCCTCGCCGCCTCGATCTCCGTCGCGCTGGGCTGCCTGTGCCTCCACCTCCGGGACAGAAGCCCGGTCCTCCTCGGCGTCGCCTGGTTGATGGCCGGGGTCGGGGTCCTCGACAAGGGACCGGTCGCCATCGTCGTCCCCGCGATCGTCGTCGCGCTCTACGCGCTCCTCCGGCGGGACCCGGGGGTCCTCCGCCGGTCGATCTCCCCGTCCGGGGTCCTGGTCTTCCTGGCGGTCGTCCTCCCCTGGTACGGCTTCATGCTCCACGCTCACGGGACCGACTTCGTGAACGGGTTCCTGGGACTCAACAACCTGGTCCGGGCGACCGTCTCCGAGCACCCCGGCGACGACCGGTTCACCTACTACCTCTGGATGGTCCCGGCTTCGCTGCTCCCCTGGACGCTCGTCGCGGCGCGCGCCCTCTGGACCGAGAGGAAGGAGGGGGGGCACCTGTTCGCGGTCGCCTGGATCCTCGGGTTCGTCCTCTTCTTCACCGCGATGGCGACCAAGTACCCCACCTACTGCCTGCCGGCGGTCTTCCCCGCCCTCCTGCTCGCCGCCCGCCGCATCGACCGGGTGTACGACGACCTCCCCAGGCTCGACGCGTTCCTTGTCGGCGCTCCCTCCGTCCTCCTCGCGACGGCCCTCGCCCTCGCCGGCCTCGTCTTCTCCCCCGGCCGGGGACGGACCTCCGCCCTCCTCGTGGCGGCTCTCCTGGCAGGGTTCCTCGTCGTCGTTCGGACGGGAAGCGCCCGCGTCGCCCTCGCCTCGATCGCCCTGGCGACGGGTTCGCTGACCGCCGTCGCCCGGGTCGCTCCGGCCTACATGCACCAGCGTTCGGCGAAGGGCGCCGCGGAGCAACTCCCGAAGGGCCCGGCCGCCGTCGCCTGCGCGGAGGAGTTCGCCACGTCCGCCGCCTACTACAGCGGCCAGCGGATGGTCGAGCTGGGAGTCCCGGACACCGGTCCCTGGGCCGGGAAGTACGTGATGCCGCACGAGCCGCCAGAGAGCTTCTTCGCGCGGACGCGGGAGGTGGACGCGTGGGTCCTCGCCTCGACGCCGTCCGGAGGGAGGAACTTCCGATCGGGACCCCACGGCCGGGAGTTCCGCCCGGTCTTCGACGACGGGATCCACTCCCTGTTCCTCCGGAGGGCCGCCCCTGACGGGGGGGCGGCGGAGGCCGTCCCGAGATGAGCGGTCCACGCCTCCTCGTGGTCCGCACCGATGCCCTCGGCGACACGGTGCTCAGCCTGCCCGTCGCCGACGACCTCAAGGCCGCCCTGCCCGGCTGCCACGTCACCTGGCTCGCCAGGCCGCCCGTGGCGCCCCTGCCGCGCCTCGACGCCAACGTCGACGCCGTGCTGGAGTGGTCCGACGACTCCCCCCTGGAGCCGTTGCTGTCGCAGCTCGAGGGGGGCCGCTTCGACGCCGCCGTCGTGCTGCACCCCAAGCCCAAACGCTGGTCGCCCCTGGCCAGCGCCCTCTGCCGGGCCCGCATCCCCGTGCGCGTCGGCACGGGCCGGCGCTGGTGGGGCCTCGCGCTCTACACCCACCGCGTCTGGGCCACCCGCCACCGCGCCGGCCTTCACGAGTGCCGGCGCGCCCGGGAGCACGGCCGGGTCCTCCTGCGCGCCCTGGGAGCCGACCCAGGCGTCTGCGACCGCGCCCCCCGCACGCGCCTGGCGGCGCCCGGAGAGGCGCTGGCTCACGTGGAGGACCAGCTCGAGCGCACCGGCCTCGGGAGTCCCGTCCTCCTGCACGCCGGCAGCAACGGCTCCGCAGGGGACTGGCCTCTCGACCACATGGCCGCCCTCGCCGACAGGCTCGGCGACGAGGGCGAGAAGGTCGTCTTCTGCACCGGCCTCCGGCGCGCCGACCTGGAGGAAGGGCTGCGCCGCCTCTGCCGCCGCGCGCCGGTCTTCACTCCCTCCGACATGTCGCTGGACCGGTTCGCCGCCTGGCTGCGCCTGGCCCGCTGCGTGGTGACGAACAGCACCGGCCCCCTGCACCTCGCGGCCGCCCTGGGGACGCCCACCGTGGGGCTCTTCCCCAACGTGAAGGACTGCCTCCCCGAGCAGTGGGGCCCCCTCGGCGACAGGTCCGTGAACCTGGTCGCCCCGGCCCCTCCGGGCGGCATGGTCAAGAGGCGCGGCACCGCGCCACCCGGTCACATGGCCGGACTGACCGTGGACCAGGTCCACTCGGCGCTGCGCGGGCAGCTCGCCCGCTTTCCTCGGGACAGGTCATGAAGCGGCCCGAGATCGCCCCGTCCCGATCGACGGCAGCGATCCCGCTGACCCGGATCCTGCTCGTCCGCCTCCGGCTCATCGGCGACGTCGTCCTGACGACACCGGTCATCCGCGCCGTGCGGCGGGCGCTGCCCGACGCTCACCTGGCCTATCTCGTCGAGCCGCGCGCGGCTGGCGTCGTGCTGGGCCACCCGCTGCTCGACGACGTCATCGTCGCACCGGCGCTGCGCGGCTGGGCGAGGTGGCGGGCCGACGCCGCGCTCGCGCGGCGTCTCCGGCGGGATCGCTACGACGCCGTCCTCGACTTCCACGGCGGACCACGAAGCGCTTTCCTCACCCGGGCCTCCGGTGCCCCCCGCCGGATCGGCTACGACGTCCCGGGCCGCCGCTGGATGTACACCGAGCGGATCCCGCGGCCCCCGGGCCGCCCGCGCCATTCGGTCGAGAACCAGTGGGACCTCCTGGAGGCGCTCCTCCCCGGCATCGGGCGGCCGACACGGGCGCACGACCCGGCCGAGATGCCGGACGACACCGACGCGAGGGGGCGGCTCTCGGAGCGGCTGGCGGCGCTGGGCGTGGCGGCGGACTCGCCGCTCCTCGTCGTCCACGTCGGCGCGGGAAACGAGTTCCGAACGTGGCCGGAGGAGTCCTTCGCCGCCGTCGTCGCGTCCCTGCACGCCCACGACCCGGAGCGGCGGATCGTCCTGACGACCGGCGCGGAACAGGAGGCGACCGCCGTGCGGATCTCCCGGCTGGCCCGGGCGGCGGGAGTGCCGGAGGAGGCGGCTCCGGTCCTTTGCGACCTGGACCTGGCGGAGGTCCGGGCGCTCGTCGCCCGGGCCCGGGTCTTCGTCGGCGGCGACAGCGGACCGGCGCACATCGCGGCAACGACCGGTGTCCCGATCGTCGGGATCTTCGGGCCGACGACCCCCGCGGTCTGGGGGCCATGGCGGGACCCGGCCTCCGTCACCGAGCTGGTGGAGATCGAAGGTCTCGGCTGCCGCCCGTGCGATCAGCGGCATTGCGAGCCCGGCGACTTCCGCTGCCTGCGGGCCATCCCGCCCGGGCAGGTCGTGTCGGCCGTGGAGCGCGCGCTGGAGCGCGAGGCGGCCCGGCCGGACGCTTCGCGCCCCTGATCGCCGGTCAGCCGTCCAGCAGCGTGGCGTAAAAGGCGTTGAGCGCTCTCGCCTCGCGCTCGATCGAGAACTCCGCCTCGGCGCGGGCGAGGGCGCTCTTGCCCATCTCCTCCAGACGCTCGCGGTCGCCGAGCAGCTCGCGAAAGACCGCCGCGAGCGCCTTGGTGTCGGCGCACGGGACCAGGCGCCCATCCTCGCCGTCGCGCAGGAGCAGCTCGAAGGCGCCGGTCCGCGTCGCCACGACCGCGGTGCCGCTGGCCATCGCCTCGAGGCAGGTGAGGCCGAATCCCTCGTTGCGGGGCACCGCCGCCACCAGCGACAGGCGGCGGAACCAACCGGGCAGCTCGCCGAAGGGGAGCTTCCCCAGCCAGCGGAACCTCTCCTCGAGCCCCCGGTCCCGGACGTACCGCCGGAGGTCGGCCTCGAAGGAGGCGAAGCGCGGCGTGGTCTCGCCGACGATCACCGCCGTCGCCTCCGGCACGTCCGGCAGGACACCGCAGAGGGCCTCCACGAACTCGCGCAGCCCCTTCTGGGGACGGATACGGCCCAGGATCCCGACGCCGAAGGTCCCCGGCAGGCCGGTGCTGCGCCAGGCGGCCGCACGGTCCGGCTCCGGCCGGTAGAGCTCGAGATTCACCCCGTGGGGGATGACCGCAGCCGGGGGCCGCTCGAGGTACGAGGCGGCCGCAGGGGACGTGGAGAGGACGGCGTCCATCCGCGCGAGGAGGGCGCGCGTCCAGCGGGTGTGGCGGCGCTGGGCCGTGGACGTGAAGACCAGCTGCACGCGCCGCCGGAGCAGGCGCCTCAGGAGGAGACCCGCCAGCATCTCGTTGTTCCGGCGCGCGTGGAAGATCCTCGCCCGCCCGCCCGGGAGCGGATCCGCCGTGAGCCGGAAGAGCTCCTTCCAGCCGATCCGGGGGAGGGGGACCGGGATCGGGGCTCCGACGCTGGCGATGCCGAGGGTCCGGGCCTGGATCGGCGCCACCGCCGCAAGCGTCGCGGTGATCCCCGAGAAGCGCCTCTTGAGGTTGGGCAGGATGACCTGGATGGGGAGGTTGGCTTCGATGTCGTCGTCGCGCACGCTTGTCTCTCGCAGGCCTCCGGGACCTACGCCTCCCGGTAGACGCGCTCGGTCGCCTCCACCATCCTCTCGATCGTCAGCCTCTCGAGGAAGGTGCTCCGGGCGTTCGCGCCGAGCCGGGCGCGCAGCCCGGCGTCCCCGGCGAGCGCGCGGATCGCAACCGCGAGCCCTTCGACGTCCCCGGCGTCGACGAGCAGGCCGTTCTCCCCGTGCCGGACGATCTCGCCCTGCGAGCCGCTCGCGCTGACGACGACCGGCAGCGCGCCGCTCATCGCCTCGACCATCGCCATCGGTCCGCCCGACTCCGGGACGACCGAGGGGAGGACGAAGACATCGGCGTTTGCCAGCTCCGCGCCGACGTCCTCCGAGAACCCGCCGACGCGCACCGCCGGGCCGAGGTCGTTCTCCCTCACGAAGGAGCGGACCCAATCCTCCATCCCCTGGTCGAAATCCCCGGTGAGCTGGAGCCGCACCGGGAGCCCCTTCAGGAGCGCCATCGCCTTCAGCAGCGTGTCCGTCCCCTTCCTGCGCGACACCCGTCCCACGGCCAGGAGCCTCAAGGTCTCGTCGCTCCCGCCCGGAGGCCGGTCCCGGAGGCAGTCCTCCGTGCCGTTCGGGACCGCGACGAACTTCCCGGCGGGGAGGGAGGGGAATAGGCCCCGGAAGAAGGCGCACGCGAACTCCGAGGGACAGATGACCGCGCGAAAGCTCCCCATGAGCCATCGGTGAAGCGGGTCGCGCTTGGGCCGGTCCGGCACCATGTGCTGCGTGCCGAAGACCTTCTCGACGCCCGCGACGCGGGCCGCGAAGAGCGCCAGCCAGCCGACCTTGTTGTGGTGGGCGTGGAGGACGTCGACGCGGTTCTGGGAGAGGAACCTCGCGAGCCTCAATCCCGAGGCGAAGTCGAGGACGTTGCGCATCGCCAGCGGCAGGACCTCGCACCGGCGGGCCATCCGCCTCTCCACCACCGTCCCGGCCCGGCAGGCGACGTGGACACGGTGCCCGCGAGCGGCGAGTCCCTGCGCCAGGACCTCCACGTGCCGCTCCGCGCCCGTCCAGACGCCCGTCCCGATCATCAGGACGACGTTCATCCCGGACCCCGGCTCCCCGTCCGGAAACGCCTCAGCTCCTTCGACACGAGGTTCACCGTCGATGCCGCAAGGTAGAGGGGACCCGTCTTGTAGGCGAGCTTCCTCTCTCCCCACGAGTCCCGGACGGCGACGCGGTGGACCCGGTACCGGTCGGCCCTCCACGGTCTCGTCCCGCGGTACGTCGCGAAGCCCGCCTCGTAGCCCGCCCGCCGGGCCAGGGACTCCGTGACCTCCGAGAAGGCCCCCCAGGGGTAGGCGACGGCGGTCACGGCCACGCCGAGGAGCGCCTCCAGCCGCGTCCGGCTCCCGGAGAGTTCGGCCCACTGCTCGCCCTCGTCGAGCGTGTCGAGAGGCCTGTGGCTGGAGGTGTGGGATCCGACCTCGAGGCCCCGGGCGGCCCACTGGCGGAGCTGCCCGGCGCCCATCATCCGCGCGGAGGAACGGCCGGGAGCCGTGTCCCACTCGTTCGTCCGGCCAACCCAGTCCGCGATCACGAAGACGATCGCCGGGAAGCCGAACTCACCCAGGATGCCGGCCGCAACGTGCAGGTTGTCCTCGTATCCGTCGTCGAAGGTGAGCAGGACGGGCCGGTGGGGGGCGCGGGCCCCGCCGAAGGCGCAGTCGACGAAGCGGGCAGCCGGGATCGGCGTGTGTCCGCTCCGCCGGAGGTACTCGAGGTGCCTCCGGAAGAGCGCGGGACGGACGCACTCGGGGCCCGGCTCGTCGGTGATCCTGTGGTAGGTGAGGACGGGAATCATCCCTGGAGGGCTCCCGGCCGCCCGGCCTTTCCCTCCTTGCGGTCGCGGAGCCCGGCGAGAGAGTCCGCCCGCGCCGTGACCTCGTGGATGGCCGCCTCGATCCTCGTTCTCAGCTCCTCGATCTCCTCCCCTTCGTTCCGGAGGATCGGCTCCCCGGCCACCCAGACCCCCCGCGCGAACGGCCAGGGGATGAGGAGCCGGTCCCACGTCCCGAGGCGAAGGGCCCGCGACGAGGAGAAGGCGGCCGGCACGACCGGACGCCCGGTCCTCGCGGAGAGCCACGCCGTTCCCGGCTTGACGATCCCGGGCGGCCCTTTCGGCCCGTCGACCGAGATCCCGAGGTCGCGCCCCTCCTCGAGGAGCTGCGCCAGCCGGACGAGGGCTCTCGCCCCCCCGCGCCGCGAAGAGCCCCGGACCGCCGGCGCGCCCAGGTTCGCCAGCATCCCCGCGACGATCTCCCCGTCCCGGTGCGTGCTGACGAGGACGTGGATACCCGGCCCCTCGTAGATAAACCGCATCATCAGCAGCCGGCTGTGCCAGAAGGCGATGACGTAGTTTCCCCCCTTGCGTTGATCTCGCGCATCCGCTCCCCGCCCACCGTGCGCCACCTGAGGCTGCGGCGGAGCAGCCGGACGAGGACGGAGAGGACGAAGACGGGGGCCGCTCCGCCCAGGAAGGTCGCGAGGCGGATCCGCGCCTCCTTTCCCGCTGCGACGGGCCCGTGCGAGTCCGTCACCGGAACGCCCGGCGAGCCCGTCCCGAGTCGATGAGCTGCAGCACCTCGGCCGCCGCCCGTGCCGCCGCCCCGGGAGGGCCGATCTCCCCGAGGAGCTCCCCGAACCCTTCGAGCATCCTCCGCCGGGGCTCGCCCTCCGCGAGGAGGGGAAGGGCGGCCTCGACGATCCGGGCGGGAGTCATCTCCTCCTGGATGAGCTCGGGCATGACGTCCCGTCCGGCGAGGATGTTCGGGAGGGCGTAGCGGGAGATCTTCACCCGCGCGAGGCCGAACCGGTGGGTGAGGGGGTCGACGCGGTAGACCACCACGCAGGGCGTCCCGAGGAGGGCCGCCTCGAGCGCGGCGGTCCCGCAGGCCACGAGGCCGAGGCGCGCCGCCCCCAGGACCTCGTGCGTACGCCCCACGGCGAAGCGGAGGGGATGCCCGCCGAGCGTGGGGGGGAGGAGGCCCGGGTCGAGGCTCGCCGCGAGGGCGACCAGGGGTTGGAGGGAGGGCTCTCGACGGACGAGCTCCTCTGCCGCCGCGAGGAGCGCCGGGAGGATGCGGCGGACCTCAGCGTTCGATCAAAAAATGGAATACACCACACTTGAGCGTTCAGTTCTGAATTGGATGGGTTCCCATACACACATCCCCAATTTGCCGCAGCAACTTACTGTTTCTCAGCCTTTTGAACGTAAACTTACTGGCGTAGGCTCTTACACCAAATTGAAGGTTCCGACTGACGCACAACCAATTAACACCTGCGGCATTCAAACACCGATTATCGGTCCATGGATTAAGGACGCACCAGGAATCCAGGATGACGGCGGCAGCCTTTTGTTTCTGTCTGAAGCCGGATATATCGATACACTTGAGATTTATGCCATTGGCTATTCATTCGATGAATCTACGACTGTTTTTAGATTGCACGATTAGATCGAACCATACGGTGCAGCTAACATCCTCCCGCGCTGGGTGTTGTGCAATGAGCCGGTTTTGCTTGGCGTTCAGTCACGCTGGCAGCTTACGCAGCCATCGCGCCTTCGCTGCCCCGGCTTGCAATCACGCGCAGTTTCCGGGAGGATGTAGCTGACCTTGGCGTTGGGCAGAAATATGAGATTCAACTTGCTCGATCTTCTGATTGGAACAGTACTGGGACTCTTAGGAGTTTCACTCGGCTTCTTCGCAGAGCGATTTCTCGGAATATATCCCAACCCAATTGCAATACCGCTGGGTCTTGTGAGTTATCTTCTTATCTCGCCATTCGCCTATCGTTTCCTGAAGCTCCGCGTTATGTGGTGTCCCCGTTGCCCACATTGTGTCGCCGGGCGATTCAAAGTGCACCACCTCTGGGCGGATCAAAGTGCACCACTTTGGACGCGGTGGTTTTCTAACTTGAATGGGTTGGTTGTAGCAAGGTAATAGCGGATCAGTCGCGTTGGTTAGCAGCAGCCATAGGCTGCATCTGTTCCCCCTGGAGGAGGGGTTTGGGGAACCGTGGTTCCCCATTCGTTAATCAACTCCCTCACTTTTTGATCGGGATTGTTTTTGTTTTTTCGTGGCGCGTTGCCCGGCGCTTTCCTGGAGGCGATAACTCCGGCCCGTAATCGGGATCAACTCGGCGTGATGGAGCAGGCGGTCAAGGATCGCACTGGCGGCAGGGACATCGCTCAGGAGCTTGCCCCACTCTTCGATGGGACGGTTGGAGGTCATCATGGTGGAACGGTTTTCGTATCGGCGCATGATAATTTCCAAAAGGATTTCACCACTCTTGGCGGGCAGGATTTTCAGGCCCATGTCGTCGATGACCAAAAGATCGGGCTTGATGTATTTCTTGAGCAGGCGACTTTCTCCGGCCTGGGTCTGTTCGTCGAGCAACTCACGCACAAGATCGAAGATGGAGCGGTAGAGGACTACGAACCCGGCTTTGACGGCCTCACATCCGATGGCCTGGGCCAGATGACTTTTCCCGACACCGGGAGGCCCGATCAGAAGCACGTCACGGCGCTCACGAATGAAGTGGCACGCCGCCAGTTCGTAAATCTGACCACGGTTGACGCCGGGATTGAAGCTGAAGTCGAAGTTTTCTAGGGACCGTTGCTCACGGAAGCTGGCTGACTTGTTGCGCCGGGCGATGGTGCGCTGCTCCCGCACGTTGATTTCGTCCTGGAAGACCAGTTCAAGGAACTGGGCGTAAGGAAGCCGGTTTGCTTCAGCTTCCTGTAAACGTAATTCCAGGCTATCAATCAGCCCCGAAAGACGCAGGCTGCGGGCATGTTGTTTGAGTGTGTGGATCATGATGGTGGTATGGATTTTGGTTTTGTTGTTGGTTGATGAACTCGCTGTAGATTTTCAGATCGCGGATCAGGGGATGACTCTCGGCAAAGCCAAAGTCACTCTGGGTGGCTTGTTCTCCGATGAGCCGCTTGATGTCCTTGAGCCGACGGGTGCCGTTTTTAAGCGCCTTTCCGCAGGCTGCGTCCAAGGCGGTGGCGGAGTGTTTGTTAATCAGGCTGCACAGCGCCATGATGGATCGCAACCCCTCCGGTCCACGTGCATCAACCGCCGACTGTGCCCATTGGCCGCATTGTTCTCCCAGCACGGCGGCACGGCTCACCCAATGTTTGCACGAGATGCGAACCGGAGCACTCAAGCCGCCGGCTCCGAGGCAACGGCTGAACTTGCCTGGCTCAATGCGGGTGTGGATTTGCACCTGCTCCATGCGCTCGTTGTAAATGCGGACGCAACGGCTGTCCCATCGCACCCAGACCTGACGGCCAATATACTCCGGTGGCGCTTCGTAGAACGACTTCTGCACCTCCACGTAACTGTCCCGATGCACATTGCGCCGGGCCTCCTGGTAGCACGGAAAAAGCGACGACGGCAGCGGTTGCAAGTGTGGACGTTCCAACTCAAAACAAGCCGCCACTTGTTTGCAGGTGGTGCCGTGGATGCGTTTGTCGGCAACGCTCGATTCCCATCTCTGCAAATGGATGTTTTCCTCAGCCAGAGCTTTGAACCGTCGTCCCTTGAGCGCGTTGTTGCGGACGTAGCCGACACCTCGCTCCACCTTCCCCTTATGCTGTGGCGTCCAGGGACGGCACGGCACGACATGCATCCCGTAATGCCGGCAGAAGTCGGCCAGTTTCGGGTTCATCTCCGGATCGAACCAATCCGCCTTGATCACCGCCGCTTTCAGGTTGTCGAGATTGAGCATCAGCGGCACACCACCGAATGAGCGGACTGCATTTTCCAGAACGCGCAGGAACGTCTCAGTATCCTGCCGCAGGACCGCTTCACTGTAACCCTTGCGCGAACAACTCAACACCGCCCTCAAAACCCAACTCCGGCGGATCTTGCCGCCCGCCCCATCCTCAATCGGTGCTCCCAGACCAAAGTCCACCTGCATTTCCTCTCCGGGCTGGCTTTCCATGCGCCACACCCGTGCAGGCTGCGACTTGCGAAGCTTGCCCACAAAACGCTTCACCGCATCGTAAGAACCCGTAAATCCGCTCTCCTCCACCAAATCCTGATAGATCCGCTGTGCACTCAGGCCCGCCTCAACCTTTATGCTGATCGGTTGCGAGAACGGCTCGCACTGACTCTGGCGTCCTGCCGATTTGCCGGTGGGCAGAATGGCTGGTTTTGAATCAAACCCATCTCCACTGCCGGCGGGCGGAATGGTGCACTTTGGTTCCTTTTCATCCGTAGAGCCGGTGGGCGGAATGGTGCATTTTGACGCATACCGGTTAACAGTGCGCCGGTTGATCCCCAGCTCACGCGCAATGCGCCGCTCGGACCAGCCTTTCTCATGTAAACTGCGGATCGTTTCTTGGTGGCTCACTTTCAGGACGTTGGACATGTCCCATTCAAGCCGCCTTCAAGCGATCAAATGGAACTGTTTTCGCGTCCTACAAGTGGTGCACTTTGAAGCCTTCTATTCTGCCCAGAGGTGGTGCACTTTGACCGCCCGGCGACATTTCGACAGCCCGCAGCAGGTCGATGTTCTTCTTCGGATACTCGGCGGGAAATAGTGGGGTATCCCTCCACACAAATGGTGCGTCAAAAACCGGGTTCGTTTTGAAGCGCCCGCCAGCATGGTGTCGCAACCAGCGCTTAAGCTGGTCGGCAGTGTCACCAAGGATGTATTGATTTTCCCCCCTGACAAAGACGCCCTTGAGCCAGCGGGAGGGCGGCTGAATATCGAAGATCACATTTATCGGAGGTGTGCTGCTGAGTTGGCTCCAGTAGCTTTCAATTTCACTTATGAAATCCCCCTGGTTTTTGCCTGAAAGCCCAATCTTGACCAAGTCGATGGCGTCATCGATCAGATCATGAAGGGCGGAGCCGCAGGTCACCTGATTTATCGTTGCCCCCGACGGGCGAATGCAGACCGACCCGTCGCTATTGACGTGAGGAATCTTCAGAAACCACTTCTCGCGCTCCGGCAAAAACACCCGCGGGATGCTGGCGGGAAAATTGGCGTCGACAGCAGCATATAAGGACGGGGCTTCGGCAATCTTCCCATGGTCGATTTTCCAGACGCGGGCTAGTATTACAACGTTAAGTCACATCAGGGTGGATTCTCTCTGAAGTTACTCCTGCAGAACGGGCAGAATCCGCGCGAGCGAATCAAGAATGGCCGGATCCTTCGGAGCACCTCTTCCCACGTGAGGGATGAAGTTTTTTTTTGCCCGCAGGAAAACCAGAAGAATGAACAGGTAGGCGGTGGCGGCCAAGGCCAGATGGTGATGGAACCCGCGCCATGAGCGGCCTTCAAAATGATCCAGACCCAGATCGTCTTTGTCGCGCTGGAAGTATTGCTCGATCTGGAAGCGCTGGCGGCTCAGACGCAGGAGGGCGATTCGCTCAGGAGGGCCGTCGAGCCATGCCGTGTAAATGTGATAAGGCTCGAATTGCCCCTCTGGCCAATCGAACACCAGCCAAGTCTGGGGAAGTTCCCCGGAAATCTCCTGCAAATCAGAGACCATCCAGGCTTGAACCCAAGCCAGTCTTGTGGAGAAGACTCGATTGCCTGCGCCGCTCCAGCGGCAGGGATGCCATTCCGAGGCTGGCAGGCTCCGAGCAATGTCCAGAACGGAGTGCGACTGAGGCCCGCGGGCTTTTTGCACCCAGCGAGTGCGTGCCCGCCGCAACTCGGGTCGTTGAGTCCAAGCCTTCAGGGTGGACTCGATCTGGAGCATGTAAGGGCACCCCAGAGCCCGCAATCCCTCCCGCAAGGGTCCGCTGTGCCCGTATTGGCAATCCCCCAGCAGAGGAACAGCCTCCATTCCTGCGCCGATCAGTTCTCCGACAAGATCCAGTGCGATCTGCGGCTTGCTGCGAAAAATCAGCTCTTCGGGAATGCCGGCCCTGCGGCGGCGCTCCACGGCATTGATCCATGCTTCGGGCAAAAACAGTCTGGCGGCCACGGGAGCGGCCATCGCGCCATTGCTCAAGGCAATATGAACACTGACCTGGCAATTAGCCTTTTTGCCCACCGATCCACAGTATTGGTGGGCAACTCCCACCGATTTATCGCCCTGCTTGATCCATCCCGTCTCGTCGACAATCCAGGAGTCGATCGGCCCAAGGACGGGCACCACCTCGGCGCGAAGCGCTTCCCAGATCGCCTGCGCCTCCCATGGGCTGTCGCTGACGAACTGTTGGAGCTTTTGCTTGTCTACCCCAAGCCGTTCAGCCATTGGCTCTACGCTCTTGCGTCCTCCGGGCATAAGCAGCCCCTCCACATACAGCGCTGCTCCTTCCCGACGCTCTCGACGCCCCAAACCGCCAACCAGCGGCTCCATAAACTCACCAAAATACTCAACACTGCGCCGCCACGCCTGATGATTCCAGTTCATGGAACCCTATGATTTAGTGATTATTTGAAAATGTCAATACTTAACGTTGTAATACTAAGGCGGCGTGCATTACGCTCCCGCAATCAGCAGATCTGCGCACTTGGTCGTGAAGCACCGGGATTTCCGGTCCCGTCGCATTTTCCATTCCTCCGCACAGATATCCCATAGCTGGGAAGAAATGGGTGGTTGTGTTTGCTTTCCCCCCTTTTTTCTCTGAGTCCTCCGTGATTCAAATGCATTTTGGGGGTTCAATCCATAGCCGTCTCGTAACACCCGTCACTGGACGCCGAGCGCGTCGAGATTTTTCCGCAGGCGTTGCAAGGCTCCAATCTGGTCGGCCGGGATCAACCCATGCCGATCGGGGCCGACATCGAGCAGTTGATTGCAACCGCGAGACCGGCACAGCAGCGCCTGTCCGAGTAGTTCGGTGTCGGACTTCGGCTTGTCCCCCTCGACCCGGAACCAATGGGGGTTGACCGTGTCGCAGACTTCGCCCGGAAGGTAGTAACGCTTACCGGCAATCTCCTGCCAAGATTGATGTCCGGCCGTGCCGCCGGGGTGAACGTAATAGCATGGAAGTTCGGTTTCGTAATTCAGCACGTCCGTGGGCCAGGCGGCGAACGGCAGTTTTCCTCCAGGCAGGATGCCCTTGTTCATCAGGATCACGGCGTGTGGCTGTAACTCGGCCAGACGGGTGTAAAGCTGATGCCGAAACGCGGCGGAGAGAATGGCCGGAATGTCGATCCAGAATTCGACGATATCGCCATATTGCGTGGCGAGTTTCTTCGCCCGGTCGTGCAGCCCCTGCGGGTAAACGTTGTTGTACCAGTCCGGATGGGATGAGAGATCATCCTTCCAGTTGTAGTT
>Ga0118677_10008172_pt1 | contig 16893 bp, 11 predicted proteins | sample AliMusrvi5mmetaG_FD_86154 | JGI IMG/M metagenome (GOLD analysis project Ga0118677, IMG submission 86154) | reverse complement strand
TAGTTATCCTTCCTCACTTGATTATTTATCATCTGTTCAGTCTTCAGATACTTCAAACTGGAAAAAGCTAATTCTGGGAGTTACAGGTACTATTGTCTCTCAAAATTATGGATTAATAAACCTGAATTTCACTTATTATGGTGGAACTTCCTCTGTAATATTTGATAATTCTGCTTTACTAAAGAATCTTCGTTCATCAAAACTCTCTTTATCTGTTCCGTTGCCTATCATGGTAAAATCAGTGGAATCAATAGTTGTCTTATATCATAAGAACAATACGTGTATATCTTTTGATTTTTTCCATTGGGTCCGAACATATATCGGTCTGTTATCAACGATAGATTCAATACCTAATTCTTCTTTTATTTCTCTTTGTAATCCATCTTTTGGATCTTCGTAAAAATCTAATCATCATCATGGCAAATCTCGTCATCAATCTCCTTCTTTCATAAGAAGAAGTTCTTGTTTTTCATTAACAATAAATGCTTTTGTAGAGACACGATATACTGTGTTGGGAAATATTGATTTACTTTCCATTATTCCTGTTGATTTATAAAATATTACTCCTCCTTTACTACCAGCTTATCTTTATATTCTTCATATATCTCTCTCACATCTTCTGGGGTTTCGTAGTTTGGAAAGAGTGTCTGGTTGAGGTCGATTTCGGTCGTAATTTGGTCAGTGATTCAATTATTTGTTTTGATCAGTTGGTTGATGATGTTTTTTTCTAGTCCATTGTGTCCGAGGATAGTCCTGATTTCGTCTTCTGTCATGATGTAAAATTGTCCTTTTGGTTTCCTCCTGGTTTCGTCGTAGATTTTGAGGCCGTCTTTGATGGCAAGAGCTACTTCTCGTGCTGGTTTATCATCCTTGGATGGGTAGAAAAAATTATTGTTGACGACACAGGCGATTTGTTCTCTTTCTCCTAATGCTAGGAGGAAATCATTCACTTTTTTATGTTCTGTGGTCTCGGTATAGTCTTGTGCGATGATTTCTAGATATATGTTGTCTTTGCCTATGATATCTTGGATAAAATGTATGATTTCTATCATTTTAGATTCTTTTTCATCGAGACTGATCATCTTGCCTATCCGTGAATTTGCTCATCCAAACAGACAAATAATATCATTTCAGAATGATTTCAATGCTTGGAGATCTATCTTCGGTTTGCCTTTGATCCCTTCTTTGTTTGCAAATGACGTCAGCTTCATGAGGCTCTCATATCCTTCTTTATTTTTGGCGATGAGGACAATATTACCTATCTGATTGTCGGTGAACTGTGAATTGATGTCCATGACGAATCCGATTTCTACTCCTATAATGGGTTTGATCCCTGCATCTCTAGCTAACTGGTAAAACTTCACCATGCCGTACATGCCGTTGTAGTCGGTAATTGCGATAGCGTCCATCCCTAGTTCTTTGGCTTTGTTGACGATAGCTGCTGGTTTACCGATAGCTTCGAGGAAGGAGAAGGTGCTGTGACCGTGTAAATGGGTGAAACTCATATTACGAATTAACGGATTAAAGAATTACTTTAAATTTTAAATGCTAAGTTCTAAGTGCTAAATTTATGATTTGTTTTTTACTATCTATTGTATACTAAACGCATATTGAAACATGTTGTAAGTATATCCTAAGCGTCATCAGATATTCATATTATTAACTACATTTCAATACCATCTGCTATGCATACAATATTCATGTTCTAGTAGACGCTTAGTATAATATACGATAGTCCATAACAAGACAATACATTTACTTAACATTTAGCATTCAATATTAATTTAATAGTAAGAATGTATTGTTTTGTAGTTTGGTTGCAATAAAAAAACTCTCCTTGCTTTTTGCTGTCGAATCACTATAATTCTAGTACTTAAAGTAAGCTATATTTAATAGTATAAGTTATTTCAAGTTAGTTTTTCTCTCACGTTCTTTTGAAATAGACATAGGCAAGCCCATGTACCATACAAAACGACAGCTAAGAAAAATGTTGTATTGTATAGTATATTGGAACCTATGTTTTTAATTACTTTCTCAATACATCTCCTAATAGAAGCATAGTATCTGCGACGGACTGCAAGGATGTCTCTATTACCAAGGACTATTATCCTATATATACGCCCTATTGGAAGTGTCTCTGCGACGGACTGCATGAACATTTGCATCAGCGTATGTTCGCCAAATCTCTCCAAAAACGTTTTTGGAAGGATTTTTGCGTATATGCAATTATTTCTAATTGAAAAACTCCAGCCATTTACTATTATACTCTGGCTTTATTTTTGTATATCTGAAAATGCTGAAGAAACTTATACTAGGAATATGTTTGTTTGCGTGATTATCTTCTTTTGTGTCTGCAGCGTCATGGAATTTACCTGGAGTAACTATTATTACTCGTGCCCAATGGTGAGCCAATGAATCATGGAGATATGCTACTAAGTCAAAGACCGAAAGAGATGCAATCAATCAAAAAAAAAAAGATGCCCAACTCAATCAACTCATGGAAGATGATACTGATAAATTTTTTGATATCCAAAAGCAGGAATATCAAGGCCAAATGGCTACTGATTATCTGCTTGAAACTACTCCTACCGAACAAGTTGTAAATGAATATCGTGAGTCATCAAGCGGTAATTTTCTCAAATGGCCCGAAAGCATCCATATCAATAAGTCTAAGATTATCATCCATCATACTGCTGATGATGATACCCCATTGCTTACCTGAGGTACTTGAGCTGCAGTCAAGGAAATGCAGGCTATCTATAAATATCATACCCTAACTAAATGACGAGGAGATATCGGCTATAATTTTGTCATCGATCCCTTTGGAAATATTTATGAAGGAAGGGCCGGGTGAGCATGAGTGGTTTGAGCACAAACTGCTTGGAACAATACACCGAGTATAGGGATTTCGTTGATGGGAAATTTCAATGTAAATATCCCAACTGATGCTTCTCTCCAGGCGTTAGTTAAGTTGGTTACTGCATTAGCCCAAAAATACAATATCAATCCCAAAGCTACGACAACCTACTTTAAAGCTTCTGATAAACCTCCTTATCTCACCACATATCAAAATTATACGATCATAGGACATAGAGATGCATGAGTAACCTCTTGTCCATGAACCAATCTTTATGCTTTGCTTCCAGATATCAGAGATCAGGTCAGTAAAAATTTATCTGCTTCTCATTCGCTTGCTCTTCGTACTGTTCCAAAGTTTACGTCTACTATAAATAGAGGGATACTTGTTGATGGACGATATTATTCTGATAAACCTACTGACACATTTATACTTCCCATTACATGGGCCGGAGTAAAATCATGTACAAGCAGTGATAGTAGTATTGCTATAGGTTCATGTAGTTCCAAAAACAATCAACTTGTCATTTCATTGACAAAGAAATGACCAAGTGGACTCAAAACTATTAATGTCTCTACGAGTTCAGGGGCTAAAACGTTTTCTATGAATCTTATCTGGCAAGATGATTTCGCTGCTATTGCTACTACACTCAAACAAGATTATGTTACAAGGAAATGAATTACTACATCACCACAAAGCATCAATAAAATAACTTCAAAAATATCTTTATCTGATATTCAGACACTGATTAAAATACCTCTTAATATTCTCTTATATGAACTGAGTATGAACTATCCAAGACAAGAGATTACCTGTGATGGAGGTTGTCGTATTCTAGCTGATAATGTACTCTATACGGGTACTGCTCCTGTGGTAGAGACCAGCAATGGTTTTATCTATCTTAACCTTCCGCAATTTGAAAATTCTCTTGCTGTTACATCGCTTGAAATCTCTTCGTCAAATGGAGGATTGGTCTCTGTGAATAATTATACGAGAAAATCATATGGAGGCATTCTGTGGAATAGTTTCAGAGGATCATTGATTTGGAAAACAGATAGCATCAAAGATCTTTCTACCGGTAAATTTGTAGATCATGTGGTAACAATTAACAAGACTTCCTTTGATAACTATATGAAAGGCATAGCAGAAACTAGCGATACTGATGATATTGAAAAACAAACATTGATATTGCTGCTCGCTAAAATGTATGCATTGTTTTATATCAATGGAAAGAATAATCATCCCTCTATCCCTGCTGGCGCTAGTTATCAGGCGATAGACAATCCTGATATGTTCCAAAAGTATGTCTGAGCATGACGAGAAAAAACATCCACTATGTCTGTAAGTTTATTAACAAATATTCAAAACAAAGTCGTCATGTACAATGGATATATCCCTATCTTACCGTATTTCAGCTGTTCTGCATGATTCACTCGATCAGCAAAAGAGAAATGGTGATGGAACGATACACCGTATCTGCAGTCCAAATTAGATTTTGGTTCATGCTTCGACTTCAATGGTCACGGTGTCGGTCTCAGCTGAAAATGAGCTCAATTCCTCGCAGAAAAATGATGGACGATGGAGCAGATACTGCAGTATTATTATCCAGGAGTGACTTTACAGACGATTAATTAATTGAGCATTGAAAATTGAGTATTGATAATTCAAACGAAGTTAATTTTTACCTCAGCGGGTGAAAATTCTAAATTGTATTTTGTTTCTAAATTTTAAATTCTAAATTCTTGGGTTTTGTACAAAAAGATTCTCGGCACTGTCTTTCAGGGTACTATGGATGAAGCGTGTAGGCGTATTCTTGAAATTTACCGTAAACAAGAATTTTGCATTGTAGATTATCTCTACTTTGCAAATATCTCTGCAAAGAAGCTTTTTGCTGTCCATCATAACGCATATCCGATAGAAAATTTTCGTGAGGCCTTACTTCAGGATTACAAGAAAATGAATATCCAAAAGACTTTTCCGGTTTATCAACAGGCTATTTTTGATGCTGATATGGTATTGATGGATTGAATCGCCTTACAAATATTCTATTTTCTAGCAACAAGAAAACGACTTGATAATTTAAATGGAACTGACTTCTGTCCGTATCTACTTTCGTATATCAAACAGTGTCATCCGGGACATATGAATGTGTTGCTTTATGGAACCTATCCTCATCTCTTGGAAAGGACGGAAAAGCTACTTATTTCTCAAGGCTACAATGTCGTCTATGCTCAGGATGGGTATACTAATATATACTGGGACAAGGTTGATCTTGCATTGAAAGGAAAGGAAAAAGATATAAATGTCTTGTTGATTGCGAGGTCGACTCCTGATTATCCTATGCAAGAGCTTTGGTCATTGGCGAATAAAGATCGTATCCGTCAATGTAGGTTCATTGTCATGAATCAGGCAGGAACCTTCGACTTTTGGGTAGGTGAACAAAAGAGAGCTCCGAAACTCATTAGACTCATTAGACTCGAACGATTGCGAAGACTGGTCTCTGATCCCAAGAGAAATATCAAAAAAGTGGTTGCTAGCTTCTCCCTTTTTAGCTATATTTTCTCCTATTTGATATTGAAAAAGAGGTAAATATATATACATAGTAGCTACGTGTATAAATTTTCTCATTTTTTTTACTGTATATTCATATTTTGATGCATCTCAAAGAAAAAAAATTCCTCTATCTCTCAGAAGAATATGTATTCAATTTTGTCGAAGAGTTAGCTAATGGGATAAAGATAAAGATGTTCGTCGGATTCCAGTCTGATAAATTTTTAGATTTCCAAAAGGATCTGCTTCAAGACTTTGTCGCAGAACTCAAAGACAAAATCGTTGACGAACAGTATGATGTAGATGATGTAAAAAACAAATTCGAGATAGCACTTCAAAATTTGAATATCAAGCTCAAGGCATTTGCTGACAAGGTCCGTGATATTGATTTCTTTGGGATCAAATGATACATCCAACTCGTGATGGATAATGTATTGATGCTTTCCATGATCGGTGATGTGAGCGTGATGATATTCAGAAATGAAAAATTATATTATTCTCTCACCAATTCTCTCAATGATAAAGGGAAAATAGATTTGTTCTCTGATTTTGTAGAAGGCGATGTAGAAAATCAGGATCAGATATTATACGTTGGGACAAAGATTTCTGATGTTTTCGATACTAATGATTTCAAAGAGATGTGAACAGTATTGAAATCTGAAGATACTCATCTGATAAATTTTTTCCAAGAGATTCTTAATGCTAGATTGGACAAGAAGTCATTCGGATTTATCTTTCATTATCTCGTTACGGGAGCACAAGTCAAAGTCCGTGAAGATGTTTCAAAAACTATCGACGAAAATTCTCTTCTTGGCAAAATCAAGAAATTGCTCTTCAAAAATAAATATCAAGCTACGGTTGCTATTCTTGGTATATTCATCCTCTTTATGCTGATTAATTTACTCTCTCAAGTTTTGAAATCACATTCAGATACCTTCGTTACCTCTGATGGTGTAACGGTTGATCTTACTATAGAAGATATCAAGAAAGATCTCTTTATGTTCCAGGGCATGGATCCTACGTCAGAAGATAAATCTATCAAATACAATGAAATACTCAGTAAGCTTGATGTCCTTCAGAGCAAAGGAAGATGGTTAGAAGATGTTGCACAGTTTAGAAAGCTCTTGCAAGCTGAATATTATAAATGATTCAATATCGTCTATGTCAGCAGTTTAACAAAATTTGATGATGCAACCCTTGGCACAAAAACTAGAATCCTAAGTTTCAATCCTTCAGAGATTTCTCATCTTGGTACTGTCCAGGGACTCTATGTCTGGAGAAATATGATCGTAGAAGGAAACAAGGCAGCTTTGGTAGGAGCACTTGATGATAATATGAGAGGGGCATTGATTGATTATAATCTTCCTTCCACCGATATGATGAAATGATGTAGTCTCAACTTATTAAAAGATGGACTCTATTGTTTTACCAATACTGCAAATATCTATTCCATCAATAAAGAATGAACTCAACCAGTAACGACCACAGATACCCAGCCATTTTCCAAAAATATCGCAGGTGTCATAACTTATGGCAAAGCAAATCTCTATGTCTTTGAAAATAATGTAAGTGCTGTTGGTAATACGACTTTGGTTACCAGATATCGCAATACGCTATGATCACAGACCATCTATCAATGATGACAAAAATATTATCTGGCACCGAATATGACAGGATTCTCTTTCGGATCTGGATTCACTGATTTTGCTGTGGATTGATCTTTCTTGACATGGAATAACGGAAAACTCTATCAATTTCGAAGAGATCCTCCGACAGCCTTTTCCCTTGATGTCCGTGAAATCAAGTTGCAGTGAGGAGACAAGAAGACATTGCAATATTCCAATGACGTAAAGATCATCAGCTCGATCAATTCCAAATATGTCTATCTGTTTGATAGGATAAATCAGACGTTCACGGTCTACGAATCCCGTCCAGCAAAAAGTGCAAATGGATATGATTATGGTCTCTATTATGTCTTTATGTTCAAATTTGATCTTTGAACGAATAAAGTGATTGATATCGATATTCCTGATCCAAGCGGCAATAGACCGGATATGTATATCTTGACGAGCGAATGAGTAAATAAAATCGCATTGTATGAGTTTATCGATAGCATTACGAATAATAAAGTGCTTAAACAATTAAATTAGTAGCAAGTAATAAGTAGCAAGTATCAAGACTTGGAATTCTTATATGGAATCTTGGTATCGTTTTTTGGAAATAAAAAAAATCCTCCATGATTCATGAGGGTTTCTTGTGAAAAAAGTATTTTATTCTTTTTTGGGTATAAGATCAAGTGTAGAAAGAATTGTTTCATGAATTTTTTCTATGTCGGGTTCATATCGTTCATAGAACACGTTCAACCGTTTAATTGTTATTTCTTCTTCTTTTTTGTATATCTTTGCTCTTCTTATGAGTAAATAAGAATGACCCAAATACGATTATCCAAAATACGAATATATATAAAGAGATCATAGTGTATAATTTTTTATTGTGTTGATAGATGACAGCCATTATTTCTGTCATAATCACAAAGAAAAAAATGGTAAGACTCATTATTCCCATATACATTGTATGTATCTGTGCTTTTTGTTTTTTGTATCCAAACTTTAGTAGAATGGAATTTTTGAAAAATACATAATCTGTCGCTTTCATACTTTTGTTTTTGTAGTTTATTTTTTTAAGGTTATATGTATTCATATTATGAAGTCAATCTTTTGTAATCAGACATAATCTGCCTTGTCTTGTAATATATCCTCAATTTACTATATAAGAGATAAAAATAAGAGATAAAAGATTCAAGATACAAAATTTTTAAGATGTAAGTATTATATATGAAAGCGTTGTCTAGTAAGCAGTTGAGAGAGGAGTGGAATAAGTTCCGATTGGCAAAGAAGCATGTATATTTGCCTGAGAGTTCATTGATTGGAGGGAAGGAAAGTACTGCCATGTTCACGATTGCAGGGATGCAACAAGTTATCCCCTATCTTTCCGGCAAAGAGCATCCGCTTGGCAAGAGGCTTTTCAATATCCAAAAATGTATCAGGACAGTAGATATCGATGAAGTCGGTGATGCAAGTCATCAGACATTTTTTGAGATGATGGGAAATCGATCTCTTGGTGATTATTTTAAAAAAGAATCTGTACAGCGAAGTCGAGAATTTCTTGTCGATGTATTGGAATTTGATCCTAAAAAATTAGCTGTTACCGTATTTGAATGAGATAAACAAGTTCCTTTGGACACAGAGACGATAGGATATCGGAAGAATGCGTGATTACCTGAGGAAAGGATTTGTCCGATGCCAGCAGAAAATAATCGACGAAGTCCTGGACCGATTTGACCGTGTGGTCCTGATACCGAGATTTTTTATCGAGTCGGGAAAACTAAATTACCACCAAAGGGTTCTACGCCAAAGAGTGATGAGCATAATCGATTGGAAATATGGAATAATGTGTTTATGGAATACTATCGTGATGAAAAAGGTCAATTAGCAAATCTGAAAAACCAGAATGTAGATACGGGTATGGGATTTGAAAGGATGTGTATGGTGTTACAGGAAAAAAAATCTGCGTATGAGACCGACTTATTTTCTCCAATGCTTGATGTCATTACAACATATATCTGATTACCCTATACATGAAATGAAAGAAGATATAGGATCATTGCTGATCATTTGAGAACAGCATTTTTCTTGATCAAGGATGGACTTACTCCGTCGAACGAGGGGAGATGATATGTATTGAGAAGACTTGTCAGAAGGATGTATTACAATATGATGCTGCTCAAAGAGATAGATAAAAAAACATTTATCAATTTTCTGAACGAAGAGATTGATCTGATTGCTTCATCATTTGGATTGACTACGAATCAAGATCAGATTGTTGCGACGCTAGAAAAAGAAACGACTCAATTTCAAAAAACCATTGCTCATGGTCAAAAGTTATTACATGAAATTTTTTCTAAACAGAAGAAGTGAAATATTATTATGGGAAAAGATATCTTTATGCTCTATGATACCTTTGGATTCCCGCTTGAATTAACAAGGGAAATCGCTCTTGAAAATTGATATAAAATTGACGAAGTTTGATTTGAACAAGCAATGCAACAGCAACAAGAAAGATCTCGTGCAGGATCCAAAGATATGTTTAAACAAGGAATAGATTGGGGGATATATTTGGAAGGGATTCCAACAACCAAATTTATTGGCTATGATGCATTGGATAGTGAGGTGAAATTACTCAAAGATTTTGAAGTAAATTGACAAAAAATATTAGTCTTTGATAAAACTCCGTTCTACGCAGAAAGCTGAGGTCAAAGAGGGGATAGTGGAAGATTAATTCTAGATGATGGGACCAATGTGAATGTCGTTCAAGTCCAGAAATTTAATGATATTTTTCTTCATTTCGTTGGAAAATAGTAGAAAGTATTAAGTATCAAGTAGTAAGAAGAAAATAAAAAAATTTATTCTTTTCTAACAATATGAGTTTGGTTGTAATCTGAGTATTGTGTGCTGTCTGAGCTTTTTTGTCGCGATGAATAGGGGATTTTCTTATTCAGAGATCAACAAGAAAAATAGGTGATTGGGAGACTTTATTGGTTGTTGCCTTAGCAGCAACTATTTTTCTTTTTCCTTTTGTTTATCATGATCTTGGTTTGATTTTTCTTCCTCAAAATATTATTATCTTATCTGTTGTTGCAATTATTTTTTTGATTATGTCTTTGCTTAATTTCGAATCACTTAAGGAAGGTAAGATATCTGTCGTAGAACCTATATTTACCTTAGAAGTGCCTGTAGCTATTTTTTTGGCATTTATTTTTTTTCGTGAAACGGTTTCCTTGCAACAAGGAATTTTTATAGTCATTGTATTGGTTTGATTGATTATGATCTCTCTTAAACCACATCATTTCAATAAACGTTCTTGGTTGGAGGCTTGAGTCCTTTTGGCAATAGTCGCTGCTGTCTTTGAATGAGCTTCTAATTTCATTGTCTGATTTTCTTCTAGAATAAATGATCCTTTGCTGACTATTTGGTTCTTGTCTTTGATATCTACTATTATCGCATGTATATATCTATTTAGAAAACGTTCTCCTCAAACTTTACGACATGAAATTGTTTCACATAAAAAATTGCTTACGTGGCTAAGTATTTTGGACAATGCATGATGGATATTTTTCGCTTTTGCGGTAACTTTGATTCCTATCGCTATTGCAACCTCCTTGTCTGAATGATATATCGCTTTGGCATCGTTGCTTGGGCTTTTGATCAATAGAGAAAAGTTATATCCCTATCAAAAAGTATGATTTACCATAACTATTGTGGCTGCTTGTATGCTAGCATTTATGTCCTGATAAGCCATAGTATGTTTTTATTATCAATAATGATCTATGATAGAGCATCAGTATATAGTGCCTAAATTTCCTGCATCATTTCCCTCTAGAGATGCACGTAGATGAACTTGTGGAATGTATGCCTTGAAGTCAGTTATTGAGTGATATAATGGGAGTCAGATCAATAATTATAAAAATTATGCAAGCGGACGATTGAGCAAAAAAACCTGATATATGTTCCCAGGATGATTGATGCGTTTCCTTAGGCAATCCTGATTGTCTGCAAAAAGAATGCATTGTAGGCGGATTAACAGAGAAAAAAAGATTGAGTTGCTAAAATCTGCATTACAGAAATGACCCATTATCCTGCTTATTTCTCACGCATATAGCAGTACGAGAGATTTTTCATTTCGTAGGGCTTTCATGTTACAACATTACATCACCTTGTGGTGATTTGATGATATGAAGCGTATCTTTTATATCTATGATTCTAATACGGAAAAGACGCATTATAAGTGAAATACATTGCCAGTGGGTAATATCATCTTGGAATACGATAGGTTGCTTCAATATCGACGTCTTGGCGGTCGAGGATTATATAGAGATTTTGGTGTAGCCGTGGATTATACGATGGGAGATGAGTAATATTGTCTTTTTTGTCTTCTTTTGTACTTCACGACTATACTTTCTTAATTTAATTTATTTTATATAAATATTATATTTTATATTGCTTTATTATAGGAAATATATATAGTAATATTACTGATATTTTCCAGTTTTATTTCATATATTTATTTTTTACAACTACTATGACAGACGATATGAATTCTCTTCCATCTATTCCTGAAAATACCTCACTCGTGAAAATATCACCAAGTGAACAATGAATTTTTTTGCGTTCTTGAGAAACTCGTGAAAGTCTTTTGAGGGTTATTCAGAATCCTGAAAGATTTTTTGATGCTTTGATTGCAAAAAATTCTGTTTCAGGTGTACTCAAGATTCTCAATGACTGAATAGAAATTATCCAGAGCTGATCTTCGCTTCCTAGAGAGAAACAATTACAGACAATCGCTTTGACTACCAGCTTTAGAAAATTATTTTCTGATATCGCAGAGGAAAATGAAGATCCTAAAATTATCATGAGCAAAATCTATAATCTCATGTATGATGATTCACCTGATGTACTTTCGCTCAAACGAATAAATGATAGAGAAGGAAAATCACCTTATGCTATCCATCCTGCAGATTATATCGATTTTGATTCTCCTCGGGTGATATTGGGTATTTTCATTGGTAGTTATAATCATGATCATCTTGGTACAGCAAGAAGATACTATCAGATAGTTACTGATAATGATCGTAATAAGAATAAACTCTATAATAATATCCGTAATAATTTTTTTCATAAATTTGATTCTTTCAGTACTAAATCTTTCGATGATTCCCAGATCACTCGTAGTGGTGCTCAAAAATCTTTTGATAGTGCCTCAGAGGCATTGGGAAAAGCTAAAGTTCTTTGAGATCCTGCTCGTATTCAACAGGCACAAAAATGTTATGATAATGCTCAACTCATTTTGAATGATATCAAACAGGACGTTAAAATCGAAGCTGTCCGCCTTGCAAGACTTCAGAATTGTGTAAAAAATATCTATTTGTAATCTATAGATCCTTTTACGACTATTTATAAATATCTTACGTGCAAAGGATACTATCTTGGAGATGATAAAAAAGAAAGACCAATCAAAATGCCTAAATTCGATATTCATATGCGTAAACTAGTCAAAGCTTTATGACTCGACTATATTGATCCTCAATTTGATATCCCTGATCATAAACAGATTACTGATTTAACTATCCCTACTGCCAAGACTATTCCAGATATTCTTCCATCCCAAGAACCTAAGATTATTTCTCCACTTTTGGAGTGAGATATATCACAACAGCCCTCTGAAAATCAATGAGATATAGAGATTCCTAGTTTATTGGATTAATGATATAAATATGCAACATGCGATGGAACTTCTCAATGAAGAAGAGGTATATGAAAAGAAAAATAAATCAGAAATTATCTGAAATATTTTTTTCAATATAATAGTTGATCAAAACCCCAAACAGATAGATCTCTTGACTAATCATATTTTTTATGCTCTTTCTGGACTGTGAGAAAAAAAATGAAGACGTAAAAATCGGAATGCTATGCTTGATAAGAATGCACAACAACGTGAAGCTTATTTTGGTAAAATCGTAAAAATAATCTGATACTATTTTCTTGTCTCTTCTTCCAAAGAGATTCCTTCTGATAAGAGATCTCTGCAGAATCCTCAGGAAGATAATAGATTAATCGCTTCTTATTTTGCATCCAAATGTCTTACATTATCTGATGAGGATCTCGAGAAATTGTCTAAAACGATTATTTCACTTACTCAAAGTCATTTTCATAAGCTTATCCGTGATCAAAATATTTTTTTGAATGAAGTTTCCTCTTGTCAGGATCAGCTGACAAAGACTATGGAATTTTCTCCTTCGCTTTTGTCTGATTTCAATCAAGCATCGCCGTCTTTTTATGATCTTTTACCTCAAGCCATATCTTTTTCATATTATCATAAAAAAGGTTTTTTCTCTGCTAATAGCCCTATGCATACTATGCATAACTATCATGGCCAGATAGGAGATCATTCCTGATTCGATCTTATGGTTTTTCTCAATTATATGATGGATACCAGAAAAAAAATTGGAGCATTGTATGCTCTAATGAGAGAAAAACACCTTCTTGGAAATCGTATATACAAAAAGACTATTGTCCCTTATTATGATCCGGATGAAAAAATGTATTGATATACTATCAAACAGTCAAATGAGAATACTACTGCTTCACAGCAATATTTCCATGATGTCTGTCTGGAGTCTCTTATAGATGCTTGTAGCAATCATATGCATCTCTCAGATACTACTCCACAAGCAAAAGTGAGAACATTATTACAAGTAGTATCACCACAGCTTTCTTTGTTGTCTTCTGGAGAAGAAAACAATATTGGTCCTAAAATCCCGTTAGATGAATCTACTCGCGAGTATATTATAGATACCCGGAATCATTATAATGATATGGTCGTAGATGAAGACATCAAAATCCTCATGAATAGTTATATTCAAAATATTCGTACTTCTGGTATACCAAAGTGTATTTTCGATACATTATCAACTTATCGCACATCTGATAGAGCATATTATCTTGAATATCATCTTCCTCAACATTTCTATTTTCTGATCCAGATCCCAAAAAATCAATCTTCTTCTCAATCAAATTGTTTACCTCTTCAGATTCAGCTGAAAAAAGAAAATGATCCCATCGTTTATGCTGTTTTGACATTAACAGAAACGAAAGAATACTGACTCGTTGTTCATGATCAGATGAATCCTTGATATACTATCATTAGATCCCGTTTAATATCTTTGATTGCAAAAAACAAACTTTGGAAAGATATTCTTTGAATATATGCTGAAGATAAAGATATGCAAGATATTTTCATAGAATATTGTATACATGGTATTTCACAATTTCCTCACCTATCATCTCATTCCTCATCTGCAGATAAGTATACTCCTCATCTGTCAGATAGGGATAGGGCAGTACTATTGGATTATGTCGGTAATCATTTTACGTATCCTATATATGATGAGGATAATGATAAAATCATACCATCTATCCCATCCGTTATGACTGCGTTTGATTATAAAGAATATCCTGAACAAGATATATTCTATCTTATCAAGAAGCATTCTGATTTCCCTTTTATCAAATCTTTTTTTACTAAAAAAGATATCACTGTCGGTAACGTCGAAGGAGAAATTGTATCTTCCCATGGCATCGATTATGCAAATATTCTTACTGATCCAACATATACATTCGATATATTAAAAACATGCTCTACCTGGTGACCTGACGTCATCAAACAAGAATTTGATTATCTGTTTGATCATATAAATTATATCTTTGCTGCATTAGAATGAGCTGTCATAGCAAAAGCTTTGGATGATAGACATATTCCAGCCATAGACAGATTTTCCTTGGTGAAAAAATATATCCTCTATATTATTGATTATCAGAAAAATGTTGTTGATACTCCTAATAAATATGATTTTAAAGCTATACTTACGAAGATTATGACTATTCTAGATGATGAATTTATCATCACCAACAAGAAGATTGAAGAATATAAAAAAGTCTTAAAAAATTTGAGAACAGATCAATCTCAGGCAAAAACCGATTTCCATGCCGTAATGAAAAAAGCGAACCTTAATCTGCGATTAGACCATAATGAAAAAAGTTATCTTTGGCTCAAAGACAGATATGAATATCTCGAACGTGTATATTTGACTAAACATCCAAAAATACCTAAAGCGAATATCGACAAAATGTCTAAAGAAGAATTACCAAAACCACCTAAAGAGAAAAGAGTATATGATCCTCTGTATAGTAAATTTATCATGACCAAAAGAAAATATCTTGCTATGACCCAAGATAGAAAAATTCGTATACATGCTATGATAGATATGTGATTATCAGAGATAGATGACTATAAAGACAATATTTCCAATGCAAAGAAAAAACTTAGTAATATAGAAAAAAATATCGCTCGTACTGAATCTGATATGAAACCGTTTTTGAATTTTGTCTCTAAATACAAATGAATAAGACATACTTTGGAAACATATATTGATCTGCTTATCCCTGGCAAGGTGAATATTCAAAAAAATATCGATACTCTTAATAAAGATTTGCATGAGGTAGAATACTGTATTTCTTCTTTGCAGACTGAGGTGAACTCTATCACCCATCAAATCAGTTCATTACTTACGTTTTTTGCCAATCAAAGAATATGACAGAAACAAAAAAATTGTGATGAGATATCTGATATTCTCCAGCAAGAAGAACAACAGGATCTTCCTTCTGATAAACAGAAATCATGAGAAGAAAAATCCGCTCTTGATGAAAAATTCCATACTTTACAGAAGGAAAAAGAAATTTCTATAAAACAAATGAGACAACTCGCTACCAAAAAAAAATGAATAGTTGATATGATAATTATGTTGGAAAAGATTCGTGATGGCGAAATAGATTCTTTGATGGAAGGTAATGATACAGAGAATATATATATGCAAGAGTTACAATCCTCCTTTATGTCACGAAAGGCCTATAAAACTATCATGGACAAATTTTATATTTCTCTTGTTGCTATCTTTCATCTCAGTGGATGAAAAATCATTCATAATGTACATGTAGTCGCGTACTATCATGAATTATTCACTTCCTTATTCAAAAAGAATGATCTTGTAGCATATCTTATCTGTTTGCAAAAAACATGAATTTTTACTGATCCGTCATTCATCTCTATATTCTCTACTTGGTGGCAGTGATATCAAAAGAATATGCAAGATAAAGCTATTCCAATAACAGAACAAGAATATCTTTATTATGTTTTCAAAAAATTTGGATTCTTGGATAATGATACTCTCTGATCACAAAAAAATGATATGTACCTGTTAGGGTCATCTATGTATCAGCAATATCCTGATATAAAAACATTTGTAGATAACCGTAAAACCGCTTATGCAGCATATTTTCATCAGCAAAAATTGGACGAATTATACTGACGTATTGCTCCTAAGACATAATTTTTTTATTCTATCTCAGAGTATCTAGGGAAAAAAGTATATACTATCTTGTAAAATGAGTCGATGACTTTGTCGAGTCATTTTTCTTGTTTGAACATCTTTTCCGTGAGGATTCATTCGAGTTTGAACATCTCTTGCTCTACCTGTTTCCCGGTTTTTTGAAATTCATTATTGGTATTGGTCTTTTCATTGAGTGTTCTGAATTTCCAAAATAACTCATTATATGCTTCAAAAAACCTTTTGAAGAGTTGACCTCATTTAGTCTTGGTTATACCTTCTATCTTTTCTGTAATGTAATCATTGATGATATGTTGAATGTCTATTTTCTCTTCTGGAGAAACTGTCTTGAATATCGGTCCGAATGTTTCATGATTTTCTAAATCAGAAAAATATGGAATATATCATTTTTTCTCTTCGATGTTCATAATAATATTCTTTATCTGATCGGATTCTTGCTGATTCATGTTAAATAACTAATAACTAA
>Ga0118677_10008170_pt1 | contig 16894 bp, 11 predicted proteins | sample AliMusrvi5mmetaG_FD_86154 | JGI IMG/M metagenome (GOLD analysis project Ga0118677, IMG submission 86154) | reverse complement strand
GAACGATGCTCGCCTGCGCCGCGCGGCACAGGGGCTCGCATCCGGCGGCGTCCGTGGCGTAACGTGGCTGCGCAAAGGCTTCGCCCGAGACCGCGAGCAGACGTGCTCCGGGTGCGGCAACAGCTCCGGCTGCAGAGTTTGCGGCTTCTGCAGAGGCGGGACCAAGAATGCCGATGGTCAGCGCCGCGGAGAGTTGTCGTGCGAGCTCCACGCCCGCGGTCACGGCCTCCAGCGAGGCCTTGGTCAGCGCCGAGCCGCTTTCGTCCACATGTGTCAGTACGAGAATCGTCTCCATTGTGCTCACTCCGCTCCGATCCATTCCACGAGTTCGCGCGCGATCTCATCGGCTGTCATATTCTTCTCGACGCGCGTCTCGCGCTGCTGCTTGGGCAGGCTCACCGAGACGTAGCGCAGGCCATTCCCATCAAGCGCGACCGTCTTCGCCTTCTGCAATGCAGGCATGATGCCGCGCATATTCGCCATACCAGTCTGCGGATTGTTACGCGGCTCGGCAAGATTGCCCGTCGCCCATCCCAGCACCGCGGGCGTACCCGCGCACACCGAGACCTGGTGCCTGCCGCCCTCCACGCGCTCCAGAACTTCAAACGACCCGTCCTCTCGCAGCGTGATCTGGTCGACGCCCTGAAACTGGTCCGTGATCCCCAGCCGCTCGCCCACTAGCTGTAGTGTCACGCCCGCCCCGCGCGTCGCCGACTCCCATCCGCCGAAGAGCAGCAGCCGTTCGCGATCAAAGCCGGGCAGCGCTGCAATCGCCTCGGCTAGAGCGGCCGCCGTCGAGTGCGAGTCGGGAAAGCCGCCGATGGGCCCATCGATAGGTATAAGTTCAAAGACTGCCTTTTGGCCCACCGTCATCATCACCTGCTGTAGCTTGGCCTTCGGCCCCAGGCTCACCAGCCACAGCTTGCTGCCGGGGTTCTTCGCCACCAGCTGTGCCGCCTCGTACAGCGCGCACGCGGCCCACGGATCGAGCACCGCGGGTAACACCATCTCATTCTTCAGCCCCGGCCCATTCGGTCCGGTCACCGGCTCCAGAGTCTGCAGCGGATCAGGTACGATCCCAGCGCAGACCACGAGTTGCAATGCTTGTGCCATGATTTTCCTTGCTTGAAGAAGCGTGTAAATGTTTTATGAAGGTCAGTTTTCCGCCGAGTGGAGTCCGCCTGCGCCGGCGCGGAAGTCGATGTTGGTGTTCTCGCCGAAGGGCGTGTGGGCGCAGTTCCACAGGCACGCGCCGCAGTGGACACATTTCTCGCGCTCGAAGGCAATTGCGCCCTCCGCGGTTTGCGTGATGGCCTGCCCGGAGCACATGGCAACGCATGTCTTCTCCGCGCACTCGGCGCAGAGATGCGGGTCGCGGAAGACGACGTGGTCGGCGAATCCCGCCATCGCCTGCACCTTGCCGCCCATCAGCAGCGCGTCCTGTTGGGTGACGAGGAGGCGTCCGTCGAGTTCGATCTCCGGCCAGCCGCGCGCGGTCATCAGTGCATCGTGCAGCGGCCGTCCGCCGACGCGCGCATCCTCCGCCAGAAGCTCGGCCTCTAGCGCTTTTACACCCGAGACCTTGCGCGGCGAGAAGGGATGGATCTGCTGCTGCGCCGATGGAATCGTTCCCCCCAGCGAGAGCTTTCCGTGGGTGAGTCCAGCGAGTGCCATGCCGATCATTCCCCGCACCAGCCCTCCGTGGAATCCGTTGCGCGCGTTCTTCGCCTCGTCGGCCTCGCGCTCCAGCCAGCTTGCGTGGCGTCGCGCAACATATGTGGCGAAGAGGTTCTCCTGCGTGAAGGGCTTCTCCGCGCGCAGCAGCTCCACCACCGCGTCGGCAAGCTGCACGCCGGTCGTCCACGCCTCGTCCACGCCGGAGTTGGTGAGCATATTCGTACTGCCGGAGCCTTCGCCGATGCGCGCGAATCCGTCACCGGTAAGGAATGGCTCGCCATGCTTGCCCGACTCCTGCAGCGACTTCGCGCCCCACGAACGCAGTGTGCCGTCTTTGAGATAGCGCCACAGTGCGGGGTGTTGGATGTAGTGCTGCAAATATCGATACGTTGTACGCTCGGGATCGCCCATCCACGACGGCACGAAGATGCCTACGGAGACGAGGCGGCCCGGATGCACATACAGGAAGCCGAAGATCTCCGGCTCGGGAAATCCGAAGGTGTGCCACACAGTGCCAGGCTTTAGCGGCGTATCCTCGGGCAGCTCGACCACCATTTTCATGCCCAGCGCCCACTCGTTCTGCGCGTGTCCCGGCGGCATTCCTATTCGCTGGTCGAGCGCCTGACCCACCGCGCCCACAGGCCCATCGCCGACAACCGTCAGCGGTGCATGGACATCCATCCCTGCCATGAAACCATCTGCTGGCGCGCCTGTGCGGTCCACACCTTGATCGGCAAGGCGAATGCCTTGAACGGAATATCTCTGTTTGCCAGTTTCAGCCGCAAAGATTGGCGTACAGACTGGCGTTCCCGGCCATATCTGTACAAGGCCTGTAGCCATCAACTGCGAACCGACCCACTGGTTGAACTGGCCAATGGAGAGCAACAGTCCGCCGTGCTTATGCAGGAATCCCGGCGTCCATGCTAGCTCGAATGCGCTGTCCTTCACACCAAGCAGCCCGCCAAAGCCGCGCAGCAGCGTATCTCCCACGCGTAGCGCAAACGACCTGCGGCTGGCTCCGATGGGATCCAGCAAATACAGCACTCGCTCCTCGGCGATCGGCGTGGCCATGGGAATCTCGGTCGCATCGAGATCAGGAAAGCTGGCGCGAATACCCCGGGCGCTGGTGACAATGCCGCTGACTCCCGCGGCAATATCGTCGGCCCGTTCGTAGCAGAGCACCTGCAGAGGCATTCCCGGAGCAACCTTGCTAGCGAATGCTGGGTCGTCGGGATGCGCGGTCCACTCACGCGTCAGCGTAGTCAGGAAGCCGCCCATCGCCGGGCCAAAACCGACGCAGGCGATGTCCACCTCCATCGTCGCGCGGTCTATAACTGGAGCCGCGGCGCTATCTGGAGCTGCGGCGCTCACTGGGGCCGTTGCGTCCGCGCCTATGGCGGGACCGCTCATGCGGGATAGTCCAGTGCTTCTGGGATCATCACCTTGCTGAGCGTATCGGCGGCGCGGTCCTTGGCCAGGCGGCAGCCGCTGAGACAGGTGCAGAGCTTGTTCTGCATCCGTTGAAAATCACTGGATCCGCCGCATCCCGCACAAGGTCCGGCCTTAAGCGGATGGCTGCCATCCGCTCCCACTACATCGATGGCGAAGGCGGTGATTCCTGGCATCGTCTCCTCCAGTGCTTCCAGTTCCTGCGTGGTAAAGCAGTGACTGCATCCTTCCGTGTCCCAGGCCGGATGCAGGTTGTAGCCGAAGACCAGCTCGGCCGAGATACGCGAGACCTCGCCCGCAGCGCGTGCAGCCTGCACATGAGCGAGGTCGCTGAGGAACTGAACGGTCCCCGCAAGCCCCTCGGCGGCAACCGCATCGTCTCCGCCGCGCGCCTGCAGTTCCATCACATCGAGGATCTGGCAGCGCGAGGCAAGTAGCCAACACAGCGCATCGGCCAGCGCGAAGGTCACGCCCTGGCGCTGCCCGTGATACAGCTTGTTGCCCACTGGATCGGTGGCGTTCTGCAGATGGACCAATGTCCACTGCCACATCTCCATCGCCGAGGCCAGGGTACATGCTCCCGTTCCCGGATAATCACCGGCAACCTTGCGCATCTCTGCGATCCATATACGGAACTGCGCCAGAAACACTTCGCGTGTCATGGTGATCGTCAACTGTCTCCGCTGCACCGCTTCGGGCCCCTCGTAGGTCGCCTCCAGTTGCGCATCCATCCACTTGTTGGCCAGGAAGCCAGGGCAATCTTCGGTGATTCCATAGCCGCCCATCAGGCTTACGGCCTCGCGCATCTGGTTCGCGCCAACACCTGTGTTCCACAGCTTGGTGGCTGGGCACAGAACATCGGCCACGGCATCCTTCAGCACAAAATCCACCATGGGGTCGACGGCCAACTCTTCGCGGCGCGGATCGTTGGGTGCCATACCAAGCAACGAAATTGCGCGCTGCTCACTCTCCTGCAGCGCTTTAAGCACCGCGCGCTTGCCGCTGACTCCAAGCTGCTTCATCAGCGCGTTTTTATGCTTTTCCAGCGGCTCCAGATCGTCGAAGATGCGTGCCGCGGCAAATCCCAACGACGCGGCTGCTTCGCCCGTGGCCCACACATCCACCAGCCGGTGCAGTGCGTCCTCGCGCTGCTGGATTCCCAGGTCGTAGCGCATGGTGCCGGGCTTCACTCCGGCCGCGCCGTGAAAGCGTTCGCGCTGATAGCGAATCACCGGTTCCACCGCGGACAGCAGCTTGGCCGCCGTCATCAGCCCAACCGTGACGCGGGTGCGGCGGAAGACTGCCTCGATTACCTCGCCGTGGTTGAAGTTCGGCACGATTACGCCATCCACCACGGTGTATCCGCCCACGATACGGCTGGCCGGAACCTTTAGGTTGAAGATCGGATCGCCGGTGGACGAGAGCTGATGCACCAGCTTTTTGGTCGCCGTTCCACGATCGAATATACCCTCGTCACCCTCCTCCAGAATCACCACGCAACTGCCCTTGATGCGCGGGTCGTCGGAGATTACAGCTGCGGTAACAAAATTGGCGAAGGCAATATTGGTGATGAAGCGGCCGCGCTTGTCCACCTGTAGCAGAGGCTCCGAGCCGTCTCGCCACTCGACGATGCGCAGCTTTCCGCTCAGGATTCCGGTATCCACGCCCACATAGGGCAGCGGCTCGGTCAGCGCGAAGGCCCCGCGCCAGGGTTTGCGGTCTTCGCCTGCCTGCGGAGGAGCGGCCAGCGTCTTATAGTGCTTTACCTGTTCGGCGGTACCGCACTCATGGATCGGTGCCAGCGCCAAAAAGCTAGCTAGACTGCCAGTCGCCGCGCCTCCATCCACCCAAGCCAGCTCAAACGCAGCAAGCGATAGCGCAAGGTTCTTTGGGCCAGTGATGAATCCGCCCTCTTCAGGTTCCATGAAGGCAGCAGTGATGCCCGCGCGATCAAAGGCCTCCATCATTTCGGCCTTCGCTGGGGTCCATTCATGGGTGTTGCGTTCGCCGGCGGCCACCATGCGCGCCACCGTCGTCCGCGCAACAGTGCGCGCCGACTGCACCAGCATCTGAAGGTCGAAACGATCCGCAAATCGCCATTGGATCTGGCGTATCGCGTCCCCGGGAAGCGTATGCATGGTCGTCACTTCTGGTACCGCAGCTGTAGCCATTGATCGAACCTCGCGCAGTTCAACCAATTGTCTCAGGCATGGTCTAGAACGGCTTGTGACCATCATCACCAAGTCTGCCGCGCCCTCTGTAATTCGTCGCACATAGCTGCTTTCTCATACCAAAGGAACTCCCTGCGCAGCCCGTATGGGGTCTGGATGCATGAACGGAAAGGTCTGATTACTAAGGATTATTGGGGGTAGCCTCGTATTGCCGCCTATAATAGGCTATGGCAATCACTCCAGCGGCCCCGGGAAGCTCCGGGAAAGCCGCACCTTCGACGCTGGAAGGGACGAGTTCCGACTCCATTGCGACGGACACGGGCAAGGAGCGTAAGGCAGCGTTGCCGCCCATGACTCCTATGGCTGCATTGCGCCCGGTGCCGGTCGTGGAGACGGTCGCCGAGCCTGTGGTTGCTCTCCCAGAAGTTGCAACTACTACCCCGGTGGAGGAGTCTTCAGCGGGACATCTTGCTGGTTCCAGCGCGGCCACCATCAGCGAGATGGACGACAAGTTCACGCGACTGCTCGCAGAAGTCCATCAGAATCGCCCAGGCGACGACCTGGAGATCATCCGTCAGGCGTGGGCCTTCTGTCTGGAGCAGCATGAGGGGCAGAAACGCGCCTCCGGTGAGCCCTATGCCGGGCATCCGCTGGAGGTAGCGCTGGTGCTGGCCGAACTGAAGATGGATTCCACGGCGATTGCGGCTGGCCTGCTGCATGACGCCGTCGAAGACACCGACGTGACCATCGGAGAGATCGAGAAACGCTTTGGCGAGCAGGTGGCGCACATCGTCGAAGGCGTCACCAAGTTGGACAAGATCAAGTTTGCCAACCGCGAGGACCATCAGGCAGAGAACATCCGCAAGATGCTATTGGCCATGGTCACGGATGTCCGCGTCGTTCTCATCAAGCTGGCCGACCGACTGCATAATATGCGCACCCTGGAGCACCTGGACCCGGAAAAGCGGCAGAAGATCGCCAAGGAGACACTGGACATCTATGCTCCGCTTGCCCACCGCCTGGGCATGGGTAAGCTGCGTGGTGAGCTGGAAGACCTGGCCTTCCGTTATACCGACTCGTTTGCATACGAACAGCTCTCCACCGAGGTGGATGCGCTACGCGGCGAAGGAGAAATCTTCCTCGAAGGTATCGTCAAGACACTGGAAGGCAAGCTGCGCGAGCACAAGATCGTTGGTCGCGTAGAGTGGCGCATCAAGCGCCTTTATTCCATCCAGCAGAAGCTCTCCGAGCAGAAGATTCCCCTGGACCAGGTCTACGACCTGCTGGCCATCCGTGTCATCTGCCAGTCGGTGCAGGACTGCTACGCGGTGCTGGGGCTGCTGCACTCCATCTGGCGGCCGGTGCCTGGACGCATCAAGGACTTCATTGCCATGCCGCGGCCCAACCTCTATCAGAGCCTGCATTCAACGCTGATCGCGCCCGGCGGGCACCAGTTCGAGGTGCAGATCCGCACCGAAGATATGCATCGCGTGGCCGAAGAGGGCATCGCCGCGCACTGGAAGTACAAGGCCGGCGACAACGTCAGCGCCAAGGACGAGGCCCGCCTCGCCTGGGTGCGTCAATTGATGGAGTGGCAGCGCGAGATGTCGGACCCCAACGAGTTCATGTCCACGCTGAAGATTGACCTCTACCCCGAGGAGGTCTACACCTTCACTCCAAAGGGCAAGGTGGTCGTCCTGCCCAAGGACGCCAGCCCAATCGACTTCGCTTACGCCATCCACACCCAGGTGGGCAATACCACCACTGGCGCCAAGGTCAACGGGCGCATCGTCCCACTGCGCACCAAGCTGCGCAATGGCGACATTGTCGAGATCACCACCCAGACGGGCCACTCTCCCAGCCGCGACTGGCTCAGCTTTACCAAGAGCTCGCGTGCCCGCAACAAGATCAAGCACTGGCTCAACGAGCACCAGCGCGAGCGCGCCATTGAGGTAGGGGGCAAGCTGCTGGAGCGCGAGGCGCGCAAGTACAAACTGGCGCTCTCCAAATACCACGAGGCCGACTTCGACAAGGTCGCCGGTGAGTATGGCCTGGGCTCGCAGGCCGAGTTGCTGGCCGGCGTCGGCTTTGGCAAATATTCCGCGCGCCAGGTGCTCAACAAGCTGGAGCCAGGTTCCACCATGGCGGTCGAGCCACCTACCCACGAGGGCATCGTCGGCAACACTCTGGGCCAGATGTCCGACGCGGTCAAGCGCGTCTTCTTCGGCAAGGGATCAGAGTCGCTTCAGGTGGAAGGACAGGACGATCTGCTGGTCTACCGCGCGCGCTGTTGTAACCCCATCCGCGGCGAAGAGATCATCGGCTACGTCACCCGAGGCAAGGGCGTAGCGGTGCATGCGCGCAGTTGTCCCAACGTACAAAATCTCCTCTACGAGTCTGACCGCAGAATCCAGGTGGAGTGGGCCCCGTTGCCCGGCGACACGGGTGCCGAGGGCGCACCCAAACCCCAGACCTATCCCGTGCGGCTCACCGTGCTCTGCGACGACCGTGCCGGCCTGCTCAAGGAATTCACCGCCATAATCTCCGACGAGGGCACCAACATCCGCTCCTCCAGTTCGGAGGCCACCGACGACGGCGGCGCGGTGGTGGACTTCGTCGTCGAAACCGTCGACGTCCGCCATCTCAATCGTCTGGTCGACAAGATGCGCCGCGTGCAGGGCGTCCACGACGTCCAGCGCGTGCAGAAGATCTAATACCGCTCGATACTAGGGGCCCAATTCTGAGCGTCGATGGTAAACCGTGATGGCTGCATAGCTCTCATCCTTCCCATATTCGAGATTGATCGCGTTGCGAAACTCTTTGGGATAGAGGAAGAAATCCATGTCGTCGGCCCTGGGGCCATACGACGTATTGGAGTTCAGAAAGATCAAGGTCTGAAAATGATGCTCTCGCCATACCTCGATCAGGTGTGCCTGGTCTGAGGCAGCAAACGCGGTTCCCGGTTCCCACCACGCGGGTGAGTGCTGGGGCGAGCGCAAGCCAAGCACCGCGTAGTTGAAGTCGATGCGCGGTCCAAAGAAATATGGGCCGGAATTTGCGTCGACTGCGAGATGTATCTCCCGCTCTGCTTCCAACATGGTCGCACTAACCCGCATGTTTTTTAGAAAGCCATCCTCGACGCGGTTCTGGTTGTCCTGCCACTCGAAGAATCTATGTGGCCCGATTCTAAATACCCGGATTCGCGCGGCCCCATAGTACAGATCGCCCACGATAGTGGCGAATACGATTGCGATTGTGACACGCCGAAGCAGCGGACCATTCCAGTGCAATCCAAAGGTCAAGAACGCGCCTGCCGCCAGCAACATCGTGCAATCTACATCCCGATACTCTCCGTTAGTCGCCAACCCATACAACGCAATTATCAGTGTCATCGGGAAGAATAAACTGTAGAAGAGCCTTTTCCATTTCCGCTCGACTGCCAGCCGGGTGATTTTTGGCACCAGGCCAAGAAGTGGAACCGAAAGCACGGCAATCCAGAACAGCGCGGCGTGCTGCTCGAATGGGATCATTCGTTGATAGCCAAAACTTGCGCTCACGCTTCCATGCTCCTTGGCCACTGCGAGGTAGCTCGCCAGCATGGCAGGAATCGAGACACGGTTGACCAGGAGCACTCCAACCGCCGCCGCCGTCGCGGCCAACGTCAACAGAACCAACCGCATCTTCCTGTCTGTAGCCAGGAACAGCAGAACCACGCCTCCCACGATGGTTACGCCGGCCATATTCGGTTTCATCAAAGAAAGCAGTGTTAGCGACAAAACGTAGGAGACCTGCACTGCTGCCGATCGCGGCTTGGAAGCATAAGCCAGGCAGGAGAGAAAGAACACAGCAGCCAGCACCATGACGCTATCGTTGTACCACCAGAAGCAGAGTGTCAGCATGGCCGCGCTTTCAATCGCAAACGCCATCGCCATCGAGGCCAGCCGCCCCATCTCCAGCCGGAGCATCAGCCATACCATCCATAGGAATGTGAGGCACGCAAAGAGTGCGCTGAAGTAGAGGTTCGCATCCCAGTTGACGCCGAACCATTGAAACGCATACAAGATGCCGAGATTGAATCCCGGGGGCGTGGCCGTTGGAAAATCGACATAGGGTCTCTGCCCCTGAATCTGGCGCCATCCTGTTTCCACCAGGATGCCCATGTCGTAACCGCCAAACTGCCAGCGGCCCATGCGGATCAGGAACACGCACAAAAACGTACAAATCCCCAATAGCGCGCCGTAGGTATAGGAATTGCACCAGCGCGCACGGAAAAATCGGATCGAGGAATCCAGGGCTGGAACAAGCTGGAAAGCCGCAATAAAGCCGCCTGCGAGAATCACATCCAGCCTTACCAGGAATCCCACATAGGTGCCTGCTGGTGTAACCAGGAATCCCACCGTAGTCAACACAAGGGTCGCGACTCCCGCCCACGTCGAAATCGTACATACTCCCGACAGATTTTTCATGTCGCGGGGTGCGTCGCGTGCGGCTGGATCCGGGGACGAAGGGAGGTCAGGCAAGAGGTCTCCTGGTTTGTTTGCCACTTATAGATGCTTGCAGAGATTGTAGGCCAGCCAGTCCATGGTGGCCTCCCGTAATTACCTGGTTGCGAAAGACACCTGCAAGCGCGACAATCGAGCGATCCACAAGAAAACGAAAGCGTGATATGGCACAGACCAAGACGATGATTTCGACCACGCAGGCTCCCCAGGCCATCGGCCCCTACTCGCAGGCCGTGCGTGTGGGCGATCTGCTCTTCACCTCCGGCCAGGTCGCACTCGATCCGGCCACGGGAGCGCTGGTTCCCGGCGGCATTCGCGAGCAGACCAAGCGCGTGCTCGACAACCTGGCAGCCGTACTGGAAGAGGCCGGCATGGACATGGCTAACGTGATCAAGACCACGGTGTTCCTCAAGAACATGGGCGACTTCGCCGCCATGAACGAGGTCTATGCCAGGTACTTTGCGCCGGAGGGCGTGGTACCGCCCGCGCGATCGACCGTCGAGGTGGCGCGCCTGCCCAAGGATACGTTGGTGGAGATCGACGTCATCGCCATGCAACCCTAAAACAGTGAGTAGTGGTGAGTCGGTAGTCGAAGCCGTTGTGAGAGTCGGCGCATCGAATGAGATGGAGGAATTGATAGATGGCTGAGTCAACACCCGGATCAGGTACTGCACCTAAGCAAAAGGTGCAGAAGACGGAGGAGGAGTGGTGCCAGCTGCTCACTCCGGAGCAGTTCCATGTGATGCGCCAGAAAGGGACTGAGCGGCCGTTTACGGGCGCGCTGGTGGACACCGACGAAGACGGCAGCTACCACTGCGGAGCTTGCCACGCACCACTATTTGTCTCTGACACCAAGTTCGATTCAGGCTGCGGATGGCCCAGCTTCTATCTACCCCAGTCGCCCGACGCCATCGACGAGCACGAGGATCTGTCGCTGGGCAGGCGGCGCACCGAGGTCACCTGCTCCACTTGCGGCGCGCACCTCGGCCATGTCTTCACCGACGGCCCGCAGCCCACCGGCCTGCGCTACTGCATCAACAGCGCGTCGCTTGCGTTCGAGAAGAAGTAAATTGCCCCAGACGCACGAAAAGCCCCAGCTGCGAAACTACCAGCCGGGGCGTCATGATCTCTGGAAATATTCTACTTAACCTTTGACGACCTTGCCGGTCTTGATGCATCCGCTACACACGCGGATACGCTTCGATGCGCCTGCGACTGTTGCCTTCACCGGGTGAAGGTTTACGTTCCAGCGACGCCGCGTGGTGTTGTTGGCGTGAGAGACATTGTTTCCGAACTGCGGGCCCTTGCCGCAAATATCACATTTAGCTGCCATGATGAAACTCCAATCCTGAATTGCAGCAACCTTCACCCAGCACATGGAGACACGCTACAGAATCCGCGTCTCGTCATGGAATCAATCCGTGGGATGAAGGGGGCAGGCACATAGAGACTCGCGTCCCAGGTCGCCGCCGTGTCAGACTGCTTCTACTCAATAGCTTATCACTGGCAAGGCATGAGTTGCCACTTAACTTAGCTGGTGCAAAGGCATTCTTTCGAATTACTCAGTCGATCGAGATTTTGCGCAGTAGCTTGAAGTCGGAGAGCATCTTTCCTGTGCCCAGCACCACCGACGCCAGCGGATCGTCCGCGATGGACACCGGCAGACCGGTCTCTTCTCGGATGCGCTTGTCGAGGTTCTTGATCAGTGCGCCGCCACCGGTCAGCACGATGCCGCGGTCGGAGATATCCGCCGAAAGCTCCGGCGGGGTGCGTTCCAGCGCCACACGGATGGCGTTGATGATCGTCGAGATGCACTCAGAGAGCGCCTCGCGCACCTCGGAGTCCTCGATGGTGATGGTCTTGGGCACGCCCTCGATCAGGTTGCGCCCCTTGATCTCCATCGTGATCGGCCTGTCCAGCGGGAAGGCCGAGCCGAGCTGCATCTTGATCTGCTCGGCCGTACGCTCGCCGATCAATAGGTTGTACTTGCGCTTCAGGTAGGTCACCACAGCCTCGTCCATCTGGTTGCCGGCCATGCGTACCGACTTGGAATAGACGATGCCCGAAAGCGAGATTACCGCGATGTCCGTGGTGCCGCCGCCGATATCCACCACCATGTTGCCGCCCGGCTCGGTGATGGGCAGTCCCGCACCGATAGCTGCCACCATCGCCTGCTCGACGAGGTGGACCTCACTGGCCTTGGCTCGGTATGCCGAATCCATTACCGCGCGCTTCTCCACCTGAGTGATCTCCGACGGCACGCCGATCACAATCCGCGGATGCACCATGCGCTTGCGGTTGTTGTGCGCCTTCATGATGAAGTAGTTCAGCATCTTCTCGGTATGGCGGAAATCGGCGATGACGCCGTCCTTCATAGGCTTGATGGCGACGATGTTGCCCGGCGTGCGGCCAAGCATCTCCTTGGCCTCTTTGCCCACCGCTTCCACCTCGTTAGTCAGTGTGTTGACCGCGATGATGGAGGGCTCGTTGACCACAATACCTTTGCCATGCGCGTAGACGAGCGTGTTCGCGGTCCCCAGGTCAATGGCCAGGTCGTTGGAAAATAAACTGAATAACGAGCGCATGTTGTGGATGCGCGAGTACCGCATTTGATAACCGTTTGAAGACATGGGAAAGGTTTTTCCTGACAAGAAAGTGTTCAGTTGCTATTGTACGGCCTGGCAAGGAAGGCTGCTGAGATGGGAGAGTGTCCGTTCTCCATCTTCTTTGCTCCTAGCGATTTGACCCTCTCTCTAGACCGCAAAGGAACCACCACTAGCCCGCTTAATTAGTGATAGTGTGATGTACATGATCCTTGGCGTTCCCAGGGAGTTGAAGGACCACGAGAGCCGCGTCGGCGTCACTCCAGCCGGGGTTCATGCCCTGGTCGCCGCAGGACACACCGTACTGGTGGAGCACAACGCCGGCGAACTCTCCGCCATGCCCGACGACGACTTCCAGGCCGCCGGCGCAGAGATCGTCGGCTCAGCCTACGACGTCTGGCGGCTGGCGGATTTGGTCGTCAAGGTCAAGGAGCCCATCGAGCAGGAGTACAGGCACTTTCGCGAGGGTCTGGTGCTGTTTACCTACCTGCACCTCGCACCGGCGCGCGCGCTCACCGATGTGCTGCTGGACAAAAAAGTCACCGGCATCGCCTACGAGACCGTACGCGACCGCACTGGCGCGCTGCCCCTTCTGACCCCTATGAGCGAGATCGCCGGACGAATGAGCATCCAGGTTGGCGCGGCCTGTCTGGAGAAGGAACGCGGTGGACGTGGTGTACTGCTGGGAGGTGTTCCCGGTGTTCCACCCGGTAACGTCGTCATCCTCGGCGGAGGCATCGTCGGTATCAATGCGGCCAGAATCGCACTAGGTATGGGTGCGTCCGTCACTCTGGTTGACTTGAACCTAAACCGTCTGCGCGAGCTGGACGACATCTTCGGCGGCCGCCTGCATACCCTTGCCTCCAACACATACAACATCGAGCGGGCTGTGCGCTCGGCCGACCTGGTTGTCGGCTGTGTACTGATTCCTGGAGCGGCTGCGCCCAGGCTGGTTACCCGCGCCATGGTGGCAAAGATGAAAAAGGGTGCCGTCATCGTCGATGTGGCCATCGATCAGGGAGGATGCATCGAAACCGCACGCCCTACCACCTACTCCGATCCCACTTACCTGGTCGATGGAGTTGTTCATTACTGCGTCACCAACATACCGGCCGCCGTTCCACATACCTCGACCCTGGCGTTGACCAACGCCACATTCCCCTATGTGTTGAAGCTTGCGAATCTGGGAGCTAAGGCAGCCATCCGAGAGGATGCAGGCATTGCGCAGGGAGTCAATACACTGGGTGGAACGCTCACCTGCAAGCCGGTTGCCGACTCGCAGCAACGCGACTGGCAAGCGGTGGCCGAACTGGTATGAGCGAGAATCGTCCCCCATCCCGCCTATAATCGACTCACGGCAAGGAGGGCTCTCGCAATGGGTAGAAGCGCAAGCCGGAGGAAGATACTCAGCAGCACTCTCGGCTGGGTCCTGTTGATCTTACTCTGCGCCTTTACTGCGTTGAATGCCTTCAATATCAAGTTTCTCAATCCAGCTACAACCGGCGAGATTGTGGTCTTTACCGGCCTCTCCGCGCTGGCCTTTCTACTCTTTGTCGCGGTGCTTCTGCTGTTGGCGCGCAATGTGCTCAAGCTCTACGCCGATCAGCGCAGCAGTGTGATGGGAACGCGCCTGCGCACGCGAATGCTGTGGGGAGCGGTGCTGGTCTCGCTGGTCCCCATTTTGTTCATGTTTCTCTTCAGCTACGGACTGATGAATCGATCCGTCAATACCTGGTTCTCGCAGCCGGTGACGGAGATGCGCGACGACTCCAACCGCATCGCGCAGCAACTAGCCCAGTACACCTCGGCCAATGCGCGCGCCGAAGCGGAGTCGATTGCGATATCGCTGGCTGTGACCGAGAGCATCTCGGAGGGAGCCAAAGGGAAGCAGAGCGCGCCAGATATGGAAGCCATCGACAGCGTGCTGCACGAGCATGAGATCAGCCTGCAGAACGGCTTTGCCGTCGTCTACAGCGATGGCCGCGCCATTGCCTCCTTCCACATGCTGCAACGCACCAACGTCCCTGCCCATGTAAAACCAGGGCTCTCGGAGCAGAGCTCCAGGGATGAGGACAGCGATGGTGAACCGGGGCCGCCCGTCCACAGGTCTGGCGACGATCGCGTGGTGGATGAGTCCTACGACGCCGCCATTCTGACCGCCGCGCGGCGCAACGATCTGCCCATTTTCTCCCAGGGAGACACAGAATATGCTCTTGGCAGCGCCGGCTTGAAGCAGGGCGGCATCGTGGTTGTCGGCATCCCCACGCCCTTCGGAATGACGGCCACCAAGATACAACTGGATAAGGCTGTCGACGATTATTGGACCATTCACCGAAGTAACCATCAGGTGCGCAATCTTTACATGCTGCTCCTGCTGCTGATGACCACGCTGGCGCTCTTTGCATGCAGTTGGCTCGCGCTTCACCTCTCCAAGCAAGTTACGAGTCCGGTGGAGGCGCTGGCCGACGCCATGCAGGCCATTGCCGCGGGAGATTACGCCCACCGCGTGGGTGAGAGCGCCACCGAAGAACTGGGCGAACTGGTGCGCAGCTTCAACCACATGGCCGCCGATCTGGAGGGTAGCCGTCACGCAGCTGAGATCTCCAACATGCAACTCTCGGCTGCCAACGCCACCCTAGAAGCTCGACGCAGTGAGCTTGAGACCATGCTGGAGACCATCCCCAACGGCGTCGCGACGCTGGATACCCACCGCTGTATCGTATTGGCCAACCGCGCTCTAACGGAGATGTTGGACCCCGGCGGCCAAACGCCCTTTATTGGTAGCTCTATCCAGTCCATCATCTCTGCCGAGGCCATGGAGACGCTGGACCGCCTGCTACAGCGCAGTCATCGCATGGGCTCCGCCTCAGGAGAGATGGAGATGACGGTCGCGGGCTCCGGTCCCGGCAGCGGCGCTGCCATGTATTTGCTGGTCACAGTCGCCCTGCTGGAAACCGGCTCAGGCTCCGAACGCATCCACCACGGCTATGTTCTGGTGCTGGAGAACGCCACCGAACTGCTGCGTGCGCAGAAGCAGTCCGCCTGGAAGGAGGTGGCACGGCGCGTGGCCCACGAGATCAAGAATCCGCTCACCCCCATCTCCCTGTCCGCCGAACAGATCCATCGCCACATCGGACGTCTCGGAGCTATCCTTGCCTCCGCCCAGCTTGAGTCGCCCTCCATCGCCGTCATCCGACGCTCCAGCGAGGTCATCTCTTCCTCGGTCGAGAGTATGAGGACCCTGGTGGATCAGTTCGCCTCGTTGGCCCAGTTTCCCACCTCCGATCCGCGTCCAGTCGAGCTCAACCCCATTGTGCAGAACTCACTCGCTCTCTTCGCCGGTCGCCTGCAGAACATTCGCCTCATCCAGCACCTCGCGCCCGATCTTCCGCCCGTACTCGCCGACCCCGAGGCCACCAAGCGCGCTCTGGGCAACCTCATCGACAACGCAGCCGAGGCCATGCAGCAATCCCTGCTGCGCGAACTGCGCGTCGCCACCGCGCTGCTACCCAACGGCATGGTCGAGCTCACCGTCTCCGACACCGGCCCCGGCCTCACCGACGAGATGCGCGAGCGCCTCTTCCTGCCCTACTTCTCCACCAAGCAGCGCGGCACCGGCCTCGGCCTCGCCATCGCCGCCAAGATCGTTCAGGAGCAGCAGGGAACCATCCGCGCCGAGAAGAACCACCCCGCCGGCGCTAGGTTCATCATTGAGCTGCGCCCCACCTCCATGGAGAACGACCTGTCCACATCGGATACGCAGACCACACCCGAAGCAACCGTTATCACAAGTAGTTAAACTCAACGCACCTCGCACCTCGCACCTCGAACCTCCTTATGAATCACATCCTCATCGTCGACGACGAATCTGAAATCCGCGACTCGCTGGAGGGTATCCTCAGCGAAGAGGGCTATCTCGTCACCTCCGCCGCCACCGCCCACGAAGCCCTCACCCTACTAGCCGACGCGCCATACGACGTTGTCCTGCTTGACATCTGGCTGCCCGACCGCGACGGCCTGGACGCGCTCACTGACATCCGCCAGATGGACTCCGCGCACCTGCCCGAGGTCGTCATCATCAGCGGCCACGGCACCATCGAAGCCGCCGTCCGCGCCACCAAACTTGGGGCCTACGACTTCCTGGAAAAGCCGCTCTCCCTCGAACGCACCCTCATCGTTGTTAAGAACGCCATCAGCGCGCGCCAGCTCCGCGTGGACAACCAGGAGTTCCTGCGCCAGCTCGCCTTCCGCTCCTGCGTTACCGGCGACAGCGTCCCTATGAAAGCTCTGCGCCAGCAGATCAAGCTGATGGCTCCCACCAACGGCCGCGTCCTCATCTACGGCGAGAGTGGAACGGGCAAGGAACTCATCGGCCGCGCCATGCATGCGGAGAGTCTGCGCAAGGACCGCGTTTTCGTCGAGCTGAACTGCGCCGCCATCCCCGAGGACCATATCGAGACCGAACTCTTCGGCTATCGTCGCGGAGCTATAT
>Ga0118677_10008169_pt1 | contig 16895 bp, 13 predicted proteins | sample AliMusrvi5mmetaG_FD_86154 | JGI IMG/M metagenome (GOLD analysis project Ga0118677, IMG submission 86154) | reverse complement strand
GAACCCACCTTGGCGTTGTTCGCCAAAGCGGGGTTCAGCATCACCGTGCCGCGGCGTTCCTACAAGCCCGCCATCGACGATCCCGAGATCGAAGTCTGCCTGCTGCGCGCCCAGGAAATCGCCCGCGAAGCGTAGCCGCCCCACTTTTTTCACAAACCCTGGGGGAAATCCCTAACGCAATCTTGACACAAGCCGGGTCGGCCCGCGAAGTTTGCATGATCATGGTTTGCCGTCTCACCAAAGAATTCTTTTTCGAAGCCGCCCACACGCTGCCCAAGGTGGCTGAGGATCACCCCTGCCGTCGCCTGCACGGGCACAGCTACCGCGTGGAGGTGGCGGTGGAGGGGGAGGTGGACCCGGTGATGGGCTGGCTCTATGACCACAGCCAGATCAGCGAGGTGATGAACCCGATCGTCGATGAACTCGACCACCGCTACCTCAACGAGCTCCCCGGGTTGGAAAACCCGACTGTGGAAGCGCTTTGCGCGTGGATTTGGAAGCGCCTGGAGCCGGTTTGCCCCGGCTTGTGCGAGATCGTCATCCAGGAAACCCCGCGCGCGCGCTGCACCTACCGGGGAAAATAGCGTTCCCGTTTGATACGGCCCGCGCTATTCGCGCTTGGGATTGGAACCGCTTTAAAGCGGATCGATCCATGCAACAAAGACGGCATCCCCGTTCCTGAGAAACTTATAAACGCGCACGGTGGGGTTGCCGGTGAAAGTTAACACGGAGTCGAATTTGCAGCCGTCGAGCTTGTGGGAGAGCATCTTGCCGGTGTAATAGGACGATTTCTTGGTCTCCAGGGGATCGGTCTCGGGGGAGTAAACCTGGCCTACATGATCGAAATAGCCTCCCCTGCGGCCGCCCCAGTTGAACCATTCGACCGGGCCGATCCAAAAGCTGTGGCTGGCTCCGTTTGCCAGGGCCATCAAGGACATCTTGGCTAGGGAGATGGCTTGGTCTGGTTCGGTTTTGGGGGCATAGGAGCCGTCGAGGGGATCGGCGACGGGGCTTCCTGTGTAATCCGACAATTCGTTGATCCATATCTGGGCCTGGTTGAAAGCGGACGCATTGAGCTTGGTGCGGATGTCCTGCAGAGTGGTGTCAAGGCGGTAGGGGGTGTTGGCGATCCAAAGGTTGTCATAGGTGCCCCGGAACTGCCGGGACCAGTGCAGGTCGATGACATCAAAACAGGTGCCCGTGGGGTTCGCTTTCCGGTAGGAGGCTAGCAGCGGGTAAAGCACGGTCTGGCAACCGCGCGGGTTGGACATGCCGGCGAAGGCGACGAGGGCGTTCGGCGCGTTGGCCTTGATGACGGAGTAGGACGTGGAAAGCAGATTAAGGTAGGCGGGCAGGGTGTCCTGCCAGGAAATGGGGGTGTCGATTTCGTTTTCGATTTGCCAGCAGGAGACCACGCCCGCGTAGCGTGCGGCGGCTGCGCCCAGAAATTTCTTGTAAGCGTCCATATTTAACGGGGCGCGCGATTTCGGCATCTGGGGGCCGGTGATTCCCTGGTCCCAGCGGTTGGCGGACAGCACGACCACGCAGACCTTCACCCCCATTTTTTGGAACGTTCCGAAAATCCTGTCGGTTTGACTCCAGTTGTAAACCCCGCGCGTGGGTTCCACCATATCCCAGACGAGCCCCGCAGGGCCGGCGAGACGAACCCACGGGATGCCGAGGTCCGAAAGCAGAGCCGTATTATCGGTAAAATGATCCTCAAACCCATGAAGCCCCAGCGGGGAACCGGCGGAAAAACCGGTATAGACGGCGGTGGTGTTGGCAGTTGTTGCGGATTCGATCAGCACGGGGACGTTTCCAACGGAAAGGGGCATGGTGCCGCTGACGACATCCACGCTCGTGCCGGAAAACAAGGCTGCCATGTCACGGCCTTTGAGGTCTTTGCCAGAAGCGGTGCCGGAAACGACGGGGATGATGCGGGCCTTTTTCCATGGCACAGCGAGGTTGATGATCGTATCGGCTTTGGCGTGTGGGGCAGGCAGAAGAGCCGAGAGGAAACAGACGAGGCCAAGCAGGGTGACGCCCGTTTTCAGGGGGAATGCGCGATGATGCATATGTTTTTTTGGGGGCCTGGGTCTGGTGGGAGTTCGCAGTGGGGGAGACGAGCATCTAACAGAAGCACGGCACGTGCCACAGGGCAAGCGCCTATATTCACGGCGCCAATCCGCGGATTTTCCTTTGGCTTTGCAACTTGTCTGGAAATTCGCCGCGCCGGGTGCTTTAGTTGGCATTGATGGACTCCCAACTGCCGCCAATCGTCAGCGCCTTTCTCGATTCCTACCGCAAGGTGGGCGGGATCAATAACATCGACGGGTCAAACCTCCCGTCGAAACGCGCCGTCGCGGTCCTGTGCGAAGACCTGCTCCAGCTCCTTTTTCCGGGGTTTTACGATCAGGAGGTGATTCATTCCGAGGATTTGAAGGCGGCCACGCAGGGCCGGGTGGATTCGATTTTCCGCCAATTCGAGGTGGAAGTCTGCAAGAGCCTGCGCTTGGGACGGCCCGATTGCCCGGAGGCGGAGGCCGAAGAGGTGGTCCTGGCGACGCTGCAAAATTTTCCCGCCATTCGCGAGCTGCTTTGGACGGATGTGGAGGCGGCTTTCGAGGGGGACCCGGCTTCGACGAGCTTTGATGAGATCATCCTGGCCTATCCGTGCCTGGAAGCCATCGCCATCCAGCGGTGCGCCCACGCGCTCTACGGGCAAAAGGTGCCGCTCATCCCGCGCATGATGACGGAGTGGGCCCACAGCCGCACCGGCATCGACATCCACCCGGGCGCACAGATCGGCTCGCATTTTTTTATCGACCACGGGACCGGCGTGGTGATCGGCGAGACGTGCGTCATCGGCTCGCGCGTGAAACTTTACCACGGCGTCACGCTTGGCGCGAAGAGCTTCCAGAAGGACGACGAAGGGCGCATCCTCAAAGGCGGCAAGCGGCACCCGAATGTCGAAAATAATGTCACGATTTACCCGAACAGCACGGTGCTGGGAGGCGAAACGGTCATTGGTGAGAACTCCACAATCGGCGGCAACGTTTTTTTGCAGCACAGCGTGCCTGCGAACTCGCTCGTTTATTACGAGGAGACGCAGCTTAAGATCGTGCCCAAAAAGGCGCGGGAAAGCGTCCCGGTGCGGGGCGCAACCGCGGTCACCCCAGGCAAGCCCGGCAACTCGAAAGGTGGGCTAGACCAATGGAGCGACTGGTCCATCTAGTCCGAAGCATGGTGGCCCCGCTGCTTTTGAGGCAGGCGGACCCCCGCCAAGTGCACGCAAACAAGGAGGAGGCCGTGGTCGCCCTCTCGGGTTTGCCCGAGGGCAGCCTGGCGGAAGCGGCGTTGGAAGCCACGGCGCACCATTTGCTAGAGGCGCTCGGATGCCGGGCGCTGGCCCGCCAGGTGCATGTGCGCTGGAACCCGCGCCTGCGGACGACGGCGGGCTTGGCGAACTACCGGCAGTGGACCATCTCGCTCAACCCCCGCCTGGTGGCGTTCGGCAGGGAGGAGGTGGACCGCACCCTGCGGCACGAGCTCGCGCACCTGCTCGCGCGGTTCCGGGCAGGGCGGCGGCGCATCCAGCCGCACGGCGCGGAATGGCGGCAAGCCTGCACTGATCTGGGGCTGGACGGCGAAAAGCGTTGCCACGAACTGCCGCTGCCTCGTCGCCGCATGGCGCGCAAGGTTCTCTACCGCTGCCGCAACTGCAAGGCGGAAGTCCGCCGCGTGCGCCCCTACCGGCGGGCCGTGGCGTGCCTGAAATGCTGCCGCGCCTATAACCGGGGCCGCTACGATGACCGCTACCGGTTCGACCTGGTGGCCCGGGAGGAGTAGGGAGCCTGTGAAAAAAGTGGGGAAGGAGCCTAGCCTTGCGCTCTGCGACCGACGCAGCTTAATGTGGCGCGCTCCTGACGTATGCTTCCCCAAATTAGCAACCGTCCCTTAACAATTAGCACTTTCCCATGAGCACCACCCAACCTTCCGTTAAAAAAGCCATGCTCCTTGCCGCCGGCCGCGGCACCCGGATGCGCGAACTCACCGATGACCTGCCCAAGCCGATGATCGCGGTGCGCGGCAAGCCGATCCTCCAGCACATTGTCGAGGGGCTTGCCAGCGCCGGGGTGGAAGAAATCCTCATCGTCGTCGGCTACCGCAAGGAGGTCGTCACGGAGTTCTTCGGGGACGGCAGCAAGTTTGGCGTGCGTATCAGCTACGAAACGCAGGTTGTCCAGGACGGCACCGGGCGCGTGGTGGAGCTGGGCAAGGCGTTCGCCGGGGCGGACCCGTTCATCCTGAGCTACGGGGATATTTTAGTGGACCCGGTGAACTACATCCGGCTGGCGAGCCCCTGCGCCGAGGAAGCCATCATCAGCGTCAAACGCAACGAGGATGTCTCCAAGGGCGGCGCGGTGTTCGTCAACGAACGCTTTGAATTGACCGACCTGCGCGAGAAGCCAAAGCCGGGCGAACCGACGAGCCCTTGGTACAACGCTGGGGTTTACACGTTCCGCCCGAGCATTTTCGAGTTCATCGCGAAGCTGGAGCGCTCCCCGCGCGGCGAATACGAGCTCACCGACGCCATCCGCGCCCTTGCCCTGAGCGGCAGTCTCGTCCAGGCCTATGAACTGACCGGCGCGTGGGCGGACGTGCGCGACCCGGAAGTGCTCGCCGAGCTCAACGCGGACTAATCCCGTTCCTAAAAAATGAATCAGGAAGCCATAAAACCAGGGAACGGAATCCCCATCTGCCTCCTGGCTTCCTAATTCCTCTTTTCCTCAGCTCCCTTTCCCATGCGCTTTCACACTTTCAACCAAGACGCGCCCGGCTGGCGCACGCTGGAGGACACGCTCGCTTTTGCGAATCCGTTCGCCGAGGTGCATATCCAGAAGGTCCGCACGCCGATGCGGCCCGACGGGGCGCTCTGGACGGTGGTGCACCGCAAGGGGGCGTGCGTCGTCGCGCCGATCACGGCAGAGGGGAACCTCCTGCTGGTGCGCCAGGAGCGCATTCCCATCCGCATGGCGATTTGGGAATTTCCAGCCGGTCAGATCGACGAAACCGAGGGCCACAGCGACGCGGTGATCCGCGAAACCGCCCTGCGCGAGTTGCGCGAAGAGAGCGGCCACGAACTGGCGCCCGGTGGCGAACTGCTCCCGCTCGGATTGTTCTTCTCGTCCCCGGGCATCATGGACGAGCACAATTATCTCTTTGTCGCGCGCCCGGTCGTCCCGAGCCCGGACGGGCCTGCGCATGAGGCCACCGAAGCCATCGGCGAATGCCGCGCGTTCAGCCCAGCCGATTTTCGGCGGATGATCGCCACGGGGGAAATCGGCGATGCCAACACGCTCGCGGCCTTTGCGCGCATGACGGCAATGGGCGTCCTCCAAGAAGCCGCGCTCAAAATGATCACCGGAAAGATGCGCAAGAAAGCAAAGGGGGCATCGTGATCCTACGAGCTTCTCTTCCCGCTTCCCTTTCGCCCGGCTCTTTGCCACACTGACGCGATGCTGGCAAAGGTTTATTCAGCGGCGGTCTATGGCGTGGACGCCTACGAGGTCGAAATCGAGGTGAACGCAAGCTCGGGCAACCCGGTGATTGTCGTCGTTGGGCTGCCGGATGCCGCCGTCAAGGAAAGCAAGGACCGCGTGACCACCGCCGTGGCCAACAGCGGCTACCGCTGGCCCAAGGGCCGCACCACCATCAACCTCGCCCCCGCCGACGTGAAGAAAGAGGGGCCGAGCTTCGACCTGCCCATCGCGCTCGCCATGATCGCCGCCTCCGAGCAGATCGAGCTGCCCGCTTTTGACCAATACTGCTTCGTCGGCGAACTGGCGCTCGACGGCGGCGTGCGCACCGTCAACGGCGTGTTGCCCGTGGCCATTGAAGCCAAGCGCTGCGGCAAAAAGGCCATCGTCGTGCCGGAGGGGAACGCCCAGGAAGCCGCCATCGTGGAAGGCATCACCACCTACGGCGTGCGCAACCTGCGCCAGGCGTTCGAGTTCCTGCGCGGCAACGAAACGCTCACGCCCGTCGTCGCCGAGCCGCTCTTTGAGGCGCATCAGGATTACGAGGTCGATTTCGCCGACGTGCGCGGCCAGCACGCCGCCAAGCGCGCGGTGGAAGTGGCCGTGGCAGGCGGGCACAATCTGCTCATGGTCGGGCCTCCGGGGTCGGGCAAGTCAATGCTCGCCAAGCGCATCCCGACCATCATGCCGCCGATGACCTTCGACGAGGCCATCGAGACCACCAAGATTCACAGCATCTGCGGCTTCCTCGCCCCCAAGCGCGCCTTCCTTTCCCTGCGCCCGTTCCGTTCGCCGCACCACACCATTTCCGATGCCGGGCTCCTCGGCGGCGGCGCCAACCCGGCCCCCGGCGAGGTCACCCTGGCCCATCACGGCGTGCTCTTCCTGGACGAGCTGCCGGAGTTCAAACGCTCCACGCTGGAGGTGATGCGGCAGCCCTTGGAGGATGCCAAGGTGACCATATCCCGCGCCGCGGGTTCCGTGACCTTCCCGGCGGAATTCGTCCTGGTGGGGGCGCTGAACCCCTGCCCGTGCGGGTTCTTTGGCGACTTAAAGCGCGAGTGCCGCTGCTCCTCCATGCAGGTGCAGCGCTACCGCCAGCGCATCTCCGGGCCGCTCTTGGACCGCATCGACATCCATGTGGAAGTCCCCGCCGTCCACTTCAAGGACCCCTTCATCCCTTCATTTCGAAGAGTTGCTGCACGCTCTCGGGAGCCATCGTCATTTCCTCCATGGTCACGTCAGAGGTGACGAATCGGAAAAGCCCCTGCTCTCCCGGCTCTGAGCAGAGAAGAACGCGCCAGCAAAGCGAAGGTTGAAATCTGCACGCACTTCAACAGCAAGCAGCAGGTGTTCCTCGATTTCGTGCTCTCGCATTACGTGACCGTGGGCGTGGAGGAACTCGACCAGGAGAAGTTGACCCCGCTCCTACGCCTCAAATAACTTTACCCTCGAAATGGAGCTTAGGGGGGTGTATTTTGTCAGCAGTCGAGTATCGTGACCACCCGAGGGATTAAAGCAACGCCAGTCGAGCCAGCCGAGCCCATTCAAGCCCGCACCATCAGCATGGAAGAACAGGTTGACCAACGCATCAAAGAATTGCAGGCAAGCGAGGCGCGTTACAGGGCGATTTCTGAAGCGTCGGTGGGCTCCATTGTCACGATTGACGAGAGGGGGATCATCCTCTCGGTCAACCCCGCCACCGAGCAGTTGTTCGGCTATCACGCCGAGGAGATGATCGGGCAGAACGTCAAGTTGTTGATGCCCTCTCCCGACCGCGAGCGGCATGACGAGTATTTGGAAAACTACCGGCGCACGGGCGTGCGAAAGATCATCGGAATCGGGCGCGAAACGCTCGCGCAGCGCAAGGACGGCACCACCTTTCCGATCCGTCTGGCGGTGAGCGAAACACGCATCGAGGGGCAGCGTATTTTCATCGGCCAGCTCCATGACATCACCGACCGCAAGCACGCGGAGGAGGAGTTGCGGAAAAGCGAGGAGCATTTGTACCGGTTTCTGGGAGGCGTCCCCGTGGGCTACATCCGGTGGAAGCTGGCTGGCTCCATCCTAGATGCCAACGACCAGTTTCTGCAAATGCTCGGCTACAACCGCGAAGACCTCCAGGCGGGTCGTTTGAATTGGGCCAGCATGACGCCGGAGGAGTTCCGCCTGCGTGACCAGCAGGCTCTGGACGACCTGCGAACCACGGGCCGCTGCCTGCCTTTTGAAAAAGTCTATCTCAGCAAGGAGGGCAAGCCGGTGCCAGTCCTCCTCTCCGCCGTGTTGGTGGATGTGACAGAAGGAGAGGGCTGCGCCTTCATATTGGACCTCACCGATCAAAAGCGGGCAGAGGAGGCGCTGAGTGAGAGCGAGGAGCGTTTCCGCACGTTGTTTGAAACCGCCAATGATGCGATTTTTCTGATGGAGGGAGAGACTTTTTCAGCGTGCAATTCGAGAACCCTCGAAATGTATGGATGCAGGAAGAAAGCCGATCTGATTAGCCATACCCCGATGGAGTTCTCGCCTGCCCGGCAGCCGGACGGCCGCGATTCACGAGAGAAGGCCTTGGAATATATCAACCAAGCGCTCGGAGGGCGTCCCCAGAGATTCCATTGGAAGCACCATCGCAAAGACGGCACGCCATTTGATGCTGAAGTGTCGCTGAACAGGCTGGAACTTCAGGGCAAAACCTATCTCCAAGCCATCGTGCGCGACATCACCGAGAGCAAGGCCTCAGATGCCAGAATTTTGCGTCTGAGCCAGCTCTATGCCGCCTTGAGCAAATGCAATCAGGCCATCGTGCATTCCGAGAGCGTCGAGGAACTGATGCCCATCATCTGCCGGGATGTGGTGGAGTTTGGAGGCCTGAAAATGGCGTGGTTCGGCAGGGTTGACGAAGCAACCGGAAAGGTCCGCCCGGAAACTGCCTTCGGCAGCGGCACCGAGTATTTGGAGGGGATCGAGATTTCCGTGAGCGCCGAGGAAACCTCGGGGCGCGGGCCCGTGGGCACGGCGATTCGTGAGAACCAGCCCATCTGGTTCCAGGATTTCCAAACCGACCCACGCTCCGCTCCCTGGCATGAACGCGCCGCACCCTACAGATGGGGGGCGGTGGCTTCGCTGCCCCTTTGCATGCGGGGAAAACCGATTGGAGCCCTTTCGATCTACAGCGACATAACCGGGGTGTTCGATGAAGAGGTGCGCAATCTCCTGACGGGAATGGCCAATGAGATTAACTTCGCCCTGGACAGCTTCGCCCACGAAGCCGAGCGCAAGCGGGCTGAGGAGGCGCTGCAGCGGAGCCAGGAACGGCTGCAACTCGCCACCAGCGCGGGGAACATCGGGGTCTGGGATTGGGATGTTGTTAAAGACGAACTGATCTATGACGACAGCATGTATTCCCTCTACGGGATTCGCAAAGAGGATTTCAGCGGTGCTTATGAGGCATGGAGTTCCACGCTGCACCCCGAGGATCGGGCGTATGCAGAGGGAGAAATCCAAGCGGCCCTCCATGGTAAACGGGAATACGCTGCCGAGTTTCGCATCATTCGACCGGATGGCGCCGTTCGGATCATCAAGGCCGACGCGAAGACCATTCGCGACGAAAACGGAAAAGCCATGCGCATGGTTGGCACCAACATGGACATCACCGAGCGCAAGCAGGCGGAGGAAGCGCTGCAAGAGACCAAGGCTATTCTACAGGCGGCACTGGATAACAGCCAGGCAGGCATTGCGATTGCGGACGCTCCCGATGGAAAGTTGCTTTATGTCAACAAAGCCGGGTTGCTCATCCGGGGCAAGGGGGAAGAGGAAGCCGTCAGGGGGGTTGACATCAACCAATATGTTTCGAGTTGGCAACTCCTGGACTTTGATGGAACGCCACTCCAGCCCGAAGAAGTGCCGCTGGCGCGCGCCATCCTGTATGGCGAGAAGGGCGGCAGGGAGTTTATCATTCGTAGGCCGGATAATGAAGACCGGATCGTATGGGCCGACGCGTCCCCCATATTGGACAGCGAAGGCAGGGTCAAGGCGGGTATTGTCGTTTTTCATGACATCACCGAGCGCAAACAGGCGGAGGAGAGGCTCAGAGAGAGTGAAATGCTGCTCAAGGAGTCCCAGGTCATTGCCAGCCTGGGCAGCTATGTTCTGGATGTCGCCACCGGGGATTGGAGGAGTTCGGAGGAACTGGATAAGGTGTTGGGGATCGACCGGGCCTACGAGCGTACAGTGGAAGGATGGGCGCACTTGATCCGTCCCGAAGACCGCGCCATGATGGCCGACTACCTCAGAAATGAAGTCGTCGGCCAGGGGCGGCCGTTCAACAAGGAATACCGCATCATCCGCCCCGGCGACCGGGCCGAACGCTGGGTGCATGGCCTGGGAAAAATGGAATACGATGCCCAAGGGATCCCCCTGAGAATGCACGGCACGATCCAGGACATCACCGAGCGCAAGAAGATTGAAGAAGCACTCTCTTTCTCCCGGCAAATGCTCCAGCAAATTTTGGATACGATGCCACAGCGCGTTTTCTGGAAGGATACGGAACTCAACTACTTGGGTTGCAACAAGATGTTTGCCCTGGACACCGGTTTCCCCGATGCTCAATCCCTCATCGGCAAGAGCGACCATGAGACGTCTTCGCGGGGCGAGATCGCGGAGAAATACCGCGCCGACGACCGGGAGGTCATCGGGACGCGAAAGGCAAAGATCGGCTATGAAGAACCGCAATTGCGACCCGACGGAAGCATGGCGTGGCTGCGCACCAGCAAGGCGCCGCTGGTCGACCAGCAGGGCCGGGTTTTTGGAGTTCTGGGCACCTACGAAGATATTACAGAGTACCGAAAGGCACAGCAGGCATTGAAGGAAGCCAAGGAAGCCGCCGAGACTGCCAACCGAGCCAAGGATCAGTTCATCGCCGTGCTCAGCCACGAACTGCGCACGCCGCTCACCCCCATCCTCCTGTCCTCAACCGCGATGGAAGCAGAAGCGAAGGTGCCCGAGGACGTCCGTGCCGAGTTGGGGGTGATCCGCCGCAATGTGGAACTGGAAATGAAACTCATCGACGACCTGCTCGACGTCACCCGGATCAGCGCCGGTAAAATCCAACTCCACCAGGAGGTGGTGGATGCGCACGGCTGCCTTCGTAACGCGCTGGGAATCTGCCAGAGCGAGATCACGACGAAGCGCCTGAATGTCACCCTGCGGTTGGAGGCAACCCACCCCCATGTCTGGGCGGATCCGGCGCGCTTGCAGCAGGTCTTTTGGAACCTGCTCCGCAACGCCGTGAAATTCACCCCGGCGGGCGGCGCAATCAGCATCCGGAGCTCGAACATCGACCATCAACTGCGCATGGAGTTTTCCGACACGGGCATCGGCATCGAACCTGACGTGCTGCCGCGGATTTTCAACGCGTTCGAGCAGGCGGAGCAAGGCAAGACCCGGCGTTTCGGCGGACTGGGGCTGGGCTTGAGCATCGCCAGGGCGGTGGTGGAACTCCACCACGGCACCCTCACCGCATTCAGCGAGGGGACGGACAAGGGAGCGACGTTTACGCTGGAGATGGGGACGGTCCCCGAGGCGAAAGCGCCGCCTGTTGCCGTCCCAAGCGCAACGCCGGCGGTCCCGAGCGGTTCCCAGAGAATATTATTGGTGGAAGACCACCCCGACACGCTGCGGATTCTCGCAAATATGCTCCAAAAATGGGGGTACACCGTGAGAACCGCCGACTGCGTCCGTGGCGCATTGGAAGAGGCGGCCAAGGAACCCTTCGACTTGCTGGTGAGTGATATCGGACTTCCGGACGGCAGCGGCTTGGAAATCATGCAGCAGGCAAAGAACCTCTATGGTGTCAGCGGTGTCGCCATCAGCGGATTTGGCACGGAAGAGGACATTCGCCAAAGCCGCGCCGCCGGGTTCGGGGAGCACCTCGTCAAGCCGGTGAGCATTCAGGATCTGCACGCGGCCGTCCAGCGGATCACAGCGGAACCGGAGTAAGCGAAATACGTCCCTTTCCGCTTTCTGGCACGATGGGAGGTGTGCCGCCTTATGACACCTCTCCACCCACCCAAGCAATCGGTAATGATCCGAGCCCTTCCCTGGGTTCTTTGCGCAGGCATTGCGGTGGCGAAACTGTTTTTGCCTGATGCGGCAGAGGCAGTCGTCCCCATCCGGGAATCCCAACCCGCCCTCGAGCAGCCCACCGGGTCGTTCCTCACGGGGGACATCGGGGTGAATTTCGTCTCGAAATATTTGCTGGCCGGCATCGTTTACGAGAACCAGGGAATGATTGCGCAACCCTACGCAGATGTCATTTTCCGGCTCCATGAAGGGGAGGGGTTTGTCACCAAAGTGAGCCTCGCCATGGGGTTTGCCAGCAGCGTCCAGTCAAACAAGACCCTTGCGCCGCTGGAGAGCAGTGTTCCGGAATGGTTTGAGCAGGATTACAAACCGGTCCTTTCGGTGACTTTCGCCAAAAATTTCACGCTGGCCACGACGTATTGCTTCTTTTCCAGCCCGAGCGGCGCATTTCCCACGGCACGCGCCCTCAAATGGCGCCTGGACATCAACGACGCCGATCTGCTTGGGGCGTTTGCGTTGCACCCGCATTTCACCTACCTGCGGGAAATGGAGAAAAAAGTGGGCAACGGATCGAGTCAAGGCAACTACTATGAAATGGGGATTGCGCCTGCTTTGCCGAGGCTCGGGCCGGTGCTCCTCACCCTGCCGATGACGGTCGGGTTTGGCACCGAGCAGTTTTATGTGGGCAACGAGGGGTTTGGCTATTTTTCGGGAGGGGTGAATCTGGCGGTGCCGATCAAGTGCATCCCGGCGGGATACGGCAAATGGACCGTTAACGCCGGAGTTACCTATTATTACGTCCACGGGGCGTTGGCCAAACCCAATGCCCTCCGCGGAAGCAACCACAACGACTTTGTCTTCAACGGCGGCGTCGGGATGGAGTTTTAGGTTTTTGTGCTGACGGGGACATGTGCCAGGAGCAATTCTTCCTTGCGCAGGATTGATAATCGGCGCGATCCGGCTTAACACCTCGGGGCAAATGCTCCTCGCCGCTCGCCAAGTCGTGAACCCTGTCATCTCCAAAGCCATCGGCGCTTACCTCCGATCCTTGGGCCTTCGCCACATTCGCACTCGACCCTATACACCAAAAACTAACGGCAAGGCCGAGCGCTTTATCCAAACCTCGCTGCGCGAGTGGGCATACGCTCGCTCTTATCAGCACTCCTCTCTCCGCGAAGCTTGTCTCCCTGAGTTCCTTCACTCCTGCCTTAACCACCTCCCTCCGGCTTCCAGGCTCTCATTACCTCAGGACAACCTGTTGACACTCCACATCTAGACCAACCCGGCCCAGGGAGCGAAGATCCGTGCGGCAAGGAGGAAGAGTGGGATGTAGAAGAAAAACAAAACGATCCGCAGCCAGGGGCGGACCGGCAGCGCGGGGACGGCGATCAGTCCCACCCCACCTCCAAAAGCGAGGCAGAGTGCGCCAATGTAAGGCCGCCAGGCCTCCGCTTGAAGATGTTGCGTGGCCCCGTCAACTGCCAGCAGTGCCACAGGCCAGAGAAAAGCGCCGGCCACTCCCCAAACCCACCATTTCCTAGCGTATTCGTTCATAAGCTCTCAATCCAGAGTATCGGTTGAGAGCGGGCCGGAGAGCGGATGTGTTTACTTTTTCAGGAAGTGGAGCTCGCGCGAGGCTTCCTGCGCGTAAATGCTTTGCGGGAAGCGGTAGGAGACGTCCTGGTAGATGCGCCGGGCGTCGTCGTTCTGGCCTTTGGCCCGGTAGATGCGCGCCTGGGACATCATGGCGATGGGGGTGGTGTAGGCTTCGGGAAATTTGGCGATGCCCTGCTGGTTGGCCTGGAGCGCTTCATCCAGCTTGCCTTGCATTTCATAGGTCGCCGCAAGGCTTGTCCACCCCCCGGCAGCCAGCGGGTGTTGGGGGTAATTCGCGATAAAACCGCGCAACACCGTGACGGATTCGTCATATTTTTTCTCCGCGCGCAGCTTGTCGGCCAGCCTCAGGGCCGCATTGCCTGCGGCGGGAGTGCCGGGGTATTTCTGAAGCACAGCTTGGAAATCGCTGGCGGTCTGCGCTTTCTCGTAGAGGCTCTGCGAGCCGCTGGTGATCTGGTATTGGTAAATCTGGACTGAGGCGAAGATCACAAGGCCCGCGAGGATAATGCCGCCATAGGTCAAAATTTTGGTCTTGTACAAGTACCAAATCTCAATCGGTTTCAGATGGACGGTTTCGGCGGAATCGGGCGGCAGCATAAATTAGAAGTGGGGTAACTTTTCAGAGGACGGAAGAAAACTCAAGCGGTTTGCGCGGGAAGTGCTGAAAAAGGCGTGAAAACTTATCAGGAACTCAGGAAACGAAAGGGCCGTTTTTTACTCTCTTTTCTGATTTCCTGATCCGCCTTTTCCTCCCTATTTGCGATGGCGGACGATTTCAAACTCCTGTTTGTGTTTGATGATGCTGCCTTCGGGGGCGACGCCGCGCCATTGGCTGCCGGGGTAAAGGACGGTGTCCCGCCCGATGAGGGAGCCGGGGCTCAGGACGGAGTTGCAGCCGATCTCGGCGTGGTCGCCCACGATCGCGCCGAACTTCCGCAGCCCGGTGGGGATGGGCTGACCGTCGGGACCGAGGACGGTGATTTCGCCGTGGTCGAGTTTGACGTTGGAGAGGATGACGCCCGCGCCGAGGTGGGCTTTGTGGCCGAGAATGGAGTCGCCCACGTAGTTGAAGTGGGGGATCTGCGCCTCGTCGAAGAGGATGGAGTTTTTGAATTCGCAGGAGTTCCCCAGCACGCAGCCATTGCCGACGATGACGTTTTCGCGGATGTAGGCGCCGTTGCGGATTTCGCAGTTCTCGCCGATCCACGCGGGGCCTTTGATCATGGCGCCCTGCTCGATGATGGTGCCCCGGCCGATATAGACGGCGGCGCTGACGAAGGGTTTGCCGATGAGCCGTCCGTGGATGCCGGGCTTCAAGCGGAACTGGAGGTAGGTGGGGATCTGGCTCAGGGCTTCCCAGACGTTGGCGATGTTTTCAAAGAGAGCCCGGTGATCGGTCCGGCTCAGGTCGAGGTAGTCGGCCGGGGAAAAAGATGGGTTCATGACGGTTATTTGCGCGTGAGTTTCTGGCCATCCTTGGAATCCTTGACGATCCACCCGGCGGCGTCAATCTGGGCGCGGATTTCGTCGCTCTGCGCCCAATTTTTAGCGGCGCGGGCGGCGGCGCGGGCGGCGGCGAGGTCGAGCACGGCTTGCGGCACGGCTTGCGGCACGGCTTCCTCGTCGCGCTGGAACTGGAGGACGCTGTTGATGCGCTGCCACCAGTCGAGGAGCGCCTTGGCGTCACCGGGGGTGATCTCTCCACGGTCGAACGCCCGGTTGCTTTCGCGGATCACGTCAAAGAGCGCGCCGAGGGCGGCGGAGATGTTCAGGTCGTCGTCGAGGGCTTCCTCAAAGCGGGTGTGGGTGGCGAGGGGGTGCTGGGAAGCGGCAGCTCCGGCAGCCTTTTCGGTCAGCCGCGTGACCCATTCGTCGATGCGCGCGAGCGCGGCGCGCGCGGCGGCGAGGCTCTCAAAGGTGAAGTTGAGCGGCAGGCGGTAGTTCACGCTCAGGAGCACGTAGCGGAGTTCGCGGCCGCTCCAGCCTTTCTCCAGCAGATCGCGCAGGGTGTAGAAATTCCCGGCGCTCTTGGACATCTTTTGGTTTTCCACCATCAGGTGGGCGCAGTGCAGCCAGGTGCGCACGAAGCGGTGGCCGGTGCAGCATTCGCTCTGGGCGATCTCGGCTTCGTGATGCGGGAAAATGTTGTCCACGCCGCCGCAATGGATGTCGATCTCCGGGCCGAGCAGTGCGGTGGCCATGGCGCTGCACTCGATGTGCCAGCCGGGGCGGCCCTTGCCCCACGGGCTCTCCCACGCCACGTCGCCATCGGCCTGGTCCCAGGCTTTCCAGAGCGCGAAATCGCCGATGCTCTCCTTCTCATACTCGTCGTTGGCGATGCGTCCGGTGGGGCGCAGTTCTTCGAGGTTGAGGTGGGCGAGCTTGCCGTAGTCGGGGAATTTGTTGAGCCGGAAATAGACGGAGCGGTCCTCGGCTTGGTAGGCGTAGCCGTGGGCGACGAGATGGGTGATCATCTCGATCATCCGCTCGATATAGACGGGGTCCGTGGCGGAGGGGAATGTCATGGCCGGTTTGACGCGCAGGGTCTTGAGGTCCTCGAAGAACGCGTTTTTGTATTTCTGCGTGAACTCCGCCAGCGGCAGGCCCGCCGCGTGGCAACCGCGGATGGTCTTGTCGTCCACGTCGGTGAGGTTCATGACGCGGTTGACCTCGAACCCGCGCAGTTCGAGATGGCGCTGGAGGAGGTCCTCGAAAAGGTAGGCGCGGAAGTTGCCGATGTGGGCGTAGTTATAGACCGTCGGCCCGCAGGTGTAGAGCTTTACGGTTTTGCCCGCCGGGTCGAGTGGTTGGAACGCTTCGAGGTCGCGCGTGTAGGTGTTGTGAAAACGGATCGCCATGTCAGAATGGCAAGCCTAGCGGAATCCGGCAGACAGAAAAGAAGGAATTCAGGGTCTGTTGCCATGCGCTAGGATACGACGGAAAAGGACGGGGGGGGGGCGAAAGGCATCCGGGGTTCCGCAACAAGTCTTCTTTCCAAATGCCCGGCTTTCTGGTTTTGTATCGGTTCTCAAACCCGTCGTCCGCATGAAAACGCCCCCTGTCCTCATCGCTGTAACCCTGCTCGCCGGGTTCGCCCTCGCCCGTGCAGAGGACGCCACCCCCTCCGCCCCTGCCGGACTACGCGGAACTGCCCTGGCCGCGACGCGACTTGGTCGACCGGTCGCGCTATTTCTGTGTCTGGGCCGGCGAACCCGGCGAGCGCGTAGCCACGCTCTTTCCCCGTGTGGCCACCCTGCGCACGAGCACCGGCTGTCCGCATCGCTGCAACTTTTGCGTCGTGCACCATCTCGCGAACGGCAAGTATCTCCAGCGCGAGCCGGAGGATGTCGTGGCGGAGATTGCCGCCGTGCCCGAGGACCACATCTACTTCGTCGACGACGAGATGTTCATCAACGCCAAACGCGCCGAGACCATGGCGCGCCTGCTCCTGGAGCGCGGCATCCGCAAGCACTACATCAGTTGGGCGCGCAGCGATACCATCGTCGGCCATCCCGACCTCTTCCGCCTCTGGAAGCAGGCCGGCCTGGACGTCGTATACGTGGGCATGGAGTCCATGGAGGAACAAAACCTTGCGGAGTACCGCAAGGGGTTCGAGCCGGACGTCAACCGGAAGGCCGTGACCGTCCTGCGCGACCTGGG
>Ga0118677_10008165_pt1 | contig 16901 bp, 11 predicted proteins | sample AliMusrvi5mmetaG_FD_86154 | JGI IMG/M metagenome (GOLD analysis project Ga0118677, IMG submission 86154) | reverse complement strand
TGTTACTTTGAATAAAATGGAGTGAAAGTCAGGTTACATTCAGAACAGACCGTCAACAAAAATACCCTACAAGGAGATTCAAATAGTGCGAAATATAGGTTAAAACGGTGCTTCAGCCGCGAAAAATTCCGGATTATATGCGCCAATTCCGGTGCTGAAGGGTTAAAGCTCGTGGCAGAGACCGCAAATGTTGCTGTGATAGTTTCTGACCAGCGAATGCCGGGGATGAACGGCAGTGAGTTCTTGACCCGCAGCAGAGAGTTTGCCCCGGATGCCATCAGAATGTTGCTGACCGGCTTCTCTGATATTGAAACTACGGTCGTTGCCATGAATGAGGGGGGGGCTACCCATTATATTGGTAAACCATGGGAAGAAACCATGCTGCTTCAAACGGTCCGGGACTGTGTCACGCAGTACCATCTCGTCAGGGAGAACCTCCGTCAACAGGAGGTTATTAAGACCCAGTATGAGGAACTGGAAGATTGGAACCGCAATCTGAAGGAGCGGGTACTGACACAGACCGGCCAGATTCGCACACAACTCGAAGAGCTGAAACTGTTGTCGCGGCGGCAGGAAGAAAAATACGTCGGCACGATCGCAGCCCTGGCGGCATTGATTGACATGCGTGATCCCAGGTCCCGACTGCATGCCGCCAATACTGCGGCGCTGTCGGTTAGTATCGCTACCCGAATGGGGCTCTCAAAAACCGAAGTGGAAACAATCAGAACAGCTGCCCTTCTCCACGACATCGGCAAGAACGCCATGTCAGATGTAACTCTGGCAATTTTTGAAGATGGGTTAAATGAGGAGGATCGCCGCCATTACAGCGAACACCCGGTTCTGGCTCAGACCGCCATTGATACAATCGAAGAGTTACGGCCGGCAGGAGTGCTGATTCGCCACCACCATGAACGGTACGATGGCAGCGGATTTCCGGACGGACTTGCGGGAACCGACATTCCGCTTGGATCTGCCATTATCTCCCTCGCCGATCACTGCGATCGGGAAATAAACTCCTTTTACGGAGCAAATGCGGTCTCTTTAATGTTGGAGAAGATGGCCACGCAGGTCGGTACCGGTATTGCCCCACAGCTGTTTCCCTGTCTGGATCAGGCTGCCCATGACCTGTACGACAGCCGTATCAAAGAACGGGGCAATGATCTCATCCAACTTGAAGTAATTCCTGCAAAACTTCGGATCGGCATGATATTGACCCGCGATCTTTTCAGTGCGTCAGGCCTCTTTCTGCTCGAAGCCGGCAGCGAACTGAATGTAAACAACATCAGGTCATTGCAACGTATTTTTGCCCTGGATCCATTACGTGGAGGAATTCATATAGGGATGCATACCGGTTGATTATCGGGACACAGGCAAACAAAAACTGGCTATACCGTATAAACGTCTGCACGCTGACAAAATTCTGTCGAAACCGATTGACTTTGAAAGCCTGCCACGTATTATTCGTGAGGTGTTATTACGCACGTAGAGGGTTGTTTTAAGTTGGAGGTTTTGTGGACAAACTCCAGGAGGTAGTAATGCCGGACAGTGTAACCGTACTTGCCGTGGACGATGACATGATGCATACCGAATTGATCAGCTTCATACTGTCGGAGCTCGGTTACAAGGTTCTCAAATGCTGCAACGGCCTGGAGGCGACTCAAGTATTGGAGCAGCACCCCGATATCGACGCAATTCTTGTTGATCTGGAGATGCCGGTCATGAATGGCCGCGATTTGATCCATTTTGTCAGGCAAAGTGAAGAGTGGCGTCACATACCACTGGTCGCCCTGACGAGCAGTGCACATGAAGTAACCCACACGCTGAGTCTGGGAGCGAGTGAATTCCTCACAAAACCGTTCAACCGCGAAGAAATGCAGCTCCGGGTAATGAACCAGGTCAGAAATAAAAAACTCGCGGACCAGGCAGATAAGAAGCTGCAAAAAAGTGAAGCGCGCCTTGAACAGTTGCTTCAGTCGACAAATCAAGGGATATTCAGCCTGGATATGGAAGGTACCTGTACCTTCATAAACAAGCCGGGAACGCATATTCTGGGATATCAAATCGAGGAACTGGTCGGCAACAAAATCACTTCACTCCTGAAATGCAAAATTCTGGAAGAACAAGCGAAACGATGCCTGTCGCAGCGTTCCATACACGATGATGACTCTTTTCACAGTGATGACTTCTATCTCTGCAAAAAGGACGGCAGTTTTTTCCCCTCTTCGCTCTCATCCAAACCCCTGCTGGTAAACGGCATGATTGCCGGTGCGGTAATAACTTTTTCCGATATTACCGAGCGAAAGCGGCTCGAAGATGAGCGTTTCATCCTATCCCGCGCCGTTGAGCAGTGTCCGGTTTCAATTTTATTAACCGATATGCTGGGAAATATCAGATTTGTGAATCCCAAATTCACCCATCTCACCGGCTACAGCAGTGCAGATGTGATCGGCAAGAATCCGCGACTGCTGCAATCAGGCGAAGTAAAACCTGATGTGTATGAGCGGTTGTGGCACACCATCTCCGAAGGCAATATCTGGGAAGGAGAGTTGCTGAATAAAACAAAAGATGGGCGATTGTTCTGGGAGTATGCCGCCATATCACCGCTCCGGGACAGCAAAGGTAGTATTACCCACTATCTGGCCGTAAAAGAAGATATCACCGCCATGAAGAAAGTTTCGGAAGAGCTTGTCGCCGCCAAGGAACAGGCCGAAGCGGCCAGTAAAGCAAAAAGCTCGTTCCTCGCCACCATGAGCCATGAAATCCGTACTCCCATGAATGGCGTAATCGGTATGAACAGTATGCTGCTCGAAACCAACCTGACTGCCGAACAGAGGGAATATGCCACCATTGCCTACAATAGCGGCGAAAATCTGTTGACTATTATTAACGAAATTCTCGATTTTTCAAAAATTGAAGCCGGCAGGCTCGAACTGGAAATCCTTGATTTTGATGTAAGAATCACCCTGGAAGATACCGCCGAACTGCTGGCTTTGCGCAGTGAGGAAGCCGGACTTGAACTCATCTGCCAGATTGACCCGGCTGTGCCGTCATACTTACGGGGTGATCCGGGCAGGATTCGCCAAATCATAACCAACCTGGTCGGTAACGCCATCAAATTCACCCGAAATGGTGACGTTATCATGAGTGCTTCTCTCCTCTCCGAGCAGGAAAACAATGCTACCATCCTTTTTGAAATACAGGACACCGGTATCGGCATTCCTGAATCCCGTTTATCCGCCATTTTTGACCACTTTACGCAGGTTGACAGCAGCACTACCCGCAGATTCGGAGGCACCGGCCTTGGTCTGGCCATCTGCAAACAGCTGGTAGGACTGATGGGGGGTGAAATAGGTGTTACGAGTGAAGAAGGGGTTGGATCCACGTTCTGGTTTAAAATGTGTCTCGAAAAACAGACACCGGCAACTCACAACTCCGATATCTACAAGGCTCTACAGCACCGGGGGCAAAGTTTGCTTACCAAAGAGCGGATTCTGGTGGTTGACGATAACGCAACCAACCGTATTTTGATGAAAAACATTCTAAGACATTGGGGATGTCGCTTTGAAGTTGCTGTAGACGGCCTGGATGGCTTGGAGATGCTGTATGAAGCGGCACAATCGGGGGACCCGTTCCGACTTGCCATACTTGACCAGGAAATGCCGGATATGGATGGCATGGAGCTCGGTCGGCGTATCAAAGGTGATCCTCTGCTGTCAACGACCTTATTGGTAATGCTGACATCAATCGGTCAGAGGGGGGATGCGGCAACACTGGAACAGATTGGCTTTGCCGGCTACCTGCACAAACCGGTGCGCCAGACTCAACTCTACGATTGCCTTGAGTTGGTTCTGGCGAGGGCTGTTGAAACAACAGATGACGAGTCAATCAATCCGCCACAGGGCATAATAACCAAGCATATTATTGCCGAGTCTGCTCGTACGGGGGTGCGAATCCTTCTGGTGGAGGACAACATTATAAACCAGAAAGTTGCCCAGCACATGCTGAAATCACTGGGTTACCGGGCAGATGTCGCCGCTGATGGGCAGGAGGCGGTTCGGGCTCTTGAAATGTTACACTACGATCTGGTTCTTATGGATTGCATGATGCCGGTTATGAACGGCTATGAGGCAACCGCCGTCATCCGTAACGCTTCCCCGGAAAGACTGGACAATAAGATCCCGATTATAGCAATGACGGCAAACGCACTGCAGGAGGAGCGAGACAAGTGTCTGGCATCCGGCATGAGTGATTACCTGTCCAAGCCTATCAAAAAGGTATTGCTGGCAGAATTGATTGAAAAATGGCTGGAGTTCAGCTCCGTACGGTCTGTTGATATCTCGGCACATAAGCACTGTGCTGGATAGAGGTTTCCTCAGGCACGGTTTCATCTTCCGTCACCAGTTCGTCGACTGCGGTCAGGGCTGAAGTTTTTGGGAGCGGGAACAGCACTTTGAATGTTGATCCTTTACCAGGGGTGCTTTCCACAAACAGTGCGCCCGAATGTGTATTTATTATTCCCATAACCGCCGACATGCCAAGTCCGCGTCCGATAAATTTGGTGGTAAAGAACGGGTCGAGTATTCGACTGATAGTTTCCTCATCCATCCCGCACCCGTTATCGGCAACTTCCAAAAAGACAAAGTACCCCGGCTCCGGTTTTTCATTCAGCAGGCTGGCTGATAAAATTCTTTGATCGAAAATCTGCAGGCCGGTGGTAATTGTGATGCGGCCCGGTTGCTTGTCGATGGATTCAGTTGCGTTGATAATCAAGTTCATAACCAGCTGCTGAATTTGCCCCTTGTCCGCAAATATAGAAGGTAAATCAGCCAGGAGCCGAGATTCTGTTGTTATTGTGGCCAAATTGGCGCGATTAAGGATATCGGTATTTTCTCTTACCAGTTCATTCAGATCCAGTTCTGTTTTAGAAAAGAAGCCCTTGCCCGTGTATGCCAACAATAAACCGGTAAGTCTGGCCGCATGTTTGCCCGCACTAAGTCCGCTATCTATATATTTTCGAAGCGGTGATTCCGCTTCAAGTTTTAATGAGACCACCTCCATATTGCCAAGAATTGCCTGTAGCAGATTATTGAAGTCGTGGGCTATACCACCAGCCATAACTCCCAGGCTTTCCAGTTTTTGCACATGCAGTATCTGACGCTCAAGATTAAGACGCTCTTCCTGAAGTTGGGAGTTTTCCTCATTGCGATGCTGTAAAGCTTCTGCCAGATCATTAAAGGCATGAGCCGCCATACCGGCTTCATCTTCAGCAGTCACATCGATACGTGAAGACAGGTCACCACTCTTTATGTCATGTATGCCGTTCATGAGGGAGCGAAAAGACCTGGTTACCCTTCTGAGCACAGTGTAACAGACCAGGGAGACCGCAAGCCAGAGGCCGATGGCAATACCGACTGAATTCAGGACAAGTTTGACAGTCATTCGCTTCAGATCTTCCATGCCGCGTTCCAGATGCACTGTGCCGATCATTTGCGTGGCTGATTCACTTCCCCCGCTGATGACGGTTTCAACTGAGCTTGTCAGGGGATTGTTGTGAACCTCTACTGTTACATGGATGGAATCTGATTTATTGTCATTTACCTGTTGCCGGTAACCGGCAATTATCTTGCCGGTCATATCGGAGATAACTATAGCCCTCATTTCCGGGACGCGGGCCGCCTTTTCGACAAGTTGCTGCAGAACGGGTTGATTTACGGAATAAAGCGGAAGGCGGATGGTTTCGGCAAGATGCTGAGCCTGAAGACGGAGTATTTCCGCGATATGCTCACGATAATCCGCTATTTCAGAGAATATAAAGAGGGTGGTAATAGAGAATGTGGCAATGGCGATAACAACGGTGATTATACTCAGGAGCCTGAACTGGAAGGATTGCCAGAAATGTAACGGCCGCATGTGTGACAACGTGGGTAGCTCCGCAAGTTATTTCGGAAAGCAAATCGATATTAGTGCGTTAGTCCCAACCGATTAAGTACGTTGCGATTGGTTTTAACCTGCGGTTGAGCCGGAGCATCAAACGACATACTGCTCACATCAGCACCATCGAGAAGTTTGGCAGCCATATCGGCAGCCTGTCGGCCTATCGCCGAATAGTTGAGATCGACAACGGCCGCTGCTCCCATGCCGAGATGGATTGACGCAAATGAGATGACCGGGACAGCCTGCTGTTGACCGAATTGGAAAAAGGCCTCCGTTGTCTCTCTGGTGACGGCGGTAGAATCGGGCAGAATCCAGAGCGCATCAACTTTTCCGGCAAGTGAGCTGAGTTGGGTCACAGCCTCTCTGGCTGTTTCGACTTTGCGCACTTCCAGTTTAATTCCGGCTTTTTCAGCCGCCACTCTGGCTTTGGCGAGGTACCAGCCGGTTTTGTTCGGATTATGGATAATGCCGATACGTTTTACCTTCATCTGCTGCAGCAGCTCGCAATAGTACTTTGGTTCGGCAAATACAGTAATTCCGGCTACGTTGGCCCTTGAGTCGGCTCCAAGCGCCATTACTGCAATTACCGGGGTACGCTGAATCTTGGCGGTCGCTGCGATAGCGGCGTTACCAATTGCCAGAACCACACGGGGACGATCTTCACGGACAATCCGGACAGCATCTACTTCCGCATAGTCCGACAATACAACCACCTGCTGTGATGCCCTGTTGACGGAGCTGATCACTTTACAGGCCTCTTCGTAACCGGCATTATGGCTGCTCTGGAGTATGAGCATATCATAGGCCTGGGCCAGGGAGGGGAGCAGGGTCGCCAGGGCGAGTATGATGAGGGTTAAGCACCGCATCAGAACCTCACCCGCAATCCGCCGTCATACCAGCGTGATGGATTGGTGTAAAGTTCTGTACCGGTGGTCTGTACGCCATTAAAGAGGTTGTGACCGGAGAAAAACAGTTCCGGTGATAACTCCGATTTCGGCATCAACTTCCAATTCAGATGCAGATCCCAGATCATACCGCTTTCAGACTGATAGCCGGTCGGGGAATTCCACCAGACGTAGTTGCCGGTCAGTACACCGCGCAGTCCGAGATCAGCTTTATTGTAATTCAGAGCTAACTTGACCACCTGAGACGGGACCGACTGATCGCTATTGGTTTTCAGTTCTTCACCGGTATCAGCATTTTTGGCGTGGAGGTAGGTATATCCGGTCGCAAGAGATACGTTGTAGAAAGGGGTGGTTCGAGCTTCAATTTCAAACCCCTGGCGGTCCTGGTTGACAAAGGTATTACTTGCCTGTAAATCATTGTTGCGCATGGAGTTGAAGAAGTAGGTGCCTTTCAGCCAGAGATAGGGGACAACTCCACTTTCAATTCCCCCCTGGATTGTCTTGACCTTCTGTAGTTCGCCGTTGGTGTTTGGTCTGGGAAGGCTGTATCCTTGCGCACCATAAGCACGGAGGGTGGTGCTTTCATAGAGCCTGTATGTGGCGCCAAGTGAGTAGCTCGTTATATCGCCGGCAATGCCGGTAAGGTCGTAACGGATGCCGGGGATAATGGTTAATCGGTCAATAGTGAGGGCACCATTGGCATAAAATCCCCAGCTGTCCCAGGTTAAATCGTAGTTCGGCGGCGGGTTTAAAAGGTCTCCGGTAACGCCATGGACATGGCCGTATTCTACCCCGGCTACCAGATTATGCTGGCCATCTCCCCACGTTAGCCGAGCGTTCGCCCCACGATACTTTTCAGTTGTAGCATTGTCATTGAAAAAGGTGACTGCACCCTGACCGTCGAGACCGCCGTACTTCATATGGTCATCATTGTTACGGAAAAAACCGTCAAGATCGAGAGTGAGTTTTGCTCCGAGAGGCTGGCTGAACTTGAGGAAGCCACTCGTATGGTGGTTCTCGGCGTTGTCGTGGACCCAGCCCCACTGTACTGTATTTCCCTCATCCATTCCTGAACGGACATCAAGTTGTGAAAATCCGATTGTTGCAGTGCCGCTACTGGGGAGCCGATACACAAGCTTTCCGTACAGGTTGTTCAGGTTAGTGGCGGTATTGGGGGTGAGACCATCAGAATGAATATTACCAGCGGTCAGGTAGTAGCCAAGCCGGTCTACAGTGCCACTCAGTTCAGCCCGTGAGTCGGCAGTGAATTTGGAGCCAACCGAGCCTGAAACCATCCCCGATACCGGCCGTCCCGTGTTTGGCTCTTTTGTAATGATGTTTACCACGCCTCCAAGGGCAGCACCCCACGCAGTTGAAGCAGCGCCCTTAACAATCTCAACCCGTTCAATATTCTGAACTGGGATCAAGCTGGTCATTGCCATACCTTGATCGAAGTCGTTTTGGCGAATGCCGTCAATCAGCACCAGGACAGTAGTGTTGAGGGCTCCTTGGATATTAAAGAAACTCTGAGTGGTTGGGGTTCTGAGATAATCAAGCTCGATGCCTGGAACGGTTTGGAGAACATCGGCGAGGGTGTGAGCGTTAAGACCGGCAATCTGCTCAGCGGTGATGACAGTTATATTTTCTGCTGTTTTGGAAATCGGGCGGGGTAATCGAGATGTTGAAACAAGAGGATCTCCAGACTTACTCTCAATCCCAAAGGGCTCAAGGCTTTCTTCTTCGGCAAATGCCGGTACTACGCTGCTGAGCAGGAGCGTCAGTACTACGAAGAGAAGTTTTTGGAATAGGGTTGGTCGCAGAATAGTGCCCTTGTAAAGATCAAATGAAGAGATTACTAATTTATCCAGCTTCGTAAGTTATCTTGAATTATGCGTTTTTGTATAACGATTATTTGCGGTTTTGTATAGCCTAAAATTCAAGAGACCTGAAAAGCACACAAATATACCACGCACGGCAACACAGTATATTCGTATGATTACTTCTTTCTATGATTCTGAAACAAAAAAAGTATGGGAAGGCACTTTCTCTCGCAAGCTTCCTCACGATATTCAAACGATAGCTCGACGTAAGCCAAGGATGATAAAATAATGCTCGTACGGTCGATGATCTGAGGATTCCGCCCCAAAACTGTTTAGAGAAGTTAAAACGGGATCGGGAAGGACACTTGAGAACCCAACTGAATTTCGTCTGCCACGAAAACACACCTGTTTAAAATTCTCGATTTCTATTATCCCAACCAGTTGTGCAGCCTCAGCATCTGGCGGGACCTCAACATAGTGCGACATTTTGTACGGATTTATCCCCTCTCCCACTCCCTGTCTGTGTACCTTTACTTTTTTAAATCGTAAAAACAGCCGGTTGCAAAGTTTTCCCCCGACAATTCCTGCCGGCACCATAGTTGCTCCTCTGTATTGAAAATATAAAAGAAGAACCGTATGAAAAAAGTAAGGACCGTACCTGCTACCAGTACTATGGTGGTTTTTTCACCGAATGTTGCACTGAATAAGCGGCAAAGGAGTGATCATGAGTAAAGTACTTTTTCTATGTGTTGCCGGAATTTTTGTCGGGGCCGTCATTTTTGAATTATATAACCGGTCAAAAACCAAATTGGAATTCGAACACATGTTCGAGGGATTTATTGTAAAGGAAGCCGACGAATTGTTTGTAGGCTCACTTTCAAAAAATGAAGAACAATTTATGGACGATTTCAAAAAGTAATTTATAAATTTCTCCGGGTAATTATATCAATACAAAAATTTTCCCGAGGCCGACTGAAAAGATACGCTTACTCGTACAGTAGGATAACTGAGGCCAGTACACATGTATACGTTGCCGCGAAAGGAGCTGTTATGAAAACGACGATATTGAGACCTTCATGGTGGATTACGCGAGCCGGTTACTTTGGTATTCTTTTAGTATTTGTCATTTTAAGTGCGTGCAGTGGCAGCAGCACCTCCTTACCTGCAAAACCGACCAACCTGGCCTACCTGACTAATCCGGCAACCTATACTGCCGGGACCTTGATCGCCTCCAACACTCCGAGCAGCAGCGGCACGGTAGCATCATACTCCGTATCACCGGCTCTTCCAACAGGGTTAAGCTTAAACACAACCACCGGAGTAATAACCGGGACTCCGGCCAGTGCAACATCTTTAGCGCCATATACAATAACTGCCAGTAACGCCGGGGGTAATACGACGGCAATTTTAACTGTTACCATCAACCCATCTGCAGTAGCCGTAAATACAACAGCAGCAACGATGGATCCGGGCTCGCAACGTATTTTTTCCGCTACCGTCACCGGCTTACCCAGCTCAGCGGTAACGTGGTCAACAGTGCCGGCCGGAACGGGTACCGTAACAGTACTTGATGCTGACAATGTTGCGTATACAGCGCCCGCCACAGGTGGCCAGATCCGGCTGATTGCCACAAGTGTGTCCGATGGAACTGCAACAGCTACTATTACAATACATGTAAGTGCCGTTGCAGCCCAGACGGAGAATGTTTTCAATAACTGGAACGTTGGGGGAGTAAGCAACGGTCCAACCAGTCCCACGACCTTTAGCATTACCACGACACGCCATATAGTGTACTTCGACACCTATCACTATTTTAACGGTGGGGTTCTTCCCGGCCTTCTCAGTCTCAAGCACAGTGACGGAACCGTTTACGGCCCCTGGCAGACAACCGGATCCCTGGGGCAGGGAGGGGTACTGAATGCCTCATGGATCTGTTACCCGGATATGGATATAAAAGCTGGTACCTATACCGTTATTGACTCAGACCCATCAACGTGGTCCTATGACAGTGAGTCTTCGGGAGAAGGCTTTTCTCACATAATGGCACTTACGTTATGATTATGTACAATCCGCTGGAGAGTGATCCATTCACTCTCCAGCCGGTTTTTATGTAATCAATCTCTTCAACTACCCGGACATTCTTATTTTACCCCAGCAAACCATTTGCACACTCCAGCAGTGCCAGCCTCAGCTTTGTTCCATCGACAGGTTTCATCTCATGTCTCAGCTCACCAAGCTCACCGGATTGTCTCTGATCTTCAGCTATTTCAAAGGCTGACAAGACAATTGCCGGAAGTGATTTATTGTGGGTTCGTACCTGCCGCATCATGGCAAGCCCGTCCATCACCGGCATCTTGATATCGGTGATGATAATATCCGGATGGTGTTCGTGGTAGGCAGTCAGACCTTCAGCGCCATCTTTGGCAGTTATCAGTGTTCCGACCATACGCGACAAAAACTGGCTGTACTGAAAACGTGTTTCATCGTCATCTTCCACATACAGCACGGCAAGTCCTTTCAATCGGTCCAGATCATTCTTGCCGACATCAACGATTTTACTCCGCAATGGGTGTGCCGGCGAAAGCCATTTTTCAAGGACAGCGGCAAGAGCTTCTTTTTTGACCGGTTTTGAAACATAGTCATCCATCCCTGCATCAAGGCACTTCTCACGATCCTCCCTCATTGCATTGGCGGTCATGGCAATGACAGGCACATTGTGGTTCAGCACATTCGAGTTCGGGTCGCGTATAGTTGCCGTTGCCTCAAAACCGTCCATGATCGGCATCATGCAGTCCATTAATACCAGATCGTAATTGACTTTTGACAGTGCTTCCACCGCCTGCGATCCATCCGTAACCGCATCAACGGTGTAGCCTGATGTTTTCAGCATATGGAGAGCGACTTTCTGGTTGATGGCGTTATCTTCAACCAAAAGAATGTATGCGGTGAGGTCATCTAATTTTTCAGCAGAGCGGAGCGAACTGGTTCGGGGGTGACCGACCGTATCCAGTTTAGCTTTCAGAGCTTCGGCACTCAGTTTTTCCAGCCTGGCAGTAAACCAGAACGTGGACCCTTCTCCCTCTTTGCTTGTGACACCGATCTCACCACCCATCAACTCAACCAGCCGTTTGCTGATAGCCAGTCCCAGACCGGAACCGCCATATTTGCGAGTGGTAGATGCGTCAACCTGGGTGAACGGTTCGAAAATTGCCGAAAGCCGAGATTCCGGTATACCAATGCCGGTATCGCGAATCGAAAACGTAACTGTTGCAACTCCGTCCAGATCAGTTACGAGCGATGCGTTAACCGTAACAGAGCCTTTCGGGGTAAACTTGAGAGCATTTCCAACCAGATTGGTAACAATCTGCCGAACCCTGCCGGGATCACCCCTCAGAAACAACGGCACATCCGGCTCAATATGGTAGATCAGCTCAAGCCCGGCATCATCAGCCCGATAGAACAGAAGCCGGCTTATATCATCCAGCAAATGTTGCAAATTGAAATCAATCTGCTCCAGTTCAAGGTTACCGGACTCAACTTTGGAAAGATCAAGAATATCGTTAATCAATACCAGCAGGTGTTCTCCGCTCCTACTGACTATTTCGGCATATCCTCGTTGCTCAGGGGGCAGATCACTTTCCAGAAGTATGCTGGACATGCCGAGTATGCCGTTCATGGGAGTTCTTATCTCGTGACTCATGGCGGCCAGGAATTCGCTTTTTGCCCGGTTGGCAGAATCAGCAGCTTTTTTTGCACTCTCCAGTTCCGCTGTTGCGGCTATACGGGATGTAATATCGGAAAACCATCCATAAGCTAACCTGCGACCGTCCGGTTTTTTCAAGTAGTTAGTCGTTATTTCCACCGGTACAATCGAGCCGTTGGCAATACGGTGCCGGCTTTCCGTAAGCAGTTTCTGTTTCTGTTCCACCATTTCAATACCGTCCGGCAATGTATCAACGGTGATGCTTGGATCCCAGTCCGGCAGATGCCAGGTATAGATCTCCTCTTGAGACGCACCAAAGTGACGTACCGCCGCTTCATTGACGTAGCACATCCTGCACCCGTCATCCAGATCAATTATGTAGAAACAGTCCCCGGAGCTATCGATAAGGATACGGAACTGTTCTACCTGTTCCATTGATTCCCGGAGTTCCTGCTCACTCTTTTGCAGCATATCCTGTGTGGCCTTCTTGTCGGTAATGTCTTCTTTGACCGCCAGATAATGCGTAATAATTCCATTACTATCCCGTAGTGGCGAAATAGTGGCATGCTCGTAGAACAGTCGCCCGCACTTCGATATGTTAACAAACTCTCCTTCCCATGAATTACCCTCACGTATGGTATTCCAGAGCTCTTTATGTGTCTCTGACGAGGTTTGCCCCGATTGAAACATTCGCGGGTTTTGTCCTATCACCTCTTCAGCGGAATAGCCAGTGATATCAGTGAACTTCGGATTTACAAATTCAATAATTCCGGCAACATCTGTTATCACGATGCTGACAGGACTCTGCTCGACCACACGAGAAAGTTTGCGCAGCTGAATTTCGCGATTTGTTTGTTCAGTTACATCTGTAATAACGTTCAAAGATGCTGGGCGCCCTTCCCAATCGATGACTGCAAAGTTATTTACAACCAAGATAACACTCGCGTCCTTCGCCAGTAAACGGCACTCATAACGGCCGCGAGGTTTTTCTCCATTCAGTTGAGCACAATAGATTTCAATTACCCTGGAATGGTCGTCAGGGTGGATAAAGGTCTGGAAGGGGGAAGTGGAAAGCTCAGACTCCGAATAGCCGGTCGCCTTCTGCATGGCCGAATTGACCATACAAAACGCTCCGTCCTGGATCACACAAATAATTTCGTTGGCACAGTCAACCAGCGTGCGATATTTATTCTCGCTCGATTGGAGTGTTCTAAGCTCAGCCTCTTTTTTATGGGTTATGTCCGTAAAAGATACTACGACACCTTCCGTGATTCCTGTTTCCGTCTTGAACGGCAGAATCCGGATTAAAACATATCGGCTCCCGGAAGGTGAGCAATCCTCCTTCTCTATAGCAATGTCGGTAGCGAGTACCGAGCGAATATCATCCAACATACGTGACTGGTCTGACAGCTGGTAGGCGATATGATCTATGGGGCGACCGATATCATAGGGCACCAGACGGAAAAATCCTGACACAGCCGCATTGAATTTTCTGATACAAAGACGGCTGTCAACGAATACTATTCCCACATCTATACTTAAGAGGAGATTCTCAAGATCGTTATTGAGGTTTTTCAGCTCGTTATTTTTTCGTTCGAATTCCGAATTTACGGTATAGAGTTCTTCGTTAACCGAATGCAATTCTTCGTTTGTGCTCTGGAGTTCTTCGTTGGCAGCCAGCATCTCTTCATTGGTGGCCTGTAACTCCTCATTACTTGTCTGCAACTCTTCATTGGTGGCCTGCAGGTTTTCCCTTGACTGGTTAAGGTCAAATTCCAGATCAGCAATGTGCTGTCGGTATAACGCCTCTTCTTCAAATGTGATCGCAGTCACGCCACTTTCATCGGCCTGTACGGACGGAAGTACCGGAGATTCCTCTGCACTGAAACCGACGAAGTAATGGGTCATTTTAACACGTTCATCGAAGAGCGGTTCCGCTTTGACTGTCACCTTCTTGGGCGAAGCGTTCTCCCTCATGAGGTGTATGCCCCCCATGGCTGCCGGGGCATGGTCCCTCATTGCCCGTTGTATAGTGGAACTGACGGCAACGTGCAACTCCGAAACCAACAGGGAGGTCATCTCAGAACTATTACGCCCTTCCATTATTTTCATGTAGGGCTTCATGTTGCCGAAGACGTGCAACACTTTCTGGTTTTCGTCAACAAGTATACCGGCAGGTACATAACGGGAAAGCAGTAGATCGTAATCTTTCAGTAATTGGCGATCAAGAGTCACCGAGCGCGAATGTGATGGGGCTGTTCTGGCCGCTGCCAGAAATTGAGTGGGCGTCGGAGACACCCGCATGTCGTGCTGCAATCGTATCTCGCGCTTTTTACGAAACAGTTTGTAAAGGGTATCTACCGTTTCGAATTCGGTTGCCAACGGGCCGATTCCTTCACTGCTGCCAAGGAACATGACCCCGGAAACTTTCAAGGCATAGTGAAACAGTGCAATAATTTTGTCCTGCACTTCAGGTTCAAGGTAGATAAGCATGTTGCGGCAGCTGATCATGTCGAGCTTGGTAAAGGGAGGATCACTGATGAGATTGTGCGGGGCGAACACCACCATTTGGCGAATATCCTGATTCAGACGCCACGAGTCATCCATTTCCCGTCGAAAAAACCGTGAGAGGCGTTCCATTGAAACATTTTTGAGACGGTCCTGGTGATAGACACATGCGGCTGCGGTTGCAAGTGAACGCTTATGAATATCCGTGGCAAAAATGGTGATTTTGCCAAAATATCCGGCATATTCTGCCGCTTCTGCGAAGATGATGGCAAGGGAATAGGCTTCTTCTCCTGTGGCACAGCAAGCGGACCAGATACGCAGCTCTTCTGATTTTTGTGCAGAGGCAATAAGTTCCGGCACAATAACTTTTGCAAGATGGTCAAAGGCATCCGGATCCCGGAAAAATTCAGTGACACCTATCAAGAGGTCCCGGTACAGTGCATCAAGTTCTTCTATGTCTCCAGCCAGTATGGAAACGTAATCTTCAACCGATGAAAGTGATTTTAGATCGATCCTCCTTCTGATGCGCCTTCCAACGGTAGTTGGCTTGTATTTGGCAAAGTCAACGTTGAATCCTCTTCTCAATAGAGCAAAAATTTCAGCATATTCTCCATCTTCAGGAAAAACTTCGAACGTGTGTGACACCTTTGAGCGTACTGTCACAGGGTTTTTGCAGTACTCAGTGAGAATCTTGGGCATCCGTTCCGGAGTAAGCTGGAAATCGTAACACCCGCTGGTAATTGCGTTGCGCGGCATTCCGTCAAACTGTGCCGAGTCAGGTGACTGGATTAACACCAGCCCCCCCGCATTATGTATGGAGCGTATCCCGCGGGAACCGTCTGAGCCGGTGCCCGATAATACAATGGCAATTGCGCGATCACCAAAGTCCTGGGCAAGAGAATTGAAAAAAGAATCAATGACCAGTTCAATAGGCTCATTGTTTGGTTTCTGCCTCAAAGTTATGCGACCGGACCGGACTCCTATCTGTAAGCGAGGTGGTGACAGGTATATGACGTCAGGTTCAAGTTCGAGACCATCTTTAGCCTGAATAATGGTCATGGCCGTGTGCCGTGCCAGTAGATCATCCATAAGGCTTTTGAAATCGGGGGACAGGTGCTGGACCACCACAAAAGCCATGCCGCTGTCAACCGGCATGGCGGAAAAGAATTGTTCAAGGGCTTTCAAACCACCCGCTGAGGCGCCAAGACCAACTATAATGAGGCTTGAACCCATAACTCCCCCCGTTTTTACTGCATTCAATATGGCCATAGAATATACGTTCAAATTACAAACAAAAAAACCCTTCACTCGAAAATAGAAGGGCTTATGGACAACCCTCTTTTGGCAACCCGACTATCCATATTCTGGACTCGTGGCTTTGCGTCCCAAGATTACCCTTGGTTTGCTCTTTGCTGAGAGATAATTTTATTTTATGCAATTATATTAATTCTACAATGCCAACATATCTCATTGTGTACCATCAGAACAGTCCGATAAATGCTGATTCTATACCTGATGTACTGTTTCTGATCTGTCAGGGGCAAGCAATCTGTTGATCTTCTTCAGAAGCTCGAACGGCAGGATCGGTTTAGACACTATCTCATCAGCAGCACCGAGTTCACCCTCCCGCTCGATGACATCGTTAGAATGTCCACTGACAAAGATGTATTTCACATTTTCGGACATTCCTCTGATTTCGTTGCTTGCCGACTTGCCGCTTTTCCGGGGCATGACGACATCGGAAATCACCAGATCGATTTCTTCTTTGTGAGCGGCAAATTTTTCTACTGCGTCCTGACCATCCACCGCAGCAATCACCCTGTAGCCGGCTCGCACCAGAAGACCTTCCAGCATGAGACGGGAGCATTCGTCGTCTTCGGCTATCAGAATCGTCCCTGATGCTTTTCCGATGTAACTATTCAGCACCTTGTTCTTTCACATTCATAAAATCCGGGAATTTTCCCTCAAAGAGCAGGCGCAAGCCCTCGGACGCAGTGACGCCTTGTTTCATGCAGGTTGACAGATAGCTTC
>Ga0118677_10008164_pt1 | contig 16901 bp, 24 predicted proteins | sample AliMusrvi5mmetaG_FD_86154 | JGI IMG/M metagenome (GOLD analysis project Ga0118677, IMG submission 86154) | reverse complement strand
AACAGAATGAGTATACTCTCTTTCAAATCCAACTGTTGGATTTACTCCGGTAACGACAAAAAAAGTGTTTTTTAAATCAGGACGATATTTTTCATTATCAACCTTGACTAAATTACCAATCCTCAATTCATTTGCTTTCATACTCCAATATATTTATTTAGTAACCTCAATACTCTTTCGGGGGTAATATAGAAACGTGGTGCCGGGCAGTCGATAGATAATTTGATTATAAAACTTTCCGGTGCAGTTGGTAAATCTTTTTTGATAGACTGATACACTTCAAACAAATCATTGTACTTCAATACGGTCATTTCACTTTTTTTCTTAGTGATATTTCCTTTTTTCATTCGATTAATTATTCTACGACCTTCCTCTAAAGAGATATAAAAGCTATTTGCAGGTTTTAAAGTAGCCAATAACGCAATATCAACTTTGTGTACATATCTAACATTCACTTCCTCCGATGCCAATTCAAACGCCCTACGAAGGTCAGCAACAAATTCACGTGTAAGTTTTATGTCCTTTCTCATAGTATAAAATAATCTGATACAAAAATAATAAAATGTCTTTTAAACGATTCTAACTGTTTTTTCAACAATTTTTATTTGTAGAAAGTCTGTTTTTTTGTGCTTTAATCTATTCGCGTTTCTGCGCACCAAAAAATAATTTTCAATAAAATGGAAAATGAAGAATTAAATAACCAACCCGAAGTTAAATCGAACAAAGATTTAATGATGGAACGCCTTCAGGGAATGCACCCCGACATGGATGAAGAGTCTATGTATGGAGAGCATCTCAAACACATGGACAACATGGATAGAGCATCGAAGGCGCACGCTGAATTAGGCGAAAAACTGACCGCACACCCAAGAGTAGCCCTTATGTTGGCTGACGTAATGGATGGAACACACCCGAAAGTAGCAATGGCACGATACTTTAACTCTAACGAGGAAGAAGGCGAAAGCGAACCGGAAGATATGGAAGCTCAAATTTTGGAAGCCGAAAAACTACGATTGGCAGAAGAACAGGAAACCAAAGCAATGAAAGCCGAGTTTGAGCAGAATTTGGCAAACAGTTCAGCCGACATTCAAGCATTTAAAGAATCAAAGAATCTGACAGACGAACAATTTGGAGAATTCATTGAAACTTGTGTGGAAATGGAAGCCGACCTATTAGCCGGTAAACTGAATACACAGCTTCTGAATGTTCTTTGGAATGGAAAAAACTACGAATCGGATATGAAAAACGAAACTTCACTTGCTGAAGAACGTGGACGTATATCGGAACGTAATGCCAAGATTGAAGCACAGAAGAAAAGAATGGCAGGAGATGGACTTCCGGCTACACCGACATCAAACGGTAAGAGTAAGAATTTGGAAATGCCAAGCAGAACATCTGCGTGGGACACTAAATATAAAGGGTAATAATTTAAAAAACAAAAAACAATGAAAAAGGTATTTGGAATTTTGAAACAAACAAATGTATGGATGCTGTTACTTATGGTAGCAATGGCATTATTTGGCGTAACTGACGTATCGATGGCTGTGGCTGTTGACGGAACTGATGGAGTGGGAAAGCACATGACAGGTGATGCTTTGAACACAGAAACTATTAACACGGAATCCCCTGATTTAATCGTCCCTGACGTAGATGATAGGATAACGAAAATTTCACCTTACAAGAATCCGATTGACCAAATTGCTCGACTTGCCGGACGTAAAATGAAAGCAACAGGAATGGAGTACGAACATTACTCTATTGATATTGCTCCAATTGAGGACGTTACTTTAAGCCAGTTGACTGAAAGCGGAAGCTCTGTAACTAATTATCTTCCTGTATCTAATCCTGATTTATTCAACGTTACTGATACTATCACAGTAAAAGGAGTAAAAGGATATGATGCTACCGGTGCCAATGTAACTACTAAAGACCTCATGTTGTATGTAGCCGGAAAAGATTCAAGTTCACCTCAGAAACTTTTGGTTTACGCTATTAATGGTAAGTTGGTTAGTTCGAAGATTACTGTACCTACTATTCCATCTGGAACAACCGTATTCATGTTGAGTACAGCAGCAGCCGAAGAAGATGTACGTTCTTACACTAATTCAAGTTTGCCAACACCGGAAACCGGATATTGTCAGATTTATAAAATGGAAGTTGGCGAAACAACCATTGCGCAAATGACAAACAAAAAAGTAAAATGGGATTTGAACGATCAGATTGAAATTGGCGTAAATAAACTTCGTGCCGGCATTGAAAAAAGTTCAGCGTTTGGTATTAAAGGTAAAACTACAGTTGCCGGTTTGAAATCGCCTGTTTACACAACCGGTGGTATTTATTGGGATATTGACAAATCATTCTCTTTCCCTGAAAATCCAACCGATGCAGACATGATTGACTTTTCAAAATATATCTTCAAAGGACAAAGCGGTTCTGACAAAAAGATTATGTTGATGGGTTCTGACTTTAATGCATCTCTTTCTAAGGTTCCGGGAGTTATCAAACAGTTGGAAGCTAAAAACACTGAAGTATGGTGGGGTTTGACATGGAATATGATTACTACTAACTTTGGAACATTGTTAGCTAAGCCTTATGATATTCTTGACACAGTTGGTCGTTCAAACGAATGTATTATTATTGATCCTGATTATTTGGATAAATGGACATTGATTCCTTTTGGTTCAACTAATCTTGACCTTAAAACTTCTGGTTTATTCAATGGCGATGTGAACGTTACTACCGAAGTATCTTCTATCTGCTTACGTTATAAAAATGCACACTGTAAGGCTATTGTAGTAGCGAGTATTCCGGTAACAGGAATTACTACTTCGGGAGCTACCCACGCACTTGCAGTAGGCGCAACTTATAACTTTGCTGCAACGAATACTATTGAACCTACAAACGCTTCTAATAAAACTGTAACTTATGTAAGTTCTGCACCTGCCAAAGCAACTGTAAACAGTGCCGGTTTGGTATCTGGTATTGTAGCAGGAACAGCAGTAATCAGCGCAATTACAGCAAATGGTAACGTAGCATTCTGTACAGTAACCGTTTCCTAAGTAAAACTTTCCTAAATCAAAGGTCAGCAGCAATTTAGTTGCTGACCCTTTTTAATACACTCACATGATAAAAATTTATAAAATAAAGCAAACCAGTTCCTCTATGTTATTTTGGGTTGGAGATAAACCCAGACGAGTTGAATTCAACGGAGGATCAAGAATGAACGGAGGACACGGACAGTTCACCACCGAAGATGAATCACTTCAAAAAGCTATTGAATCGCACCATGATTTTGGAAGTATTCAGACCTCACAGATTTATCTGGACTACACGAGCAAACCCGAACAAGTTGTTGAAACAGTAGTGGAAGAAGTAGAAGAAATTATTCCTACAAAAATTGACTTTGCAACCGCAAAACAACTCTTAATCGAAAAAGGAATAAGTCCGGACGAATTGAAGAATTTCCCACAAGTAAAAAAACAAGCCAAATTACACGGAATTGAATTATGACACGGCAGGACATTATAGATAAAGTATTAGTACGAATGAAAGAAGTAACCCCTTTTGACGAAGGGATAGTTATACTTTCTCCCGAAGTAGAAACCATTTTAAACTACATAGAAGGTTATCTTCAGGCATCGTGCGATGAATTATTAATGATATGTCCGTTAAGCCTTACTATTCCTGTATCATTTCCCACAAGTGGCATTCCGTTGACGTTGACCGGATTTACTTCTGTAACCGACAATGGAAAGAAAATCGGAACACTGACTATTCCTTCTGATTTTTTACGACTACACACTTTTAAAATAAGCAGTTGGGAACGCCCGGTACATCGACCTATAAGTATTGATAATCCACAATATGAGTTTCAGTTTAACCCATTCACAAGAGGAGGAAATGCTAAGCCTGTTATCGTAAAAAATAAAGACTTAAAGATATTCACTTTTGATATAGATGCAACCCCTGAGATTTATACCTATGTTCCGAAAATCAACCTTGACGATATTAAACTGAATGAAAAACTTGTTGATCCTTTGGTATGTCTTATTTCGGCCAATGTATATTCACAATACGGACACCCACAAAGCAAAGTGATGATGGATCAATTAAAAACCCTTTTAGCAGTAGAAAATGGAAACTAAGAACGGAGTTTTGACAGTAATGCAAGGGGAACAATTCTCACGCCTTATCAGGGGTATTCCTTATGATGGGTGCGACCAGATAGTACTTTGTCTTTACAGAGAGCCGGAAAGAGATAATAAGACGTATTTTGTAAAAGTAGCAGATGAACTCTACCAAGATGCTTCACTTATTTGGAAATCTGAAAATTCAAATTATGAAATTGGGATTGATATTAGCAAGGAATTAACCGATGGATTAGAATTAGGAACATATTACATAGAGGCCGAAATAACAACAATGGGAACTCTGACAGCAGCAATAGTAAAAATATCAAAACCATTTTTCCAACTTATAAAATCAGAATTATGAACTACGCACCAACAATACAATTTATAACTGACTTACAAGGCGAATCGCTTTACATGGAGTGGATTAAAGCCGGAAATGAAGGAACTACACAAGACTTTATTGATTGGTTGCGTTCTCCGGCCATAGATGCAGCAGAAACAGCAGATGCACTTGTAGCAGCACTTAATGAATCTGAAGCAATAAGGGTTAGTTCAGAAAATAACCGTATAAGCGCAGAGGAAGCCAGAGAAATATCCGAAGGACTAAGGGAAACAAATACTTCAACTGCAATACAAAATGCTGAAAATGCTACCGAAGCAGCCAACCAAGCCGCATCTGATGCCCCCGCTCCGGTAACATTACATGCAATAGTAACATCCGTATTACCCGATGCATCAGGTTTCCCCATTGGTCGTAAAATATACAGTTCGTTTTACAAATTAATTTATACGCGAATAATTAGCCCGAGCAATGGTGCACCGGCATGGAGCGATGGAGTAAGTCCGAGATGGCAGGATGTATATACCTTTGAGGAGAATTTTTATCAGTGGCTTAATGGGGATTTAGTTTCGGCAGATAAAACCGCCTTAGCAGCAGTCGCACTGGCAGCAGAGAAAGCGAGTTTCGCCGATGATAAAGCCACACTCGCCAATGATGCAGCTATACTAGCCGACCAAAAAGCCACTTTAGCTGATAGCAAGGCTACACTAGCCGACCAAAAAGCCACTTTAGCTGATAGCAAGGCTACACTAGCAGACCAAAAAGCAACTTTAGCCAATGATGCTGCCACACTTGCCAATACGGCAACAACTAATGCGAATGCAGCAACAGCAAGCGTAAACGAAGCCGTATTATCTGCAAGTATGCTTGGCGGAATAGCTTATAATGCTTCCGCTCCAACACCGGGAAAAACAGGATGGTTTGAATTTATATCAGGTGGAGTTTGTTCATGGTTAATCGGTACTCCAACAGTGAAAATTAGTGATAGAGTAATTGTAAATTTCACGTCACCATCTACTTATACATATACATATGTAAATGTAATGGATGGTAAAGCATCTATTAAAACAGTAATTCTAAGCAACCAACTAATTGACTTGGATAATGCTCAATGGGTAGCAGGTCAATACCTGAATGGATCGTCAACTGCTAATCAATCAGATTATACATATACTTCTGCGTACAGTGATGTGTCAGACTTAGCTGGTCAAGTTGTTTATTCTCGTTTTTTCAATGTTGCTCAGTATGATGCAAATAAAACATATATAAGCAATACATATACTGGCGGTGGTGGCTCTCTGACATTGGCAGCAAATTGTAAGTATATTCGTTGCAGTGCATCCCTTGGAGCTGCATATATGACCGACCAGACTACTATTATTGCGAGAGCTAAAAATCAAACTTTAATTGTATTAAAAGGAAGTACATATACTGGAAGTCAGTATGATACTTTTTCAAAATGTATCAATATTATTGATGCTAATTTCAAAATTACAAATGATCAACTTCCGGCTGTATTGGTGCTTCCAAACAATGTGATTACGCTTGGAAATATATCTGATGGTCTAATTACTCCCGCTAAACTTACTTCAGATTTTCAAACCACCATTTTAAATAAAGCCAATATAAAGAAGTTTATTACATCCAATCAATTAATTGATTTAGATGGTTCAACTTGGGTTGTCAGTCAAATTTTAAATGGGTCTGGAACAACTGCATATCCCGACTACACATACTGCAATGAATATCAAGATGTGTCTGATTATTCAGGGCAAAATATATATTCAAGTTTTTTCAGGGTAGTTCAATATGATATTAATAAGGTATTCATAAGTAATACTGACACATGGAACACCCACACGTTAACGCTAGCATCTAATTGCAAGTATGTTAGAGTGAGTGCGAATATTGGCATATCATACATGACTAATCTGTCAACAATTATAGCAAGATTAAAGTCTATTTCTCAAATAGTTTTACTCGGAAACTCATTTACTCAAAATCAATTTGATAATTTTACATATCAAATTCGTATAATCAATTCTAATTTTAGAATTACTAACGACCAATTACCATTTCCATTGTCAATTCCAGCTAATTCAATTCCAACATTGGCTGTTATTGACAATGCAATTACTACTGAAAAATTATCTTTAGGAGTTCAAACTTCAATTACCGAAAAAATAAAAGGTTCACAAGGTAAAAATTTATTTGACATTACTAAAGCTACAACTGGTCAATATATTAACGAACAAGGGTTAATTACACTATTTCCGGTTGACCCAGGTTATTCAACATCTGGATTTATTCAAATTTCAAATGGTCAAATTTTGAAATGTAATTCCGTACATGGATATGCCAATATAGCATTATATGATGCCAATTATGCTGTTATTAGTGGTAGTGTAGTTAGTACTAATAGTCAATCTTATATTATTGGAACATCTGCATCTACTTATGCCAGATTTACTATAAATAATGATGCAAATACTAAATTTATGGTTGCAATTCAAATAGAGTCGGTTGCAACAATATCATCTTTAAGTACTGAATTTGAGCCATTTCAAAATGTTGATGAAATAGTAAAACCTTATTCTTTTGAGGACTCAAGACTTCATCCAGTTTTGAAAAGTATATTCCCTTATTACGGATTGAAATGGTATTCAATGACCGATTCAATTGGAATTGATGGAGTTACTTATACATCCAGTAATTTGCTTTGGACAAGAGATGCAAATTATGCATGGCGATCAGGTCAGGGATATTTTGGGTGGCAACGATATTTGGGTGACTACTTACAATTAGGTGGACATACGGTTGATGCTGTGGGTGGAGCAACAATAGCTATCAATACGGGTGGTGTAAATACGCAGTATTTTACAACAGCTACAAGAATAAATGCAATTCCGGTAGATGAAAAATTAGTTGTAATAATGGGTGGTACAAATGACCATTACTACGCTTCACCAATTGGTGATATGACGTACAATAGCGGATATAATGAAAATTCTTTCAAGGGTGGCTTAGCATCATTAATTACCAAAATTCATACACGTTGTCCCGATGCGTTGATAGTTTACCTTACGCCATTATATGCTTCAAGAAATGCCAATGGTTCAAGTACTCCTATTAATACTTTAGGATTATCACTCAAAGATTACAGGGATGCTGCTATTGATGTATGTCAAAGGATGGGAACGCCATATATTGACGTATATGCCGAAAGTGGCATTAATGAACGGAATTGGGCTGAATATCTTATATCTGACGGTGTACATCCATTCACTTCAAAAGGTATGGCGAAATTAGCTACTTGTATTTTGGCTGGACTAAATAGGTTCAGACCTAATTTGACTGAGTTGACTTATATTTAAAAATTTATAAAACTGTGAAACCGATGGAAGATTTTCTAAACTCGCTTGTCAATTTCATTAAACCAATTTTGCTTATTATTTTGACAGGAATAACGAGCCTTTGCGCCCCGATTGGCGATGTGCTTATGGTGCTATTTTACGCTTTTTTGTTCAATATATTTGCCGGAATAGCAGCCGATGTAAATGTGAATGGTAAGCAATTCAGTCTTAAAAAAGCCTTTGAATCCATTAAGCAAGCCCTGTTTTATTTCTTCCTGATTTGGTTTATACATTATTCGGCTGATAATTTGGGTTTTGACAAAATTGGACATACGGCTATTAAATGGGTAACCCTTACGGTGGTTTATTTCTATCTGACTAATATTCTCCGAAATGCATTGGCTATTTTTCCACAAAACAAAGCAATAGGATTTATGTATGTGGTTATGACCACACAAATATTTAATAAACTACGGAACTATTTTGGGTTTCAAGAAACTAACAATAAAAATTTAGAAAAATGAAAAATTGGAAAACATCACTCATTGGACTTGTAATAATTATTGCAGGGATTTATGTATTTATTACCACAAAAGACTGGACACAATCAGGAATAGCCGTAGGTGTGGGAATAGGGTTACTAATGGCAAAGGATAACAACGTGACTGGAGGCACAGTGGCACAATGAGCAAAATTGATACGTTGCACCCACTAATCAGGGAAGAGGTTCGGGCTTTGGTAGCTCATGTAAACGATTCAGTTTTGACAAGTAATGTCAAAATGGTAGTTACGCAGGGACTTCGCACTTTTGATGAGCAACATGTATTATTTATACAACGCCCAAAAGTTACTAACGCAGATTCCGGCCAGTCAATCCATAATTACGGATTGGCTTTTGATTTCTGTCTTGCTGAAGGCGGAAAAACTATTTGGGATGTTGCCAAAGATTTTGACGGTGATAAAGTAGCTGATTGGATGGAAGTAGTAAAGGTTTTCAAAGATGCCGGTTACACATGGGGTGGAGATTTCCGATCAATACACGATGCTCCGCATTTTGAAAAAATATTCGGCCATACATGGCAGCAACTTTTGGCAATCAAACAAAGTGGTAAAACTGAAAATGGATATGTAATTATATGAAACAAGATGAAGTGCTCAGTTGAAAAACGTCTAAAACAACGAGGCGAATTTTTCAGACAATTTCCAGTAGAAGATTGGAATACCATTATCCAATTTGAAACTATTATCAGAAACTATATTCTTATGACTAAATTATTAAACGAAACAAAATGAAAAACTTCATTAAAGAATACTACGCACCGGTACTACTTATTATTTTCATAATAGTACTCGCCATTGGCAATTCAATTGACAAGTCAATCAAAGAGAGTAAAGCCAAAGAACAATATCAAACCGAAATAAGCGCATATAAACGCCATTATAATGATTCGGTACAATTGTCTGAAAACTCAAAGAAAATAGCGTATAATGACAGCGTACAAGCAGAGAAGGATAAATCAGTAAATAGTTCAAAGGCAAAAGTATCACATTTCAAAAACGAAGCCGAAAAACAGAAACATATATCCGATTCGCTCCAGGCGTTGGTACCAAAAGCCGATACTACTTGTCTGAAGACATTGGCCGGAAAAGATTTGATTATTTCTACTAAAGATTCAACCATAAATGAATTAGGCAACGAAGCGGATGAATACAGTAATATGTATTACACCGAACATTCAACCAGGTTACTCTTTGAAAACTCAAATTCAATACTAAAAACGGATATTGACTTTGCGAACCGGAACATTGAGAAATTACAAAAATCAAATAAACGAAACTTTTTTGAACGAAACGCATTATGGATGGGATTGGCAGCCGTAGCGATAGGAACAGCATTGATTGTGCGATAATTGACGTACATTTTCAGTCGTTATATGACAATTCAGATTACATTGAACCAAAAGAATAATTAAAAGTTATCCAAAACTGTAAACATTGCAACTATGTAATATAAAAAAGTTATCTAAAAAACATCTTAACTTGCTGATATACAATATAAGTGTTTTTTAAATGTTGACAATAATGTAAATTTAGTTTTTTCATGTATTTAATTTAAGGTTAATTGATTAAGAAAAGCGAGGTTGTGAAATTTTGCTTTTTTATTTTTATGTTGTATAACATACATTTTGCATATTGCATATATAAAAATAATTTTATTACTTTGCAGTTATTAATTCAAACCCACTGGAGAGCCTCTTGCGTTTGATGTATTTATTAGGAGCTACAAAAGAACGGTTACGCAGACATTTGACTGAACTAAACAAAAAGATATTCGATTTGCGTTATATTGTAAGGGTGAATAAATAAGTAGCAGGAGACAATGATATAAATTTCGATTCGTTTTTTGCTCGGTATTTTCGGACTAAGAAATAAAGTAAAACGAACTGAACAGACGAGAAAATGTTCTTAACCGACAAAAAGGGCATTTTATTATAAAAGCGGTATTGGCTTCATGCCAGCCGCTTTTTCATTTACCATTCCCTTACTTGTTCATTTACGCCCAACCCCAAAGAACGCAAATAACGCATAGTTATTTTAATATCCGAATGCCTGCATTGTCGCATGACTACATAAGGATCAGTTGTCAGATTGTAAAGTTCACACGTACCGGTATGTTTCCAACTATAAAACGAGCATTCAGACTTAATCCCCAATTCTTTATTGACATCTCTTTGCCGGTCTGAAAAATCATCCAATCGTTTACATTTCTTCATCCCTGGCGAAAACTTGAAAGTTCTGTATCGTGAAGTATTACTAAAAATATATGTTTCAGGATCGAGATTTAAAATTCCGCTTTCTTCTATAATAGTTTCCATTGTTTTACCGATAGTAACAGAATCTTGCCTACGGCTCTTAGCATTCTTAGAGGGAACTATAATGGTCTTACTTCGCCAATTGATGTGCTTCACCTGAAGTTTAGCAATTTCAGTTCTACGAAAGAAGCAATACTTTACGAATCGGGTTGCTAAATAGAAATGCTTATCATCTTTAAGTAGAAATTCAGAAAGTAATTTTTCTTCTTCTTCTGAATAAGTCGTATTTGCACCCACATCTTCCGGCAAAGTCTTAATCCCTTTAAATGGGTTTTTTATTTCCTTATTTCGTTCCTCAATAGCCGAGAAGAACGATGAAAGATTACCCAGATAACCGTTATATGTTTTACCACAATACTTTCTATCCCTGAGTAGGTAATCCATGTATTGTTGAGCATGGTTATAAGAAAAGTTCTGAATAAACAGATTATCGTACTTTTTAAGTTTAAGCCACTTATTAAAGAGATTTATAGCATTAGTATATGTTCGGTGAGTTTCGGGTTTTATGTATGATTTTTTAAGCTCTAAAATAGAAATTAAAGCATCATACACTTTTACATCTTCCGGGGTAGCTTCTACTTTGTCAGTAATCGGATTCCATCCGTTTTTCAAGTCATTAAGTACTGCCTGAACTAAATCTTTTCCGTAACACTCCCGGTCTTTCTTATTTTTTTCGTAGTTGATTCCCCGCTTAACCCGAATTTGCTTCTTACCATCGATAAGCCAATAAAAATACACATACCATTGCTTCGTTACATCGCCTGAACGTGTACAAAGTTTAGGGTAAGTGTATTTTTCTATGTACTGATTCATGTACTCTTTTGATTATTGTATCTGATAATCAGCACGTTATAAAGTTCTGTGCGCAGAATGAGATTGTATTTTTACGCTCTTTTATTTTATAACACTCTGATAGTCAATACTGAATTATTTTTAAATGTGATTGTTTTTGTGTACTTTATGTACTGATTTATGTACCGGCTATTTTGGTATTTCATTTACATTCCCAGTTTTATACATTATACCAGTTCTTGTATCTATTCCGGAATTATAAGTATAAGAATTTAATTGATACCTTCCGTTTAAAGCTATTTCTTTCTGAACCTGAACATATTCCCATCCAAGATACATAACTCCAATAAGAAATAAGGAAACTACTATTTTAAACCAATTATTTTTTAATCTATCCATGACACATCAAATGCTTTATTTCTACACTTCCTTATTAATTCTATAGCTTCATTATTACAATCCTGATACGTCCTTTTGTAAGTTGTTTCATATTTCCATGTAGAAACTCCACCATGATGCGAGCAAGTTCCATGTCCGGTAGAGTAGCTAACCCATCCATCATTACAAATCGCACCAACACAAACTTCGCACTTTGACCTTTTATAAAGAAAATTAGTCAGTACTGATTCGGTTATTTCATCATATTCTTTTAATTCGTAGTATTCATTTATCAAATATATTCTTTCTAAACGTTTTTCTGAACTTAATCCATCTACAACAAATGGAATTGAAAAAGGCAAAGTAAATAATCCGGTTAAGAATAGAAGCATTATAAGACAACCAAAAGTAGTTTTTACCCACTCTTTCATTCCGTCCTTATTAATCCAACTACTATACTCAAACTTCTTATATCACTCTTAGGCATTACAAACTCAGGATAAAACTCTTTGTTATCTGAATACAATCGTATTAGTTCATCGTTTCCTTTATCCTCGTAAACCCTCTTTATCATCGTTCCCTGGGAACTGTCGATAACGTAATCTTTTCCCCACTGAAAGAAAAGTATTTCATGTACTTTGCGACAAGCCAATATATCACCATTCGAGTATTTTGGGTACATTGAATTTCCACTAACCCGAATCATAAACTCCGCACCCTTATCATTAAAATCAGGAACTGTATATTGTTCGCATTTAGATAGTACAATTCCATCATGATCCAAGCCATTATAGCCGGCTACAGCATCGAATGGGATCATGGGTATAGAATATCCTTTGGTTTTATACATTGGTTGTATATCAGATAATACATATTTCCTTTCCAAAACCCCATCTCCTGTATTAATATAATCTGTATTAAAAATACCACCGAAAGCATTATTTACCCTATTTAGCAAACTCTTAGTGGCATATCTTTCATTCCCACCCATTGCCTGACTAATTGTAGTAACATCGGCCGAAACATGATTAGCTAAATCCTTTTGTGTCTTAATATACTTATTTCCAACTAAATAAGTAAATAGTTCATTCAATATTTCAGAGTTCGATTTCATTTGTAAAAGTTACTAAATACTAATAATACATAATAAATATGTATCAAGTATGTATATACAGATTATCTATGTATATTTGCACCATAATTGATATGTACACATAAATATACATACAAATCAAAGTAGACAGCAAAGATAAAACACAAATTTATAAATTATTCAAAATGACGAAAGATTTAACTAAAAAGATTAGCCCACTTGAAAGCGTAACTACAACGCTGGAAAACATGAGATTGGGCTCTGTTGAGAAAGTGCCTAATTACCAAAGAGTTTCTATAAATGGAACTGTTCAACGACTAAAGGACACTTCTTCAAAAAGATACTCATGTACAAGAGTAAATGATACATACTTTACAATTAAAAGAGTACGATAATGGAAGCACTACAAATTTTTAATAACCCACAATTTGGAGATATACGAGTTGTAATCGAAAACGAACAGCCATTATTCTCTGCAACTGATATTTGTACGGCATTGGGATATACCAATCCAAGAGATGCAGTAAACAGACATGTAGATTTTGAGGATGTAGCGAAACACGACACCCCCACTGCAAGCGGAGTTCAACGACTTAATTATTTGAATGAATCCGGAATGTACGCTTTAGTATTCGGTTCAAAACTTGAAGGAGCAAAACAGTTCAAAAAATGGGTGACATCCGAAGTACTTCCTTCTATCCGTAAAAACGGAATGTATGCAACTGACATTACAGTTGACAGAATGATTTCCGATCCTGATTTTGCAATTCAACTTCTTACCAACCTGAAAGAAGAAAAGCAAAAACGACTATCAGCCGAACAGACTATTAAAGAACAAGCACCAAAGGCATTATTCGCTGATGCTGTGGCTACTTCTACACAAAGTTGTCTTGTAGGCGAACTTTCAAAGATACTACGCCAAAATGGAGTTGAAATAGGTCAAAACAGATTATTCGACTACCTACGCAAAAACGGTTATCTGTGCCAATTTGGAGAAAGATACAATCAACCCACACAACGATCAATGGAAATGGAACTTTTCGAAGTAAAAGTAAACACTATGCCACAAGCCAATGGAACAATACGAGTAACAACAACTACAAAGGTTACCGGAAAAGGTCAAATCTACTTTGTAAACAAATTTCTAAAAGCGAATTAGTCATGGATAAAGATACTTTAATATCCAAAAAAGTAGCCGAAATAAGACTGGCACAAAGCAAAGTATCAAGGCTTACTAATGAATTGGAGATGATATTAAACCCAATAACACCAAAGAGAATCACAAAATCACAACAACGAATCTTAAAACTGCAAAAGACATGACAACAACAATCTTAACTCTAATCGCTGTAATTCTAATCACTGTAGTATTTGCCGTATTTCTTGCGATAGTGCTACTAGCAGTGATATTCACAATAGATGATATTAATAATCACACTCAACTACCAGAACATGAAAGCAAAAAAAACAACTGATTTTTATTGGGCTATATTCAGCAGTAAAACACTTGAAACAATATCAAAGGTATTAATTATTGCAACAGTGGTTTATTTCATAGCACAAATAATAATTTCTGTAATACAGAAAGCATAACCGGTAAAAGGTCTTGACCGACCTTAACCACTCAGGGGAAACCCGAGAACGATATTTGACATATTTCTAACCATCACAGACTTATATTCTGCTTGCTTAAAGGCGTAATTGCGGAGGTCGTAGTGAATGATTGTAAGGTATAATATAAAGCGTTCATATTGAAAGGCTACCTATTGCATGACATTGTGTGGGAAAGAGGTCGCAGGACTATAAACACTATTTACGGAAAACCATTGCCGGAAAGGATGGTGCGGATATGAATCATTGGATTGGTTCATATTCTCAAAGGATAACGGTCGCTACTATCCTGATTTAGGGGTTTTCGCAAATGATGGATAGCGAACAAAACTTATTAATTGCACTTCGGGAGCATAACCCCACGCCCCTAAATAGGGATAGTTAGGTGTTATCGTTTCGCTGCTTCTTTCTTGTTTTCGTTCAATAAAATCAACCGTTCATTGCCAATGAACATAACAAAATAATGAACATGAGTTTTCAACAAACATTATCAGAAATTAAAAATAACATGAGCTACGATATTAATCGTAAGTCAGAAAAAGTTTATGCAAAACTTAAATCTATTAAACGACTTAATTCAGACGATAGAGATATACATGGGAATCTTTGGAACGAAAGAGTAATTCTCGAAGTTGGAACTATTGATTTAGATTCAAAGCGTTGCGAAGTAATCAATCCAATCAATAAAATGAATTGGATAACCGATATAAGTAAAATCACTTACTGTAACGCTGACGGCTCGCACCGTTCTTTTTGCAGTGAACGATAGCGCATACAGCCATGAGCATGTGGCGAAATGCGGGAGCTGACTTGTCAGCGAAGCGATAAAGCTCATGCGGGTGGCGAACCTCCGAAATGCGATGAACTCGCCACTGATTATGGGTGCATGTTATGTGTTAGGTGCTTTCTTTTCTTAGATTTTTCAAATTATTAATCAAATAAAAATTATAATTATGATAGCAGAAATTAATCAAATCAAACGTTTTTTAGGTGCAAAATTCGGTATTGGAGAAAACATTCCAGACGGCATTTATGCAATTCCAACGAATACGAGTAAAGGAAATGCTTTTATGAAGTATGAAATAAAAAATAATAACCAACATGGAGAAAACAACTACATGTTATTTTGGGACGAAAACTTAACTGTTAGTTGGTACACGTCAAAAAAACCAATGTTTTTAAATGAGAGTGCATTTTCAAAAGCATTTAGAAAGTTAGACGCTTGCAGATAGTCTGGTTTTTTTTTGCACTTACACATAACATACAGGCGCTATGATTGACAGCCCAACTACAGAGCTGTACACTTTACTAATTTTACAAATATTAATGCGAGCGCAAAGCCTCGAACCGCAAAAAAGCGGGCTGCCAAACATAGGGCAGTGTTAGGGGCTGACCGTTCTTTATTCTTCAAAAAATATGAAAACATTTAAAGGAAAAGCAATTTACAATCCTTCTGGAAAAGCGGGTGAATACTCATATTGGGGTTGTAATTTAGTAGTTGGCTGTTCAAATGGCTGTCAATACTGCTATTGTAAAAAAGGAATTTTAAAAGGTGCAATGGGAATGGATAAACCACAATTAAAAAAGTGTTTCCCAGACGAAAACGAAGCGTTTGAAATTTTCAAAAAAGAGGTTAGACAAAACAAAGAATCACTTCAAGAATACGGATTATTCTTTTCATTTACAACCGATCCACTTTTAAAAGAGTTTGAAAATCTTCATTGGAGTGCAATAATGTTTTGCAACGAAAATAAAATACCAGTGAAAGTACTCACAAAATTAGCCGGCTGGGTTGAAGATTTAATTTATTGGCTTAATAATTCTAACTCTGACAATGCAGACTTAGAATGGAGAAAGATAATTGCTTTCGGGTTTACCCTTACCGGACATAATGAATTAGAACCGAATGCAAGTTCCAACACAGAAAGAATTGAAGCAATGAAACAACTGCATGAAGCAGGATTCAAAACATTTGCCAGTATTGAACCTATAATCGACTTTGAAAGTAGTGCGGGTATGATTTTACAATCATATATGTTTTGTGATTTATATAAAATTGGTCTTGAAAGTGGTAAAAAATACGATAAAGATGAACTTTATAATTTCGTTGATTTTACGAATAAAATTCTTTGGAGTAAATCAAATTCAAAAATATACTGGAAAGATAGTATCACTAAAATTATAGGTATTCAAAAATCATTGAATTGTGTTGACCGTGATTATAATTTATTCAAATGTAAAGTCTAAAAAAATGAGAAATGAAGATTTAGACAAAGTTTTACCTGAAGATTCTCAAATAGGAGAACTGCTCTTTGACGAAAGTGGAAG
>Ga0118677_10008163_pt1 | contig 16901 bp, 13 predicted proteins | sample AliMusrvi5mmetaG_FD_86154 | JGI IMG/M metagenome (GOLD analysis project Ga0118677, IMG submission 86154) | reverse complement strand
CGTTGGATATCGGCACTCATGCGCTCTACCGTTGAGCCTGCCTTTGAGCGCGATATTTTGCTACCATTTTTGCTACGACTCTGTATGTCGCTCACCGTATCCCACCATCAAAAACATTGATTTTAAAAAGAAATTTTAATGTTTTTCCGCCTTCGGATCAGAAGATTACAGGTTCGACTCCTGTCAGGCGCGCCACGTACCAGAATTTACAGAATGTTAAAATGGTAAAATAAACCCTTGCTTCACTCTTCAAAACATCAGGCCCGCCCTCCCCTGTTGCCATTCCGCTTATCCATACTAACAAGTTTCCATTTGACGCTTTACGCTCTCTCCATGAAGATTCCGCCTTTGATTGAAATCTCACAGGAGCAGAAACATGAATCCCAAGAACGAATATGGCGCAATAATTGATTCCGGGGCAACTGACTGGCAAATCTATCAACAAAATAATGCCGGCCATGCGACCATCCCGCTGACCGGACATTACGCTTTGGCAGAAGGTCAAAAACCACAGCAGGTGGCGGTTTATGTCCGCCTGGTTCGCGAAGACGGTTACGAGGCGATTACGGCCAGTCTGAACTGGCAGCAGGCGACGATTCACCCGGATGGCGCCTGGCAAATGACTCTGCGAAACGTACCGCGGGGAGGGCTCTATCGGCTGGAAACCAGTCTACAACTGGATAACGCACCCATCGAATGGTCCTGCCGCGGCGACATGGTGCATCACCTTGGAGTCGGGGATATCTGGGTCATCACAGGCCAGAGCAATGCGGCCGGATACGGTAAAACACCGGTGGAAGATGGCCCGGAAATGGGGGTCCACCTGTTTGCCGCTGACGGACGCTGGAAGTTAGCCACCCATCCCCTGGGCGACTCCACGGGCACGCTTTATCCAACCAATCGCGAAGGTGCCAACGCCTCACACAGCCCCTGGCTGGCTTTCGCCCGACGGTTGAAACAGGCCCTGGGCTATCCCATCGGCCTGATTCCCGCCAGTCTGGGCGGCTCGGCTGTGGCGAGTTGGGATCGCAAAACTCAAGGTTGTCTCTTTGAAAACATGCTGCGCTACATTACAGATTGCGGATCACCTGTGAAAGGAGCCCTCTGGTATCAGGGTGAAAGTGATACCGGGGAGGCGGAGCGCGCCGCCTACAAGCAACGCTTTGCCAATTTTGTCAGCGACCTGCGCCAAACCATGAAAGACTCCCACCTGCCGGTTATCACCGTGCAACTCAACCGCTACGTGGGTGAAGAGCTCACGGCGCCCGTGCATGCGAACTGGGAAGCCATGCGGGAAATTCAGCGCCAACTGAGCCACGAGCTCAAAGAAGTCTATATCTTCCCGATCTTTGAGGCCACCCTCTCCGATGGAATCCACAATGACTCGCTTGGCAATTTACTGATCGGCCAGCGTGCGGCCACGACTGCGCTGGGCGCTGTTTACGGACAGGATATTGCCTGGCGGCACCCGGAATGCGTTGGGGCCCGACAACTCGCCTCCACCGTAATCGAACTGACTTTCGAAAATGTCACGGGCAGGCTACATGGTGAAAACAAGATCAGAAGCGACGCCCCTTTTTCCGTCCGCGACAGCCAGGGGGACGTGCCGATTGCTCATTACAACCTTCCCGCAAATGACAAGATCAGTCTCACTTTATCGCGGCCGCTTGCAGACACCGTATCCGTAACTGGCGCGCCAACAGCCAATCCCCCCTACGACATCCCCTTCGATATCCCCGGCTACCGCTGCATGCTAGGATTCACTTTGCCCGTAAGCACTCACTGACCCACTCCTCTATCTCATGAATTGGAGACCTGCCAGTCGGAATAAACGGGTATTCGGCAATGACAGGCTTGCTGGGCCGACCGTGGCCTTCAATACGCCCCGGTGTAATGCGGTATTCACGCAGAATCTTGCTGCCCTCGACCATACCCGCCCCGCCGCCTTCAGCGCGGGGTCAATATGTTCGGCTCTGGTCTCGGCTTCGTTCATGCTTATTTTAGAGGGTTTCGCCACTTAACGCCGGGGAAACGTGAGAAATCTGCATCCGTTGAGATAAGTTCACAACCATGCTCCACAGCCAGTGCCGCCAAGTGTGCATCTGTTACCAGATTTGCCACAGCCTGTCCTTTATGCAGCATCTTCCGAAAGACAGTCCAGTGATGTTCAGTTGGATTCACCATGCGAGTGCAGGGCTGATCCAACCAGGATTGAACGCGGGCGAGCGCCTGATCCAGGGACAAGGGATGTTCAAAGACCCGCGGGTTGGTGCCGATGCGAATGAACGCACCGAGGACGGTCCAGCAAAGGCATACCGGCAGATCCCCGGATAGTTGTGCATCCCACCAGGTGCGCGCCTTTTCATGATGCGGACTCATCTGATCTTCCGCATAGAGAAGGATATTGGCATCCACTAGGATCATCGGTGGTCCTCCCCTTCAATCTGCGCGATCAGTTCCTGGATATTATCCAAGCTCCGGCCTGTTTTCAGCCCCAGTTTATGCGGCCGAGTATGGTAGGCCCGAGTCTTTGCAGGCTCCGCAACCGTTTTCAAACCGGCACGAAGCGCCTCATTTACCACACGCCTGAACGGCGTACCCAGTTGTTCTGCAACTGATCTCGCTCTATCCAGTATATCATCGTCTATTGCTAGTGTTGTTCTCATGATGACATCATAGCATCAATTATAATGATGTCAAAGCATCACTGATCAAAGTTCCCCCGTAAACGCGATGCCGTTGGCATTCTATGACTGACCAAGCGCATAGGCGGGTATAAAGCATTGACTTCCTTTACGGACTGGCGTTTTCTGTTACGCAACTTGTCGAACAAGAAAGCTCCCGTGAAAAAAATAGCAATCTGCATCATCGCTCTTGTCAGTCTCGCGTTCCACATGGCCGTGGCGGAGGATACGCCCCATTCAATGGACGCCATCTCTTTGGCTCTCTCTGAACAGCCCTCGCCCGCCACCTCCACGAATTCTGTCCCTACCGGAACTAACACCCTCACATTCACCCTCACCGGTCCTGGCTCCAGGGACTTCAACCTGACCGCTCCCACCCAACACTGGTTCGGATTTGGAGAATTAAACTGGACCCTGACTTTGTCGGACGGCGCGCCCACCAATGTGCAGGTATTGGCCTTTATGAAGGATTGGGATTATCTTTGGTACCAACAACTGCTCCCGGGATACGCGTCACCCGGCGGCACCAATCAATACCGTATCGACCTCTCCCCTTCCGCCACCAAATGGGAGCCGCGCGGACATCATGCCGTCTGGAATGCCCGGGCTTTGATGGAACCCCGAGAATTCGGCATCCGTATTTTTTTCGATGGCACCGCAACCCTCACCGGTACGCTGAGCAACGTTACGGCCAAATTGATGCCGGTCGACTCCTCGGCGCCGACCATCCGCAATGTGCGTCCTTCATCTCAACAGGTATCCTGTTACGAAAAGTTCGAGGTCACGTTCGACCTCCCGGACCGTTACGCCAACCCCTTCGACCCGGACGAGGTTTCCGTCACTGCGACAATTGAAACGCCCGACGGCAAAACCAACACCATCGACGGATTCCACTCGCGCGAGTACTACCGTACCGTCACACCCACCGGTGAGGAGATCCTTCCACAAGGCCCCCCCCAATGGAAAATCCGCTATGCACCTACGCGTGTCGGGACCTATCGCTACTCTCTCCATGTCAACGACGCCCATGGAACCGCGACGTGGGGCCCCGGCGCATTCGTCGCACAACCCGCCACGCTACCCGGCTATGTTCGCGTTTCTCCAGCCGACCGCCGCTACTTCGAGTTTGATAATGGCGACTATTTCTTCCCCATCGGCCATAACATCCGGTCCCCATCCGATGAACGTTTTAACTCCCAGTTTCCCTGGACGAAACGCTGGACCGAAGGGACCACCGCCTACGCCCGCCATTTCTCCGCCATGCACGAGAATGGGGAAAATATGGCCGAAGTCTGGATGGCTGCCTGGTCCCTCGGACTCGAATGGTCCCCGAAATGGCCCGGATACCACGGGGTCGGCCAGTACAACCTCATGAATGCGTGGGAATTGGATCGAGTCATCGATGCCGCCGACCGCAACGGAATTTACCTGAATCTCGTTATTCACAACCACGGCAAGTTCAGCGGCTTTATGGATGGGGAATGGGCCAACAACCCATTCAATAAAAAGCTGGGGGGAGATCTCGAAAAATCAGAGGAGTACTTTTCCGATCCCCGCGCCAAACAAACCTTCCAGCAGTTGATGCGTTACATCATCGCCCGCTGGGGCTACAGCACCCGGGTCTTCGCCTGGGAATTGTGGAGTGAACTGAATCTGACCGGGTCTGATCGGGAATTCTACCGAACCACGAATTGTGTGAGCTGGCACGGCTTCGCCACCACCGCCATCAATCAACTTGACCCTAATCGACATCTGATCACCACTCATTATTGCAGTGACTATACCTCGCAAAACATGGACATCACTGCGCTTCCAGGCCTCACCCACTCTTCCGTGGATGCCTATCACAACGATTCCCGTGTACTCAAGATTGTCGACCTTCTTGCGGGGACCGCCCAATGCAACAATCCCAGTGGAAAACCGGTGATGGTAACTGAGTTTGGAGGTGCTTCAAGCGCCCAGGGTCTGGTCCATCTCGAAAACAGCCTGCACGCCGCACTGTGGTCTTCCACCAGTATCCCCATCGCCGGCACCCCGCTCTTCTGGTGGTGGGGACTGATCGAGGAGGAAAATTTCTACCCGGAATTTCTCGCCGTCAGCCGTTTCATGAAAGGCGAGGATCGCCGTGACCCGACCCTGATATCCTGTAGTCCAGCCCTCGTCTTGCCTGACCAACCCGGTGTCAGCCTCCAGTCCCAATCCCTGAAAAGCGGAACCCGTGCCCTGTGCTGGATCTACGACGCCCCGGCTTTCAGCACCGCCGTCTATGAATTCCATCCCGTGATCAGCAATCTGGTAGCCCGGCTGGACGGCATGAGCAACGGCCTATACCACGTCGAGTTCTGGGCAACCGCCGGGGGAGTCCTGACAAAAAGTCAGGATGCCGAGGCCAAGGAAGGAAGCCTCGCCATCCCCGTTCCCCCATTTTCGAGGGATATCGCGCTCAAGGTGAGGAAGCGGTAGACGTCAAATTGGTGGCCGCTGCGACAGCCTCCAGGCTTTGTTTCTGTTTTTGAAGCTCACCGGCCAGATGTTCGCTTTCCACCAGACGCCGCTGGGTTTCTTCCAGCTTGGTCTTCACACTGGCAGCACTGGTCTGGGCCTCGCTTAATTGGGCACTCACCGCCGCCGCACGTTCGTTCACCGCTTTCAATTCCCCTTCCAGCTTAGCGATTCGATCATGCTGCCCGTCAGACTCTACGCGCAGGGCCTCATTTGTCTTCCGTTCCGCATTCAAGGCGGCATCCACCCCCGCAAGGGCTTTTTCCCGCCGGGTGAGGTTGTCTCTCATGCTAATCTGTTCGGTCAACATTTTCTCGATCTGGGCCCGGATCGGATCATGGGTCTTTTTTTCCGCCTCAAGCTGTCGGGCGACCTCCGCCATCTGGTTGGAGGCGGATTGTAAAGCGTCCTTCAAATCCTTCACCTGAAGAGCGCCAGCCTTGATCTCGGCACGCAGGGACTGATCGTGAGCCTCAAGCAACCGGGCCTGTCCGAGGCGCAATTCCGCCTCACTGTGCAGACCCCAACTCCATGAACCCAACATCACCGCCCCTGCCATCAGGACGGCACCTCCCAGAATCTTCATTGATATCCGTGACACCTTCATAAACTCCTATCTTGACGCAGTTGCCTGGATAAGCTCAAACAACCGCCAATCGCCCCAGTCGCTGTCATACAGCGTATCCTTCCCGCCCTGAACATAAATGTTCCGGTATTTCCAATGAATACTGTCCATAGCATTACGCTGCTCGGGCCGGTGAATAAGCAGATACAGCACCTGACCGTAATAATCGTGCTTGGATTTGTCAAAGTTGAAGTCAAGTGCATGCAGAAAGACCGGGCTGCTGTCGGGTTGTAACAGGGCGAAACTTTCGAAGCCGCAGACAAACACCTTCGCAAAAGGCGTCCGGTGGCGGACATGTCGCTCCAGTTCCGGCAGCCAGGAAAATTGTGACACAACACCGGAGGCCGCCTGTTCCACAACCCGCGGTCTCACCGGTACTGATCCTGTAGAGAGCGCCAACGGGATCACATCAGCCACAACCAAAAGAAGGAGAACCCACAAGATCACCGCCGTGCGATGGGGGCGGCGGGCCAGGGAACCCGCCTCGTTTGAGTCATCGGATGGTTCCCGCTTCGCCAACCCGTGCCCGAGCGCCAGAACCGCAGCGGGCAAAAACGCCAGCAGGAGCGGAGCAGCATCCCAAAGCCGTTCATACCAGGCCATGAGCCCCGCCACACCCGGCAAGGCCAGGCCGAGCACCGTCAAACAGACTCCGCCCCGGTCATGTCTGCGCAGCGCCAGGACCAGCAGCCCGCCCACCAAGGCCGCCAAACCCGCATGGCACCACCAGAGAAGATCCGGGAGGATCAGGGCATTGCCCGGTCCCGGTCCCGGCACCAGCAACGATCTCACGGCATAAAGAGGATCGCCCATGATCAACCAGCACATCAACAACCACAAGGCCACCGCATAGGCCAACGGCAACAACGCCACCAACAATACCGCTCTTTTTTCCATCCCGGACACGGGACGACGCCACTCCTCGATGGCCACCACGCACACCGCCGCTATGACCCACCCGCTCATCTCGTATCCGGTCCCCAGAAGCAGGGCGCTGCCAAAGGCAAACCAGATCAAATCCAGCAGGCGCCGCCCATGCACCCAGGCCGTCACACTGTACAGTGACAGGACCAGCAGACAGGTGACCATCGGCAGGGAGGATCCGTTCCAGCAATGCTCGAGGAAGGCGGGATTCAGGGCCAGCCCCAGTACCAGCCACCAGCGCCAGCGCCCGGTCCCCCACATCCGCAAGGACTGCTCCAACAGCACAAGGGTCGCGGCGCCAAATAGCGCACTGACCACCAGACAGGCGGGAAGACATAATGTTGCCGGTAGCAGGAACGCCAGCGGCAGGATCGCGAGCGTCGGAAAGGGGCCCCACCAGATCGAACTGACCACCCCCTGCCGGCCCGGGGTTTGCCCCGCCAGGAGTTCCTTGCAAATCCCTTCGCGAACAAGCCCCTCCCCACCGACTTCCCGCCCCAGGTATAGCCCGGCAGCCAGAAGCACCACGGTCAGGATTAACCAGAGGCCCCACCGCGAAAATGATATTGGCTCATGTTTTGGTTTCATCAGGCTCCACACACAACCCATGTCGGGTTTTCTCCCATTTGAACGGATCAGCGAAAAACTGAAAAAAGGCCCGCCAGCCACTATAACTCATCAGAACCCAATAGAACGGGGCCAGCAGCGCATAACCTACCAAATCCCAGTTCCGCCGCCGGTAACACCCGAGCATGCCCAGATACACAAACGCAAAGTTCCCGGCGAAAAGACAGGTCACGCCCATCGCAAACACCGGACCGGGAAAGAATCCCGTCAAGGACTCGATGCGGAAGAGGAACCACAAGGTCGCTAAAAACCAGAAAAACGGATTGAGCAACGTAGCCAGCGTGCTGCAGCCCACCACCACCTGGAAATGCAGGAACCCCGCCACTCCCAATTCACGCATCAGTTGCAGGGGATGGCGCATATGGACCAGGTATGTCTGGATATAGCCCTTGATCCAGCGTGTCCGCTGGGGAATCCAGAATCCTATCCGGCTGCAGGCCTCCTCCCAGGTGGTCGTTTGCAGCATGCGGGTCCCATAGCCCGCCCGCTGAATCCGAATTCCCAGATCACAGTCCTCCGTCACATTGAACGCATCCCACCCCAGCAGCTCCTTCAGTTTCAACGTGACAAAATGATTCGACGTACCGCCCAAAGGGATCACGGCACGCGCCACTGAAAGTCCCGGCAACGATAGATCGAACCATGCCGAGTATTCGGCGGTAAACAGACGGGTCATCAGGTTCTGGCGCGGGTTGTAAAAGTTAAGCCGTGACTGCAGGCAGATGACCTTCGCCCCGGCCCGTGAGAACCCGATGACCGCCTTCTTAAGCTGATCCGGCTCGGGTCGGTCTTCCGCATCATAAATCACCAGATATTCTCCCCGCGCAAATTCAAGACCGACATTGCAAGCCTTGGGTTTCGTACGCGGCTGGGAAACCGGCACCACAGTGATGCGGAAGGCCGGTGGAAGCGTGATCGCCGCCACCGCCGCACGGGTTTCGTGATCATCCTCCTCCAACAGCAATTGGATATCCAATTTATCGGCAGGATAATCCAATTGGCTCAACGCCTGGACCAGGTGTTTCACTGATTCGCGTTCATGGTACATCGGCACCATGATCGAATAGACGGGGAGATCCTGATCCCGGACTGCCGCCAATTCGTCCGCCCCGATGACGAGTTCGGAATTAACAGAGATGGAAAAACGAACCATCGTCAGTTTGTAAATGGCGTGCACCACGTAGAAGACGGTAGCCGCCAGAACAAAGGCCCTGGCCGTCAGCCAGGGATGCCAGGCAACCAGAATCAACAACACGCCGCACGCCGCCACCAACACCATCCGCTGGGCACGGGTGATCGGAACCCGGGCGCTCAACCCCGGCCGCAAACGGCTGAGCATCAAGGGATCTGCTGACTGCTCACTGCTAACTGCTGACTGTTGACTGCTGACTACTGGCACCATTAACCTCGTTTTCTATTCCCCCATCAATGCCCGGACGATCTGTTGACCGGCAAGCCGGTGTCCCTGATCCGACAATATGAGGGGATTCTCCTGGAAAAAGACATGTCGCCCATCGGAAGCGCAACTAAACGCGGTGAAGAGATCCGCCACGGGAATCCCCCGGGCCTCCGCCACACGCCGGATGGTCGCCGCCAACACCCTACTCCGGTCAGGCGCAGAGGGATAAGGCGGCGGGGTCACCCACACTGTCGGAATATTCATGGACGTCACCACGACATCTGAAAGAGCGGCCGCCTGCCGCTCAAAACTGGCGATATCCTTCACCGCCAGAAGGTCCTGCAGCCCGATGCTGAGGATGGCGACATCGGCCTGTTCGAGACGCAAGGCGGCGGGCACATCGACCAGTTTTCGTAACGGCCCATAGGATTCCTGGAATTTCTCCCAGGGGGGGAGCGCCACGTAGCGCACTTCATCAAGCCGCCCCTTCAGCAGGCGCGCCAGGATGCGATCAAACGGTTCACAATCCGGCTCTCTGAAACCCGGTACCGCCAGGGAATCATCAACGCATACCATCCGGCCAAAATGACGAAGCGGATCTGTGGGCGCAGACCGGGACGCCGATGCCTCCTCCTTGGGAACCAGCACCAACCGGGTGCCCTTGGCGTCATATAGCCTGTCCCCCTCAATACGGGCGGGAAGCGCACTGAAAGGAGGGCGCAAAAACCGGATGAGCTCGCCAGCCAATCGGGCCTGCCGGTGACTGACACTCCAGCGCAGGGTTTCCAGTTCGCCGGCGACCACAGGGGCAAGGGAAACCATCTGCGCCTGGTTGCGGGGCACCACTTCCTGATGTCCTTTTTCAACAACACCCGAACGGAACTGGATTTCCCAATTCACGTCAATGGCAACCCCACTCGGCCCCACGCCTTGCAGGCGAAGGAACGGGACCACCTTGTCGCGGCCAAAACACACCGCCGGCAATCCGGCCATGTCAAACGACACCGCAAACTCCTCGTGCTGGATCTGGCGGCAGTCCACAGACTCGCTGTAGCCGGCGACAAAACCCAACGTATCCCGAACCTCCAGCGAGGCCTTATACACATCGGGAGCCCTGTAAATATGGACGGGATTCGGTTCCGTGCTCTGAGTCCCGTCGCCAAAACGCCAGAACGATTCCATCCCCGGCGCGACCCAGTTCTCGGTGATGTTTTTGAACCGCACCGACACAAACACGTCGGGAACACCGCGAAAAGAATAGGCCTGAACCGGGGTGGCCTCAAATCCCGGCTGCAGCGTCCGGTTAATGCTTTCCGCCCTGGTATCCATTACTTCACACGAGGCAATCAGATTCGGCACCCCTAGCGGAATAACGTCTTTACCGCCCGGCATCACCCAGCCCACACGGAGATTCGGAAGCTCCCCGTTAAACGCATTGTAAACCTCCAGGCAGTGGATTCCCGCTTTGAGGGAAACCGGACTCCCCAATTGCCAGGAACCACGCGCGTGTTCGCCCGGCCAGGCCGCCACCCTCTCACTGTCCACCAGCACATAGCCGGCATCCGTGCAATCCACGGCAAAACGATACGTGCCCTCGCGTGAGCAAAGCAGGAATGACCTCACGAAAGCCAACTTCACACCCCCCCCTTTGCCACGGCGACGGTCTTTCTTGGGCTTGGCATCCTTGTCAGACTTGGCCTCCTTTTCGGCCTTCGCCTCTTTCTCGGCTTCTACCCGTTCGATCTCCCGACCGATCCCGTCAAAGTCGGCGGTCCGGTACGGGGTCCTGATCTGACCCAACGGCGCCTTGAGCATGTGCCTCAGCCGCTCCCATGAAGTGGGAATGGCACGACCCGGTAACGATATCAGGCCTATCGCCATGGGAGCTGGATCTGCTACGGCTTCCGGCGAGGGCCCCGGAGCATTGGCGGGAACGCCCCCGTAGTAAACTGCACAAAAGCCGGACCTGGAGGCCGGCACATCCAGTGCGAGCGCTACCTCACCCTCTCCCGCATGAAGCACGCGCAGCGGCAAAGGAACCCCGTCGGGACCACAAGCCAGAAACGCATTGCGGGTCACCGGCATGTTCCCCACACGCGTCACCCTCAGCATCACGTTGGTACTGATCGTGTCCGGCACGCGGAAAACGGTTCGCAGGGGAAAGGAAGGATAGCGCCACTCCACGACCGGGAGCGCCTGCGCAGATTCAATCAATAAACCCAATAATAATATTCCAAAAAACCTCTGCAATAATCACTCTCCCTGCCTCACCAAACTTACGTTGACATTGAATAGCATTTCTCATGCCACACATTGGTTTGGGCAGATAGGGTGGATGTCTCCATCCACCTATCTGCGGGTTCAAACAAATAACAAGGCGGATGAGACATCCGCCCCACAATAAAGGCCAAAAATCGAAACGTCCCCATACTTTTAACCTCGCAAAAAATGAGTACAATATGATGCAATTACAGCCGATAGTGCATACCCGCGAACGCACTATTTTCTGAATGATGCCCCCAGAACAGCCCATAAAGACAGGGAAACAGGATGGAGTCATAATGGCACGATTTCTGCTAATTCATTGAAAGCAAACATGACCGCAAACCAAAACAAAATCAGAGGGTTTACCCTCATCGAACTCCTTGTTGTGATTGCCATTATCGGCGTGTTGGCTGCTTTTTTGTTGCCGGCCATGCAAGCTTCCCGTGAACGGGCCCGCCAGGCCAATTGCAAAAACAACCTGCATCAAATCAGTGTAGGCCTGATCATGTACAAAGATGACTTCAAAGACCTGCCGAATTGGCTGTCCGATCTCTACCCAAAATACATTTCAAGCAAAGAAGTCTTTGTTTGCAAGTCCGATCGCACGCAAGGAACCGATGAATATGCCTGTAAACCCAAGGAACTCGTAGATATTGGCGTAGCGAGTAATTCCAAGGAAGTAAACTACAACAAAATCAGTGACAACGATCATAACGCTTATCGCACCAGCGAGATTCACGCCTGCAGTTACATGTATGAATTCAACGGAGGAATTTGTGATGCATGGACTTGGCAGGGTTATATCACCAACACCCTGCCCGCAAATGCCTCATGGAAGGATGTCAAGAAATGCCAAATCGCAAACGGCGATAGCTCGAACGACAATCAACCATACTCAGAGACTCTTTTTCCTGTAGTCCGTTGTTTTCATCATTGGCAGGCACGTAACGTCGATACATGGGATCCAATAGACCCAACCCGACCGGCTAAAGACCCGAAAACCGGCGCAGATGTCGGACCTCAGGGACTGACCCTGAATGTATCTTACGCTGGTAGTGTCTTCGAGGGGCCGCTGATGTGGGAATACACAAAGTGAGGGAGCAGAGCAAATGATCCATAACGCATCAAGAATCCTGACTGTTCTTATCATCATCGTGAGCCTTTCGGGCTGCCTCACCACACGTGACGCGGGATCCACCGCTGGAAAAACGGTCACCGCTCCGCAACTGGCAAAGGCCGAAGGATTGTTCCAGAAGGGTGATTTCACCGGTGCCATGCTGGAGTGCATCGATCTGGCCCGGAAGAACCCGGACCTGGCGGGTCTGGATTCGCTGCAACAACGGATCATGGCCGCCCTTGAGGAACAACGCGCCACCCGTGCCGCCGCCCGCGCCACGATCACCACCAAACGCATGGACACGGATGTCGCCCGCCAGAAGAACCTTCCGGACACTTATGGCTTGCGCCGGACGATCAGCGGTCAATCCTCCTCCCTCCGTACACCGGGTAACGCCATGCAAAAGGCACTCGCCAAAAAAGTCACCATCCACCTCGATAATGTGGACCTGACCAACTTCATTCTGACCATTGGCGCATCCGAGAAGGTCAATATTGTCGCTGATAATTTGACCAGTAACAAAACGCTGACCATTCATGCCGACCAAGTCCCGCTCTCCGAGATCCTGGATTATGTCTCCCGCAACCTCGGGATTGCCTTCTTCATCGGCGAAAATATCATCTGGGCCACACCGCAGAACCAAAGCCAGGCGGCCATTCCCATGGAAACCCGCATGTACCGCCTACGCAAGGGCATCGACGGAAACCTAGACGCCCATTCGGACCTGTCGCCGGCCAACGAGTCCAGGGGAAACAACATGAACCGTCTCCGCCAGAACCTCAACGGCAGACGTGATGCCAACCCAGCCCTGCCGCCCGATGAATCCAATGAAAACACCCCTATTGTTCAGGCCATTCAGCGGTTCGTTCCCCAGCCCGAGGGGGCGGATCTGCTTTACGACAAGAAATCCCATGCACTCATTGTGAAGAATACAGTCGATAATTTAGGCAAAGTTGAAGACATCATCGAGACGCTGGATATCTGCCCGCCTCAGATTTTGATTGAAGCACGGTTCATCAGCACCGAAATCACCGACCTGCGCGAGTTGGGAATCGACTGGGTGCTCAATAGCCCCATGGTCGTCACCAAATCCAGCGGTAAAAGTCAGACCCAGATCAATATGGGATCCACTTCCGGATTCACCGCTCCAGCCAACGCCGCCCAGGGACTTAACATGAGCTACGAAGGGCTTCTGACGGATCCCATGTTCAAAGCCGTCCTCCACGCCCTTGAAAAAACAGGCAAGGCCCACACCCTTTCCGTACCCAAGGTCACCACAGTGAACAATCGGTCTGCCCGCATTCGGGTAGGTGACGATTTCCGTTATTATGACGAATATAGCATCCAATCCATACCCAGTCAGGTCGCGGGGAACTCCGGCAATACCGTCTACACCTCACAACTGGTCCCGGTGGGATCCCCAAAACTGGAGGAATTGGGGATCGAACTCAATGTCCGGCCCAGCGTTGGCGCCGACATGAGCAGTATCACCCTGCAACTGCTTCCCGAGATCAGCGAGTTCGTCCGCTATGAAACTTACGAGGTGGGCGCCGGCGGAAACAACGGCCAAAACTCCAGCACAAGTTCCAACAGCACTTCAACCGTCAAATTACCGATCTTCCGCCGCAGTAAAATCGACACCGAAGTCATCGTCCAAAGCGGCGAAACCGTGGTGATGGGCGGCCTGATCACCTCCTCCGAGAGCAAACACAAAGACAAGATCCCCTTCCTCGCGTCCATCCCCTTGATCGGCCTGCTTTTCCAAAACGACCTCATCGACAACGACCAGAAGAATCTGCTGATCTTCGTGACCGCCACGATTATCTCGGAGCGCGGCGAGAACTTGATTCCCCTGACGTCGGCCCAAACGGACGTCCCGACAACGGCGAAGGCGAACGGCGTCAACTAAGGAAACGCTTGTGGCCAGGAACAAACAGATACTCGGGCTCGACATCGGACGCCACACCGCCAAGGCGGTGTCGGTTATCGCCAAGGGCGGCAAGATCGAGGTTCTACGGGTGGAGACACTGCGCCTACCAGCCAACAGCTTTGAGCGCAAATCCATCCTCGCCCGTTGGATCAAGGAACACGATCTCACCGACGCCCGGTGCGTGATCAGTTTTCCCGGCCAGCAGGCAATGTTCCAGCCGATGTTCCTGGTGCCCGGCGACCCGCGCACCCTTGAACAGGTAGGCGCCATGGAAATCCTGAAACTGCGCGACATTGCCTCCGAATCCATGTCATACAGCATTGCCCCTTTCGGCAATAATCAAGGCGAACGCCGGGCGTTGATGGCCATGGCCCGCCCGGCCCTGATCGAAGAATCCATGGCCTGGGTCCGGGATCTCGGCCTGGAAATCCTGGATATTCTCCCCGCTCCCGTCGCCTTGTTTAACGCACTCGCTCCCGCCCATGGTTCGGAACCCACCCTGTTCGCACATATCGGCAGTTCCTCCACGGAAATCGCCATCGGGGGTCCGGATGGCCTCATGTTCGCGCGGGCTTTTGCCGTCGGCGGTCTTCCCTTTACGGAAGCCCTGGCTAAAATCAAGCAATTGCAGGTGCCCCAGGCTGAAAACCTGAAAGTCACAGGGGCATGCGTGCTGGACGATCCCGACCCGGCGGTCAATGCCGCCCTGAAACGGGTGGCTGATCTGTGGCTTTCGGAACTCCAATCCTGCCTGGCGGTCTTCAACAGCTTATTTCCCAAGCCGGAGGACCGACCCAAGCAACTGGTGCTGTCTGGTGGCGGTGCACTGCTGTCCGGTTTCTCCCGTTACATCGCCCTGAAGACAGGAATGAACGTCACCACGGATATTCGCCTGCCGACCAATGGCAAGTGTCAACCCCCATCCATTTGGGCCATTGCGGCAGGACTGGCCTGTGCGGGTGCGCAACCTCGGAAATGCGGAATCAGCTTTCTTCCGAAAGCCGTCAGGGACGAGCAGGTGTTCCGTCGGGAAAAACCTTTCTGGCTGGCCGCCGGTGTGACCGCCGCCCTCATTCTGATGGTAAGCCTCACCGGCGGGTATTTCGACTTTAAGCGCATGGAGCAGCATTTAAACATCCAGCGAGCCAGTCTGGAACACCGGAGGGAATTGGTCGCACAGATCGAGAAGGTCCAAAGTCAGGGCAACCTGATCAGGGAAATGGCCGTTCCGGTGGGCAATCTGCTCCACATCGGACCTACCGCACGGGACATCTTATCCAGTGTGGCCGCCGCCAAACATCCCAACGATTGGATCACCCTCGTTTGCGACGGAGAGTCCTATCAATCCAAGAGTCCCTCCGCCGCCTTGTTCACACCGGCTGAAAGCGGTCTCGCCGATCCCCGCCATCACCTGACCATCGCCGTGGCTGAAGCCGGCACGAACAAGCCCTCGCGACTCGAACATGTCATCATCGAGGGATTTACCCCGAAGCTGGATTTTTCCACCGTGCAATCGCTGATTGACCATCTGGAGGCCATGAAATTAATTGCCACCGCCGACCTGCTGAGCGACGACAAATTGGTCCAACCGGAAACGATTGACGGCCAAGCCTCCGACCGCCGCATCAAGCGATTCGTCATCGACGTGAAAGTGGGGCGCCCGTGAACCTCGGCCTCCAGGGGAAAATTTCGGAACGGCAACAGGTGGTGGCCATCATCCTGGCTATCGGCGCCATCCTGTTCATCCTCTGGTACTTCCTGCTGCTGCCCATGAACCGGCAACGGCAACAAATGGAACAGGATATCGATGGCATGGCCTCCGAGCTGGCCCAGAAGAACTACCTGACAGGCGAAGACGCGCTTCAGCACAAACTGGACACGGAAACCACTCGTTATCAAAACCTCCAAAAGGAATGGCGGGAGACCGTGGCCCGCCTGGGCACACAAATCCCGGGCGATGACACCACCTCCAGTGTGGCAAACATCGATTTCAAAGTAACGCTGTTCACCGTCCGCCAACGGCTACTTCAAAAATCCCGAACCCTGGGCATAAGCCTCCCGAACGATCTGGGCGTAGATGAAACCATCGTCAGCAACGAGGACGCCTTCCAGCGGATGCTTCAACTGAGAGTTGTCGAAAAACTGGTGGATCTCGCCCTGGACCTGAAAATCAAGACAGTGCGCGGCATCCGCCCCCTTCCGCCCATTGCACACCGGATGGGGATCAATCAGGTTGAATATTTCCGTGAATACCCGCTCGAGTTGGACCTGTATGGAACTCAGGACAATCTCTATGAATTGCTGGATGTGGTCATGGAGCCGGGGCATGTATTTGTCCTGCGCGGTCTCCGCGTTGAACCGGCAGGACGGGGCCGCCCCGACCTGTTGAATATCCGGGCCGTAATGAGCGCGCTGGTCTTCCTGAAAAATCCCGAAGACCTGGCAAGTACGCCGATTAAACCCAAGAACGACCGCCCCCGCCGGGCCATGGGACATTGATTTATGGATAATTTCTGGAAATGGTTAAAGAAGGCGAACGCACGGACTGTGTTCTTCTGCCTGCTTGCCGCCCTGGCGGTGGTGACCACCTGGTGGGTGTGGAAACTCACCACCCCGATCTGGGCTCCTCCTCCCCCAACCGGAACCCCGCACGACCAGACAACGCCCGGCCTCGGCATTCTCTCCTATCTTCAAGACCAGCAGACCCTCGGCACCAATCGTGCCGCCAGTCTTTTCATGCCGCCGGAGACATTGCATCCCCCGCCCAGAAAACCGGAAAAGGTAGAACCCGCCAACCCACCGCCCAAAACAGAGCTTAACAAGGATCC
>Ga0118677_10008161_pt1 | contig 16910 bp, 18 predicted proteins | sample AliMusrvi5mmetaG_FD_86154 | JGI IMG/M metagenome (GOLD analysis project Ga0118677, IMG submission 86154) | reverse complement strand
TCTTAAAACTAAATACAAGCGGAATTTTACCACGGACTCGTTCCGGCCTGGCTCGCTGTCCAAAACGTTTGGCAACCGGCGCAAATACTTTCTGTCGGATCTGTTTTACTTAGTTCTAAAACTTTTTTGTAAAATTCAACGACAATATAACGAAAAATCCAAAATGGGGTGAAGTGTGTGGGAACGAATATAAAAGCGTGGGTGTGCGGGTTAATTATCGTGGTCTTAATGGGCTGTACGCCTGACTATAACTGGCGTGAGCTGGTTGTGGCAGAGGAGCGTGCCATGATTGCTTTCCCGTCGCGGGTCCAGACCCAGACGCGCGCGATACAGTTTGGCGACCTGTTATTGAACTTTTCTCTGACAGCAGCCAATGTCGGACCTGCCGTGTTTGCGGTGGGCTATGCGCCTCTGCCGCCTGACGTCAGCGCGCTGCAGACTGCGACGTTGTTACAGGGCGTGGTCTCATCGCTCTTTGCCAGCAGCGGTCAGGTGGCAACCCCTGAGGCTCTGCGCGGTGAGGTGTTCGAGTTGCAAACGACGGTAGCCAAGCAGGCCTCCTGGCTGATGGCGCGCGTAATTGTGCACAGGGGAATGTTGATTCAGGTTGTCGCTTCAGGCGCTAAAGACGCCTTGCCTCGCGAGCAGGCCATTGAGTTCATGCGCTCGCTGGTACTGAAGTAATCTCCAGCGACGTTGTGGTGTCACTGCCAGCTTCGCTGGACTGATTCGGATTGAGCCAGCCCAGCCGCATTGCTTTGGCAACGCCAGCCTGACGTCCGTAAACATTGAGTTTGCGGCAGGCATTGCGCAGATGAAAATTGACCGTCCGTTCGCTCAGTCCGAGTATCACGGACGTTTCCCAGCTGGTTTTGCCGTGAGATACCCACAGCAGACATTGTTGTTCTCGCCCGGAGAGCGGTGTTTTGGTTATCAATTGATCATCCTGTATGCATACTGATATAAACCCCCTGAGTGTGCGTCCTTTCGAGACATTTGAAAACTCGCAGAATCCCTGTATTTGTATCAATTTCAGACCTGACCTTGACCTGCAGGCACAGGGTGCCAAGTCGGTTTGACGATGTTAAACTTTGAGCTGAACTGGCGCCGATTTGCCTGATCCGCTTGCGGGCGCCTCATAAATCCCGCTAAAGAAGGTCCGTATGACAAACACGTCCGAAACCGCGGGCGCAATACCCGCCAGTAGCTCACAAACAGTTACCAATGGTTCTGTTGGAGTCGTGCCGACACAGTTCATGGATTTCAATGAGCCTCTGGCGTTAGCCAGTGGGCAGACGCTCAATGCCTACACGCTTGCAATCGAAACCTACGGCACACTGAATGCCGATGCAAGCAATGCTGTGTTGATCTGTCATGCCCTGAATGCTTCGCATCATGTGGCGGGAATTGCCCAGGGCAACCCACAGGACATTGGCTGGTGGGACAACATGGTGGGGCCAGGCAAACCTGTCGATACCAATGTTTTCTTTGTCATCGGGATCAATAATCTGGGTTCGTGCTTTGGTTCAACAGGTCCGGCCTCAATCTGTCCTGACACGGGCCTGCCCTGGGGGTCAGCTTTCCCCGTGCTGACGGTTGAGGACTGGGTACTTGCCCAGGCGCGTGTCGCTGACCGTCTTGGGATTGTCAGGCTGGCAGCCGTGATGGGTGGGTCGCTGGGCGGCATGCAGGCCTTAAGCCGGGCGATCACCTTACCTGACCGCGTAGCGCACTGTGTCGTGCTTGCCAGTACGCCAAGACTATCTGCCCAGAACATTGGCTTTAACGAGGTGGCGCGCCGCGCCATCATTACTGACCCGGATTTTCACGGTGGTCATTACTACGCACACAATACCGTACCGCGCAATGGCCTGTCGGTGGCACGCATGGTCGGACACATCACATACCTTTCTGACGACGATATGGCTGAAAAATTTGGTCGTACCCAGCGAGAGCCTGCTGCGGGGGGGGCCTTTCATTACGGTTATGGCGTTGAGTTTGAGGTGGAGTCCTATTTACGGTATCAGGGTGAAAAATTTTCTCGTTATTTCGATGCAAACACCTACCTGCTGATTACACGTGCGCTCGACTATTTCGATCCGGCTCGCGCAACCCAGGGTAATCTGGCGCGTGCGATTGCACCCGCGACGGCTGATTTCCTGCTGATTTCGTTTACGACAGACTGGAGGTTCCCCCCCGCCCGGTCTCGCGAAATCGTCCAGGCGCTTCTGAAAAATGCTCAGCCAGCAACCTATGCAGAGATTGATGCTCCGCACGGACATGATGCTTTTCTGCTCGAAGACGCCAGGTATCACGGTGTGATGCGCGCATATTTTTTACGGATCGCTTCGACTCTGGATAAACAAACCGTGAACGATGGGGTGCAGGGATGAATCAGCAGAATCAGCAGAATCAGCAGAAATATCTGCGGGGCGACCTGGTCCGGATTGCCCAGTGGGTCAAACCCGCAACGCGTGTACTCGATCTGGGGTGTGGGGATGGCACGTTGCTGGCGCATTTGAAGCACTCCAGGCACGTGCAGGGAATTGGTGTCGAAATCAGTGATGCGCGGGTGCTGGCCTGCGTCCAGAACGGGATTCATGTCATCCAGCAAAACCTCGAGGACGGACTGGCGATGTTTGATGATCAGCAGTTCGAGACGGTGGTGCTGTCCCAGACCCTGCAGTCCATGCACAACACTGAACACATCCTGCGTGAGATGGCGCGTGTCGCACGAGAGTGTGTGGTGTCGTTTCCAAATTTTGGCTATTGGCCGCATGGCTGGTCAATTTTGCGTGGTCGCATGCCGGTCACAGGTCAGATGCCCTATGACTGGTATGACACCCCAAACATTCATTTATGTACGATCAAAGATTTTGAACGACTCGCGGTCAAACTTGATATGCGTATTCTGGAGCGTGCGACTTTCAATGCGACCCATGAGGTGAAATGGCTGGCAGGCTGGCGAGCCACGATGGCCGCCTATCGGTTTACCTCGGCTCGTCATCTGGTTGTGACGGATCAACGCCCGTGAGCAATATTCCTGCTTCACAGCTTTATACCAGCAGACGCGTGGCGCCCTTGCTTGCGCTTGGGTTTGCCAGCGGCTTACCGCTGGCGCTGACGGGCGGCACGCTGCAGGCCTGGGCAACGGTCGAGCAGGTCTCGTTGCAGGACATCGGTTTTCTGACGCTCGTGGGTACAGCGTATACACTGAAGTTTCTCTGGGCACCCCTGGTAGATCGCTACGCGCCTCCTATTCTTGGACATCGACGAGGCTGGATGCTGTTGATGCAGGTGCTGCTGGCGTTGGGCATGATGGCGATGGGCTTGCTCTCACCCGCGAACAGTCTGTTGCCTCTGGCCTTGATCGCGGTTGCTGTTGCCTTTTTTTCGGCCACCCAGGACATTGCCTTTGATGCATATCGCAGTGATGTATTGCAAAAAGATGAGCGTGGCGCGGGTGCCGCACTCTCTGTGCTGGGTTACCGCCTGGCCATGCTGGTGTCCGGTGGGCTGGCGTTGATCCTGGGCATCGACCGATTTATGTCGGAGGCGCGCGCACTGACCAACGTCATCGGCAACGGCGTCGCCTCCATCGTGATCGCGCGGTGGACCGGCGACCTGGATCTGGAGACGCTGAACCGGCGGCTGAAAGAGGGACCCGCCGTCGATGCGGCGATGCCGCGATCCGGGCTCGGGGCCACGCCCGAAATTGCCGCCCCTTGATCGTCGCCGCTGCTCAGGCTCGCAGCCACTCCGAGGGTTTCCAGAAGGGCCCGTAACGCTCGTAGCGGCGCAGCATGCGCTCGTAGATTTTGCGCTTGCCTGTCCGCGCCGCGCAGTACATCGGTCCGCCGCGCCAGGCGGGAAAGCCGTAGCCCAGGACGTACACCATATCGACGTCCACTTCGCGTTGCGCGACGCCCTCCGCGAGCAGCCGGCCGCCCTCGTTGATGAGCGCATCGAGGCAGCGCTCGACAATGCGCTCGGGCGAAAACCGGCGCTGCGGAATCGCCATTTCGGCGGCGTACAACCGCAACTGCGCCTCCACATCGGGGTCCTGCGTCAACTTACGATCGGAGCCGTACAGATACCAGCCGGCGCCCGACTTCTGACCCAGCCGTCCCTGCCCGAACAGCCGGTCCTCGAAGGTGTCGGCATCCAGATGCGCGATCCCCAACTTCAGGGCCATCTGCTTCATGCGCCAGGCAACGTCGAGCCCGAACAGATCGCCCACCGCGAGCGGCCCCATGGCCATGCCCCAGTCGTACAAAGCCTGGTCGACGTCCCACGGCGCGGCGCCTTCCTCGGCAATCGAAACCGCCTGAGCGCGATAGGGGCCGAACATGCGGTTTCCGATGAAGCCGAACGCATTGCGCGAGACCACGGCGGTCTTCTTCAAGCGCTTTGCCAGCGCCATGGTGGTGGCGAGAACCTCGTCGTCGGTGGCCGCGCCGCGCACCACCTCAAGCAGTTTCATCACGGGTGCGGGGCTGAAGAAGTGGTGCCCAACGACACGCTCGGGACGCCGCGTGCAGCGGGCCAGAGCGTCGATGTCGAGCGTGGATGTATTGCTTGCGAGGACCGCGCCGGGCCGGGCGATTTCGTCCAACTGAGCGAAAACGCGCCGCTTCAAGTCGAGGTCTTCAAAGACGGCCTCAATGATCAAATCGCAGCGCTCGAAGCCGCTCCAATCTGCGATGGGCGTGATCAGCGCGAGGCGCTGCTCAGCTTCCTGCGGTGTGATTCGTCCCTTTGCCGCCTGGCCCGCCAACGCCGACCGGATGCCGGTCATGCCACGCTCGAGCGCAGTGGGATCCGCGTCTTTCAGCAGGACCGGGATTCCAGCCGCGGCGTAGCATTGGGCGATGCCCGCGCCCATCGTGCCGGCTCCCACCACGCCCGCGAGGCGGATTTCCAGCGGCTTCGCGTCCTTTGGCAGATCCGCAATGCGGGAGACGGTCCGCTCGCCGAAGAACGTGTGGATCAGCGCGCTCGACTGCTCTCCATACAGGCACTCGGCGAAGAGTTTAGCCTCGTGTGCAAGCCCGTCTTCAAAGGGCAGCGAGGCGGCCGAACAGATCGCATCCACAGCGGCCAAGGGGGCAGTCTGCAGCCGCAACCGGCGGCCGACCTCGGGCTTGACCCGCCCGGCCAACGACTGAGCTTGATCGGGGTTGAGGAGATTCGATGTGTGATCCCGCGTGCGTCGCGGCGGCGGCGCTGTCAGCAGGAACGCACACGCGGCCTGGACCAGATCAGTCTCGACCACAAAATCCACCAGCCCCAATTCGAGCGCGCGCGGTGCATTGATCGACTCCCCGAACACGCACATCTCAAGCGCGGTTTCCAAACCCACCAGACGCGGCAATCGCTGCGTCCCGCCCGCACCGGGAATGAGCCCCAGTTTGACCTCGGGTTGGCCTAACTTCGTCCGCCGGTCGGCGATGCGGTAATGGCCCGCCATCGCAAGTTCCAGCCCCCCACCGAGCACGTTGCCGTGCAGCGCCATAACTACCGGTTTGGCCGACGACTCAATCTCATTGAACAGCGGGTTCAGGGCAAGCATCGGGCGCTCGCCCGCAACGATGCGGCCGAACTCCTTGATGTCCGCCCCAGCGACGAAAGTTGAGCCGGATCCAACCACGACGATGCCTTCGACGCTCTCGTCGGTTTGCGCGGCGTGGACGGCCGCGGCAATGCCCTCCGCCACCCCTGGAGCCAATGCGTTTACGGGCGGGTTGTCGATGGTGACTACCAGGACACGGTCCAGGCGGCGGGTGGTTACGAGGTCACTCAAAGCGATTGCCTCCAGTCGAATCGTAGCCCAACCGGAAGTTGCCTGCCGGAGAAAAGCAGGTAACAAAGCGCTGTGCGCGACCGCTGCCCCATTCGGCCATGCCATACTGTCGGGCGTGAAACGGAACCCGCTCAACCTGGCTGAGACCCGCGCGCTCATCGCCGAGATGCCCTTTAACGAGCACCTGGGGCTGCGCGTCGCGCGCATGTTCAAAGACGGCATCGCGCTCGAATGCGAGTTTCGACCGGAGATGAAGAACTGGCACGGGACCCTACACGGCGGAGTGACTGCAACGCTCGTAGACGCAGCTATCGGTATTGCCGCTATCGCGCTCTCAGGCGGCAGACCGCTGAGCACGGTGGACCTCAAGGTGAATTACCTGCGTCCCGCGGTTGAGGGCAATTTCCACTGCCGGGCGCACTTGGTGAAGGCGGGCAAGACGCTAGTGTTTGGCGAGGCGAAAGTCCGCGACGGACACGGCCGGCTCGTGGCGGCCGGCCAAGCCACTTACATATATGTGGAAGCCGGCGATCCGAAATAGCGGGCTGCAGGGCCATCCATAGCAACATCGCAAGTGTCTGCAGCATCTGCGACTCGCGGGCGAGGCGGTTCTGCGGCTGGCGCGTCGACGGGGGTTACTACCTGGGCACTAGCCCCTCGGACGCGTGTGCCGTTGCGGCATTCGGTAGCTTTTCCAGGCTCCAAAACACTGCGCCTAATTCCCCACACCGCTCCGTGTGGAGTCATTTGCCCGAATCTTGCGCCCGTGCGGGGTGGGTGAAACCGCGCTATAGACTGCGGTAACCGGCGAGGCTCGCCATAACTGTAGGGTTCTTCATCACAATTCAGACAACTCAGTGCGGAACCTGAATTGCATATAACACAGGGTACGGAAGGAGGGGCGCTCCTTGAATCGAGGCTCCGTTGTTGTCGTTACCGAACGGTGTAAGGGATGTGGGTTCTGTGTGGAGTTCTGTCCTACCCACGTCTTGAAGCTTTCCTCGGCGTTCAACGCCAAGGGTTATCACCCGCCGCATCTGGTTGACGGAGACAAGTGCTCCGGCTGCAACCTGTGCGGCATGTATTGCCCGGATTTCGCGATTTTCGGGTACCGCGAACCGCAGGTCCGGCCTGTGGCTCCGGCGCCCAGCCAACCTGGAAAGGAAGCCTGAGATGGCGACAATCGCAGATTCGATCAAGACCCACACGAAATTGGAGCATGCCGATCAGCGTGCGGTGCTGACCGGAACGCATTTCATGAACGGCGACGCCGCAGCGTGCGAAGGCGCGCTCGCCGCAGGTGCGAGATTTGCTGCAGGCTACCCCATCACGCCGTCCACCGAGATCGTCGAGCGCTTTGCTTCCCGCGCTCCGCAGGTCGGCGGACTGTTTATCGAGGTGGAAGACGGGCTGGCTGCGTCGATCACCTTGCAGGGCATGGTGTGGGCCGGTCAGAAGTCCTTCACCTCCACTTCCGGACCCGGCTTCTCGCTGATGATGGAACACATCGGCTACGCCGCCATGACGGAGACGCCATGCGTGTTCTTCAACGTCCAGCGCGGTGGGCCATCGACGGGTTTGCCTACACTTCCGGCGCAGGGTGACATGATGCAGGCGCGCTTCGGCTCGCACGGCGACTACAGCTTGATTGCGCTGGTGCCGAATTCGCCGCAGGAGTGTTTCTGGCTGGCTGTCAAGGCCTTTAACCTGGCTGAGCAATTCCGCGTTCCCGTGATGGTCATGATGGACGAGTGCGTGGGTCACATGACCGAGAAAGTTGTGATCCCGAAAGCCGAGGAAATCGAGATCTTCCCGCGCCGCGCTCCTTCGAAGCCGCCCGGTGAATTCCTGGCGTATGGCGAGATCGGCGAAGACCTGGTTCCCGAGATGGCCAGCGCCGGTGAGGGCTACAAGATCTACGTGACGGGCATGACGCACGATAAGCGCGGTTACCCGCTAGGCAACGCCGAGGCCCAGCGGATCCTGGTCGGGCGGCAGTTTGAGAAACTGCGGCGGGCCGAGGCCGAGCTAACACTGATCGACGAGGACCACATGGACGATGCGGACGTTGCCGTGGTCAGCTACGGCATCACCTCGCGCGTCGCCGAAAGGGCCATTCAGCTGGCGCGCGCCAAGGGCATCAAAGTTGGCCGTATGCGGCTGCAGGGAGTCTGGCCGTTCCCTGAGAAGCGCTTCCGCGAAGTCGCGCAACGCATCAAGGCATTTGTCGCTCCCGAATTGAACATGGGACAAGTGGTGCTCGAAGTCGAGCGCTGCGCGGGCGGCCATTGCAGGACCATCGCCCTGCCGCATGCCGGCGGCACGGTTCACCGTCCGCTGGATATTCTGGCGGCCATCGAGAAAGGGGCCCAGGCATGAGCACGCTCACCGAAATCGGCGTTCACAATCCGGTCGAAGACTTTTTGCGAATGGAGCGTATTCCATCGATCTGGTGCCCCGGCTGCGGCATTGGCACGACGGTCAACAGCTTCGTGCACGCTCTCATCAAGACGCACACCGACATGAAGAAGCTCGTGATGGTGAGCGGCATCGGCTGCTCGGGCCGCGTGGGCGGCTACATCGGAACCGATCATTTCCACACGACGCATGGCCGCGCGATTCCGTTCGCCACCGGATTGTCGCTGGCTAACACGGAGCTGAACGTAGTGGTCTATTCCGGCGACGGCGATCTGGTTTCCATCGGCGGCAACCACCTGATCCACGCCGCGCGCCGCAACGTCAATCTGCTGGTGATCTGCGTCAACAACATGATCTATGCGATGACCGGCGGGCAGGCGGCCGCCACTACGCCCGCAGCGTCAATGTCTTCCACGACGCCGTATGGCGCATTCGAGCCGGATATCAACATCCCGCAACTTGTGGACGCAGCCGGGGCCGTCTACGTCGCCCGTTGGACCGCTTTCCACGTCAAACAGCTCGAGACTTCGATGGCCGAAGCGCTGAAGAAGAAGGGCTTCCGTTTCATCGAAGTGGTGACGCCGTGCCCGACGCTGTACCAGCGCCGCAACAACATGGGCGACGGTCTCGCGGCGATGAAGGACTACAAGGACCGCAGCAAGATTCGCAACGGTGCGGGCACTCACGAGGTCGCCATGCTCCCGGGCGAGCAGATCATCGTCGGCAAGTTCGTCGATCGTGAGCGGCAGGACTATCTGACCCTGATGCGGTCCAGGCTCGGGGCGAATTTCCAGGAATGGGTGGACGCGCCACCGCAGGTGGAGCACGAAGAGGGAGAGGGGTGCGGCGAATGCTGAAAGAACTCCGAATCGCGGGCTTCGGCGGGCAGGGCGTGATCCTGTCGGCGCACATTCTGGGCAAGGCCGCGGCGCTTTACGATGGCGGCTACGCCACGATGACTCAGAATTACGGACCCGAGGCTCGCGGTGGTGCGGCCAGCGCTGCGCTCATCGTCAGCGACGAACCAGTCCTGTACCCGTATCTCACCAACCCGGACATCCTGGTTGTGATGTCGCAGGAGGCATATTCCCGCTTCACGCCCGACGTGAAGGAAGGCGGCGTGCTGCTCGTGGAAGAGGACTTGGTGCGTTTAGACAACCTGCCTCAGCATTTGAAGGTTTACGGCATTCCGGCCACCCGGCTGGCCGAGAACCTCGGCAAGAAGATGGTGCTGAACGTGGTGATGGTCGGCTTCCTGTGCGCCATCTCACAGGTTGTCTCGGTGGAGTCCTGCCGTCAGTCTGTCAACGACTCGGTACCCGCACGCTTCCGTGAGCTCAACCTCAAAGCCTTTGACGAGGGCTACGCCTACGGGCGGAAGTTGCTGGAGTCAGGGCCGGCGCCGGAAGAGACCGACGGGGACGGAAAAGAAGAACTGGAATCGGCGAACTAACGCCCAGGGTTGCATCGGAGGGAGCCAGGCACCGCACAGAGCATTTGCGGTGCCTGGTTGTTGGCGTCGCGTGTCCAATCAGCCTGACGGGATGCAGCTACAGGTGCAATTCGGTGGCGGTGGGAGTGAGATTCGAACTCACGGTTGCCTTCCGACAACGGCGGTTTTCAAGACCGCTGCCTTAAACCGCTCGGCCATCCCACCTCCTCCAGACTAACCGAGTCCGACCCTGAAATGCCACGGCTGAACTGTGACTCCCGCATCTTCCAGCCGTTTTCGTACGCACCGCGCGATCGCTACCGCACCCGGCGTGTCCCCATGGATGCACAGCGTCTCCGCCTCGATCTTCACGCTCGAACCATCCCCGGCGGCGACCTCTTGCCGCGTCGCTATCCCCAGCGCCTGCGTTGCCGCGGCTTCAGGATCTTGCAGCAAGGCATCCGCGTGGCGCCGGGCTCGCAGACTGCCATCGGCGTTATAACGGCGATCGGCAAAAGCCTCAGCAATGGTCGGTATTCCAGCGTCTTTCCACACGGCCAGCGCGGGTGATCCTGCCAATCCGACCAACGCAAGTTCGCCGCTTACCCGCTTGACGGCCCGGGCAATCACGCGTGCGATTTCCAAGTCCCAGGCCGCCCGGTTGTAAAGGGCGCCGTGCGGCTTCACGTATTGCACGCTAACCCCAACCTCCTTCGCCAATTGAGCCAGCGAACGGACCTGCGCTTCAACGCTCGCCTCGAGGTCTCCGGGCGGCATTTCAAGATCCAACCGCCCGAAGTTCTCGCGGTCCGGATAGCCGGGATGTGCGCCCACAGCCACACCGTGAAGTCGGGCCTGCCGGAGCGTCAACCGCATCAGGGCAGCGCTGCCGGCGTGTGCGCCGCAGGCCACGTTCGCCGAGGTGATGTGCTCCATCAGCGGCGCTTGGATACTCTCAGCCAGATCTTCCCGCTCGGCCAAGTCGCAGTTGATGTCGATGATCGTCATCCGAAGAGCGCCTCCGGGTTCATGAGTGCCTCCTGGGCCAACAGCAGTCGGCGCGCTTGTTCGAACGAAACCCTGACAAAGCGCACCGTCTGGCGGGGCCTGAGTTGGCCGACTCGCCAATGGTCGGCTGAAACGACGCAGCCAATCTTGGGGTAGCCGCCCGTCGTTTGATGATCGACGAACAGGATCACTGGCTCGCCTGACGGCGTCACCTGGATTGCTCCCAGCGGAGCGCCCTCGGTTGTCATGACGCCCTGCATAGGCGCCCCCAGTTGGGCACCCGTCAGGCGCACTCCCATTCTGTTCGAGTCGCTCTGCACCGACCAGGCTGTCGAATACAGGTCGGCGAGAGTCTCCGCAATGAAGCCGGATGTCTGGGCCGAGTCGGTCACTCGCAGCACCTCGCTAGGCGTCCGCAGCTTCTCAATCGCACCGGGGAGCGGGGCGCGGAACGGCTCCTGTTCTCCTGGTTCCTGAACGGTCAGCACGTCACCTCTCAGCAACGGTCTGCCACCAATCCCGCTCGGGATGTGCGTCGAACAACTTCCCAGACTGGCCCGCACCTGCAGGCCGCCGGCAAGGCAGAGGTAGCTTCTAGCGCCCTTCAGCGATCCGCCGCACGCGAGTGTCTGCCCCGGCTGGATATGGGTCGGAGTCCAGAGTCCAACGGGGACGCCGTCCAGCTTAGCCCCGAAATCGGCGCCTGCGAGGACACACCGCGCCGGCCCGTCGAAACGAAACCGTCCACCGAGCAGCGTCATCTCAATTGCCGCCACTCCCTCCTTGTTGCCGGACACCAGATTTCCCAGGCGCAGTGCTAAAGCGTCGGCGGCTCCACAGGCGGACACGCCCAGGTGGCCATAGCCGGGCCGACCGAGGTCCTGCACGGTTGACTGCATGCCCGGCGAGAGGACCTCAATCGCTGTCACCACTGCGACATCGCCTCAAACTCGGTCTCGTCGATGCTGAATAAGTGAAGTTCGTCGCCGGTGTTCAATAGACTCATCGGCTCGCGCTCCGGGCTAAATAGCCGAACTGGGGTCCGACCGACGATTTGCCAGCCTCCGGGCGTAGCGGCTGGGTAGATGCCGGTCTGTGCTCCCGCGATTCCGACGCTGCCGGCCGGGATATGCGTTCTCGGACGAGCGTGCCGAGGCGTCGCCAGTTCTGGAGAGAGTCCCATCAAGTACGGGAACCCTGGGGCGAATCCAAGAAACGCTACGCGGTAGGTGGCGGCCGTGAGGAGTTGGATCGCTTGTTCCGGCTCAATCCCAGCCGTTGCGCAGACTTGGGGTAGGTCAGGGGCAAAACCGGGTGCGAAGCACACCGGCAGTCGCAAGAGTCCCGCAACGGGTAAGAATGGGCTCGGGCTTTCTTCCGCCCCCTCGAGCTTCTCGATCAAACGCTGCGCCGTCCACATTTTGGCGTCATAGACCACCAGCAGCGAGCGGTACGCGGGGTGCAGATTTTTGATCCCCTCGATATGCGCCTTCTGGAGCGCACCGAACAACTCCGTCACGCGCATGTGTGCCTCCATCAGCGCGGGAGCGTCGAACTGCGCCAGGAGGGCGCTGTCGCTTACTTGTGTCCAGGTTGGGGCGAGGTCCACTTAGTGCCGATTGTACCCGCGAGCGCCGACTAGTGGCGAACCCTCAGCGCGTCGCAGCAGAAATTCTCGCCATTTCTTCGCCCGGGCCTCATGTTTTTGACAGACGCGCCGATAGGAAGGGGTGAGGCGGCAGCTTGTGGCGCCTTGAGTTCGAAGCCTGGAGGAATCGTCGATGGCCACTGCGGCTCAATCCATTAAACCGTTGGCAACTCAGCGTCAGGGCAAGTATCTGGTCTTTCAGTTGGCCCGGGAAGAGTTTGGGGTCCAAGTGCTCAAGGTCCGCGAAATCATGGGTTTGCAAGAGATCACTTCGGTCCCGCAAACGCCCGATTTCGTGAAGGGCGTCATCAATCTGCGCGGCAAGGTAATTCCTGTTGTGGACCTCCGCCGGAAGTTTGGACTGGATGACGCGGAGTACACCCAACGCACGTGCATCATCGTCGTGCAGGTGAAGCAGGTCGCAGGTCCCGTACTGATGGGCGCAGTGGTGGACGGGGTCTCAGAGGTGCTGAATATCCAGGAGTCCGAGATTGAGGACATGCCCGACTTTGGAGCCGACATGACACTCCCATACGTCATGGGCATGGCCAAAGTGAAGGGAAAGGTCAAAATCCTGCTCGACATAGACCGTGTTTTGACCTCGCTGGAGGTCACCAGCCTGGCCATGCTGCCAGACCTGCAGCCGCTTGCGAACGGCGGAACAGCGACTAACTAGGGTTGGCGCGGAGAGCATCGATACAGAGCGGAAGAGTGAGAACAACTATGAAGAAAATGTCGTTTGGAACCAAAGTCTTGAGCGGTCAGGCTGTCCTCACCCTCTTCGCACTGCTGGCTGGAGGTTTTGCCTTTTACGTCGCCAGCAACTTGAATGGCCTGATCGGTACAATCGTCACGCAAGACCTGAAGAAGTCGTCGCTATGCGCCGCCATACAGACTCAAGTCGTCGCCGCAATAGGCTCTCAGCGCGGAATGATGTTCGCTGCATTGACGGGCAACGAGGCCGGGATCGGTGTTTCGCAACTGGAAGTAACAGAACATCTTGGGCTGATCGATCAATCTCTGCGCGAAGTTACACCCCTGCTGGTGACGGTTAAAGGGCGTCAACTCGTGGCTGAGATGACCGATTCCCGGAGCGCATGGGTGAAGGACTTCGAACGTCAGCGGCAGATGCTGACTGACAAGCGATTCGATGAAGCCACCAAGATGCAGACGGATGTGTTCGCGGCGATTTCGGAGCGTTTGAGTGGTGCCTCCGCTCAGTTGCTTAAGATCCAGAATCAGATCGTTGAAACGACGAGGCAGGACGCCAACGAGGTTGCCGGGCGGGCGAAAGCGTTCTCGATCGCCATCTTACTCGCGGCCGCCGGGGCAGTGTTGATCGCCTTCTTTACGGTCCGTAGGGGCAGCCAGTCATTGCTCCGCTACTCGGCGGAGATCACGGAAAACGCCAGCCAGGTATCTTCAGCAGCTCAGCAAGTGACCTCGGCGAGCCAGGCCTTGGCTCAGGGATCATCCGAACAGGCGGCCACCCTTGAGGAGACTTCGGCTTCCGCGGAGGAGATTAACTCCATGACGCAGAAGAATGCTGCCAATGCGCGTTCGGCCGCTGGCGAGACGGAGTCCGCGGACCAGCTACTCAAGGAGACCACGAATAAGCTAGACCAGATGATCGGTTCCATGAATGAGATCAATGCATCCAGCGAGAAGATCTCGCGCATCATCCGTGTGATTGATGAAATTGCATTTCAAACGAACATTCTTGCCCTGAACGCCGCGGTCGAAGCCGCACGCGCCGGAGAAGCCGGCATGGGGTTTGCGGTGGTAGCGGATGAAGTCCGGAACCTGGCCCAGCGCTCGGCACAGGCCGCAAAAGACACTTCGGCACTGATCGAAGAATCGATTGTTCGCTCACAGGACGGGAAACTCCGGCTGGACGAAGTAGCCAAGTGCGTGGGCAAGGTTGTAGACAGCGCTTCCCGCATCAAGATCCTCGCTGGAGAAGTTCACGTGGGCAGTCAGGAGCAAGCTAAGGGCATCGAGCAAATTGCAAGAGCGGTTGCCCAGATGCAGCGTGTGACGCAATCCACGGCTGCAAGCGCGGAACAAAGCGCCTCGGCCGGCGAGGAGATGAGCGCTCAGGCGACCGGCCTCAACCATGCCGCACAGTTGCTGAATGAACTCATCGGAGGCGTTGCTGTGGTGGACGCGCGGACCTCGTCCGGTTTTGCCTTTGCGGCTCGAAGTCCTGGTGGATCGCCCCGCAGGCAGCCATTTCAAGAGACCCCCGCTCAAACCTCAAAACAGGCGATTCCCCTCGACGAGGATTTTCGGAGTTTCTGAACCTCGGGGAGCGGTTTGGATCGGAACTAAAGAGCAGGAGCGGCCGACATCGAGAGCGAACGACCTATGCCCAAAAAGACTGGTTCAAGAACCAAGGTGCGCGTGTTGCCGTTGAATGTGGAGAACGACCTCTCCAACCTCGCCGGCTCTCTGGGCGCCGCCGAATCGGAGGACGCTGGAACTCATAGAGACCAGCCAGCGGAGAATGATCTCCGTTCCGCGCGGCCGGCAGTTCCCGCGCGGTCTCTTAACCAGGACCCGGAACTGCTTGGAGAGTTTCTTGTGGAGGCGCGAGAGCATCTGGTCAGTATTGAGTCGAAGATCCTGGAATTCGATCAGGGCGTTTCCAACGAAGAGACGCTGAATAGTGCATTCAGGAGCTTCCACACTCTCAAGGGTCTGGCCGGGTTCTTGGATTTCGCTGTGCTACAGGAAGTTGCACACGAGATTGAGACTGTTCTCGATCGGGCCAGGAACGGCGAACTGCACATCACTCCGGCGATCGTCGATGTCATCCTTGAGGCGTCTGATTACATCGCAATCTGGCTCAACCAGATTTCCGCTGTTGCGGAGGGCCATGCGCGCGAGGAGCCGCCTAGCCCGCAGTCGCTCATACAGAAGGTCCGAATTGCGACTGCGTCTGCGGTGTCAGACGAGGGCGCGCAGCCGCTTGGGCTTCAAGAACTTCGCATCCCATTAGCTGCGCCGGAGAATCCGGGAAAGCAGTCAGGTCCGCCGGTGGAGGGCGCGCCGCCAGATTCCGCCAGGCGGGAAGAGACCTCCGTTGTGAAGGTTGCAACGGCCAAACTGGAGTACCTCGTGGACATGGTGGGGGAATTGGTGATTGCCGAGTCGTTGCTGCACCATAATCCCGACTTGGCGGGGGCTAGGACCGCCCGTGTGCAGCGTGATCTAGCGCATCTCGGCCGCATCACAGCAGAGGTGCAGAAGACCGCAATGGCGATGCGGATGGTCCCGGTGGGGCTGCTCTTTCGTAAGATGGTCCGGCTGGTCCGGGACCTGGCGAGGAAGTCGGGCAAGAAAGCAGAACTCGATCTGTTTGGGGAAGATGTTGAGCTGGACCGTCGGCTTGTAGAAGAACTCGGTGACCCCCTCGTGCACATGCTCAGGAACTCCATGGACCACGGAATAGAGTCCCCGGATGCACGAATCGCGGCGGGCAAGGCTGAAACCGGGAGAATTCGTCTTGCAGCAAGGCATCAGGCAGGCGAGATCCACATTGAAGTAGCCGATGATGGGCGGGGCCTGAATCGCGAACTCATTCTAGCCAAAGCTGTTGAGCGGGGGATCGTCGGGGCTGGAGAGCAACTTAGCGATAGCGACACCTACCAACTCATTTTCAAGCCTGGGTTTTCCACTGCGGAGAAGGTCACGGAAGTAAGTGGCCGTGGCGTAGGCATGGACGTTGTCTGGAGGCACTTAATCCAGCTTAGAGGGCGTGTCGAGATTCATAGTACTCCCGGACAGGGCGCGCGATTTCTGCTGCGATTGCCGCTCACCACGGCCATAATCGATGGCCTTGTGGTCCTGTGTGGGGAAGACAGGTATATAGTGCCAATCTTCTCCGTTCGCGAAATGTTCCGGCCTTCCCCGGAGTCCATATTCACCGTTCAAGGCAAAGGCGAAATGGTGCTTGTCCGAGGGCAACTCCTGCCACTCGTCAGGCTCAAACGGAGGCTCGGTCTACGCGCCGGAGTCGATGACCCCTGCCAGGGGCTCGTGATTGTCGGCGAAAGTGAAACCCGCCGATTCTGCCTCCTGGTAGACGCACTGGCCGGCAAACAAGAGGTAGTCATAAAGAGCCTTGGTGCGCAATTCGCTCACATCCAAGGGCTTGCCGGAGGGGCGATTCTCGGCGACGGTCGAGTGGGGTTGATATTGGATCTGTCCGCCTTGCTTGGGGGGGGGCTCACTTGCCGACAAGCACTGGCGTGAACGCGTCGGAGAATCAATGGAAGGTCCTGCCAGACGAGTTCCTTGAGGTTCAGCTACTCGCGAGGCGCACTTTCGGGCTCGACATCAAGGCTGGTAAGGAGGCGCTGGTCACCGCCCGGCTGAACCGGCGCATGCGCGCAATTGGAGTGAACGAGGTACGTCAATACCTGAGATTCGTGCGGGGAGACGCGACAGGGCGGGAGCTCCTTCACCTGGTTGATGCTGTAACGGTCCGAATTCTTTACCATTGATCATCCCGCGCTAATTTCCGGTTAGGTTCTCAAATACCCTTCGGCGTTCCGAATGGAAGGCTGGGCATGCTGGCCTGCCGTGGGATAGGATAC
>Ga0118677_10008159_pt1 | contig 16920 bp, 11 predicted proteins | sample AliMusrvi5mmetaG_FD_86154 | JGI IMG/M metagenome (GOLD analysis project Ga0118677, IMG submission 86154) | reverse complement strand
GGACAGGGCCTCGGCTACACGCTTGCGGGCCTGGTCGCGACCTTCGCGTTCGGCGCCTGGCTCGCCGGCCGGCTTGGTGTCGGCGCCAAGGTAGCGGCACTCGTTTGCGCAGGCACGGGGATCTGCGGGGGCAGCGCCATCGCCGCCGCGGCACCAGCCATCGGCGCCAAACCCGAGGAGACATCCGCCGCACTCGCCGTCGTGTTCCTGCTCAACGGAGTCGCGTTGCTCGCCTTTCCCGTCGTGGGCAGCTGGGCCGGCCTTAATGCCCACCAATTCGGGCTGTGGTGCGCACTGGCGATTCATGACACGAGTTCCGTCACCGGCGCAGCCTTGACGCACGGCCGGGAAGCGCTGGCGATCGCAACCACGGTGAAACTCGCCCGGGCCTTGTGGATCGTGCCGGTCGCACTCGTTCTCGGTGCCTGGTTCCGACGCGGCGCCGGCCATGGGGTTAACCACAGCAGCGTACGCGTGCCGTGGTTCATCGCCGGATTCGTCGCCGTCTCGACTCTGTTCACCTTGGTGCCCGCCCTGCAACCGGCGGCAATGATCGTCGGCGCGATTTCCCGTGCACTGCTCACCCTCACCCTTTTCCTGATCGGCACCGGCCTGAGTCGCGCGGTCGTCCGCACCATCGGCGCCCGCCCGCTGGTCCACGCGTTGCTGCTGTGGATCGCCATCGGCGGAGCCAGTCTCGCCGCCATTCTCGCTGGCCTGATCCACTGACCAGATGAAGACCGCCTGGGACCAACGCTTCGCCGTTCCCGATTACGTTTACGGCACCGATCCGAACGTGTTTGTCGCGGCCCGGGCCGGGATGATTCCCGCCGGCCCGGTGCTCTGCCTCGCCGAGGGCGAGGGCCGCAACGCCGTTTACCTCGCGACGCTCGGCCACGCCGTGGCCGCCGTCGATCAATCGCCTGTCGGCCTTGCCAAGGCTGCCCGGCTAGCAGCGGTGCGTGGCGTGCCGCTCACGACCATCGTGGCCAACCTGGCGAACTTTGTGATCGAGCCGAATGCATGGTCGGGAATTGTCTCCATTTTTGCGCACCTCCCACCGCCGCTCCGCCGCGCCGTTCACGCCCAAGTCGTCGCTGGACTTCGGCCGGGCGGTGTTTTCATCCTCGAAGCCTACACGCCGGCACAACTCGCGCTCGGCACCGGCGGCCCGAAAGCGGCCGAGTTATGCATGACCCTCGCCGGTCTACGCGCCGAACTGGATGGGCTCGAATTCATCATTGCCCGCGAATGCGAGCGCGACGTGCTCGAAGGAACGGGGCACACGGGTCGGGGCGCCGTGGTGCAGGTGGTCGCCCGCCGGCCGGACCCTCCGGCGCATCGAATTCATAGCGCCACGTCTGAAGACGCCAGCCCGTCGACTGAACCGTGACCAGCAGGTGGGCAGCGCTGTTCCTCGTGAAGACTCCGGATGAATCAAGGGGGCAGATCCCGCGATTATCGCACGTGCGAACTGGGTCCATGTTTTGCAATCTTGCGCTGATCGAGTGCTTTCAACCCACCTAGCATCTCTACGAAATTACGGGCCAGCGGCGAGCCCTCGCGGTTTCTCCATACCACAGAAATCTCAAAGACGAGGTCGTCGGTGGTTTCCTGCAGGGGAATCAACCTGATCCGCCCGGCCCCAGAAAGTGTGATGTGCTGCGGCATCAACGACACCCCCTCCCCACCGGCTATCATCGCCAGGAGCGACTCGAAGCCGGCCACGATTGTGATATGCTTGGGCTTGAGGCCGTGTGCGGCAAAGATGCGGCGAACCAGGTCGGCATGGGTTTGCGAATGCTGGCCGGCGAAACAGAGCTGGTTTTCACGCGCCATCTCAACCAGTGACAGGCGCCGAGACCTCGCCAACCGGTGCCCTGGTCCGACGACCGCACGCATGGCTGAATGCAGAACCGTTGTCCTGCACAGATAGGACGGCAGCGTTGGGTTTTTCTCCACCGTGAAAGCGATCTGGATTGAACCAGAGTCGAGCTCGGTGATCTGATCGGCTGGTTCGATTTCCTTCAAAGTCACGGCGACATCCGGATATTGCATGCGGTATTTCGTCAGACAGGCCGGCATGAAGCTGGCCGTGATCGGTCCGACATTGCCGATGGTCAAACACCCTCTGCGGCCGACTGCGGCCTCCCGGGCCAGCTCCGTTGCCCGTTCCACATGCGCCAATATCTGCCGGGCTTCCTCCAGGAAGATGCGCCCCGCATCGGTTAGCTGCACGCGGGTGGTGTCGCGGTCCAACAACCTGACCCGCATTTCCTCCTCCAGGTTCTTGATCTGTTTGCTCAATGCCGGTTGGACGACGTGAAGCCGCTCCGCGGCTCGGCGGAAGTTCAGTTCTGAAGCCACTGCTTCAAAGTAACGCAGGTGCCGGAGTTCCATATAATGCACTGATAGCGGAGAGCTATCAGCACGCAAACATCAAAGTCATTCCGCTACGGGTGCAACGAGCGTAGGATCTATGCAACGAAGCGAAGCAACCCGCCTCACCTTAAGACCACCCAAAGCGAACCCGTGAAAACCAAATGATAACCGCCGCCGCCGTTCTCGCCTCTCTCGTGCTCCTTGTTTTGTGGGATGGAGCTGAAGCCTGAGTCAATGCAGCTTGCCGAAGTTTCCGCGCAGCAGGAGAAAGCCCACTAGGTTTTGCAGCTTGGCTTCTAGCGCACACCGACTGCCTGGCAGAGGAGCCAAGGGGACCAATGACCAGCGCAGTCAAACGAAAATGAGAAGGAAGGAGCAGTGACATCTAAGGGTCAGGCCAGCAGAGACTCGAATGGCAGGGTTACGGAAGGACCGGCGACGCGTGACCTGCCAGTTCTGCATTCGTATACAAATGAAAGCGGACAACTGCTGGTCGTGGTTCTCGCAGGGCAGCGTTTAAATATCTCCTTGGTTTGAACGCAGTTCGTAGACCAGCTCAGCAACTCCAGATGCGATTGGTCTTCGCCGTTTGCGCGTTCCGATAGTCTCAAGCAGCTTGATCGCAGCCAAATTGCCCCAGAGCGTTTGAGCCCGGAACCGTGTGATGCCACGTTGAAGCGCATTATCGGCGAGTGTTCGGACGAGTGCGACCCCAACACCGCGCTTTTGCCAGTCATCCCGGGTCACAAACGCAACGTCAGCTGTCGTCGGCTCACTGGCATCGCGAATCCATCGGGCGACGGCAATCAATGGTCGATTGGCGGCGTCCGGAAGCTCTGCGACCATGGCGCACTGGGAAATGCCATCACAGTTGGTCAAAGTGCGGAGCTCATCTGAGGTGAACACCTTCTTTAAAAAGAAAAATCTGTAGAAACGCGTATTCTCCGACAGGGCATGCAGGCCGGTCACGAGTTTGGGCGCGTCGCTCGGCGCGATCACCCTGATCCAGATCCTGCACCCATTAACGTTTTGTTCAAACAAAGTGCCGGTCTTCTCAGCAGCCTCAGGTGATACTCGCAAGACTGCAATAGGGCTTCAGCTTATCTCTCGTTCGCGAAAATCGCGTTCTACGAGGGAGAATCGACTCGGGTTGATTCCAGATAATTCAGGCAAATCACCTATGCAAATTAGCGAGTCCTCGGCTTGGACGCGGAGCGCCTCCTGCAGCCGGTTCTGTGCTTCCACTCTCGCACCAACCGCGGGCAATGCTCCCGTCAATGCGTTTCCATCATTCGTCCATATATCGGTATTCTGCCATGGGTATTGGACGCATTTCCTGTGACCCATAACACCAATTGGACACACAACAAGAGCTGCGTTATCGGCGCTACAGGAATCGCACTTGTGACCCCACTTGTGTGAAACACGTTCATCAACCTTCACTCCCTCGATTGATGCAGCCACACAGCCGGAAGCGAAAAATTCCGGAGGAAAAATGGTACACAGAATGGTGTACACATTTTGCAGGCGATGAACTGCCGCAGGCCGCGGATAATTTCTTCCGCATCCCGTAACTTGCTCTTAAACTGACCGTTAGGTCGGACACCCGAAACCGGCACTCTCAGAAAAACTCAGGGCCGGGGAGTTTTTTCTCACACGCCTTGCTCCGTAAGTAACTGAATATCATATAAATGGTCGGGCTGGTGAGATTCGAAATCAGCCGGCCTGAGACCTTTCATCAGGAAGGCCAACGTGATGCAAAAGTTGGCCGCCGTGCAACACTCAAAAGCGCGCATCGGATTTTCGGTTGGCCCGCCTGAGGCGGATTTTTCAGACACCGAGTGAAAAATCCGCCGCTCCCGCGCACCTGGTTCACGGTGAGTGAAACCATCGAGACAAATTCGGCAGACACCGACTGCCGAATCTTGGCGCCGGACCATCAGCCGGGCAGTGCAGCACGGCATCGCCTGCGGAAAACTATCGGTCGATGCCCTTGCCGTGCCCGATTTGCTCACTTCCCGTCGTATGGGTCAGCCTGCCCGGTGAAACCTAAATACCAAAAAAAAGAAGCACCGAAAATGTGAGCACTGCGGCCGCCGCTTTTGCGTCGATCCACGCGTGCACAAGCGCCAGCGCTATTGCGCGCGACCGAGCTGCATCAAGGCCAGCCGGGGAGCGGCCCAGAAGAGATGGCTCCGCAAAGCCGAGAACCGGGACCAGTTCAAAGGGAGTGCAAACTTGGTTCGGGTGCAGGATTGGCGGACCATAAACCCCGGTTATTGGCGGAAGAAGACCCGTCTCGGCCGGTATATTCTGCGAGGCAAACTCGCCGAGATGGTGCGGGACTTTGCGTTACAAGATATTTTCCACATGCGCGGTCAAAGTTGACGGCGCACTTCATGGAGCCGGGGGTAGATTTGATCGACGCCAACGCATCGGTCGCGGAGGGCGCGGCCGAGGACGAGCTGCCGGGGCGCAACGTCGCCTTTCGCCGACGGGTCATTGAACTCTATGACTATCAATGCGTCGCTTGCGGTCTCAGGATCTGGTTGCCAGAGCACGAACTCACTTTCGTTGACGCAGCGCATCTCGTTCCGTTTTCCGAGACGCGGAATGACCACCCGACCAACGGGCTGGCCTTGTGCAAGAATCACCATTGGGCCCTCGATCAGGGACTCATTGCGCCAGACTCAACACGAGTCTGGCACGTCTCGCGGCAGGTTGAGCCCCGCCGTTCTCGTGGTGAGGAAGAGCTGGCGCGGCTCGCCGGCCAACCGTTGCTTGCCCCCGTTGAATCAGCCTTCGCACCGGACCGACTTGGTTTGAAATGGCGGTTCGAAAGGCTTTTAAGCTAACAAACTCGCTGCTTTTTACGGGTCCGCTCTGCTCCAGCAGCTCTCGGCGGATCTGACCGCAAGGGTTGGTCGCGGATTCTCCGCCGACAATCTGGAATCCAGGCGACTCTTCTGCCAGGCTTTCCCGCCCGAGCAGATTTCCGAGGCGCTGTCTCGGATTTTAACCCCGGCGGCGCTGGCCGTAGCCTCCGGTCGCTGGTAGGGCGGGTGAAGGCTCAGTTGATGTCATCGCAACATATCAAATATGATTGCTTATCGGCACAAGATTGGATCTAGTGATCATATGTTATCACTTAAAACAGAGTCAGATGTGCTACGTGAGATCGCCGATTCGGTGCGTTCTCATCGGCTGGCTCTGGGCTGGCGCCAGGATGACTTGGCCCAACGCAGCGGGGTGGGCATCGCAACCTTGCGGCGGTTTGAGCGCTCCGGGCAAATCGGATTTCAGGGACTCGCCAAACTGCTGGTCACGCTGGGCCTCGCCGATAATTTCCTGACTGCACTCAAGCGCCCGGCAGACACCCCGAAGAGTATCGCGGCATTTCTCGCCGTGAACGGGCCGGCCAAACCAAGGCGACGGGCACCCGCTGCCATCAAATCCCCTTAACTGATGGCCGCGATCGAACCCAATCTGCTTCAGCTGAAATTTCTCGGCAGCCCGCTGGGCGTTCTCGCCTACCGGCCGGACGGACCCGTGCATGCGCTTGATCTTGACCGTTCTTTCCTGGCCAGCGGCCATGACCTGTCGCCGTTGAGCCTGCCGTTGGATTCGTTTGCGAACGGGCCGCGGCTCTTCCGGCCGGGTGACACTCCCTTTGCGGGTGGACTGCCAGGCCTGATCGCCGATTCCCTGCCCGACGCCTGGGGAGAGCGGATGCTGCGCCATGAGATGCCGGAAGTGCAGACGCTGCTCGGGAAACTTGCGGCCATCGGCCCGCGCGGGCCTGGGGCGATCACCTTTGAACCCGTGCTGGGTGCGGGGGCTGACCAAAATCCGACCGCCATCGATCTCGCCGCATTGGCCCACGATGCCGACCGGCTGCGGGCCACACCCGTACCGCTGACCGAGGAGCATGTGAATGCCGTTCTGGCCAAGGGTGGCAGCACACTGGGCGGGGCTTACCCCAAGGCGTCGGTTCATCTGCGATTGGAAGGGGAATTCATCGAGCGTCACGAGATTCTCATCGGGGGCGCTCCGCCTCCCGCTTATAGCCCCTGCATCCTGAAATTCGCCCGGTCCAGCGATGAAGCCGAGGGCGCGGTGGAATTTGCCTTCTGGCTGATGGCGAAGAACGCCGGCATCCGCCTGCCCCGGGCCTGTCTCGTCTACGACGGCGAGCGCCGGCATTTCGCGGTCGAACGTTTTGACCGTTACCGCCGGGCTGATGAGACCATCGGCCGGCGGCACGTGCATTCCCTCAGCGGCATGATGCACCGCAAGGCCGCCGATGGCGCCATTGATTACGAAGATTTCATGCGCCTCAGCCGCCGGTTGGGCGGAGCACAGGAGGCGGTAGAATGCTACCGGCGCGCGGTATTCAACCTGCTCGCGACGAATCGCGATGACCACGGCCGCAACCATGTTTTTCTCTACGACGAGCACGCGCGGACCTGGGCGCTGGCGCCCGCCTTCGATCTCAATCCCAGTATCTACAATGTCCTGATTGCGCTGCATTGGCTCGGCAGCGCACAGATACCCACCCAATTCGCTTCCCTGCTCCGTTTGGCGGAAATCGGCGGCATCTCCGCCAGGATGGCCCGCGAGATCTACGGACAAGTCGAGGCGGCGACCCTCGGGGGTTGGCGGGCGGCGGCGACTCAGGCCGGTGTCCCTGCGGCGATGATCGCCTACTGGGAAAAAGAGATGATCCAGCAAACCCAGCCGTTGCGCGATAATGCGAAAGCCACGGGACGAAAAATTTAGCACCGCGCCACTGCATCACGGCCCTCTCTGCTGGTTGGAGCCTGTGTATCCGTCGTGGACCGGCAGCCGGAGACGCGCGGGACGGCGGGACTGCTCCGGCTCTGGCGGCCTCCGCAGCCGGCCATCCCGCCCGACTCCGGGCCGGCAATGGGCGAGGTGGCCCCGGTCGCAAGCCGGCTCAGCAAGTTCGCCCGCTTGCGACCTTCGCTCATGGCCATGCAAACCGTTGAGGTCTCATGCCTGAAAAGTAGGCCCATTGAACAGTTCACTTCACTCCATGAGGTAAATGACGCCAACCCACCCTCAGCCCGACATTCTATCGAAAAACAGGGCCGATCTAACCGCACCAGAATCAACCCGGCATAAGGTCAACGTAGGACCAACCAACGAACGATTTGTCACCTACCCGGTGAACTTTCCACCTATAAAATCAAGGACACGCCACCCCTAACGTCCGTTAGCACAATCTCGCTCCACCACCACTCCGCCACCACCACTGTAAATGCGCAGGCAACATTGCCTGAAATGGAAACGAAAGAATGAGTGGCAACACCAAGGTCTAAGCCGCCTAGCTTAGAGCTCATGGCATGCGGGGGACCGATTCGTGCAGATGCTGCCGACGTTGGTCTACATTCCCATCCTGGGTCCCTGCTTCGGCGGCGGAGGCCTTGGGGCCAGGTGATGAGCCTGTCGGATTTTCTCGGCCAATTCCTTTCGGCGCTCCTGCTCTTGGAGATATTTGACCAGTTCCCTGAGCATGGGCTTCAATTCTTCCTGCACGACATTCCAGACTATCTTGAAGTTTACGCTGCCATAATCGTGTGCAATGCGATTCCGCATCCCGCTGATATGGGTGAACGGGACCTTCGGCAATGCCGCCGCCGTTTCCGCCGTGATGTGCTTGGCCGCCTCGCCAATCACCTGCAATCGCATGGCCACCGCATCGCGAGTCTTCGGGTCGTCCCAGAAGTTTTCGTAAGTCTGACCACGAACATATGCGGTGGCTTTCTTGGCCGAGTCCACCATATCGCTCAGGTAGGCGTTTTGGTCCTTCGCCGGCCTAAGCGGCATAGATCGTCCTCCGATCACGCTGAATCGTCACCTTGCGGTAGGGGTTGGTCATCACCTCCACATCCTCCACGAGCATCAAATCGACCGGAACACCGAGCAATCGGCCCATTTCCTTTTCCATGCTGAAATAGTGCAATCCCGGGATTTTGCGGAATGTGGCAATCAGGTCGACGTCGCTGCCCGGCCGTGCGTTACCGCGCGCCGAGGAACCGAAAAGCTCGAGCCGAATGATCCCGTGTTCGCGACAATACGGCTCCAGCCGGCGAACGATCTCATTGACCGAGGGTGGCACCGGCTTCTGCTTGCGCGGTCCCGCTTTGGCGACCGGCAATACGCTGCCAGCGCGGCGGGCGCTCGAGCGAAGGTTAGTCTTGGTGGCGGTGCGCAACATGATTCCAAAGACTAGATGCATACCTTACGCTGCGCCCGAAATGGCTTAAGGTAGGCAAACTCGCCATCGCCCAATGCTTGGCGAAACTTGAAGCCACGGCTAAGCTGCTTCCACCGTACGCCCCCAAAGACCACTGGTTTGAGACGCTCTGGCAGAAGTTACGGAAGCCAACATGGAAAGAAGTCCAGAAGACAAAGCTTCGAATCGTTACGTTCAATTACGACAGATGCCTTGAAGGATACCTAGCAAAGCTAGCATCTAACCACTACGGAATTTCCGAAAAAGTGGCGTCGCGGTGGTTGAAGCAAGAACTGATTGCCCACGTTCACGGAACTCTGGGGCAATACGAGTACGGCAAGATGATTTGGCTAAGGCCTAAGAGGGTGCTCGAAGGAATAACCGGGCTTGGGAATTCCATCAGTTCGATCGTTGTTATTTCGGAAGCTCGTCCAAGAACCAAGGAATTCATTCGTGCGCGGAAGTGGATCAGTCATGCAAAAAGACTCGGGTTTCTTGGCTTTGGATTTCACAATGAGAATATGAAGCGACTCGGGATCGAACCGGGCGCCGAAAGTTTAGCTCATGTGACATACCTAACGCATACGAGTAAGGGCCTCAGCCGTTACGACAGGGGTCGCATTTACATCAGCTATTTTCGGCCACACGACCTGCACGATTCGCATAAGGCGACCTCTATCTCGCAGCTTGTTCGCGAATTTGTCTATGCCTACTAGTGTCCAAGTTCTGCACACAGAATGCACACAAACAGGGGTCTTTTCAGGTCATCGCCTGACTTGTCCTGTCGTTGGCCGACGCAGGCACAATATCTTGCAACTACTCTGATGTGTCGTCACTAGACACAACGAGACGCACGGGGCCGTCACCGTACGTCTCGGGGAAAATGGTCGGGCTGGTGAGATTCGAACTCACGACCTCTTGCACCCCATGCAAGCGCGCTACCAGGCTACGCTACAGCCCGAACAGAAGAGGGGTCACAAAGCGCCATCGGGTTGGCAGAGGCAAGTTGATTTTCGCGGGTCTTTTCGGGGCGGCGCCTGGGCGGGGCAGGGCACGCTCAACGCCGAACGCTCAACGCCCAAGTGGATTCCAGCGCGCGCCCAAACCGCGGATTGAAAATCCCGGGCTGACTGCGAGACTGGCCGCGACATGACCCCGGCCAAAGCCCAGCAACGCATCGTCGCCCTGCGCGCGCAGATCGCCCGGGACGACGAGCTTTACTTCAAGCGGGCCCAGCCGGAGATCTCCGACTTCGAGTACGACGCCAACAAGCGCGAGCTGGCCGACCTGGAGCAGCAGTTCCCGCAGTTCGCCACCGCCGACTCGCCGACGCGCCGCGTGGGCGATGACCGCGTGCAGGGCTTCCAGGAGGTCGCCCACCGGCAGAAGATGCTGAGCCTCGACAACACCTACAACGAGGAGGAGCTGCGCGCGTTCCATGCCCGGCTGGCCCGGCTGCTCGGCACCGAGGACCTCCGCTACACCGTCGAGCCCAAGATCGACGGGCTCGCCGTCAGCCTCACCTTCGAGGACGGCCGGCTCGTGCGCGCGGTCACGCGGGGCAAGGGCGACCGCGGCGACGACGTGACGGCCAACGTGCTGACCATCGCCGCGCTGCCGCGCCAGCTGCACGGGCGCGCGCCCAAGATCGTGGAGATCCGCGGCGAAATCTATCTCACGGCGGCGGAGTTCGAGCGCATCAACGCCGAGCGCCTCGCGGCCGACGAGGAGCCCTACGCCAACCCCCGCAACCTCGCCGCCGGCACGGTCAAGCTGCTCGACGCGGCCGAGGTGGCGAAGCGCAAGCTTGCGATCGTGCTCTACGGCCTGGGCTATTGCGAACCGGCGATCGTGAGCGGGCAGTCGGACCTCCAGAAGCAGCTCAAGTCCTGGGGCCTCCCGGTGGTGGAGCGCTACTGGGCGGTGAAGGGCGTGGACGCGGTCTGGGCCGCGATCACCGAGCTCGACCGGCTGCGGCGCGACTTCGCGTACGGCACGGACGGCGCGGTCGTGAAGCTCGACAACGCGGACCAGCAGCGCGAGGCCGGGGCGACCGACAAGGCGCCGCGCTGGGCCATCGCGTACAAGTTCAAGCCCGACACCGCTCGCACCCGCCTGCGGGCCATCACCATCCAGGTCGGCAAGACCGGCATCCTCAGCCCCGTGGCCGAGCTCGAGCCGGTCCTGCTCGCGGGCAGCACGATCAGCCGCGCGACGCTGCACAACGAGGACGAGATCCGGCGCAAGGACATCCGCGTCGGCGACCTCGTGGAGATCGAGAAGGCCGGCGAGGTCATCCCCGCCGTGCTGCGGTCGTTCCCCGAGGAGCGGCCGAAGGGCGCGGCCGAGTTCGACCTGTCCGCCGCCGTCGGCGGGAAGTGCCCGGTGTGCGGCGGCCGGATCGCGCGCCTCGAGGTCGCGGCGGAGGACGCCGAGGGCGTCGCCTGGAAGTGCCAGAACTACGAGTGCGAGGCGCAGCGCGCCGGTCGGATGGAATTTTTCTGCAGCCGGCGCGCGCTGGCGATCGACGGCGTCGGCGGCGTGGTCGCCGCGAAGCTCGTCGAGCTCGGGCACGTGAAGGATCCGCCGGACCTCTACGATGTGCCGGTCGAGACCCTTGCCACGCTGAACCTCGGCTCGGCCGAGGAGCCGCGCGTGTTCGGCGAGAAAAACGCCGTGAAGATCGTCGCGGCCCGCGAGGCCGCGCGCGGCCTGCCGCTCGAGAAGTGGCTCTACGCGCTGAGCGTGCCCGACGTCGGCGAGACCACCGCCCGCGAGCTGGGCCGCCGTCACCGGAATTTTGCCGAGCTGGCCGACTCGACCCTCCTGCGCAACGTGCTCAAGAAGGCCGCGCTGGTGGCGCAGCGCGAGTGGGAGGCGCCGGCCTCGCGGAAGAACCCGGCGAAGTCCGACGAGGACAAGGCGCGCCGCAAGGAACTCTGCGCGCGGCTCGACGCCGAGATCGCGGCGCTGGACGCGGGGCCGCTGGCCGGCGTGCCGGCGGATGTCGGGCCCGCGGTGGCGGGCAGCGTGCAGGAATTTTTCGCAAGCGTCCCGGGCAAGCGGCTGCTGGCCAAGCTCCGCCAGCTCGGCATTGATCCGCAGGGGACGGTGGCCACGGCAGGCGTGTTCACCGGCAAGACGCTGGTGCTCACCGGCACGCTGCCGAAGCTCAAGCGCGAGGAGGCCGAGCAGCTCATCCTGGCGGCCGGCGGCAAGGTCAGCGGCAGCGTGAGCAAGAAGACCAGCTACGTGCTCGCCGGCGAGGAGGCTGGGTCGAAGCTCGACAAGGCCCGCGAGCTCGGCGTGCCCGTGATCGACGAGGCGGAGTTTCGGAAGTTGCTGGGATCGCCACACGGGGCGGCCTGAGCCCGAGGCGAGGGGAGCCTCCCATCCACCTCCGGTTCGATGAGGAACTCAGGAAATCAGGTGGGTCAGGGCCAGGGCGCGGGTTTTCATCGGCCGGCATCATTGCCCTGATTTCCTGAGTTCCCCATCGGAATTTTCCCGAGAGTGCGGGTGAAAGGAGAGGTTTTGCCTAGTGATTCGGATGCTTGCCACCCCCCGGGTCGGGTCCATGCTGCCGGCTGATCCGCCCCATGAGTTTTCGTTCCGGTCATTTCCTGCGGATGCTGACATCCGTTTCCTGCCTGGCCCTGGGCGGGCTGCGGGCACAGACGACCCCCTCGGACGCGACGCTGCAGGCCATCCTGGAGCAGAACCGCCTCCTGCAGGCGCAGGTGAAGGCGCAGCAGCAGACCATCGACGCGCTGACGGCGCGGGTGGAGCGGCACGAGCGCGAGCTGCAGGGCCTGCAGGACCAGGCCGGCGGAACGGACCGCGGCGTCGCGGTGGAGCGCGACCGCGAGCATGAGATCCGGATCGGGGCGGAGTCGGCGCTGTCCTTCTTTAGCACCGGCTCGGCCGGCGCGTTTCCCAAGTCCGAGTTCCGGGTGGACGACACCAAGGTCACCCTTGAGGCGCCGGTGTGGCACAACGTCTATTTCTTCACGGAGCTCAACCTCCTGACCCGCGAGTCCAATGCGAACAACCTCCAGTTCGGCGAACTGTACGTCGAGTTCGACGGCCCCGGCGGGCTGGGCCTGCGCGCCGGCAGCATCAACACGCCCTTCGGCGAGGAGTACCAGGTGCGCGGGCCGATGGCGAACCCGCTGATCTCGCACTCGCTCTCCGACCTGTGGGGCCCGGACGAGGGCGTGGAGGTGTTCGGCAAGGCCGGGCCGTTCCAGTATGTCCTCGCGATCCAGAACGGCGGCATCAGCCAGCTGCGCGACTACAACGCGGACAAGGCCCTGACCGCGCGGGTCGGCTGGGACCCGCTGCCCTGGCTGCATCTCAGCGCGAGCGGGCTGCGCACGGGGGAGATCGGCACGGTGTCGCCGACGACGTCCACGGGCGACAGCATGACGGCGCTGTGGTTCGCCAACGGCTTCTTCCGCGCGCTGGGCCCGGCGAGCCGCACGACCAACTTCTGGGCCAATCTCTACGAGGGCGACGCCGTCGCCAAGTGGACCGGCGGGCAGCTCGCGGCCGCGTTCGGCGGGGTGCGCTTCGACGACAACGACCCGCTTGTGGACAATTCGCGGCACCTGACCTACGGCTACGTCGAGGGCCGGCAGTCGATCACGGACGAGCTCTACGGCGCGGCGCGCTACTCCGAGATCCGGGCGCCGGGCGGCTATCCGCTCGCGGGCTGGGGCAATGTCGGCAACTACTTTTACCGTCCCTCGCTGACCGAGGAGCTGCGCCGGCTCAGCCTCGGCTTCGGCTACCGCTTCGGGCCGCCGCTGGTGCTCAAGCTCGAGTACACCTGGGAGGACGGCCGCATGATCAACGGCGCGCCGCGCGACCATGAGGACTTCTTCGGCGCCCAGGTCGGCATGAAATTCTAATCCCATCGTACCTCCGCCGATGAAACGATCCCTTTTCCTGCTCCTCTGGCTGGCCGGCGCGCTCACCGCCCTGGCCGGCTCCATCACCGGCACCGTGCGCGGTGTCGCCCCGAAGTCGGGTGGCGGCGAGTCCGGCGGCGGCGGCTACGACAGCCGGCGGTACAAGTTCGCGGAGAAGCTCGACTACGACCACCTGCACGACTTCGTGGTCTACATCGACCAGGTGCTGCCCGGCCCGGTCACGCCGCAGCGCGCGGCGATCACGACGCAGAAGGACGCGAGCTTCGAGCCGCACGTGCTCGCCGTGGCGGTCGGCACGACGGTGCGGTGGCCCAACGAGGACGAGATCTTCCACAACGTCTATTCCACCTCTGACGCCAAGCAGTTCGACCTCGGCTTCTACAAGCAGGAGCGCGTGCCCGAGCTGACCTTCGACCAGGTGGGCCGCGTGGACGTGTACTGCGCGATCCACACCCGCATGCACTGCATCATCCTCGTGGTGCCGAACGCCTACTTCACCGTCGCCGACGCCAGGGGCCGGTTCACGCTCCGCAACGTGCCGGCCGGCACGTACCGCGTGCGCGCCTGGCACGAGCGGCTGCCCAGCCAGGTGCAGGAGGTGGTCGTGCCCGCGGACGGCGAGGCGACGGTGGACTTCCGCCTCAGCCTCGGCGCGCTGCCCAAGTACTAGTCCCGCGCCGCCATGCCGAACTCCTCCCGCCCGCTGCGGACCAGCCTGCAGGCCAAGGTGCTCAGCGCGGTCCTCGCGCTGCTCGTGCTGCTGCCCGCGGCCATGCTCTGGGTGGTCAACCGCCAGATCACGCTCCAGACCCACGACGACGCCAGCCGGTCGCTCACGCTTGCGCGGGCGATGCTGCTCCAGTCGCTCAACAACCGCCGCGACAGCCTCGTGGCCGCGTACCGGAACGTGGAGAACGACACCCGGTTCCGGCGCGTGGTCAATATTGGCCACGCGCCCACCCTGCGCAGCATCCTGAACGATGTGCTGGAGGAGTTCGGCAACGAGACCAGCGTGCTGGCCTTCGTGACCGCGGATGAGCGGTGGAAGCGGCAGGACGCGGCGAACGCCATCGGACACCTGTTCTACATCGCCGGGAGCCACGGCCCGGCCGTACCGCAGGCGGAATTCGCCCGCGCCACGCTGCCGCTCGTGCGCGCGGCGCTCGACGGCGACCTCAGCTCGGCGATCTATCGCGTGGACGGGCACGAGCTCCTGGTCGTGGCCGTGCCGGTCAAGATCCCTGATCTTAAATTTCCCGCGGTGCTGCTGGCCGGGGCGGTGATTGACGAGGCCGTCCTGAACCAGCTCAAGCCGCCGGCCACGGAGTTGGCCGTGGTGGCTGACGACTCGGTTCTATTCTCAACCCTGTCGGGTCCCGACGTGGCCGCGACGCTGCGGCGGCTGCCGTCCGGCGCCGGCGAGGGCGTTCGCGAGGCGTTGCTCAACGATGAGCATTTCCTGGTGCTGGGCGGCGAGTACGGCCGCGAGGTGCCGACGCAGGGCTTCCGCTTCATGCTGATGTCCTCCTACGAGTCTCAGCTGGCGACCCTGCGCCGCACGCGGCTGACGCTGCTCGGCCTCAGCCTGGCGGGCATCGCGCTCAGCGCGGTGGTCGTGTGGGTGCTGGTCCGCCGGATCACGGCGCCGCTGCGGGCGCTGCGGGACAGCGCGGAGGCGGTCGGCCGGGGCGACTTCTCGCGGCGCATCGAGCGGTTCTCGAACGACGAGTGCGGCGAGCTGGCGGTGGCGTTCAACCAGATGACCACGAACCTGCAGACCTCGCGCGCGGAGCTGGAGCGGGCGATGCAGACGGTGAAGTCCACCCAGGAGCAGCTGATCCAGAGCGAGAAGCTGTCGGCGGTCGGCCAGTTCGTGGCCGGCGTGGCGCACGAGCTGAACAACCCCCTCACGGCGGTGATCGGGTTCTCCGAGCTGCTGCAGAGCAGCGAGACCGACGAGAAGACCAAGGGCCACCTCGACCGCATCGCGAAGAGCGCGCACCGCTGCCACAAGATCGTGCACAGCCTGCTCAGCTTCGCCCGCCAGCAGGCGCCGGAGCGGAAGCTGGTCGCGCTGCACACCATCCTTGAGGAGGTGCTGGAGATCATGGCCTACGACCTCCGCACGAGCAACGTGACCATCGTGCGCGAGTTCGCGCCGAGCGTGCCGGCGATCATGGCGGACCCGCACCAGCTCCAGCAGGTCTTCGTGAACATCCTCGGCAACGCGCGGCAGGCGATCGAGCCGTTCCAGCGCGAGGGCCGCATCGTGATCCGCACGCAGGCGCGGGATGGCTGGGTGACGATCGAGTTCCAGGACAACGGCCCGGGCATCCGGGCGGAGCACCTGGCGCGGATCTTCGACCCGTTCTTCACCACCAAGCCGGCAGGCAAGGGCACGGGCCTCGGCCTGAGCCTGTCCTACGGCCTCATCCAGGAGCACGGCGGCCGCATCACGGCCCGCAGCGAGCTGGGCCACGGCGCGACCTTCCACATCGAGCTGCCGGTCGCCCCCGTGGCTGGGCCCGCGACGCTGCGGCCGAGCGCCACGCCCTGGGCGGGCCCGGCCTCGTCCGGCCCGTCGGGCCAGCGCATCCTCGTGATCGACGACGAGGAGTGGATCCTCGACCTCGCCGGCGAGCTGCTGCGCAGCGAGGGCCACACCGTGGAGCTGGCGTCGAGCGGCCAGCGCGCGCTCGAGCTGCTGGCCCTGGGCGCGTTCGACGTGATTGTGTCGGACTGGAAGATGCCCGGCCTGAATGGCATCCGGCTCTACGAGCACCTGACCGCCACCAACCCGGCGGCGGCGAAGCGCATGCTCTTCATGACCGGCGACGTCGTCAGCGACACGTTCCAGTCCTTCCTCGAGCAGCACCAGCTGGCCTGCCTCTCAAAGCCCTTCGCGATCAGCGAATTTCGCGCCGCCGTCACCCGCATGCTGCGCGCGGTGAAGGCTGGATCGGGTTGATGGGGAACTCAGAAAATCAGGATCCGGGGGACGTTCCTGATTTCCTGAGTTCCCCATTGGAACCGCCAGGAATGCGTCAATATCCGCGCTGCTGGAGCTGCTGGCTGAGCTGCTGGATGAAGGACTGGCCGTCGGCGGGGCTGGGGCGATAGCCGGGCTGGCTGACCTGCGTGAAGCCGGGCCGGCCCTGGTTGTCGATGATCCACTTGGCGGTCACGCCGTCGGAGAAGGTCACGGAGCCGCTGGCGAGCGCGCCGGGCATGAGGGTGACCTTGTCCACGCTGAGGGTGACATTGGTGGCGCCCTCCGGCGGCAGGTCCTCGGGGAAGGCCTCCGCGTCCTCGCCCTCGGCGGCGGCCGGGGCGGCGGGCTGGCCG
>Ga0118677_10008157_pt1 | contig 16922 bp, 31 predicted proteins | sample AliMusrvi5mmetaG_FD_86154 | JGI IMG/M metagenome (GOLD analysis project Ga0118677, IMG submission 86154) | reverse complement strand
GCGTCAAGTACGCGGCCGGGAAATTCCCTGGCCAGATTTTTGGTGGCCTTGAACGCGCCACCGAACGCACCGACGTCCTGACCATAAACGAAGACCCGCGGGTCGTCGCGCAAGGCGTGAGCCTGCGCTTCGCGGATGGCTTCGAGATAGGTGATGCTCATGCGGGGAATGGAAGGGAAACATCGAACAGCGAACATTCAACGTTCCACGCCAAATGCTTCCAAGCCGCCGGCCATTGAAGGTTCGGTGTTGAATGTTGAATGTTGAATGCTTTCAAAATCAAGCCTCCTCTCGCAGTTCGTTCAGATGTTCGGCGGACAAGGCGCTCCATTTCTCCTCATACGGATCGGGTGCGGGTTCGCGCTGCGCCTGGGCGACGGCCTCCTCGATTTCGCGGATGGCCTCGCTGCGCCAGACGGCGAGCTGCGCGGCGTCGGCCAATTTATGGGTCAGCAGAAACTCCTCGGCGACTTTCAGGCAGTCACGGCCGAGCGGAGAGTTCTTCAATTTGGGGTCCACGTAACTGGAATCGTCATGTTCCCCGTGGCCGCAGAGCCGGAGCAATTGCGCCACGACCAGTTGCGGGCCTTCCCCTGCCCTGGCCTTGGCCACCGCCCCGCCGACCGTCTGCAAACAGGCCATCAGGTCGGTGCCATCCACCGTATGCGCAGCGACGCCGTAACCGACCGCCTTGTCCGCCAGATCCGCGCACACAAACTGGCGCGCAGTCGGGGTGGAATAAGCATATTGATTATCCGCCAGCACCAGCACGAGCGGGAGTTTTTCCACCGCCGCCTGGTTGAGCGCCTCGTGAAAGGCGCCGGTGGAGGTCGCCCCGTCGCCGAGACAGGTCACCCCGACCGTGCCGGCAATGCCCTTCATCCGCCGCGCGAACAGCGCGCCGTTGACCACGGAAATCATCGCGCCCAGATGGCTGATCATGGGGAAATAACCTTCCGACGGCTTGCCGCGATGGACATTGCCGTCCCGGCCGCGCATGGGGCCAAGCGCGGAGCCGAGATAATTGCGGACGGCATCCACCACCGTCTCCCCGAAAGCGAGCCGGCCGGCCGCATCGCGGATCAGGGGGGCGAAGATGTCGGTTTTCTTGAGGGAAACGCCGACCGAGGCGCTCAAGGCTTCCTGGCCGCGACCGAGGAACACGCCGCCGTGGATCTTGCCGGCGCGATAAAGCGCGGCGAATTTGTCGTCCAACAGCCGCGCCTTCAACATGAAGCGATACGCGGCGAGCGTGGTTTCACGCGCCATAATGGTTTCAACCGCCGGATTGGCGTCCAGCACCGTTTGCAGCATGGAATGATTTTATCGGTGAGACCGTTCGCCAGCAATGTTTCATTTTAGACGGGCAAACTGGCCGCCCGTCACACCTGCCCTTTTCCCGAACCACGGCTTGTCTCAACCCGCGACGCGGGAAATGACCTGGACGCTCCGGATGATTGCAGTGCCCTTCTGCCTGGCGACGGGCTGCGGATTGGGACAATCCGCGGTCCCATGGCGGCCTGCGCCTGCCATTTGATGATGCAAACCGGCGAGTAATTCATTGATCTTGGCCACGAACGCCTGGATTTGCGCTTGCGTGGGGGAGGACAGAAGGAAAACGGTGGGGCAAGCGTCCCACCTCGAGCCACAGGCTCGACACTACAAGAGGCAAATCCTCCGGCATTGGGCTCAACGAAATGGGCTGGACAACCATTTACGACCAGCCCAACCTCGATTTCATGAAACCGGATGGGCTGTTCCAGGACAGGCTGCAAACCCGAAGGTCCGTTGTTTGGACGACCCAGGCAATCCACTTGAACGGAGGCTAAATGCCTTGAATAGGCTTGATTTGATTGGAGATATCCACCTTTGAACGGTCTTCTCCGAGGCTCGGTATCAGAATGGGTCTTCTAACCACCATTCCGGAGGCCGATTTTAAACTGAAGTTTTGAAGAGTTTTAGGAGAGCCGATCGCAGCGACACAGATCGGCTGGAAATCAGATTTCCCCGTGCAGATCCCGGAAGCGATCTACCTCGGAGCGCGGGATGAGTATCTTGCTATCTTTTTTGGGCGTCAGGCGGCGATGCTGGATCATCCCCTGTTCGCAGAGCGTGGCGATGTGCCGTTTGCTCACCCCGGTCTCCTTGTGGAACTGCGTCACGCTCACCTCCGGCTCCATCAGTTCCGGCTTGCCGGCCTTCACCAGCAGGCTGCCATCCGACTGCCGCAATTTGATGACCGGGATCCGGAACATCGGTTCCACGAACGGCATTTCCACCTGGGACTTATCGGGGGTCTTTTGGGTCTTCATCAGATGAGTTGCATTTGGGGGTTGAGGACGCTTTGCCGCCAGGCTTCCCAGCGATCTTCCGGCACCGCCTGGTAAACACCTTCCGTGGACCGCTCATCGTGGCATAATTCCACCAAACCGACCTGGTAAAGATCCGTGGTGCGCGGGCGGAAGGTGAGCAGATCAATCCCGCTCTTTTCCGCCACCTCGCGCGTCGTGCCGGGCCCGAACGTGAGCCAGGCCGTATAGACGTCTTTACGCGCCTGGGTCAACTCCTCGCGGAGCCGGGCGAAATTGGCATTGCGCAGATCAATCGGTTTCATTTCAGCGTCTTTTTCAGGTCCAGAAACGCCTTGAAGCCGGCGCTCTCGGTGATCTCCTCCACACTGCGCATTTTGCTGGCCGGCGTTGTGTCGCGGTGCGTGGCTTTGAGGACGGATTGTTTATCGCCCTGGGGACGGGCTTGGAAGGCGCGCCGGGCCGCCCGGGCTTCGGCCAGGTCCTCCTCGAAATAATCCGGCATTCCGATCAGGTTCCGGAACTTTAAAGCGCCCGGGTTCCGGCGCTGTTCGCGGATGCCCCGCCGCAGGTGCGCGACCACGTCGCGAAGCTCCTGCTCGCCATGGCCGCGGCGCTGCCATTCGAACCAGATCGTCTCACGCTGCATGTCCAAGGGAATGACCAATCCGGTGAGTTCACCATAAAGGGCGTGCAAGCGGGCGATGAATTGGCGTTTGTCACTCATAGCTTCTTAAATTCGAGCACCCAGACCCACGGGTTTTTTAACCACGATCCGGGACCATTTAGGGACTCCCATAAATCCTGGTATGCCATCACCGCACCAGTTTTCCCGCGAATGTAGGCGGAGCTGGTGGTGAATTGATAACAGATTTCCCCCTCAATCATCCCGGAGCCAATCGAAGTTTTAACCCCTTCGGCAATGACATCCGCTTCGCTTATGTCTTGCAACCGCTCCACGCGAACATTCACGATTTCCAGCGTGATCCGGCTCAATTTGCGTGGCATGAATATGGACGGCGTCCATGTGCCATCATCGGGAAAGTCTTGGCGGTTATCGGCGCGGTAGAAAATTCCTGATTCACCACCGGGGAATTTGTAATCCAGTCCCCATGGTGCGGCGAAAGTTTCACGCACCCAGAGCCGATCACCTGGAACACCGTAGGGACATGAGCATATAGCCCATCGCGCAGTTCCCTCTCCTGGAAACGCATCGTATGTTGCCACCGCCTCTAGTCCATTGGTGGCATGGCGGAGATATGCCACGCCCAAGCCGACGTGATGTGGTCCCTGGAGTTTGCCAATGCGCCGCGTCTGGGTCTTCGGATTCACCTCGCGCAGGGTGGCCTGGACCATTTCCGCGCACATTAAGAGGGGACGTTCCTTCATTTGTTCATTCCTTTCACGATTTGTTCCGCCGACTTCTGGCCGGTCATCTGTTCGCGCGTCAGGTTCGGGCCCGGCCAGGGGAACAACTGCAGGTTGCCATTACGCCGGGGCTGCAAGGCCCAGTAAAAACGTCCGCACGCCACCCGGCTCACCTCGTAATGCTTCGTGGCGAACCGATGAAGCGAGCCGCACGCGCAGCCGATGCCGATGGTCTGGGTTGTTGGCGCAGCGATCATTCGAGCAAGTTTTGGGCGGGATTAAAAACCGGGCGTTCCGACGCCCCAAAATCCAGCGGTGAGAACCCGCGCGCCCGGTCGCCGTGCGCATAGATCATCGTGGTATTCACGTCCTCGTGGCCCACGAGCTTCTGCACCACCGCCAGATCGTTGCCGGCCTCCAGCGCGTGCGTCACGAAGCCGTGCCGCAGCGTATGCGGCGTGACGCGCTTGGTGATGCCGGCGGCGCGGACGGCCGCGCGCATTTGTTTGGCGATCATCTCATCCGTTGCGTGCCAGCGATACTGGCCCCGGATCACCGCCGAGGGGAACAGCCATTGCCAACGCAGCTCGCGGTTGGCATTTTTATATTTATTCGCCAGCCGTCCGGGCATTTCCACCAAGCCGCAACCTGCCGCCAAGTCCAGATCATGGGAAGATTTCCGCCAGGCCAGGTGTTTTTGCAGCAGGGGAACCAACAGCATCGGCAGCACCGTTATCCGGGATTTATCGCCCTTGCCGCAATGCACACGCACCGTGCGCGCTGCGAAATCAATGTCTTGCACCCGCAAATGGCAGCATTCGTTCACGCGCAATCCGGCCCCATACATCAGCGCGGCCATGATTTTGGACTGGCCTTTCAGCCCGGCAAAAATGCGCCCAATTTCTTCACGCGTGGGGATCGTGCGCAACGTCTGACGCACCTGCGGCATCGGCGGCAAATCCAGCCAGCCGAGTTCGGATTTCAGGACGTGATCAAAAACGAATTTCACAGCGCAGAGCGCCTGTTTGCGCGTGGTGTTGGAATAATTCTGGCTGTGCAGCGATAACATCCATTCACGGACATCCGCCGGCGTCCAGATCGACGCCGGCTTTTTGCAGTGCTGAAAAAACTTTTTCACCCAGAGATGGTAGGTGCTGCGCGTATTCGGCCGGCAACTGCGTTCGATCATCGCCTCTTCGAGCATTTGGGTGAGAGTTTTCATTATGCCAACGAGGTTGTTAGAATTAACTGCTATGAGGCACGGGATTTTGGGAGCGCAGGATTGTGAGCGAGACCGCTTTGTGTTCGAGCGCGCTTTTCGCCATCGCCCTTACTTCATGCTCGAATATCGTCTGGTGCAGGTGGGAGATTCCGTCCTCATTGGCGTATTGGATCAGCCAGACGTGTGCCTCATAACCCGTCGCTGATGCCAACGTGCTTGGTTCACCGGTTTTGGGCATCGCAGGTTGGCGGTCGCCCGCTATTTCTGCGTAGGACACGGCAGCAGATTCGAGGGCGTCAGACAGTTTCATCGCCTCATCGTAGTCATGCTTGTTGGAGTTCACATACGCCGCGTAGTCAGTGGCGGCATTGTAGAGCGCGGTGGTTTTATCGAGTTCACGTTCGCGGGCTGGATTTTTGGCTTCGTTCATATTTTCAGTGGTTTGACGCACGCGGCATAGCTAGGCGTTAGGAGAACAGGCGCACCTGTGCCGTCTCGCGTTTGATTCTTTGGATTGCTTGGTCATAGTAGTCCTTGTCTATTTCGCACGCCGTTAGAGCGTAGCCGTGGTTGTAGCAGGCGATTGCGATGCTTCCGCTGCCCATGTGAGTGTCGAGGATTCGCTGGCCTTTCTCGGCATAGTTCGCCAGCAGCCACGAGTAGAGCGCCACCGGCTTTTGAGTCGGGTGTATCCGGTCATCTTGCAGCGGGTGGCACTCGAATTTCTTTGCCGTGGTTCGGAAGCTCGTCCATGCCAGTTCCACCGCCGCGAAGCTCACCTCATTCGAGAAGCGTTTGTCCCACACAATCCAGCACGGAGAGTTCAGCGGCATCCGTGCGATATAGTGGTTCGCACCCCACACGATTTGATTTTTTGAGACGCGGCGGAGTTCCGCGAAGTATTCATCCGGCGGCGGAGCAGAGTCCCAGTCGCCCATTTTATACGTCGCCTTTGCGTCGCCTTTGCGTCGCCCCATTCCGCTTTTATTGTCACCGACATTGATTCCATATGGCGGGTCAACGATGGCGAGGTCGTAGGCATTATCGGGCGTCTCTCGCATCATCGCCATGCAGTCAGTGTGTCGCAGGTCAAGTTCTCCTAACAAGACGCTGGAGCACAACACCGCCCCCGCCTTGGCTTCGGCGGGCGTCTCTGGTGGTAGTGTGGCTTGCGTGCTCATTACGTCGTGGTCGGGGCGGTGTGGCTCAGCTTTTCGTTGGACAGCCCGGCGGCGCGTTTTGCCAGAAGCGTGCCATGTGCCGCCGCATATCTTCATTCGCCAGATTCCACCATTTAGCGCGCAGCCGGTCACGGTTCCGGCGAGTGTTGAGACGGTTAACGGGCGGCTTTAGACCGTAGCCGCAGCTCGCAAGCTGCATTGCAAATTGCCACCGTTTGAATTTTCGATTTTTCAGTTGCATAGTTTTTTTATCGGGCTGTCCAACCCGTCCTCGCAGCCAACCGCGAGCGGCGCTGCGTCTTAATCGGTAACGTCTGGTGCGTTCTCATGTCAGTCATTCGCGGCGGCGGAGTCAGCGTTCGGCGGCGTCTCCGTTATCTGGGCAATCTGCCTGCCGTGGTAATACTTTTGCGCTGCCGCCGCTAGTTTCTGCGCCTGTTTCTTTTCGAGCGGGATGGCGCTGATATAGTGGTTCTTTCCTTCGTCAAAGTAATAGACCCACCACGACGCCGCCGAACCACCGCATGGAGTGGACGTGATTACGCCCTTGGGTTTTGGCCGCTCTTGGTTTGAGCCGCCTGCCCTGGTGTTCCATTCCTGCCACGCCTCGAATTTATCCGCTCCCTCGCCGCCAGCCGAGCCGCAGGTAGAGCATAGGATTTGAAAGCCATCGCGCATCCCGATATATCGGACACGCTGCACTTGTTGACATTTTCCTGCACAGAACGGGCAGGCTTTACGTTCAGATTTCTTCATGGTTTGTCTCCGATCACGCCGCTCATGCGGACGTTGGGAACCTCGAAGAATTTCAGCATCCCCCGACACGGTCTGAACGGCAGCGGCTTGGCGTTAGCCAGGACAAATCCAAACTCACCATTGAACCACCACGAGCAGGAATCATTGACGCAATCCGTTATCTCCGCCTCGCCGATGATCCCGCCGCGCTCCAGTTCGGCCAGCGGCGGAATCTCAACCGAGGCGTGAACCACCGTGCGGACATATTCCACGGCCTGATCATATTCGGCGCGCGTCAGGCCCTTGCTGGCGTGAATGTAAATCCGCCCGCGCAGCGCGGTCCGCCAGTCGCGGTTCTCGATGCCTTTGAGTAGCCCCGTCTGCGCGGCCAGGGCGCGGGCCTCGTCGCCGATGATGTCCGGGCGGATGATGAGCCACGCCCACGGCTGGCGGATGGAGAGAGCTTTCATGGTATTGATTTCCAGACGGCATCCATCACGCGGTCGGTTTTCACTACCAGCGTGCCCAGATCCATCTGGTTTCTTAATTGGCGGCACCGCTCGACCTGTTCTTCGAGTTTTTGGATTTCGATCATCAGCGGATCGTTGGCGGTGATGAACGACTTTGACTGAATGACTCGCAAAGCCATCATCGCCGCGCCCAATGGCACGAACAACTGACTGTGCTGCTCAACCAGTTCGTGCATGGCTTGCTTGAAGGCTTTGACCGACTCATGCACGTCTACACAGTCGGCTTCGATCTGTTCGCGGATGCTGGTCATTTGGTCTCCTTTTTTTGGTGTGAATTGATCAGTTCCACGACCTTGGCCTGCGAACTGGTGATGAGCATCTTGTCCGTCACTTCGAGAATGCGGATGTCATGGGTATAATCCCGCTTTGCTTGATAGACCATGGGCTGTGAGCCTGCCTCATAAATCTGTTTCACGGGCTGGCTTTTTCCCAGGGCGTCCGCAATCTTCGATGCCGCCACCGAAGACTCGCAGACCCATTCACTGCTGCCGATTGTTAACAGGACTTTCATTTCCCCTCCTTCGGTTGCAGGGTGGCGATCCAGAGGCCGTCAATGTCCTTGTCCGCGGTCAGTTTGATGCGCGATTCGATTTCGTTCGCGTCGCCGCCGCGCTCGGCGGCATCGCCATATTTGGCAAACGCCTTGGCCGCGCAACGGATGGCCCCGAACTCTGTGCCGCCGGTGCAACTCGCTGTGACCTTCAGCGTGGTCCGCGCCGACGGCTCGCCGCCGTCCTCTTTATAAGCCCGGAATAATTCAGGGTCGCAGCCCGGCCGGCTGACTTTCTTGATCAGAACAGTGTTCATTTCGCCCCCTTCGGTTGGCGGACCAGGTCGAAGCCGAACCGGTTGCCGCAGTGCCAGCATTCGAAGCCATCCGGCTTGAGGACCACGCGCGGCAGCAAAGTGCAGTTCAGGCAATACGGCCGGTAGGCTTTCGTTTTCTCCAGACCCAGCGCCTCATTCATCGCGGCGAGCTGGGCATCCGTCATCTCATGCCCGTCCTCAAATTTGAGATAGCCCTTTTCCACCGTCACCATTCGGGCGGTCAGCGTGTTGAATAGATTTTCGGCGTTGTGCATTTGGGTCCTAGTGGTTAATTGGCCACGGACTGGCGGGCATCCGTGTCCGTCAGTTTCGGTTCGATGAAGAACGATTCGCCCTGCTCCACCTTGATGCCGATCAGCGGGAACATCGGCGACAACTCCTCGCGCTGCGCGAGCAACGATTCCTTGTCCGGTTCCGGCACGGAGCGGATGAAGTTCGGCAGATGCACCATGAGCGCGTCAGTGACCTTCTTCCAGTTCCAGGCGCGCGAGAGCAGCGAGAGCTTCGGCGTGCCCGTGCGGAACCCGAGCGTGCCGGCGGCAAAGTCGATGCTCTTCTTGCCTTTGGCGAAGGCGTCCGGATGACTCTCCGCCCAGGCTTGCAGTTCGAGCGTCTTGAGTTCGATATAGGTATCGCACTCGCGGATGCAGCCCGCGAAGGATTCCTGAACCTTCAGCACATCCGCGTCGCGCAACGCCACGGCTTTGCGCTTGTTATTTTCCGCCAGCGCCAGTGAGTTCATGGCCGCCTCCGCGTCGGCGCGGGTGATCAGGGATTCGGTGGACAGTTTAATTTTAATTCTGCTTTTACTCATATTCGATTTGATTGATGTGTTGATGGTTCAGATCGCCGGGGCTGGCGGCTTGGGCGTGTTCATGGCCAGAATCATCTTCTGGAGCCGGAGTTCGGCCAGACGGTTAACTTGTTTTTCCTGCATGGCGATGAGCGTCAGGCGGGTGACTTGGATGGCCGCATTATTTTTGGCGACGACTTGTTCGAGCAGCGCGATGGATGCGCGGCGTTTGGTCTGGTCCTTTTGTTCGATCATAGTTTTACTTGGTTGTTATTTTTCCGCATTTACCGCTGTGGTTAAAAATCTTCCCCTGGCGTTCCATCCGCTGCTGGTTCGTTAGGCGCTTCGGTGCTTCGGCCACCAGTTCGTTGAAGCGGCCTTCCAGTTGGCTGATGACGCGCTGCTGGGCGCAAACGTAAATGCTCTCGGTGCGTTGCCATTTCTGCTGGGCCTTGACTGAGAGCGTTCCGACATAGGCCGCAAAGAAGGCGTTGAAATCCTGACCCGGCACGAACGCCGCGCGTGTGCGGTCCATCCATTCTTCATCGTCGTATGTTTGCCAGCGGCTCATATCAGTTTATTGATGGCCTTCACGCAGGATTCCCGGAGGCGATGGGCCAGCGGCGTCCATTCGGGCGCATCCCACCACGGCGTCAGGCGCGTGATCCATTCCAGTTGCTTCAGCCCGCTGGTGGTTTTATTCCAATGCGCCGGCCAGCAGGCCAAGGGGAAACTGAACATCACGCCGTTGAGTTTGTTCTCCACGCTGACCACGCCGTCTTTGAGTTTCGCCGTCACCGGCGAGCCGTTCACACTTTTGTCAGTGGCCTTGCTCATGCGTTCGCTTCCTTCCATTCCATCAATAGCTTATTGCCGCTGAGTTCTCTGATCTTCGTCAACCGCACGCCCGCCGTGAGGCCGTGGTAATCGTCCGGGCTGATGCTGATGCACCGTTCGCATTGCCACGCGCTGTTCACCTTGCGGCTGGCCGGTTCGCCACAATCGCAGAGCGCGACACGCGGGCGTTTATCTTTGGGTGCGCGGGTCATAGGTTGGCGGCGATGACGCCGACGGCGAATCCGATCAGGATCACGATGGCGGCGGCATCCACGAGAATGGCCAGGAAGACGATGCCGGCCATCAGGCGCGCTTTCTGGATTTCGCCGGCGTCGCTGGCGACGGGCCAGTTGACGCCAGAGGGATTGAAAGATTTGCGCAGTGGTAGATGACGAATAGCATTCATGCGAGGGCGAGGTTGCTGGTTGCGAGTTGATGTTCGGCTTGCTCGTCTTTGATGGTGGCCCGGCGGCGCGCCGCCCCGCGATTGCGGATGGTGTAAAATATCTGCCAGAGTTTTTTCTCATCCACCACGTCCAGGCCGGCGCCGTGATTCTGGGCCGTGCAAATCTTGTTCGCGTAGCTGAGCGAGAATCCGAACTCCTCGCACGCCTTGACGATCTTGTGCTCGATCACCCGGCGCGATTCCGTGGCCGCCTTCACCTGGGCATTGAACGCCGCGCCGTGGTGCCCGAGCAATTCGAGGAAATGACCTTCCACGAGCTTGTAATCATCCTGACTGCAGCAGCGCAGCCCGAGCTTGCCGGTGGCCAGCGCCACTTGCGCACGTCTGTAATCATCGCTGGCCTTGGTGCTGCTATCGGGCGATTCCTGCCGGCCCCGCGCCAGCGCGCAGTCGCGCGCGAACGCCCGCGTCGCGAGCTGCGACAGGTAGCGTTTCTGGTCTTTGGAAAGCGGGGCGGACATTTAAGATTTCGGATTGAAGGCCATTACCTGGCCGATGATTTTGAGCGAGTTCGCCGTCAGGTGGAAATCCGGCGCACCCGGCACCCGGATGATCACCGTCTCGTGATCCGCCTTCGGCCGTTCGAACGTGGCAATCCGATCCGGCGAGAAGAGATCATGCACCTCCGAGAGTTTGTAGGGCGGATTAGACACAGAGCGCCTCCTTGGCCTGGGCGAGCAGTTGTGTGGCATCTTCGCCGGCCAGCCGCGCGCGGTGCGCGATCGCCCGGCGGAGCGCCACGGAACGTTGTTTGGATCCGCGATAGAAGAACCGGGTGATGCCATGGCGCGGATGCCCGGCCGTCACGGAGAAGCATTCGGCGGGTTTATTATGGAACCACTTCGTGACTTCGCTGATGCCGGAGATCCCGGTATTGCTGCGCGGCCGCTGGCCACTGGTCCCGAACTCGCCATGCTCGGCAAAGAAGTTATCCCGCTCCGCGATCGCACGGGCCAGGGCCGCGGGTTTGTCATCACCGAATTTGATGAAGACCTGGTAACGCAACCCGGTCCGGTTGATGATCACCCGGTAACCGTAGGGAATCTCAAAGATGTTTTGAGCGACGCGCATGGCTCAGTTGTTGGCCGTTTGCCGCATGATCCGGCGTTTTTCGGCGATGCCCTTGGCGGCGGAGAACTGGCCGACGTTGATGGGACGATCCTTGCTGGCTGTGCGGGCCTCCCGGCACACCTGCGTCACGTAGCGCCAATTGCCGAACTGGGGCGCCTCGGCCTTGAGCGTGGCCGCGGCCTGATTTTGCGTGGCGTCCGAATCGAACCGCACGCCGCGGCGTTCGAACATCAGCACGATCTCATCCACCTGCGGACTGGAGAGCCGCACGCGCTCGCAGAGACGATTGCCGAAGAGTTGAATGGCCTCCTCATAATTGCCGCTCACCAGGCGCGCGAGCAGCTTGGGAATGCAGAGCATCACCGGCACCACGGGCGTCTGGTTGATCAGCGTCTTGATCATGTTCAACGCGCGCGGGCCCATGTGGTGGCCTTCGTTGATGAGCAGGATCAATTTGCGCTTCTTCAATTCCTCCAGGATCAGCGACAGCCGGCCCAGCGGCTGCGACGGCACCACGAACTTCTCACCTTCGCCGTCGCGTTGCCGGCGCAGCGAGAGCGCGTTGAGAATGTCGGCCAGCGGCACCGCCAGGCTTTCACGCCAGAGCTCGGTGGCTTCCACCTGCAGGATGATGTTGGGCCATTTCTTGAGCAGCGCGTTTTGGACCGCGTCCTTGCCCGTGCCGTTCTCGCCCTCGATGACGATGAACCGGGCAATGCTCTCTTCGCTCATGGCGCGGGCCACGGCGGCCAGGGAGTCCTCGATGTTTGCGAAGTCGTCATACTCCGGTTCCGGCGGACGTTCCGAGGCCCGGAGAATCTTGATGAACTCAACCGCGGCGTCATAATTGACGAGCTGCTTGTCCACGTTCAACTCTTCCAGCGCGTCGTCGCCGTCCAGGATGCGCTTGTAGGTTTTGGTGGATCCCACCTGGGAGACCTTCGCGCAGAGTTTGCTATCGGAGAGCCCGCGTTCGAGCTGGTAGTTTTGGACTTCCCGCGCGAGCGCGCGGAGCCGCAGAATTTTATCGGTGTGCATTTTGGTTTGGGTTCAGGCGATGACGCTCGCCAGTTTCAGATGTTTCGGATTATTGATCGCGGCCATCAACCGGTCCTCGCGCCGGTTCTTGATGACCTGCCGGCGTTCCGCTTTGGAGTTCCAGGGCTTGAGCGGCGAGAGGCGGACGATGGATCCATTATCCAGCGCCTGGTAAACGGTGCCATCGGTGAACTTGACGCGGCTGCCCACAGCCTTATTCCACATTCTTACGAGCATTTTTTTCATGGTGTGTTTTGTTAAACGAGCAGGTGTTGATTCTCCCGCTCAAATTTTTCGAGTTCGGCGCGTTGCGCTGCGCGGCGGTCCTGGCGCACGGCCACCTGGTCAGGTTGAGCCGGCGTTGGTCGTGTTGCGGAGGACGACTCCGCCACCGGCTCAACCTGATTATTCCCGACGGTGCGCTGCGCGTGCTCCACGATGCCGTGGGCTTCGAGTGATTTGGCTTCCGACTTGGTGTAGCCGGATTTACCGCCGGGCATCACCGTGCGCACTTCGCGGCGCATGGCCACGGCCGCCTGCTGCTTGGCCTTGAGCCCGGCCGTGCCGATGTCATCGCCCCAGCCCAGGATCATGCGGATGTAACCCGTGGTCTCATTGATCTGCTGCAGCGGCGGCAGAATCTCCCCGGCGCGATGGCCGTTCCAATCCTGCATCAGCACCGGTGTGCCGAAACATTTGTGCGCGGTCGGGTCGAAATGCATCCGGACCTTGGCCCCGGAAAATTCCTGCAGATACGGCGCGGAGAAATCGAACGGCACGCTCATGTCTTCGAAGATCGGCACGCGGCCGCCGACGAGCATCCCCTTCACCTTCCATTCCATGGCATACGGCGCGAACATGAATTGCATGGATTCATCCAGGCGGCGGAGCGGCTGGCCGGCGATCTCCCGTTGCCACTTCTCTTCCGGCACCCACTGGCCGCTGTTGCGCGATTGCACCAGCGTCTGGTTCTCTTCCTTCGTGATCGCATCAAACGCTCCCAAGGCATCGCTTAACATGGGGAATAATCGGCGAGGGTCCACCCTCCCCTGTCGGCACGCCTGAACGGTTTTGTTGGCCTCTTCCGTGTCGCCGGCATAGCGGCCGATGTCGCACTGGGGGAAATGCACGGAGAGCTTCGTCCAGTCCTGGTTGAAGCCGCCTTCGATGAACGGCTTCGAATGGGGGCTGATGACCGTGTGCAGGCGCGATTGCAGCAGCGCGATCGCCTGCTTCACCAGATTACTTTTGAACACGCCGCGCTCGAACCGGTATTCGTCCCAGGCGCCATGCTGCAACGTCAGCCCGTGCAGCAGCGTGAGGACGTCTGCACCACGGAAGCCGCCGCGTTGCCGCGCCACAAACACCCAGCCCGGACGGAACCGCGTGGCCGCGTCCATCGAACGCAACCACTGGAAGCGGCCCACAATGACGCCATAGTTCGCACTGCAGGGCGTTTCTGTAATCAGCCCTCCGTTGGCGGAGGTCCAGGGGATACAGACCGGGAAATTGATGCTGCCGTCGTCGGATTCGAGAATGCCGCCGGCGCGAATGAACTCCTGCACGCCATTCCGCCGCGTCAGCATCATCGTGCCGGGCGATTGCAGATTGTTCAGGCCGGCTTCATGCGGGCGGCGATACTGTTCGATCACCTGCGCGCTCACGCGCTGCGTGATGGCCTTGCTGATCCGTTCCGGCACCATGGGTTGCCCGGCCTTCTGCCGGGCTAAAATCATTTCGCGCAACTGGTCCGGGCAGGTTGGCAAAATGGTCAGGCCGAGTTTTTTAAGGAACCGATTCTTGATCACGTTGGTCCAGCCGCATGGCAGGCCTGGCAGGCTGATGACGCACCGGATCGCTTCCGGCACGGAGCCGGACACGTTCGTGCGGTTGGTGATGAGATAGAAAAACTCCGCGGCGGGCAGGAACCATTTCAAGGATTCGATCTGCGAGGTCAGCTCACCCACGGTCGTTGTCTGCGGCCGGGCCGGCAGCAGCCCCGCGAGCCCTTCGCGCTGGTAGCGCGCGAGCATGGAATTGGCTCCGCTGAACCATGAAGCCGATTTGCCGCAGGCCGTGGCCGCCTGGTTGAGCGAGAGACTTCCGTCTCGGGTCAAGGTGAGGAACCGCTCACAGATGGTTTTGCGTTCGTTGGCTTCCTTCAGTTCATCCTCGGTGGCGGTGTAATCGCGGCCAGGGCGCGTGAAAGTTTCCGCGCCGGACAGCGACGCCGGCGCGGATGAATTGCCTGATTCCCGGTGCTGCATTGTCGTCGCTGGCGAGGCCGGGACATGGGCGGCGGATTTTGGGTAAGGTGCTGGCGCAGGGGTCCGGGTGGCCCCCACGCCAGTGGGGCGCTGATGTTCAATGAACGCATTGCAGGGGGAGCTGGTCAACCCGCTGCGCACGCTGCCGGAGTTCGCCTCAACCGTGGCGCCAATCGGAACGCCACGCGGTTCTATTTCAGCCGCCAAAGTTCCTTGCCGACGGACACCCTCCGGCAAGGAGAGATTACAAGGACTGCCTGCGCACCCGCGAATGGCTATCTCGCCAGCACTAACGGCACGGCCGTCGCAGGGTGGCTCGACTCGCATCGCAGACGTGTTCTCGCCGGGCTTATCGCCGTTCGTCTCAAAATTATTTCGGTCTTCGTTCATGTTCAGAGGTGACGCGCTTTTTGGTTTCAGTTATTGGCGGCCATCATGGCCTAGCGCGTTTTCAACTCTTCCCGCACGATCTTCATCACCAGCTCCAGATAGCCGCTGGGCATCTTCGCGAAATTCTGTTTGGTCAGTTGCTCCACCCGTTCGAGCTGCGGGCCGGTGAAATTTTTATAGCTCTGCAAATGCGTGGTGAGCTGGGATAATTTTTTACCGATGAAAGTGGGGAAATCTTTCCGGTCTCCACCGCCGCCCGCTCCCTTGGCCATCTTGCCGTTGATCGCGCGGACGATGCGGCTATCCGGATCGCCATCCACCACCACGCCGGCGATGCAATCCTTGATCGTCTTGTGCTCGGTGAAATCAAACCACGCCTGCGCCAGCTTCTGGCCAGCCTTGGAAAGTTTGGAGCGATCGCCGGCGAGGATCTCCGACAGCGGCGTCACCACTGAATCAATCTCGATCACCGCCGGAAAGCCCAACGCCCGGGTGACCGATTCCGCCGCGCGCATCCAGGTCTGCGCCGTGCGGGCCGTAATTTCCGGGATGAACTTTTCCACCAGGTCAAGGAAGTCGCCATGCTGGCAGATGGTTTTATCAGCTTTTAACTCGCGCAGTTTCTGCCCGGCGATCACACACATCTGCCGGCTGTCATCGACATGCTTGAGTGCGGCCAGGCAGGCTTCCCGCGCGAAGCGGAAGCTGGTTCCGATCGGATTGCCCAGATGATTCTTGGGGGCGATTTGGAGTTTGTGGTTCATAAAATTCAGGGCGTAGGAGCCGACGTGAGGAGGCTCATTTCAGTTTTACCTTTCACAGAGGCGGCCATACGCTGGAGGGATGAATAAGCACCAGATGGACGAACGGTTCCGCCGGCTGGAAGCGCACCTGTTGACGATGCGCCGCAACCAGGTTGAGATTGGCGCGCGGATTCTGACGCGCCTGGATCAGCTGCACGGACTGGGTGAGGACAAGGAACTCCTGCACCGCATTTACCTTGAACAGATCGAAGCGCGCGACGCATCCAATGCAGAGTCTGCTCGCGAGATACTGGACCAGGAACTTCCCCGGCCGGAATAGTTGATAGTTTGTTTTTCATAAAATTATTAACGTGCTGCCGCGCTTCCAGCCGGCAGTTCTGAATCGGTTTGATCGGCGGCCCGTTCCACATCTTCCAGGTTGAGCGCGGAGAACCGCAGGGCCACGCGCAGTTGCAGATCCGCCTGCTGCACCTCCGTGAGCGCCAGCATCGGGATGGTGACCTGCGACAGGCGATGCAGGGTGTGCGCCTCGGTGGCGGCGGCAATCACCTCGATCACCGGCTGCTTGATTCGGTTCACCCGGTTCAACTCCCGGACGGCTTGCAGCGTGGCCAGCCGGGCCTCGGCGGAATAAACCTGGGGAAGTTTCATGCGGTGGCGAGTTGCGGGTTGAGGTTTCCGAGGCGCTGGGCGCGCGCCTGTTGTTCGGCCACATAACTGGCATGGGCGCGGTGGGTGAGTGCCAGCGAGTCCTGCCACCTTGGTAGCGTGCCCTGCTCGATGCGCTGCCGTTGGAAAAGAAATCGGACCTGGTGGATGAACGCACGGCGTTCCCACGGATCCTTGATGGACCGGATGGCCCGGCGCATGGCGTTGAGGCGCTCCCGCTCCCACGGCTGCTCCAGATAGAGGCAGGGCAATGCTCCGTCTTCCCAAATGCCCCAGGAAGATTTCAGGTGTCGTTGCACCACGCGGCCATGAACAAAGTTGGCGAACTCCTTCGCCACCGCGTGAACCATTGAGTCATCTAGTTCGATTTTCATAAAATAAATAATGGGTGCAGCCTCCGGCTGCTCAGATCAGGTTGGGAAAATCGGGGGTTTGTTCGCCCGCATCCTCGCCC
>Ga0118677_10008156_pt1 | contig 16922 bp, 12 predicted proteins | sample AliMusrvi5mmetaG_FD_86154 | JGI IMG/M metagenome (GOLD analysis project Ga0118677, IMG submission 86154) | reverse complement strand
CTTCGGGGAGGGACCGTATCTTCGGGGAGGGACCGTATCTTCGGGGAGGGGACCGTATCTTCGGGGAGCGCCGCCATCTTGGCGGCAGGATTTGGCATCTTGCCAAATCCTCTTCGGGGAAGGATGATTCCGATTTCAAAAACCAAGCCATGCACACGAAGAGTCTCCGGCAGGATGCCGGAGACAGCCGCCAAGATGGCGGCGCTCCCCGCCTGCGGCGCTCCCCGCCTGCGGCGCGCCCCTCCGCCTGCTAGGTGGTCGATTTTTTTCTAAAAAATTGAAGCCACCCGGATCAGACGCACCCATGGTTCTGGTAAATGGTATGCGTATGCCAAATGGGTTCTCGAGCGTGTGGAGGGCTTTCCTAAAAGGCAGCGTTTCATTCTGGACCAGCGGCTGTCCAATCATGTGATGGACGTGCTCGAAACTCTGGTGAAGGCCAGCTATGCACGGGACAAGACAGAGTTGCTTATCAAAGCGAATGAAGGCATCGAAATGACGCGCTGGGTGCTGCGGGTGTAAGAAGACAGAAGATCGCTGTCGCTCCAAGACGGAAGACAGAAGGCATCCTTGTGCGACAGGGCGTGATTGTCATCAGTGATTCAGCCCTGTGGGTGGGCATTTCGGTACTGGGCCGGGCTGAGGCGGTGACGGGCGTGAAAGTGCAGGCGCATTTGCTCGGCAGTGCCGAAGCCCGCCAGACTGACGATGTGCTGGACCGGCAGGTGGGTTTCACGCAACAGGCGCTCGGCGCGGTTGAGGCGGCAGCGGGTGATTTCGTCCAAGACGCCGGGCAGGCTAGCAGCGCTGAAGGCACGCTCGAGGGTGCGGCGGCTCACGTGGAGGTGCTCAGCCACCTCGCTGACGTTCAATTGGCGGTGGCTGTGGCTCCAGATGTGCTGGCGGGCCCTTTCTATCAGGTTTCGCGGGGTGGTGGTGGTGTCGGCTTGGGCCGGATCATTGAGTGCGCCCAACAAACCCAGCAGGCGCAGGCCTTGGGCGGTGCTGTTGGTGAAATCCGCCGCTGCAATGTCGCGCAGGAATGCCAGAAACTCGCGGGCGAACAGCCGCGGATGGCCGGGAGTGGAGACCGGGCTGGCGCAGGAGAAATGCCCACTGGCTTCCAGTTCGTGGGCGAGGCGGCCATTGAACTGGACCCAGCACTCGGTCCATCCGCTGGCCGGATCTGGCCGGTAGCGATGCCACTGGCCGGAGAGCACCTGGCCGACCTGGCCGGCGCGGATTGGGAATGCGCCGCGCTGGGTTTCCCAGATGCCGGAGCCGGCCTCCAACCATAGCAGCGAGAACTCGGGCAGGACGCGGCCCTCGCGCCACTCAAATTGATAGAGATCGGGGTGTCCCGGTGGCGGATAGGCGGCACCCGGCGCAATCGTGGTGCGCCCGGCACTCGTCAGGAACACCGGACTGGCAAACAGCGCGTCGTCAATCGGCAGGTAGCGGGCAAAATTGCGGGGCGCTTGACGCAAAACTTGGGTTGGCATGGGGCTTGTTGGGGGTAGATCAGCTAATAGTTGCTGTGGCAATGGGGGCGGCTTGTCGCAAACTTTGGCAAAGCAAAAGTAGCCAAATGCCCGCGCACTGGCTACAACAAGTTCAGGTATCTGCGCATGGAGACGTCCGCGAGGTCGCGTCGGGGCCACGCGCAAAGCCCCAATCCAATACCAACCCACACAACTCGATTTTCATGAATCCGATTCTTGGTGTCTTCTTTCATTGGCTCGGCGGCCTCGCCTCCGGCAGTTTTTATGTGCCTTACAAGGGCGTCAAACGCTGGTCCTGGGAAACCTACTGGCTCGTCGGCGGCTTCTTTTCATGGCTCATTGCGCCGTGGTTTTTCGCCATTCTCAACACCACCGACGTGCTCACGGTGCTCAAGGAAACCCCGGGCCATGTCTGGTTCTATACCTATCTGTTCGGTCTGTTGTGGGGGTTTGGCGGGCTGACATTCGGTCTGACGATGCGCTATTTGGGGATGTCACTGGGGATGGCGGTGGCGCTCGGGTATTGCACGGTGTTCGGCATGCTCATTCCACCCATCTACAAGGGCGAGTTCACCTCCAAGCTAATTGACCCGGTGCATGGCCGCTGGGTGCTGGCCGGTCTGGGAGTTTGTCTTGTGGGCATCATTATCACCGCGATCGCCGGCCACACCAAGGAGGCCGAAATGTCAGAGGAAGACAAACTCGAAACCGTCAAGGAGTTCAATTTCAAAAAAGGCATTTTGGTGGCCACCTTTTCCGGCATCATGAGTGCGTGCTTCGCCTACGGTCTGAGTGCCGGCGACTTCATCCGCGAGACCACTCTCAAGGTGGACATGGTTAATTCGGCGGCCAAGGAAGGCAAGATCGTGCAGCGGGCGAATCAACCGGCGGACGATGAGGTGAAGGCGATGTTTGCTTCTGAGAGTCCGTTGAAGGACATGCTGGCGGAGAAAGACCAGAATCTAGCCGGTGTGACGAAGGCCATCGAGGATCCCTACGTGATCCAACGCAAGATCGGTGAGTTGAACGATGCCAAGGTTGCCGCAGGCGATGCGACGTTGTCCAAGTTGCAAGCCGATCTTCCCAAGGCCCAGACCAAGGCTGAGTCGCTGGCATCGGCAGTAGCTGGCGATACCTCGCCGCTCGGCGTGCGAGTGGCGGCCTATGCCAAGCGTCTCGCTGTTATTTCCGCAGATGCCAAGAAGCTCAAAATCGTCCAGGAAATGAGCACTCTGGCGGAAAAGGAAACCGCGCTGGCGGTGTCGGAAAGCGGTGCGGATCTTATCGCCATCCATGCCAAGCACAGTCTGTGGACCGGGTTGCCGGTGTTGATTATTGTTTTGTTGGGTGGATTCACCACCAACTTCATCTGGTGCCTCCTGCTCAACTTGCGCAACAAGACCGGCTATCAGTATTTCAGTTCGAAGCCCGGCGAGCAGTCGCCGCACTATCATGCCGAGGCCGCCGGTGGTGAGGGTGCGCCGGCCGGCAAGGGTGCCAAGTTCGATGGCCGTCACGATAAGACACCGGTGCCGCTGCTCGGCAACTATATCTTCTCGGCGCTGGCCGGGATCACCTGGTATTTCCAATTTTTCTTCTACTCGATGGGCGAAACCCAGATGGGCCAATACAAATTCTCGAGTTGGACGCTGCACATGGCCTCCATCATCATCTTCAGCTCCATCTGGGGCTTGGCCCTCCACGAATGGAAGGGCTCGAGTCCCAAGGCCAGACGTCTGCTGTTCCTTGGCCTCGCCGTGCTGGTGATGTCCACTCTGGTGATTGGTTATGGCAACTACCTCGGCAGATAAGGATGAAATTCAACTATCATTGATCTTATTATGAATGCCTACACCATTGCCCAAGACACCTACGCCGCTCTCGGCGTGGACACCGAAGCTGCCCTGCAACGGCTTGCCGCCACTCCCATCTCACTGCATTGCTGGCAGGGCGATGACGTCGGCGGCTTTGAAAAAGTCGGCGGAGAACTCGGCGGCGGCCTTGCCGTCACCGGCAACTATCCGGGCAAGGCGCGCAGCATTGTCGAGTTGCGTGCCGATCTGGAACAGGCGTACGCGCTCATTCCAGGCCGCCACCGCCTCAACCTCCATGCCTGTTATGCGGACTTCAGCGGCGGCAAGGTCGATCGCGACGCTCTGACAACCACCCAATTCCAAAGCTGGATCGACTGGGCCAAGGCGAATGGCTTGGGCTTGGATTTCAACCCGACGTATTTCGCGCACCCCAAGGCGGACGACGGACTAACCCTAACTCATCAGGACGCGGGGATCCGTGAATTTTGGATAGAGCACGGCAAGGCGTGTCGGCGGATTGGAGCTGAGATGGGCCGCCAACTCGGATCCACGACGGTGACGAACCTGTGGATACCTGATGGCTCGAAGGATTTGCCGGCGGACCGCAAGGCACCGCGTGCTCGATTGGAGGCGTCGCTTGACGCGGTGTTTGCCGAGAAGATCGACCCGAAATTGCATCTGGATGCGGTGGAGTCCAAACTTTTCGGGATCGGTTCGGAGAGTTATGTTGTCGGCTCGCACGAGTTCTATCTCGGGTATGCGATCAAGAATCAAATCCTTTGCTGTTTGGATGCCGGCCATTTTCATCCGACAGAAAACCTATCTGACAAGATTTCCTCGGTGTTGCAGTTTGTGCCGGAAATCCTCCTGCACGTGTCCCGCGGTGTGCGTTGGGACAGTGACCACGTGGTTTTGCTAGATGATCCGACGCTGGCGCTGATGCAGGAACTGGTTCGCGGGGACTTCCTCGGCCGCACCCACATCGGCCTCGATTATTTCGACGCCAGCATCAACCGCGTGGCTGCCTGGGTCATTGGCACCCGCAACTCACTCAAGGGCCTGCTGCTCGCGTTGTTGGAACCCTACGCGAAATTGCGCGAGTTCGAGACCGCGGGGGATTTCACCTCGCGGCTGGCGCTCATTGAGGAATGCAAGTCGCTGCCGTGGGGCCTGGTGTGGGACGAGCACTGCCGACGCCAGAATGTTCCGTTAGGCGCGGCGTGGCTGGACGTCCTGAAGACTTATGAGAAACAAGTCCTGTCCACCCGTGGCTGAGCCATTCGTCCAACCGCTGCGCGTCGGCCTGTTTGGCATCGGCCTCGATGCCTACTGGCCGCAATTTGCCGGACTCAAGGAACGGCTCGAAGGCTATGTCGCTCGGGTCGCCGGGAAACTCGGCCGGCCGGGCGTGGAGGTCGTCAACCTCGGGTTGGTGGACAACGCCGACCGCGCCTACGCCGCCGGTCGCGAATTCCGGCGGGCCGATGTTGATATCATTTTCCTCCACGTCACCACCTATGCCTTGTCCTCCACGGTGCTACCGGTGGTTAGGCGGGCGAAGGTGCCGGTGGTGGTGCTCAACTTGGTGCCGGAGCCGGCCATCGACTACGCGAGTTTCAACGCGCTGGGCGACCGGACGCAAATGACGGGCGAGTGGCTGGCATTTTGTTCGCCTTGTCCGGTGCCAGAGATTGCCAACGTTTTCCAGCGCGCCGGCATCCCCTTCCATCAAGTCACTGGCGTCCTGGACGACGATCCCGAGTGCTGGCGTGAGGTGGACGCCTGGGTGGAGGCCGCGCGGGTGGCAGCCGGCATGGCATCCAACCGGCTCGGCCTGATGGGCCACTACTACGGCGGGATGTTAGATATCTATTCAGATGTTACCTTGCAATGCACGACCTTCGGCACCCACGTAGAGTTATTGGAAGTGGATGAACTCGCCGCGTTTCGCCGCGACGTGAGTGACGCCGAGATTTCTGCTAGAATGCTAGAGTTTGATGAGGTGTTCGATGTGCAGGCGGATTGTCCGGAAGAAGATTTGGCGGAGGCGGCGCGCACTGCGGTGGCGCTTGACCGGTTGGTGGCGGATTACCGGCTAGGTTCTCTGGCGTATTATTACAAAGGCACCGGGGTGGGGGACAACGAGGCGGCGCTGGCGTCGATCATTTTGGGAACCTCGCAACTGACTGGACGAGGGATTCCGGTGGCAGGTGAATATGAGGTGAAGAACGTGCAGGCGATGAAGATCATGGATCTGTTCGGGGCTGGTGGTTCGTTCACCGAATACTATGCGATGGACTTTGCCGACGACGTGGTGCTCATGGGCCACGACGGGCCCGGCCACATCGCCATTGCCCAGGGCAAGACCAAGGTACGTCCCCTCAAGGTCTATCATGGCAAGGTCGGCCGTGGCGTGTCCGTCGAAATGGCCGTCAAACACGGCCCCGTCACCCTGCTCTCGGTCATCGAGCGGCCCGGCGGCAAACTCGCCCTGCTCTGCGCCGAGGCAGAATCGGTGCCCGGACCTATCTTGGAAATCGGCAACACCAACAGCCGCTACCGTTTCCCCTGTGGCGCACGGGCATTTATCCAGCAATGGAATGCCGCCGGTCCGGCCCACCACTGCGCGGTGGGCATCGGTCACCTTGCCGATAAGCTGGCCAAGCTCGGCTGTTTGCTAGACATTGAGACCATTCGCGTCTGCTAGCGAGGCTGCGCCTCAGACGCAAGACGCAAGGAGACGCAAGAGCCGGAAACTTGACCTAACGGCAGCAATTTTAGCTTTGCAAGGTCAAGCCCCCCGAATCGGGCGCGAACAACACCTTGCCCGTTCGATCCGCCGCGCTGAGCCGCGCCAGTGCTGCGGGAAAATCGCCGAGTTGGTGAGTGGAATCCACCGGTTGCACCAAGGCACCGGCGGCCACCCGCGCGGCCAACTCGGCATATACGCCGCGCACTTCCGCATCCGGGGCGTGTTCGATCCAGCGCGTCACCCACAGCCCGCGCACTTGGATGTCGCGGAAAATCAGCAGGCCGTTGGGAATCGTCAGAGGCCGCCGTGCCATCGCGCCAAAGGTGATGTGAATGCCGCCTTCTCGCAGCAAATTCATCAGGCGCAGCGCGCTGTCGCCGCCAACCGCATTGAATGCCAGCGCGGCCTTGGCTCCTCCGAGCGCAGTCTTGGCGGCAGCCAGGCTGGCTTCTTCATCCAATAGCACCAAATCGCCGCCGAGCTGGGTGAGTTCATCGATCAATTCAGGCCGACGCACCAGTGAGAGCGTGCGGATACCCAGTTCGCGAGCGAGCTGGATGACGCAGCGGCCGACTGCCGAGTTGCCGGCATTTTGGACGATCCATTCGTCGGCTTGCGGTTTGCCAAAGCCGTGCAACAAGCGCCAGGCGGTGGCGGGATTGACCTTGAGCATGGCGGCCTGCAGGGGATTGATCTCGGCCGGCAGCTTGAACAAGGCATCCGCTTCCACCACCGTATGAGTGGCCCAAGTGGCGGCGCGGCGCAGGAAAATCACCTTTTCGCCCGGCTGGTAGTTAGGAGATGCGCTGGCTTCAACCACGCCGCAGCCTTCCACGCCCGGGGTTGCCGGCAACTGCGGCTTCACGCCATAGGTGCCTTCGATGAAATTCAGATCGGCGGGATTCACCGGGGCGGCGAGCATCCTAACGAGCACCTGGCCGGCATCGAGTGGTGGCGGGCTGAACGCCTGCAGCCGGAGTTTTTCCAAAGGTGGGCCGGTTTCATCAATCACCAACCGCTGCCCGACACATGTTCCATCAACAGAATTCATGGGCTGATCTTGCCAGTGCCAGCCCTGCCTGCCAAGTACCGAATCACGGTTAGGCACTAACGCAAACGGTTTGCTCAGCCATAAATGCCTGTGTTCGTGCCCAAAGGTATTTCAGTCGCAGCGGCGGTCACAGACACGCCGCTACAAGGCATCTCATGCGCAGCGGCGGTCAGAGACACGCCGCTGGTGCAGCGTTCCAGAGTCCGTCGTGACGGCTTGTGGAACGCTCTAATTTCATCGATTCAGGCGAAAATGCATGAATTTGCAATCTCCCGCTTGCCACGGGCGGGCACTCGCCTAGGCTCGCGGCACACGCACTCATGAAAATTTGGCTCGATGGCAATTTGGTGGATGAAGCAGCAGCGAAGATTTCGGTCTTTGATCACGGCTTGCTCTATGGCGACGGTGTCTTTGAAGGGATCCGGTTTTACAACGACCGCATCTTCCGCTTGGAAGACCACATCCGGCGGCTCTTCGAGTCGGCCCGCGCCATCGTGTTGGACCTGCCTTGGAGCCAGGAGGACGTCTGCCGATTCACTTGCGAGACGGTGGTTGCCAACGGCCTCAGCGACGGCTACATCCGGTTGGTGGTCACTCGCGGTTGTGGCGAGCTGGGCCTCAATCCGTACCTGTGTCCGAGGCCGTCCATGTTCATCATCGCATCGACCATCAAGCTCTATCCGGAGGAACACTACACCAACGGACTCGCCCTCATCACCTGTGCCACCCGTCGGCCCTCCCCCGGTGCGCTGATGCCCCAGGTCAAGAGCCTCAATTACCTCAATAACATCATGGCCAAGGTCGAGGCGATCCAAGCCAACGCGTTAGAAGCGATCATGCTCAACGAGCAGGGCTATGTGGCTGAGTGCACCGGGGACAACCTGTTCATCATTAAAAATGGTGTTTTGCTCACCCCGCTCATCAGTGATGGCGCGCTGGATGGCATCACCCGCGGCGTCATCCTCGAATTGGCCGCTTCCCTCGCCATCCCATTCCACGAGCGTTCGCTCACCCGCTACGACATTTTTATCGCCGACGAGTGCTTCCTCACCGGCACGGCCGCAGAGGTCATTCCAGTGGTGTCCCTCGACCGCCGCACCATCGGCAGCGGCAGCCCCGGCCCCTTGACCCGCCGCTTCATCGAGGGGTTCAAACAGCTTACTCACACCAGTGGCACGCCGATCTTATGAGGGTACAGAAAAATATTTTGCTAGCAGGGATGGGTTTTTCGTCGCATCTCGCTGGCTGTGGCCCTAGTTTTGTCCGGATATGAAATGTGACTTTTGCGATACCAAAGCGAGTGTCTTCCTCACCCAACTCGTCGAAGGACAGATGAAGAAGGTGAGCTTGTGCGAATCTTGCGCCAAGGAGCGTGGTGTGACCGACCCGACCGGTTTCTCTCTAGCGGATTTGCTGCTCGGCGGCATCAGCGGTGAGTTAGGCGGGGTGATCGGCGGTCATCAGCCGGCCGGTGCTAGCAAAGTTTGTCAGGCGTGCGGCTTCACGTTGGAGGATTTGCGGCGGGTCAGGCGCTTTGGCTGTGCCGAGTGTTACACATTATTTCGTGAGGAAATCACGCCGATGTTGCGCGGCATGCACAAGGGAGCCAGCCACGTCGGAAAAGTCCCCGAGGGTCTCATGGCCCTCCAATTCAAGCACCAACGCCTCCAAGACCTCCGCTCACGCCTTGAACAGGCGGTCACCGCCGAAAATTACGAGGAGGCCGCCGGCCTGCGCGATGAAATCCACTCCCTCGCTTTGCCATGATGCGTTTTTCAACCCTAATCAAGAATCCAGCCGACTGGATGACCGGCGGTGCCGCAGCCGATGGAGCTGTGCTCACATCGCGGATCCGCTTGGCCCGCAACCTGCGTCGCCAGCCGTTTCCCGGCTGGGCCAAACGCGAGCAGCGGGCATTAGCCCTCGAGTTGATGCGCCCATCCGTCGAGGCCCTATCCGTCATGAAAGACGCCTTTTCGCAAGAACTCAGCGATCTTTCCTCCGTCCAAAAACAGGTGCTCGTCGAACGCCACCTCGTGTCACGCGAACACGCCGCCCGCAGCGAGGGCTCCGCCGTCGTCATCGAGCGCCGCCAGTCGTTCAGTTTCATGCTCAACGAGGAAGACCACCTGCGCATGCAGGCAATCCGCCCCGGCCTCCAACTCAGCTCCGCCTTCGAGGCCCTCAGCGCCCTCGACACCGAACTGGAAACCACCCTCGAATTTGCCTTCGATCCCACCCTCGGCTACCTCACCACTTGTCCCACCAATCTGGGCACCGGCCTGCGTGCCTCCGTGATGTTGCACTTGCCAGGCTTGGTTCTCAGTGACCAAATCGGCCAGGTCCTCCAAGCCGTCGGCAAAATCGGTCTGGCCGTGCGCGGCCTCTACGGTGAAGGCACTGAATCATTGGGTCATCTCTATCAAATTTCCAATCAATCGACTCTCGGTGAAAGCGAGGAGACGATCATCCGGCGGCTCGAACGGGTCATTGGCCAGGTGGCCCAACACGAGCAGAACGCCCGCGAAAAACTCCTCGAAGATGATCCGGAAATGGTCGCCGATAAAATCGGCCGCGCCTACGGTGTGCTGCGCCATGCCCATATCATCGACTCCAAGGAGGCGCTCAACCATCTCTCATTGCTGCGTTTGGGAGGAACGCTGGGATTTTTTCCAGCCGATACCATCCTTCTGTGCGACTCATTGCTGATGGACATTCAGCCAGCCCATTTGCAGTTGCACGCCGTGCGCAAACTCTCCCCGGAAGAGCGCGATGCCATCCGCGCTCAAATCATCCGCTCCCGCTTGCAAAACCTCCAGTCCTCGGATACCTGTACCCCATCGGCCGGTGAGCCACCCTCCTCCTCGCAACCCGCCAATCCCCCAGACGAATTATGAATAACTTCACCCCACGCGCCCAACAAGTCCTCGCCTTGGCTCGCAAGGAGGCCGATCGCTTCAGCCACGCCTATATCGGCACCGAGCACTTGCTCTTGGGCCTCATCAAGCTCGGCCAAGGCGTCGCCGTCAACGTCCTCCAACACATGGGCCTCGAACTCGAAGCCGTGCGCATGGAAGTCGAAAAAGAGGTTGGCTCCGGCCCACCCCAAAAATCCACCGGCACCATCCCCTACACCCCGCGCGTCAAAAAAGTGCTGGCTTTTGCTAACAAGGAAGCCAAGGCCCTCAATCATTCTTACGTCGGCACCGAGCACTTGTTGTTGGGCCTGCTGCGCGAAGGCGAGGGCATCGCCGCTCGCGTCCTTCGCCGCCTCGATGTGGATATCCAGCGCACCCGGAACGAAATCCTTGCCGAAATCGACCCGAATTTCTCCCCGGAAGATTACGCCGATGACGATGATGACGACGATGACGATGATCTCGAAGATGGCGATGGCCCGTTCGAGGAAGCCGAAATGCCTGCCCAAGGAAAATCGCAAGGCCAATCCCCGCCTCAGGGACAAGGCCAAGCTCAGGAAACCCCCGGCAAAGTCAAGACCCCGGCCATCAATGCCTTCGGCCGCGACCTCACCAAGGTCGCTCGAGAAGGTGGCCTCGATCCAGTCATCGGCCGTGAGAGCGAAATCGAGCGCGTCATCCAAATCCTCTGCCGCCGTACCAAAAATAACCCAGTCCTCATCGGCGAAGCTGGCGTCGGTAAAACCGCCATCGTCGAGGGCCTCGCCCAGGAAATCGCCAGCGGCAACGTCCCCGAATTGTTGCGCGACCGCAAGGTGATCACCCTCGACCTCGCACTGATGGTCGCCGGCACCAAATACCGCGGCCAGTTCGAAGAGCGAATCAAGGCGGTGATGGACGAAATCCGCAAAGCCAAGAATATCATTCTCTTCATCGACGAACTCCACACCATCGTCGGTGCCGGCTCCGCCGAAGGCACCATGGATGCGTCTAACATTATCAAACCCGCCCTCAGCCGCGCCGAACTCCAGTGCATCGGTGCCACCACCCTCAACGAATTCCGCAAGTACATCGAAAAGGATGCCGCTCTCGAACGCCGCTTCCAACAAGTCAAGGTCGAGGAACCTTCCGTTAGCGACACCATCAAGATCCTCCAGGGCCTGCAGGATAAGTATGAAAGCCACCACAAGGCCAAGTTCACTCCCGAGGCCATCGAGGCCGCCGTCAAGCTGACGTCCCGTTATCTAACGGCGAGATTTCTGCCGGACAAGGCGATCGATGTGCTTGATGAGGCCGGAGCCCGGGCTCGCATTGGCACGCTGACCCGGCCGCCGGTCATCAAGGAGTTTGAGGCGAAGATCACCCTGATCAACCGCGATAAAGTGGCCGCCATCGCCGAACAGAATTTTGAAAAAGCAGCCTCCCTTCGCGACGCTGAAAAACACACCAAAAAGGAACTCGAGGAAACCCTCAAGCACTGGCGTGCCTCGTCCGAGGAAACCGTCGTCACCGTCACCGATGACGATATCATGGCCGTGGTCTCCAAATGGACCGGCGTGCCCCTGCGCCGCATGGAGGAAAAGGAAACTGAAAAACTCCTCAAGATGGAGGACGAACTCAAAAGCCGCGTCATCGGTCAGAACGAGGCGGTCATCACCATCTCCAAAGCCCTGCGCCGCTCACGTGCCGACCTCAAGGACCCCCGCCGGCCTATCGGATCGTTCCTCTTCCTCGGCCCAACTGGCGTCGGCAAAACCTATCTGGCCCGCCACCTCGCCGAGTTCATGTTTGGTGACGCGGAAGCCCTCATCCAGATCGACATGTCCGAGTACATGGAAAAATTCACTTCCTCGCGGCTTATCGGGTCGCCGCCAGGCTACATCGGCCATGAGGAGGGCGGTCAACTCTCGGAGGCCGTCAGACGTCGGCCCTACTCGGTTGTGCTCTTCGATGAAGTCGAAAAGGCTCATCCGGATGTGATGAATCTATTGCTGCAAATCCTCGAGGAAGGCACCATCACGGATTCATTAGGACGCAAGATCGACTTCCGCAACACCATCATCATCATGACGTCTAACGTCGGTGCCTCTGATATCAAGCGCCAGACGACGCTCGGTTTCGGCGCAATGGCCCAGGATTTGGCCGACCATGAGGGCATGAAAGGGAAAATCCTTGAAGAATCCAAGCGCTTCTTCAAGCCCGAGTTTCTCAATCGTCTCGATGATATCGTGGTGTTTCACATGCTCGAAAAGGACGACCTCAACAAGATCGTCGATCTCGAGGTGGAAAAACTCCTCAAGCGTCTCCGCGAGAAGGATATCGTTTTCGCCCTCAGCGATGACGCCCGCACTCTCCTGGCCAGCAAGGGCTTCGATCCCGCTTACGGGGCCCGGCCGATGCGTCGTGCGGTTGAGCGCTTTCTCGAAGATCCGCTTGCCGAGGCAATCTTGCGCGGTGATGTCAAATCCGGCTCCTTCGTCAATGTCAGTTGCAAGCCGGACTCCGATGAACTCCAATTCTCCTCAAGCCAACCGGATTCCCAACCCGCCACCGCTGAGGCCTAACGAGGCTGCTCGTCAGATCCAAGTAAGCGCTCAATAAGTGGGCGTTGGAAGCCGCTAAGGGCTCCCACTGACAGTAGCGGCGCTCTGTGAGCGCTGGTTTGAATGAGAGGACGCTTGCCGGAAGGAAACGTTGGCTCATCGACGGTTCACCGTCACCGGAGGTCATAGACGCGCCGCTACAATGCAGCAGATAGATTTGCGCGGGGATACTCAGCGCAAGACCTTCATTTTGTGGATACCGAACACGGCGTCATCGCCAAGTTCTTCCTCGATGCGGAGGAGTTGGTTGTACTTGGCGATTCTATCAGAGCGGCTCATGGAACCGGTTTTGATTTGGCCGCAATTGGTGGCCACGGCGATATCGGCGATGGTGGCGTCCTCGGTTTCGCCGGAGCGGTGGCTGAGTACGGCGGTGTAGGCGTTTTCCTTGGCCATTTCGACGGCATCGAAGGTTTCGGTGAGAGTGCCGATCTGGTTGACCTTGACGAGGATTGAGTTAGCCACACCGAGCTTGATGCCCTTGGCCAAAAACTCTGTGTTAGTGACAAACAGGTCGTCGCCAACAATTTGGGTGGTCTTGCCGAGTCTGTCGGTTAGGACCTTCCAACCCGCCCAATCGTTCTCGGCGCAGCCGTCTTCGATGGAGATGATTGGATAGTTTTTCTGCAGTTCGGCATAATAGGCGACGAGTTCCTCGGCGCTCTTGACGGACTTATCGGATTTCTTGAAGACGTAGGCGTTTTTGTCCTTATCGAAAAACTCGGAGCTCGCGGCATCTAGGGCAATGGCAATATCGATGCCGAGTTTGTAGCCGGCTTTTTCGATGGCCAAAGCGATGACGCTGAGGGCGTCGTCCGCACTCTTGAGGGTAGGGGCAAAGCCACCTTCGTCGCCGACGGCGGTGGACAGGCCACGGTCGTGCAGGACTTTTTTGAGGGAGTGGAACACTTCCGCGCCATAGCGGATGGCTTCACGGAACGTTGGCGCGCCGATCGGCATGATCATGAACTCTTGGAAGTCGATGGGGGCATCGGAATGGGCTCCGCCGTTGATGATGTTCATCATCGGTACGGGCAGAACCTTGGCATTGGGGCCGCCAAGGTATTTGTAGAGGGGAACACCCAGCTGAATGGCAGCGGCCTTGGCCACCGCGAGTGACACGCCGAGGATGGCATTGGCACCGAGTTCCTTCTTGGTGGAGGTGCCGTCCAGCGCGAGCATTGCGGCATCAATCGAGGCTTGCTCGGTCGCATCGTAACCGAGCAATGCTGGTGCTAGCCGGGCGTTGACGTTTTCGACGGCCTGGAGCACGCCCTTGCCGAGGAAGCGGGCCTTATCGCCATCGCGCAGTTCGACGGCTTCGTTTTCGCCGGTGGAGGCACCGGAGGGCACTGAGGCGCGGCCGATGGCACCGCCTTCGAGGTGCACGTCAACTTCGACGGTTGGGTTGCCTCGGGAGTCGATGACTTCGCGGCCGCGGATTTCAACAATGGTGGTATAGTCCATGGGATGGTGTGGTGTGTGGTATTTGGTTAGTTGGAGAGATGATAAAGACAGAAGACGAAGAGACAGAAGACATGAGACCAGAGGAAGAAGTGCTCCGTGCCGCCCTATGGCTCTTGATTTTCTAGTTTTGCAGCGAAGCGTGTCTTGTGACTTTCAGTCTGTCTTCTACGGGTTGAATGGGGCGATGGATTTTATGGTTAGGGTTTGCATTTCTTCGGTGACGGTATCGCGGATTTGGACGGTATCGCCCGGAACCCGGCCTAACAGTGCCTTGCCAACATCGGAGAGATAGGACACATGTTGCAGATCTGGAGCGGAGTCCCAAGCCCCGAGAACGCACATGACGATGGGAGTGGATGTGGCGTCGCTGAGGGTGACGATGGTACCGATATTGACGGAGGAGGCATCGGAGCCCTTGAAATCGGTGCCGCGGGCGTTGTGAATTTCCTTTTCCAAGGCGGACTGGCGGTGGGCGAGGTATTTTTCCAAATCTTTGGCTGACTTGTATTCGAAGTTTTCTCTGAGATCCCCGTAGGAACGGGCGATTTTTACATCGTTGCGGTTCTGGGGGATTTTGTTGCGGACGAGGTCATCGAGTTCGGTTTTCTTGCGTTCGAGGCTATCCCAGGAGACGAGGAGGAGTTCTTCGCGTTTTTTTGAGCCCTCGCCGCTGACGAGTTCGGCGGTTTCGGGGCGGATTTTGATGATGCGAGCCATCAGGGATTTTTTCTCCAACTCGCCGAACACGGGGCAATCAAGGAGGCGCCGGGCGAAGTTACGCGACTCGTTGATATCCATGATGGAGACCAAATCACCGAGGAGGTTTTTGTCCTCGTTGAGAAGGGTTTGGAGGCGGGACGTCTTGCGGGGGCCATCAGCGAGATGGTCGTTTTCCAAGAGGTTGAGGATGGAGGCACCCACATCGGGACTGAAGACCGAGGCGGCGGGGTGTTTGCGCTCGCGGCACACCCAAATCAGGGCGTCGGGACCCAGAGCACGGCGGGCCAGGGCCGAACGCAGGTGGGCGGCGAGAGCCGGCATGCCGCCACGATCCAAGAGGATGCGGGCAATTTCGGTGACGCCGCGGGCACCCGCACAATCGAAAACCTGGACGATTTTTTCGATCCAAACATCGCCATAGGCTTCGGGGAAAGCCTCGAACACGGCGCGCTGACGGGTTGATGGCAAGGCCGCGACATCTTCGGCGAGCTTGGTTGCATCGACGTTGGCAATGAGGCTGGCGAGACGAACGGCCTTGGGATCGAGTTCGAGAGCCTTTGACGAGCCGATGACTTCATCGCGGGCGGCGACGAGTTGGAGGGCCTGGCCAAGCAGGACGCGCGAGGCTTTTTTGGCACCGTCGTCGATGTCTTGGAGCAGGCGTTTGAGGGCTTCGGTGTCGTTTTCGAATGCTCCAATGTCTGCTGCAATGGCCTCCAAACCGCGGATCATGCCCTTGATGTCACGCGCAGCCTCAAAGTCGGCGACGAGAGCCTCCGCCGGGGTTCGATCTCCTCCGCGCAGCACGATGGGCTCGGTGCGTTTGGAGGGGATGACGGCACGGCGGCTTTCGCGGAGGGATTTTTTGGTGGAGTCCCACCATTTTTTGAAAGAGGCCTCGGGGATGACGGTGCCGCAGAGTTCTTTTTCGAGGGCTTCACCGGTCATGCTGCCGCCATGACTGTGGAGCAGATGGACAATGAGTTCGACGGGGTCTTGTTTGGACAGAGCCCGGAGTTCCTCGATTTGCTCGATTTTTCTAGCTCGGAAATCCTCGCCGGCAATCCACTCGGTTTTTTGGAACGCGAATTGGAGTTCCATGACCTGGCCCATCGACTTTTCGAAGTCGATGGTAACCTTCTTACCAGGTAGATCCCAGTCGGTGACCTTGCCGGCCCCGAAGGATTTATGAATACAGAAATTTCCGGGAGCCAATTGGGAAAGGCGCTCGCCAACAGATTTGGGAATGCGGCCGGCTTCAACCAGCTTCGCCACGTCAGGATGCATGCGGCGGAAGATGGGAAGCTGACGAGCAAAACGCAAGGCAATCCCGGTAAAAAAATCGATGGGGCCTAAAACTCAGAGTTTAGGAGGCTCCACAGGGGCTGGCGGAGAGCCGGGCGCTGGCGTTTGGGGAGTCACGACGCGAGGGCGAGGTGCCCGGACGGGGACCATGCGGCTGTCCAAGGCGTGGTCGAGGCTGCGGCGTAGAACCCAGATGCGGCGGCGCCAATCGGCTGGGATGCTATCGAGATTGCCTTCGGCAGCGAGCGTACCTTCAAAGATGACTTGTTTGTCCGGGCCATGGATCATGACTTGATAGCCTTCGCCTTCGCGGCGGATCAGCGCCCCACCATCGGTATCGGAAAAGGTAGCGGTGCGTTTCTCTGGAATGATGATTCGCGTTGGATGGCCATCGTCGGAGAGGATGGCCACATCGACCATGTCGCGGGACAAGTCGCGGTTGTCGGCCGGAGCCTCACCCAAAGTGACCTTGATTTCGACTGGTTTGCCATCTCTGAAGATCGCCAGCGCGATTTCCTCACCGGGCTTTTTAAGATTGAGCAAGGTTGCCAGCTGGCCTTGGTTGACGAGCAATTGGTCACCGAATTTCCACAGTATATCCTTGGGATGGACCAGGGAGTGGTCCGCCGGCCCGCCGGGGCTTACGGCTTGAACCACGAAACCTATGCCCGGAGGCAGTGCAGGAATTTGGGCCACGATGCTTGCTTCAGGCTTGTGAACACTGAAGCCCAGGCCGAGCCAAGCAGAACCGGAGTGAGGGATGACCAGAGGAAGCTGCAGGGGTATTGGG
>Ga0118677_10008152_pt1 | contig 16924 bp, 13 predicted proteins | sample AliMusrvi5mmetaG_FD_86154 | JGI IMG/M metagenome (GOLD analysis project Ga0118677, IMG submission 86154) | reverse complement strand
GTGACGACCCAGTGCTTCAGTGATCCGACCGGTGCTGCTACCACCTGCCCGACGGTGAGCACCCAATGCCCGGCGCAAACCACCGCCTGCCCGCTGGTGGCAACGAGCTGCCCGTTGACCCCGACCGTTTGCGCGTCGTCCTCGACGGGTGCCACCACCACTTGCCCGCAACAGCAGACCGCCTGCCCAAGCGTGCAAACCGAGTGCCCGGCCTTGGCCACCACCTGCCCGCAGTATCCCACCAAATGCCCGGTCATCGCCACCATCTGTCCCGATCGGACGGTGTCGACCCAGTGCCCGGTCCTGGAAACCCAGTGCCCGTCCACGGGGGCCACCTATTGCCCGGCAACTCCCACCGTCTGCCCGGCCAGCGCCACCGCCTGCCCGGCCGAACCCACTCATTGCCCGGCGTCGGCGACTCCCACCACCTGCCCGGTCCAGCAAACCGTCTGCCCGACCGGCACGGTGACCGTCTGCCCGGCAACCGCGACCCAATGCCCGGGCACCTCGGTGACCACCCAGTGCCCGGTCGCTGCCACCTCCTGCCCCACGGTGCCGACCACTTGTCCGACCCAGTCGACCCAGTGCCCGGTCACTCAAACTGAATGCCCGAGTGATCCGGTCCAAACCCAGTGCCCGGCCACCGTGACCACCTGCGTCGGCCTTGCCACCCAGTGCCCACCGCAAACCACCAGTTGCCCGCAAGTGACCACCCAGTGCCCGGCCACCGTGACGGATTGCGTCAATGTACCCACCCAGTGCACCCATACCGCAACCGAATGCGCGGCCGGTGCCACGACCTTCTGCCCCCAGGTGCCGACGTCCTGTCCGGCGGTCGCCACCCAGTGCCCGGTGAAGCAAACCGCTTGCCCGACAACCGCCACCCAATGCCCGATCAATCCCACCACCTGCCCGCTCCAATCCACCCAGTGCCCGCACGATGTGCCGACCCAGTGCCCGACGGCCAGCACCACCTGCCCGGTGCTGACCACCGAATGCCCGGTGACCACCACCACTTGTCCGCTCGTCCCCACCCAGTGCGCCAGCGCGGCGACGACGTGTTCGACGGTTGCGACCCAGTGCACGGGACAAGTCACCGTGTGCGCGACCCAAGTGACGACCTGCCCGATCGCCACCCAGCCGACCGTTTGCCCGAGTGGCACCAGTGACATCACCATCTGCCCGGTCCAACCGACCCATTGCCCGACCCAGGCCACCTACTGCCCGGTGTCGAGCCAATGCGGACCGACGATCTATCCGCAAAAGCCCACCGAATGCCCGGTCGCCCAGACCCAGTGCCCGGTTGTCGCCGGCCAGTGCGGACCGACCTATTTGCCGGCAATTCCCACGCAATGCCCGGTCCTGTCCACCACCTGCCCGACCCAATCCACGACCTGCCCGGTGCAAGCGACGACCTGTCCAGTGCAATCCACGGCCTGCCCGGTCCAAGCCACGACGTGTCCGGTGCAGTCGACCGCGTGCCCGACCCAGTCCACGATCTGTCCGGCTCTTAGCACCGTATGCCCGCTGCAAACCACCGTGTGCTCGGCCAATTCCACCGAATGCCCGACGCCCGGGGCGAATTGCGGCCCGACCATCTACCCGCAGATTCCCACGCAGTGCCCGGCCCAAGCGACGACCTGCCCGCTGATTCAAACCCAATGCCCGGCGCAGTCCACGACCTGTCCGCTGCTGACCACCCAATGCCCGGTCATCGCCGGCAAGTGCGGCCCGACGATGACCCCCAACACGCCGACGGAGTGTCTGCCAACCGCGACGGTGTGCCCGGTGGTCACCACCCAGTGCCCGACCTCGACCGCATGTGGTCCAACCATCACCCCGGGCACGCCGACAGCTTGCTCGCCGACCCCAACCCAATGCCCGGTGGTGACCACGGTTTGTCCTGGCTTGAACACCCAATGCCCGGATGCCACCGGGGTATGTCCTTGAACGATAGGAATACGGCCTGAGGTTTTTGAAAAGCACTCATCAACCGTCAATGGCTTGGTATCCTCCGGTGCCAAGCCATTGTTGCAACTGCCGGGCGCTGACCCGCTACCGCCGCCTCAGACAGCATCGTTCATCTTCCCGTGGGCTCAGGATGGCTGAGCATCGGTCACCAGCCCGGAGCGTTCGAGGCATTCCACCGCTTTCGCCCCGGGAATCGTCGATGCAAACATGACCCGCAGCGGCTCCCTCGCCCGCGCAGGGAACCGCCGCCAACTCGTCGAACCGCCCCTGATCGGGGGGAATCCAGTTCAGCCTCAGTTGGGTGTCACGAGCAGCCGGACGAAGAGTTTGCCCGCACCGCTGGGCAGGGTGTACTGGACGGAGCCCGCAGTGTTGTTGAGATTGCTGTCGCCAACCGCCACGTTCGACCAGGTGGTCAGATCGGGCGACGTCTGCACCACGAATGCCGTGCCGTACGCCGAGCTGGCGATATTGCCGCCATTCGGCCAGGTGACCTTGCCGGCCACCACGCCCGGATTGGCGGTGAAGCCCGAGCCGGTTTGCCCCATGAAGTATTCAATCCCGTTGGACATGCCATCCTGGTCAAAGTCGAGGTTGGCGGCTTGGCCCCCCGCGTTGGCGGCGGACCAAGTTGCGAAATTGGTGATTCCTACCTGGATCTTGCCGCTGCCGGTGATGCGGGCGGTTTGATTAGGGGCGCCTGACCCCAGCGCACCGTAAACCCCGCTGCTCTGGCTAACGCCGGCGAGAATCAAGACCGCCACCTGGTCGGTGGCCGCATGGGCCAGGTTGAGCACTGCCGCAGCGCCGATGGTTACCGTCGAGGCATCGGCAAAAAAGGCCCTGTCCACACTCATGGTGCCAGCAGCCACGGTGGTGTTGCCAGTGTAGGTGTTCGCCCCGGTGAGCGTCAAGTTGCCGCCGGTCTGCACCAGATTGAGCCGATTGATGCCATCCCGGATGCTCCCGGCGAAGCTGCCGCCACTGGTCAGGGTAAGCGTCGACGTCGCGCTGCCGTCGTTGGTAACCACCGCGCCCGCCGCGCCGTTGAGGGAACTGACGGTTTCGTTGACGCCACCCATATCGAACGTGCCGGCATTCAGGGTAATGCCCACCAAATCATAGATCTGATCTCCGCCAAGGCCGCCGAGAATCACTTTGCCTCCATTGAGCGTGAGGCCGTTGCTACCACCGATGACACGGGTGGCCGCGCCATTCTTGGCCATCACCACCGTCCCGCTGTTTACGACCATTTCCCCGTCGTAGTTGTCAGTGTCGCCCGCTGCCATCACGAGGGTGTTGACGCCGTTTTTCACGATGCGCGCGCTGTCGATCTTGCCGAGGGTGATCTGGCCGCTGCCGTCGATGGTGAACGTGCCGCCGACCGCCGTGATCGGCGTGGCGCTGAGGTCCACCGCCGCGCCGCTGTTGGTGAGGGTGCCGCGGAGGCTGGCCGCGGTGAGGGTGTTGGTGGCGAGCACGTTGTTGCCGTTGAGGTCGAGCGTGCCGCCGACCGGAATGACCACCTCTCCGCTGCCGAGGGCATTGGAGTTGCCCATTTTCAAGGTGCCGGCGTTGACCGTGGTGCCGCCGTCGTAGGCGTTCGCCGCGGTGAGCGTCAAGCTGGAGTTGCCGCTCTTGGCCAGGCTTCTGCCAGCCCCCGACACGATCCCGCTGACCGCCATGGCGGCGGTGTTGGCGTTGAAGGAGACCGCGGACGCGGCACCGCTGATGTCGCCGGTCAGGAAAAACTGGCCGGCACCGGCAGTGGTGAAGGTGTGCGGCTTGACCAGCACGATGGGCAAGGCCAAGGTTTGCGGGTTCGCCGAGGAGTTGATCACCTCGGCGCTGGTATCACCTAACAGCGTCAGGGCGGGCCCTGCAGTGGAAATCGTGAAACTACCGGCAGAGGCCGCAAAATTGAGCCCATCCACGGCATAGGCGGCGTCCATCACTGGGGACAAGCGCGTGGCGCCGGCGAAGGTCAAGTGGTCGCCCGCGGGCTGGGGTGCCAGATTCAGATCCCAGTTGTCCGCGCTATTCCAGCTGTCATTGGCGCCGCCGCCGTCCCACACCAGGGTTTGCGCGGGGGCCACCGCCAGCGTCAGAACGCCCGTGGCCTCGGTAAACGTCCAGGTCTTCAAGCCGTCCACCTTGGTGTGCACATGGCTGGCTGGGGTGAAGCCCAGGACGCTGAACGCCTCGCCGTAGCTCACCTCCAGATTCGTGCGATCCACCACGGTCCAGAAATTCCCGTCGGTGAGGTCGGCGGCGCTCACATCGAGGACCAGGGTGCCGTTGAGTGTCGCCGTGGCACCGGCCGCGCCGAGCAGGGCGGAGTTGACGTTGTTCGCGCCGATGCCGAAGCGGAGCCGCGCAATTTCTGATAGAACAAGCGCTCCTTGGGAGACTGTGGTGTTGCCAGTGTAGCTGTTGCTGCCGTTGAGGGTGAGGGTTCCGGCGGTGGTTTTGGTCAAGGCGGCGGAGCCACCGAGGTTGACCGAGACCACACCGTTGCGGGCGGCGAAGGCGCCGGTGGCATTCAAAGAGCCGCCCCCGGTGAGGGTGCCGGCACTGAGGCCGTCGGCGGACCCGAGCGACAGAGTGGCGACAGTTTCAGACAACCCTTTGGTATCGAAGACGCCGCTATTCACCGTGAGGAAAGTGGAGTCGAAGATTTGGTCGCCGCCGCTGCCGCCGAGTTCCACCGTGCCGCCATTGACCACCACGCCGCTGCCGCTGGCATGGACCGACGAGGAGCTGGCCTTGGCTAGGATCAGGGTACCGGAGGTGACGCTGGAGACGTAGAGGAAGCTATTGTCGCCGGCACCTGCGAGGGTCACCGTGTTGGAGCCGGTTTTAACCAGACCATTGCCGTTGCCGTTGCCCAGATCGCCGAGGGTAATATTGCCGGAGCCACCGATGGTGAAGCTGCCGGCGTTGTTGATTCTGGCGTGGCCGCTGAGATTTACCGGCGCACCGGAATTGACCAGCGTACCGCGCAGGGTGTTGTCGGCGAAGGGTTTGGCAAGATCAAAGCCGGCGAGATCCAGGGTGCCCGCGGCACTGAGCGTGACCGAACCGGAGCTCGAGCCAAGCGCGGCTGAGTTGCCCATCACCACGGTTCCGGCGCTGATGATGCTGCCTCCGGTGTAGGAATTGCCTGCGGCCGAGTTCAGTGTCAACGTGTGGCTGCCGGTCTTGGTGAGCGTCGCGCCGCTGCCACCATCGATCGGCCCGGCGATGACGATGTCGCCGGCGGCCGCATTGATGGTTTGGGCCTGCGCCAACGTCAGGCCTGGATTGAGGGTCTGAGGGTTCGTGGAATTATTGACCACACCGCCCGCACCGGCGAGAGTGAGATGACCGGGGCCGCCCAGCGTGAAGTTTCCCGCCGTGGCGTTGAACGTGAGGCCAGTGACCGAGTAGTCTGTCTCGATCACCGGAGTGGTGCGGATGGTGCCGCCAAAAACCAGCGAGTCACCGGCCAAACCGGGTGGCAGATCGTTCGCCCAGTTGGCTCCGGTGGCCCATGCATCGTCGCCACCGCCACCATCCCACAGCGTGGACGAGCTCGTTACGGTGAGCACCGCGATCGAATTCACCGGGCTGGAGCCGCTGTCCGTGACGGTCACGGTGAGATTCTTGCTACCCGCCAAGGTGCCGGTAGTCACCGGCATGGAATAGGAATAGTGCACCCCGTCACCGAGGTTGTTCATGGACTGCGATGTAGCGCCGCCGATCTGACTCAAATCGACGCTCACCCCGGTGAGCGGGTAGCCACCCTGGGTCACCGCCGCGGTCACGGTAACGTTTTCACCGCGCAGCGCAACGGCATCGCCACCGAGGTCGCTGGTGACACTGGCAGCGACAAAGAGTGAGATTGAGGCGCTGTAATGCAACAGTACCTGATGGTTCGCGGCGTCGGTAACGATGGTGAAGTTGGCCGCGTTGGCCGGCGGAGTGCCTTCAAAAATCACACTCGCAAAGCTGCCCGTGATATTGCCAGTGGCGGAGATGAGCTGATAATCCGCCGCGTCCAGATTGGCTGCGCCGGCCAAGCTGGTGAGGTGCAGGATGTTCGAGCTGAGCGCCAAGTCGCCGTTGATGGTCAGATGGTCGTTGCCGCTGGCGGCGGACGGGCTCACATCCATGCCAAGGGTCCCGCCCGGGGTCAGATCAAGGTTGTTGGAGAACGTGAGATTGCCGGCGGTGCCGTTGCCACCCGGATAGATCCGCGCCGCGCTGCCGGCGGTGGCCACGCTGCCGGAGATCGTCCCGCTGCCTGACAGGGTTTGGCTGGTTGCCAGGGTGAACGCCTTGGCGGTGACATCCAGCAGCGCTCCCGCGGCCACCTGGATCGAGGGACTCGCCAGCGAGCCGGAAGCCCCGAGGGCCAAGCTGCCGGTGGTGACGGTGGTATTGCCGGTGAAGGTGTTGGTGCCGTTGAGGGTGAGCGTGCCACTGCCGATCTTGGTCAGGTTGCCCGCGCCGCTGAGGTTGCCCGCATAAGTTTGGGAACTGTTGTTCTTACCCGCTTGCAGGGTCACCGCCGCCGTGCCGTCGGTCAGGGCGATGCTGTGCGAACCGCCGCCGCCGCTCAGGTTGCCCACGGTGTAGGTGCCAATGCCGGTGTTGAAGGTGAGCTTGGCGGTCGACGTGTTGGGAATCACCAGCGTGCTGTTTTGCAGCGCGTTGCCATTGCCCAGCCGCAACCAACTGGCGTTTTGAAAGGTCGTGTCGCCGCTGAAGGTGCTCGCCCCGGTGAGGATCAAGTCCGGGTTGGTCGCCCCCGTATTGGTGGATTCAATCCGCAATTGGGTCACGGCCGTGCCATCCTGGATCACACCGGAAAATGCAACGTTATTGCCGCCGTTGCGAATCCGCAATTGGGTCGTACCGCTGCCGTTGTTGGTCACCTTGCCGGAGCCGACCAGGCCTTGGATCTGCCAGTTGTCGCCCAACGTGCCGTAACCGTTCAAGTCCATCGTGCCATTGAGGGTGGCGGTGTTGAAAATCTGACCGGTGAACACCGTGCCGCCGCGGCTGGTCCGGTTGCCTCCATATTGGATGGTCGCCCCGGCATTGACCGTGATGTTGTTGGCAGAGCTGCCGTAGTCGATCTCCGAGGTGGTGTTCACCCCTTTGTTCAAAATCAGGGTCCCAAAGGCCACCACCGGGCTCATGCTGCCATTGTCGGAACTGCCGCCGAACTCCACCCGGCCGGTATTGCCGCTGCTGCCGATGGTAAGGGTCCCCCCCGTTTGGTCGACGTCGCGCACACTCAGCGTGCCGCCGTTGGCCACCGACCAAGTCTGGTTCGTCGTGGTGTTCAAATCGGCGGTGATCGTGTTGGTGCCACTGGTATTGCTGCTGACAATCCCGCTGGCACCGACATTGAGTTCCTGAGGCGAGGCGGTCGGGCTTTGGATCACGCCACTCAGCGTCCAGCCGCCTGCCGGCGTGCTGAACGACAATCCGGCGATCGCGCGGCTGGCCGTAAGCTTGGGCAGATTCACCCCAGCCGGTCCGAAGGCACCGAAAACGGCAACGTCGGGGGTCGCCGCATTGGTCGGCACCACGTCGCCGCTCCAATTGGCTGTCGTCGCAAACGACGTGTCGGCGTCGCCGTCCCAGTTGATGAATGCGGCCGAGGCCCACTGCGCGAGGCAGAGGCCGACGGTGATGGCGGTGAGCGAGCGGAGCGAGGTGCTGACGGGGAATCTAGGTTTCATGGGCTTGTTTTTTTGGTAGACAAAGGGGCGGCCGGATCGGGCCGTGCGGAATCGTTAACTTGAAAGTGGTGGGTCGCGTGAAATCTCGCGGCAGAGGCGCAGCTCTGCGATGCGTCGTCGATCCGGGATTTCCGGTCATTGAAAATTTTACCCATAGGCGTGGTGGCCCGTCTCTGCGCGATAACCTGCGGGAAGTAGATTCTTAGGAGGGCGCTGATTATCTGTATACAATTTTTTTCCCCAATCGCCGGATACGCGGAGCAATTCAGGAGATAAGGCAGCGCCAGCAGCCCGACGGCAACGATGCGGGCGTTTTACACAAGCCAGGCAGCTTGCCGCCAGGCGGGGTCAAAATTGGCGCGGGTGGTCTTGCTCCTTGCCTTGGAGGCGAATTTCGCGGTACTTTGTTGTGCCACTGGCCAAGGTTGCCAGCCAGCTCGCCTCGCTCCCGAACCCTTCTCCCTGCTTTTTTCATGCGCAGCGCCCTCAACCCCGATGACCTGGCAGGCGAATTCCGCGTGTGCCCAGCCGCCGCAAGCTTTGTATACACGCGCCGGCGGTTCCGCCGTCGCGCCGCGCTGGCGGCTATTGGCGGGTGGCTGATACTGGGCGCGGGCGTTGGTGCCGCCGCTGACAGCCGTTGCTGGCCGCTGGCCTCACCAGACGGGCGATCGGTCATTGCAGTTTCCCTCGAGGACGATGGCAGCCTCGCCTACCACGTGTCGCGGGATGGCAAACCGGCCATCCGCAACTCGCAGCTGGGTCTGCGCTGCGATGATCAGGCGTTCACCCGCGCGTTGGCATTCGAGAGTGCCGGGCCGATCCAAGCGCGCCGCGAAACCTACGAGCTCTTCGCCGGAGTCACCCCCCACGTGGATCACCTCTTGCACTACCGCACACTCGCGTTTCGCAACTCCCATCAGGCTGCGTTGGAAATCGACCTGGCCGCCAGCGATGAGGGCGTCGCGTTGCGCTACCGGTTTCCAGACAGCTCGCCCGGCGACCGCATCGTCCAGGCGGAAGGCACCGCCTTCGCGCTGCCGCCTAATGCCCGCGGTTGGCTGCAGCCCTATCATGCGGCGAGCCGCTACACGCCCGCTTATGAGGATTTTTATTTCAAGGTCGCCGCGGGTGACCCGCCGCCGCGGTCGCGGGAAAAACCCGTGGGCTGGGCGTTCCCCGCGCTGTTCCAGCTTCCCGCCGCGGCAACCTGGCTGCTTCTAACGGAATCAACGGGTCCCGACAGCTATTGCGGCTGCCACCTCGGGCCCGACTCAGCGGACGGCATCTATCATCTTGCGTTTCCCGCTGCCGACGAAGTGACCCCGGGCTGGCACAACACGTGCGGTCCCGAGCCGCGCCATGCGTTGCCGTGGACACTGCCATGGCGCGTCATCGTGCTGGGTCAGTCGGCGGGTGACATCGCCACCGCGACGCTCGTCACCGATCTGGCGCCACCTTGCGCCCTCACCGAGACGTCGTGGATCCATCCCGGCCGCGCCTCGTGGTCCTGGTGGTCGGGGGGCAGCAACACCGCCGCACGGTTTGCAGCCTTCAGCGATTTCAGCGCGCGGATGGGCTGGGAATACACCCTGTTCGATGCCGGGTGGTGGGAGCCGGGATTGGACGGGATTGCCCGCTACGCGCAGGCCAAAGGCGTCATGCCGCTGGCCTGGTTGAACGCCGGGGATTTTTCCGAGCCGCTGCGAGGCAAGCGCAAACTCGACGAGATGGCGGCCGCCGGGATTCGCGGCGTGAAGGTGGATTTCTGGTGCTCGGATCGGCAGCCCGCTCTCGCCGCGATGCTGGCGCTATTTGCGGACGCCGCTTCGCGTCGGATGGTGGTGGACCTGCATGGCTGCACGCTGCCGCGCGGCTGGCAGCGCACCTGGCCGAATTTCCTAACGGCCGAGGCGGTGCTGGGAGCGGAGAGTTACCGGTACGAATCGCGCTACACCGCCAAGGCCGCTGAGTTGAACACGATCCTGCCGTTCACCCGCAACGCCGTCGGTCCGATGGACTACACGCCCGTCGCCTGTTCGCCGAAAAATTTTCCCCGCACCACCACCGCGGCGCACGAACTGGCCACCGCGCTGGTCTTCACCTCTGGGCTGATTCACTATGCCGACAAGCCGGAGTTTCTTGATTCGCTGCCCGCCGCCGCGCTGCAGGTCTTGCGCGACGCCCCGGCACGCTGGGATGAAACCCAATGCTTGCGCGGCGAGCCGGGGCGGCTGGTGGTCTTCGCCCGGCGCTGCGGCCAGTGCTGGTATATCGCCGGCCTCAACGGCACCGGGGAACGGGTGCCGGTGATGCTGGATCTATCCGCTTTCGCCGGTTTCCCGCAGCGCCTCGAAATTGCCGAAGGCACCGATGCTCTCATGCAGGTGAGCGCCAAGCCCTTGGCCTATGCCGCAGCATGGCAGCACGTCATTCCGCCCCGCGGCGGCTTTATTGTGCGTTTGGACCGATGATAGCGCTTGGGCAGTTCGCCGGCCGCGGGCGGGGCGTTACCACCATGGCGTGATCAACGCGGCGAGCGCGGCAGGCGGGATGGTCCCGCTGCTAAGCTCACGGCTGCGCGTGGCGCGCCCGGCCTAGCCAAACAACGGTTGAAAAATCAGCAGCAACGATAAGATGATGAGCACCACCACGGCAATCCAGCCAATCAGGTTGTTGAACCGGTTGTTGACATATTTGCCCATGATTTTCCGGTTGTTGACTAACAGGATCATGCACACCAGCACCATCGGCAGCAGGATGCCGTTGAGCACCTGGGACCACAGCGAAATGGCAATGAGCGGCGCGTTGGGAACCAGGATGATGGCGGCGGAAAGCACCAGAATGCCGGTGTAAAGGACATAGAACTCCTTGGCCTCGTCCCACTTCTTGTCAATCCCTGCCTCGAAGCCAAACGCCTCGCAGACGTAAAAGGCCGTCGCCAGCGGCAGGATCGTGGCGGAAAAAATCGACGCGATGAACAACCCGAAGGCAAACACCTGCGAGGCAAACGCCCCGGCCAGCGGCTTGAGGGCCAAGGCGGCGTCTTTCGCCTCGTGGATTTGGATGCCATTGACATGCAAGGTGGAGGCGCAGGCGACGATGATGAAAAACGCGACGACCACGGTGGCCACGCAGCCCACCACAATGTCAATGAGCGAGTAGCGGTAATTCTTCATCTCCAATCCCTTCTCAATGACCGAGGATTGCATGTAGAATTGCATCCACGGCGCGATGGTGGTGCCGACAATTCCGATGACCATTGCCAGGCTCTTGGCGTTGATTTCCATCTGCGGGTGAATCACCGCATGGCCGATCTCGCCCCAATTGGGTTTGCCCATCAAGGCCGACACCACATACATCAACAGCGACACACTGAAGATCAGGAAGATGCGCTCGGCAAACTTGTAGGTTCCCTTCACCACCAGGAACCAAACCATGAAGCCAACGATGGGCACGGATATGTATTTGTTGACCCCGAACACCTCCATGCTGCCCGCAACCCCGGCAAATTCGGTGGTGGTGTTGCCAATGTCGGCGATGAGCAAACCAATGAAGATGAAAAAGGTGATCTTCACGCCAGCATTCTCCCGGATCAGGTCGGCCAGTCCCTTGCCCGTGACAATCCCCATCCGGGCGTTCATCTCTTGAATCGCAACCAGCACGATGAACGACGGGATGAGTGTCCATAGAAGATTGTAGCCGTACTCCGCGCCGGCCACTGAATAGGTGGTGATGCCGCCCGCATCGTTGTCCACGCTTCCGGTGATGATGCCGGGACCCAGGATTGCCATGAACAAGCCAAGCTTCTGATAAAACGTCTTCTTGTTTCTGAACATCCCCCGGAATTCTTACTTGTTGGTTCGGCGCTTGCCCATCAAGTCGTCGATCACGTCATCAATCACCACCATTCCCTGCAGCACGTTATCACTATCAACGACAGGGATCGCCATGAGATTGTATTTCGAAACTATCTCGGCAACCTCGTTGATCTTTTGATAATCATGCAGATGCACCGGCGAGGGTCTCATGATTTGACCGATCCTTGTTTCAGGCGCGTGAATCACCAAATCGCGCAGCGAAAACGTGGCGATCAACACGTCGCCTTCACCCGTGACAAAGAGATTGTACAAGGCTTCAGCCTCAGGCTGCTTCGCTTTCAATTCCGTCAGCACTTCCGCAATGGTGGCGTTTTCGCTGAATGACAGCACCTCCGTCGACATGATGCTGCCCACCGAATTGTCAGGATAATACAGCAACTCGCGAACCTCCTGCGAGGTGTCTTCGCCCATCTCGTTCAACAGCAGTTCCACCTTGTCGTCTTCGAGGGCATCGAAGATGTCCGCCACCTCGTCGGCCGGCATCTTGTCGAGCAAATCGGCCGCCTTTTCAATCGACAGGCTTTCGAGGATGCGCACCTGGGCGTCGATTTCCAATTCCTCCAGCACGTCGGCGGCCTTCTCCTCGTCGAGTGCGGAGAACACCTCGGCGCTGGCCTTCCTGCCCAGATCCTCGATGATGTCAGCCAAATCGGACGGATGCAGCGTCTGGAGACGTGAATGGCTCTTGGAGAGTTTGATGTTGAGGTTTGAGAAATCAATGGCCGCCACATCCTCCCACAGGATAAACTTGGCAGGCAGGCTCGCCCCAAACAGCGCGGACATGAATTTGATCGGTTTGGCGATGCCAATGCGCCGCAACAATCCCTCGATGCCGATGTCAACCGCCACCGCATACGTCCCATTGGCGAGAGAAACCAAGCGCACGTCGTTGACACGAACCAGCTTGCGGCCATTGAGATCGACGATTTGTTTGTCAAGAACACTATCCACCAGATAGAGGTCGCTGTTGATATGCTCCGCGGGCAATTCGGTCAATTTGTCGCACACCACCCTCATCTTGCCGGCATCCTTCTCAATATGAAAATCGCGGAAGGCGAAGAACTCGATGCGCTTGTTGATCTTGAGCTTGATTCCATTCACCGAGGGGTGCCCCGAGGTGTAGCTGGATGAGTCGGAATCGACCAACAAATCCTTGACGATTCCAAGGCACCGGCCGTTGGAATCAAACGCCTTGGTATCAATGATGCGGCTTAAATAGAATGTGGTGAAAGAAGTCATACGCACCGCCCTGCGCTGAGCATCGCGACGCCGGCTTACCACGTCAAGGCGAATGCGCCCAAAAGCGGCGCGTTTTCCGCTTCCGTCCTCACCTCATCCAGCCAGGCCCTGAAGGGTCCCGGCGTGGCTGCGGCGTCCCCGCCGCAGGCCGTGGTGGCGGCGTCTCGCCGCCCGTGCCCCTGCGTAGCTGCGGCGTCCTGACACGCCGGCTACAGCCCGCGCTCCTAACGCGCGTCGGGCTGCGCCGTTCAGCCGACTCACGGGCGGGGCACCGTGGCCCGCTGATGGCCGCTATTTCAGGGAGGCGAGGATTTGCTCGGTGAGGGCCTTGACGAGCTTTTCAGCGTCGGCATCGAGCGTGCCTGAATTGGCAGGCGTGCCGGCGACGGCCGGAATCTGGCAGATCGTGCCGGGTTGGAAGTCCGAGTTGTCGCACAGTTCACATTCTTTCCACGAGGCGCGCTTGTCGTCCATGCCGAGGGACTTGCGCACTGCGATGAGTTCCTTGGCCTGGCCGGTGGTCATGCTCATGAGCTTGCCGCGGTTGAGCTGGGAGGCCACCCACACCACCTTGCACAAGGCCTCGAGATTTTCCATTTTCCAATAGGCGTCCTCGACGTCTTTGCCCCAGGTGATGACGCCATGATTGATCATGAGCACGGCCATGTGATCGACCCCGATCTTGCCGACAGTGGCAGCCACATCCGGGGGGCCGGGGGTGCCGTATTCCGCCAAGCCGATCCCACCGAGGAACACATCGGCTTCCGGCACCATGCAGGTGGGCGGGCGTACCCCGGCCACCGCAAAGGCGGTGCCGTGCGGCGGATGCGCGTGACAGCAGGCCTTGCACTTCGGCTGGCGCTTCATGATGGCAAGATGAGTCATGCACTCGGAGGTGCGCTTGTATTTGCCGGCGACTTGTTTGCCGTCCATGTCGACCATGCACATTTGCTCCATGGTCATGAAGCCCTTGGAAACCAGGGTGGGCGTGCACAACACCAGGTTGTCGCCAACCCGGATGGTTAGATTGCCGCCGTTCCCGTCGGTGTACTCGCGTGCCCACATGCGTTTGCCGATGTCCACCATGCGGTGCTTGATGGCAACAATGGCCGGCGAGTCGAAGAAGGCTTGGATTTCCGCCGGGGTTTTGGCGTCTTGGCCGGGCGTCCAGTGGTATTCATAATCCGGCAGGATCGGCGCGCTTGGCACCGCGGATGCGGAGGAACCGGCTGGCGCGTCGCCGGCACGCACCAAGCCGGGGCCATCGCGCAGCACGTCCTTTGCGGAAGGTGTTAGAAGGACGTTCTCCGGCAGGTCGGCGGCGCTCTTGCCGGATCTGAGGAAGGCTTCCATATCGGCGGCGGTGAAGACTTTCTTGGTCATGGGATGGGAATGTTAGGTTGGCGGATTAGGCGGCGGGTGGTTGATACGAGAGCGAATCGAAAATGGCGACGGTGATCGCGTCGATGGGAATGGGAAAGGCAAACGGGGCGGTGGCTTCCGCACCCTCGACAATGCCGACTATATCGCCGTCGCCGGCACCGATATTGTCGTAGGCAATCAGCGAGTTTTGGGCGGAGAGCGGGGGTGGCCGCCGGCACGCGCCGTTAAATTGGTCCGCGTCGAGGGGATTGACCATCAGCCAGCGCCCGCCCTTGAAGGAGGGGTCCTGCAGGTTGAGGGTCACTCGACCGATGACTTGGGCGACGCGCATGGGGACTAATCAATCACGCCTTGGATGAAATTGCGGATGGGCGAGCTTTCGTCGTGGACGATGTGGCGGGCACCCAGACCATCGGTTGAGACGAAGACGTTGGAGTGGAGACCGGCACCGAACAAGTCGATGGCCACCATGGGCGCGCCGCTCAAGCCAAAGTCGGCATCCAGCGCTTGGCACAGCAACAGCTTGCAACCCTTGAGTGAAGCGTGGGAGTGACTGCTGACTGCATGGCCAACTACTTGGGCGAGGATCATGGGGGGGAGTTATGGGTTATCGGTTATTAGGGAAGAAGTCAGAAGACTTGGAGACAGAAGACAGAAGTAAAAAGAACGAGTGAGCGGTTGCCTTATCTTCTGTCTGGGAGCGCAGCGGTCTTCTGTCTGCCTATATGATGCGGAGGTTTTCGACCAGCACACAGCGGCGGATGCGGGTGAAGGTTTTGGGAGTGGTAATGCCTTCGCCAGTGGTGGTGGCGATGGAGTAGGAAAGGTAGCCTTCCCCGCCAAGGCCGAGACCGGCGACGGACGGACCGTTTTTGACGAACAGAGTGGTATCCATTTCCTTGGCCATGTAAGTCATGTGATCGACGTCCTTGGTGTGGATGATGGCGGAATGACGGTAGTTGTGTTCGGAGCGCTTGGCTTCACGCACGGCAGTGGCGAAGTCCGGCATCGGCACGATGGGCAGCATCGGCATCATCTGTTCTTCCTGCACGAACGCGTGATCGGCATCGGTCTCGGCAAATAACAATTGCGTGCCGGAGGGCACCGCCACTCCGGCCTGCTCGGCGAGTTTGCCGGGGTCGGCCCCGACCAGAGTCCGGTTGAGCACCGGATGCGAGCAACCGCCATCGGTGGGCTTGTAGGTGAAGGCGGCGGCGGTAAGTTTCTCGAGTTGTTGCCCATTGAGGCGTGCGGCGCCGGCCTGTTCGAGTTCCTCACAGAAGCGCTTGAACACCGAGCCGACCACAAACACGGATTTCTCGCCGATGCACAACAGATTGTTGTCAAACGCAGCGCCTTCAATGATCTGGCGCGCGGCCTTGGCGAGATCGGCGGTTTCATCGACGACCACCGGCGGATTGCCGGGGCCGGCGCAGATGGCGCGTTTGCCGGATTTCATCGCGGCATTGACCACGGCAGGGCCGCCGGTGATGGCCAGCAGGGCAATGAGCGGGTTTTTGCACAACAGATCGAACGAGTCCAGCGACGGCTGCTCGATGGTGGTGATGATATTATCGATGTCGATGGCCCGATAGATCGCCTCGTTGTAGGCGCGCACGGCCATGGCGGCACTACGCGCGCCGCCGGGATGCGGGTTGAACACCACCGTGTTGCCACCGGCCACCATGCTGATCACGTTTCCCGTTAGGGTGGGCACCGAGTGCGTGACGGGCAGAATCGCCCCGATCACTCCAAAGGGCGCATATTCTTCCAAGGTGATGCCACCATCGCCGCTCAGCGCGTCCGGGTGCAGCCACTCGGTGCCGGGCACATCCTTGGTGATGAGCAATTTGGCAATCTTGTGGTCGACGCGGCCAATCTTGGTTTCCTCCATCTCAAAGCGGCCCCAGGCCTCGGCATTGCCCACCGCCAGACCTTTGACGATGCTGATAACCTTGGCGCGGCCGCCGACACCGAGTTTGCGCAGTTGCAGGTGAGCGTCACTGGCGGCTTGCGCCGCTTGATTGGCACAACCAAACACGCCGAACTTGCCGCTGGCGGCAACCTTGGACGACGCCTTGGTGCAGCCGCAGTCCGGCTTGGGTGCAGCGGTCGCAGCGGCACCATTGGCAGCGACCAAGCGGGACACGACTGCTTCAACGATGACTTTGATTTGATCTTGATCTAGGCTCATGATGGGGGAAAAATTTGAACCACTGATTTTTTAGGTTGAGTGGTGCGGATGGGTTGGGGTGGGACGAAGATTGTTAACCACTGAGGCCACTGAAAACCACTGGGGTCACTGATTTTTCAGGTTGAGGTAGCCGATCATTTGGGAGATGTGGGCATGCCCTTCATTTCAGATTGCGGATTTGGAGTTCAGCCGCCCTTGTAGAGGGTTTTGCCGTGGACTTCGACGCGGTCGATGATGGCGACGATGGCGGCATCCACCGGAATGTTTTTGAGCCCTTGGGCATTGCGGGCGGAACTCCCCTGGCAGAACAACACCAGCTCTCCTTCCCCAGCGCCCACCGTGTCGATGGCGACGATGGTATTCTGGCCGTCCTTGAAGCGCGACGGATCCTTGTCGTCAACGAGCTTGGGCCGCAGCAGGAGGAGTTTCCTGCCGACCATCAGCTCGTCTTTCTTGGTGGCGACGACCTGTCCGATGACTTCCGCGAGGAACATGGGGGCTTTGAGTTAGGGTTCAGGCTT
>Ga0118677_10008151_pt1 | contig 16925 bp, 16 predicted proteins | sample AliMusrvi5mmetaG_FD_86154 | JGI IMG/M metagenome (GOLD analysis project Ga0118677, IMG submission 86154) | reverse complement strand
GATTTCACAGGCATCTCCGGCAATCAATAACCAGAATAAGACAGGAAGTTTTTTACTGCCAATATCTTTCATATTAATACTAATAGAGGTGTGTTTTATATCTTCACCTTCTTGTATGTTGATATTATCAGCTTTTTTAAAGGCCATTTTTTGGGACTGAAAGACACTTCTGTGCCCCGTAATCAAGAAGGTAATTACGACGCTGAGTGCGGCATAATTTGCCATATTTGTTCCAAAAAGTTCCACTGCCATAATGATAGAAGCTATGGGAGTATTTGTCGTTCCTGCCAAAACACTGACAAAGCCAAGAGCGGCAAAAAGTGCTATATGATTTCCCATCAAATCGCCAAAGAAAACACCACTTGTCGCACCCACATAAAAAATGGGCGTGATAACCCCGCCGCTTCCTCCTGCTCCCAAAGTAAGTGAAGTGAAAAATGTCTTCATCATAAAGTCATACCAGTTGATGGTGCTTTCCATATGTGAGTTTGGATCTAGCGCATGATTGATGGTGCCAAGACCTAATCCCAAATACTTCGGACCTAAAAACCAAGTGATACCAACCATAATAACACCTGCAGCAAAAGCGATGATGTAGCGATTTAAGGGTATTTTTTTGACCAAATCTTCTGTTTTATTGATCACTGTGATAAAAGAGTCTGAGACAATTCCAAAAAAGATAGCAGCAAGGATAACCTCGCCGATAAGTGGAAGATCAAGAGTGATAGAACGATAAAAATTGATATCATAATAAGGGTATTTAATACCAAAAAATTGAGCTGTGGTAAAAGCTGCAAATCCCGCGATAAACGAAGGTAAGAGAACATCATACATGATCACACCGACGATAAGCACCTCAATACCAAAAATAGCTCCCGCTATGGGCGTTCCAAATACAGAAGCAAAACCTGCACTAATCCCACAAATAACAAGTTTTTTCCTATCTTGTCTTGAAAATCTCAGGAGTGTCGCCACAAAAGACGCCGCTCCCGCTCCTATCTGTGCTCCAGGACCCTCTTTACCTACAGAACCACCTGAAAAAATCGTAATAACGGTAGCTGCTAGTTTAACGGGAATCACTTTTGCATTGATATATCCATCCTCTTTATGGATCGCTTCTATGACTTTTTCAGTGCCGTGCCCTGTAGCATTTTTATCAAAAGTCCGAATGATCCAAATAGTGAGCATAAGCCCAAGGGGGAGTAAAAAGTAGTAGTGAAACTCTAACATACCGCGCGTCTCTTCTGCAAATTGCAGTGTCTTTAAAAACAAAGACATTAAATAACCGATCATAATTCCTGTGGCAGAGGAAAGGATGATCCACTTAAAAACGCTAAAAAAGATAACAGTTTGCTCGGTGATATGCTTTTTCAAAATGAATTCTTTAAAAATGAAGTATTCGATTATAGTCTCTTTTTACCAATAAGAAAAGGCAAAGCTAACAATTCTTGGATACAATTTTGAACTTTAAAGGGTATGAATGAATAAATATGATCTCATCGTTATAGGTTCGGGTGCTGCTGGAATGTGTGCCGCCATCAAAGCTGGACGTGATGGTAAAAAAGTGCTACTTCTGGAGAAACTTTCAAAGCTCGGCGCAAAGCTCAAAGCCACAGGCGGTGGACGTTGCAATCTTACAAATACCCTTTGTAATGAAGATTTTATGGCTAAGTTTGGAAGGAATGGCCGTTTTATGCGAGATGCTCTTACTCTACTCGATCATAACGCTCTTATCACTTTTTTCAAAGAGATCGGAGTTCAAACGCATGCACCTGATGGATTTCGCGTATTTCCTGTAGGACATAGTTCACAAACGATTTTAACAGCCTTAGAAGATGAGCTCACTCGCTTACATGTAAACATTTTAACCTCCCAAAAAGTAACTGAGCTACTCAGTGATGGTAAGCTTTTAAGCGGTGTAAAAACTGAAACTGAAACTTTTTATGCACCAAATATCATCATCGCGACCGGAGGACTTGGATACCCGACTCTTGGCGCTGAGGGTGATGGCTACACACTTGCCTCTTTGCTTGGACACACAACAACGGAACTTTTTCCTGCAATGATGCCACTCTCCACAAAAGAGAGTTGGACAGATAATTGTCGCGCGGATACCATCGCAAAAGTTGAACTGCGTGTTGATATAAAAAAGTATAATAAACTCAAGGCCAAAGGTGATCTTATCTTTACCAAAAATGGTATTCGAGGGCCTGTTGTACTTGATTTTGCTCGAGAAATCACTCCACTTTTAAGCCAACTTGGAGAAGTTCCCATCATCGCAAATCTCACAAAAGGGATGAATGAAGATGAGATGCTTCGCCGTTTTAAAAATGAGACAATTAAAAATCCGGATGCATCTATAGAAGAGAGTTTACTTGGCATTTTGCCCTCTTCTGTTATCAGTGAACTTTGTAAACTTGTCGGTGCTGAGGCTTCGATGAAATTTGCAAAGTTAGAGGGAAAACAGCGTTCAGAACTTCTCAAAATCCTCATCTCAACTCCGCTTACAGTCACTGGACATGATGGCTTTAAAATGGCCATGATCACGCGTGGCGGCATCTCACTCAAAGAGATTAGCCCTCAAACAATGCAAAGCAAGATAGTAAAAGGTTTATATTTTTGCGGAGAAGTAATGGACATAGATGGCCCATGCGGCGGCTACAATTTGCAATGGTCTTTTGCAAGTGGATATTTGGCTGGGTGTCTGCTTTGAAATTTAACTAATATACAAGAAAAAGATATGAATAATTGGCTACGAGCTTATATAGTTGCGAGATGGATATAGATTATAGGATTAAGTCCATTAATCTATTTGTTTATCGGTACTATATTTGTCTTTATGATTGGAATTTTATTATCAATAATATTTCATGAAGTTGATAAGACTTTAGTACAATATTCTCAATACTTAATTGTATTCGCGTTGAAACAGATTCAAATAGAAATACAATACTAGTTATTCTAATTCCTACTGCTATGATTATTTTTTTAATTCTCAAAAAAAATATCCACTAAAAGTAAAAATAAAATATATTTTCTTAGGCTATCAGCCTAAACAATACGCCTGTAGTCAAAAATGAAAATAATATGCCGTATCCCACGATGGAAGAGCTGAGTTTTGGAGCTAGACCTGTCATGGAAGCCATCGCTCCCGCTGTTATCATCGGAGACATTCCTGCTTCTAAGATAGCAACATTTGTTACTTCGCCACTCCATCCAAAAAGTTTCACTACAACGATGGCAACGAGCGGTGCGACGATAAGCTTGATAAAAAGAGAGACGCTAAAAGGTGCGAGTTCATCACGAGTGAGACGCAGTTGCAACTGTAATCCTACAGCAACGAGAGCAACAGGAACAATGGTATTTGCCAAAGTTGCCAATACTTTTGTAATATCTGCATCAAACTCCACTCCCATCAGCGATAAAGCAAGTATAAGGGCTATAAATGGGGGAAAAGTGATGATCTTAAAAGAGATGATTTTCAGACTCATTTCGCTCTTATGAGAATAATAAGAAACGATAAAAGTCCCATACAAAGCAAAAGCGATAAAAGTCCCAAACTGATCGTAGATCATGATATAGGGCAAAGCACTCTGGCCCATGTAAGCGTTGATGATCGGGATACCCAAGAATGAGGAGTTTGTTAGGATGGAGACTAGCATCAATGAACCCGTCACTTCTTTACTAAAGCCAAAAAATCGGCTCAAAAGAAGGGTTAAAACAGCCGTCACTGTCATAACTATCCAAGCGATAATGATAGGAATAAAAAGCTCATGTGAAAATGTCAACTTCGGAACTTGCAAGAGGATCATCGCAGGAAGTGAGACAAAGATGACAAACTGATTGAGAGTTTTTGGTGCATCCTCTGAGAAGATATGAAACTTTTGAATTGCATAGCCAAGGACAAGGCAGAGCAAGATAAGAATAAAATTTTCCATTATTACACGCCTTGATAACTTGGCAAAATATTTTCTAACAATCTATACAACATATTTGAGTATTTAGTGATATTTCTTCAAATACCACTCAACAGTCTTAACTATCCCAGTGTCAAAGTTCTCATCAGCCTTCCAGCCAAGTTCAGATTCTAGTTTTGTAGCATCGATGGCGTAGCGTCTGTCGTGCCCTGCTCTGTCTTCTACGAAAGTTATGAGCTCTTTGTAGCTTTTTCCTTTGGGAACTCTTTGATCTAAGATAGTTGTGATGGCGTCAACGATTTGAAGATTTGTTCTCTCATTTCTTCCGCCGATGTTATAAACTTCGCCAGTTTTTCCCGTATGGTAAACTAAGTCGATTCCCTTACAATGGTCAAGCACATAGAGCCAGTCACGGATGTTTTTACCATCTCCGTAGATTGGGATGCTTTCACCTGCCAAAGCACGTCTAATGATAGTGGGGATCAGTTTTTCATCATGTTGTTTTGGTCCATAATTGTTTGAACAGTTTGTGATGACTGTGTCCATACCGTAAGTCTCTTGATAACTTCTCACGATCATGTCACTTGATGCTTTACTCGCTGAGTATGGAGAGTTTGGAGCGTATGGAGTGGACTCTGTGAACAAATCACTTGGATCAAGACTAAGTGTTCCATATACTTCATCGGTTGAGATGTGGTGGAATCTACAATCTTGATATTTTGGCTTCCAGGTAAAGGGTTTTTCCATCCAGTATTTGTATGCTGCGTCAAGAAGCGTAAAAGTTCCATTGACATTTGTTTGTATAAATACTCCCGGATTTTTAATGGAGTTGTCTACATGGCTTTCTGCTGCAAAGTGGATAACGCCTTGGATATCGTATTCATTGAAGATAAACTCTACAAGCTCACGGTTGCAGATATCGCCTTTGATAAATTTATATCTTGCATTGCCTTCACACTCTTTGAGGTTTTCCAAGTTTCCTGCGTAAGTTAAAAGGTCTAAATTGACTAAGTTATATTCTGGGTATTTCTCTAAAAAATATGGCACAAAGTTTGAGCCTATAAAGCCTGCTGTACCTGTGAGTAGTATTGATTTTTTCATTATTTTCTTTCTCCCATAGTTTTTAAACATTCATCCAAAGAGTCTTTCCAAAAAGGGATGCTAATGCCGAACTCTTTTTTTATCTTTGCTTTATTGAGTAGTGAGTAATGCGGCCTTTGTGCCGGAGTTGGATACTCATATGTTTCAATAGGATTTATCTGACAATCAAGTTTTGCCATACGCATAATCTCTTTTGCAAAGTCATACCAAGAAAGAACACCCTCGTTTGAGTAGTTGTAAATCTCTGGTTTTTCATTTTTGATGTTTGGTAAAATATCTAAAATCGCCTTCGCCAAGTCTCTTGCATACGTCGGAGTTCCTACTTGATCGAAGATGACTCCGAGTGATTCTTTCTCTTTGCCAAGACGTAGCATCGTTTTTACGAAGTTGGCTCCAAATGAAGAGTAAACCCAAGAAGTACGGATGATAATAGAGTTTTTTGGGCTACCATGTAAGAATGCTTTTTCGCCTTTTAACTTCGTATCTCCATAAACTCCGTTTGGATTTGTAGTGTCATCTTCAGTATAAGGTTTAAAGTTTTTACCATCAAATACATAATCTGTCGAGATGTGAATGAGTTTAATATCTTTTTCTTTTGCGATCTCTGCAAAGTTTTTAACAGCTAAGTGGTTTATCTTATCTGCATTTTCTTCATCTGATTCTGCTTTATCTACGGCTGTGTATGCGGCGCAGTTGATGATGGTGTTGATATTATTTTTTTCTATCAAGTTTTTAACCGTGTCTAAATTAGTAATATCCAGACTTTCTCTATCTGTGAAGAAAAAGTTATAGCTATAATCAGACGACAACGCTCTTATCTCAGAACCTAGTTGCCCATTTGAACCTGTGACTAAGATGTTATACACAGTAATAATCCACACCAAATTCAAACAGATCATTTGTCTCTGCAAGTTTGGGTTGTACTTTATCTTTTGCAGACAAATTGAGTTCATTATGTGGCACTAACCAGTCGATGTTTAATGCTACGTCATCAAAGGCAATGCCTCTGTCACATTCTGGAGAGTAATAGTTATCTACCTTATATGCAAATACCGTATCATCTTCAAGAACCACAAATCCATGAGCAAAACCGCGAGGAACTAGCATCTGTTTTTTGTTCTCTGAGCTTAGTTCTACGCTTACATGTAAGCCAAATGTCGGGCTTCCTTTGCGGATATCTACAGCCACATCAAGTACACGCCCTTGGATAACACGAACAAGTTTGGTTTGAGCGTGAGGAGGAAGCTGATAATGCAAACCTCTTAAAACTCCGCGTGAACTTTTACTTTCGTTGTCTTGGCAGAAGTTGATTTTATAGCCCAAAAACCCTTCAAGTTTGTCCCCGCGAAATGTCTCTACAAAGTATCCTCTGTTATCTCCATGTACTTTTGGCTCGATGATGATGACATCTGGTATTGCAGTTCTTGTAAACATCATCTTCCAAGTCCTCTTGGCTGAGAAGCTCTGCGAATAAGATACTGCCCATACTGGTTTTTCTTTAAAGGCTCTGCAAGTTCTAAGAGTTTTTCTTTAGAAATATAACCCATTTCATAAGCGATCTCTTCAATACATGCGACTTTTAAAGACTGACGATTTTCGATAGTCTGGATGAATTGACTTGCTTCAAGGAGACTCTCATGAGTTCCAGTATCTAGCCACGCGTATCCACGTCCCATAAGCTCAACTTTGAGTCTTTGTTCATTTAAATAATCTTGGTTTAAAGTAGTGATCTCCAACTCTCCACGGTGTGAAGGTTTAACGAGTTTTGCTTTTTGAACGACATCATTTGGGTAAAAATAAAGACCGACCACTGCATAGTTGCTTTTTGGTTCAGAGGGTTTTTCCTCTATGCTTGTCACATTTCCAGCCTCATCAAACTCAGCCACGCCATAACGCTCAGGATCACTGACATAGTAGCCAAAGACTGTTGCTTTGTTTTCTTCTTGGGCGTGCTTAACACTCTGGGATAAAAGAGTTGTAAGTCCGTGACCGTGGAAGATATTGTCACCCAAAACTAAACACGCATCATCGCCGTTTAAAAACTCTTCACCGAGTAAAAATGCTTGAGCAAGTCCATCTGGTGAAGGTTGTACGACATAAGAAAAATTCATCCCGATATCACTTCCATCACCTAAAAGTTCTTCAAATCTTGGAAGGTCTTTTGGGGTGGAGATGATGAGAATTTCAGTGATACCTGCGAGCATCAGCACTGAAAGAGGATAGTAAATCATCGGTTTATCATAGATTGGCATTAGCTGTTTACTTACACCTTTAGTGATAGGATACAGTCGTGTGCCAGAACCTCCAGCTAGAATAATACCTTTCATATTGCTACCTCTTCTCTTTTGATTACTAATTAAAGTTCGTGATTATAGCAATACCATACTAAAAATAGTTTGATAAAAGCACCATTTATGGATATATACTCATACTTCAAGAAGCTTCTCCTGCCCGATTCGATAAAGCGCAAAATCATACTTGAGCGGATCATTTATATCAAACTCTTTAAGCTTACATGTAAGCTCTATGGCCGCTTCCAAGTCATAAGTTTTTCGCTTCAAAAGTCCAAGTTTCTGTGAAACTTTAAAGGTATGTGTATCAAGCGGTATTATGAGATCTTTTGTGTCCACTCCGCTCCATAAACCCATATCGATATTATCATCTCGCACCATCCAACGAAGAAACATCATCCAGCGCTTGAGTGCCCCTGCTCCCTTTGTTTTTGTAGTCACTTTTGAGATCAAAAAATCATAGCCTCTTGAAGAATATGGTTGAACTTGTTGCATCATTTTTATAAGTTCATTTATTCCGTCGATGACGCTGTTTTCTTTGGCGTATCCACTTTTAAATATCACTTGGAGTGTCGTCTCTTCTTTGAGACGTTTGAGAGCAATAAAAAGTGCAATAACATCTTCACTTGTTTGAAATCTATAATAATGATTTTTCAGAGTTTCTTCTATCTCTTTTTCGCTTGACTCTAAGAGTGAAAAATCAAGCGAATCTAAAAACTTCACAATTTGTTTAACATTTCCGTAAGAAAAAAGAGCGCAGATAAGAGAGATGGTTTCATCATTATGACGATGAGCAACCATAATGGGATCGAGCTTTTGGAGTGAAATTTCACTAAGCTGATTGCGCTTTAAGACTTCGCTATCAAGTCTTTTTTTAACGTCAGCTACCAAGATGATAGAGTTTTTTTCTTTCACTTGAACCTGCAATATTGAGCTGTTTTCTATATTTTGCGATGGTGCGGCGAACCATCGTGACTTTGAAGTTATCTTGGATCATCTCTAGGAGTTTCATATCGCTAAGCGGTTTCTTTGATGATTCCTCTTTGACAATGCGAAGCAGATAATCTTTGATTGCCGCATTAGAAGTATCTTCATCTATCGCGGTCGTAAAAAACTCTTTCATTGCAAAAACACCGCGGTCACAAGCAATATATTTGTTTGCGATGGCACGTGAGATGGTGGAGGGATTGTGCCCAAACTCATCGGCTAAAGTTTTTAAAGTCAAAGGCTTGATGTCCCCACCTGTAAAAAAATCATACTGATATTCAACGATCATCAGCCCTACTTTGTAAAGCGTGGCTTTTCTCATCTCCAGCGCATCTACAAGGCTTTTCGCCTCTTTGATCTTTTGCGAGATAAATTCGTGCTCAACTCCGTAAGCGGTGTTGATATTGATAGTCGGATAGTAGCTATCGTTGAGTTTGACTTCGATTCCGTTTTCATCATCAAAAAAGATCATCAGATCGGGGATGACTTGAGTAGAATCTTCAAGATACTCAATTGCCGGAGGGTTTTTAAAACTGCCGATAACTTTGAGTGCCTCGCCGTAGTGTGGATCGCTACTAAAAGTGTGCATCTCTTGGAGATTACAGATAAGTTTGACGGCCAATTCATAAGCTTTATCACTTATCTGCGTATTTTCAAGCTGAAATAAAAATGATTCTGAGAGATCTTTTGCCGCAATTCCTACAGGATCGACATAGATAAACCGTTTTCTCACCTTCTCAAACTCATCTAAAGTAATGCTATTTTCTTCACAAAAAAGCTCACTTTCTCCCTCATAGTAGCCATTTTCATCAAGATTAGCAACGACAAATTGAGCAATCTTTTGAGAGATGGGTGTTGGAAAAAGAGGCGCTTCGAGTTGTTCGTCAAGCACATCATAAAGAGAACGTGATTGGATGGTCAGCGCTTCTATCTGCTCTGTTCTGGAGTTTGCCACACTGCTTGAGATAAGCTTTCTTGGAATCCTACTTTCAAAATTCTCTTCAAAACCAGAGCTCACTTCTACGACAGGATTTGACTCTACAAACGGAGACATCGCTTCACCGAGTTCACTCAGACTTGAATGCAAGATCGGCAGCCAGTTACGCAAAGTGTTGGAGAGTTTATTTTTTGTCTCAACACTTTGCGTAACTCTTAAAGTAGCCATCTAGTCCCTAAAATCTCAAGTCCTAAAACTTGAAATCCTCCCCTAAGTAATGTGTACGCACATCAGCGTTTTCACTAATCTCTTTACTTGTCCCACTTGCTAAAAGTGCGCCGGATTTGATGACATATGCTCTGTCACAAACGGCAAGAGTCTCTCGGACATTATGGTCAGTAATCAGTACACCGATATCATAACTTACAAGCTGTTTGATAACATGCTGAATATCTAAAACGGCGATAGGATCGACTCCGGCAAAAGGCTCATCTAGAAGTAGAAATTTCGGTTTATTGACAAGAGCGCGGGCTATCTCCACACGACGACGTTCTCCACCACTTAGGCTGATGCCATCACGATAACGAATCGGCTCTATGTTGAACATATCAAGAAGCTCATTGATGCGAGTCTCTTGCTCGGCTTTACTCATTTTTGAAGCTTGCGCGGCGACTAAAAGATTGTCTTCAACACTCAAATCTTTAAAAATAGAAGCTTCTTGAGGCAAATACCCGATCCCTTTTTGTGCTCTTACATGTAAAGGCATTTTTGAAAGGTTTTCTCCATCAAAAAAGACATCTCCACTGCTGGCTTCGACAAGCCCGCAAATCATATAAAAAGTGGTTGTTTTACCGGCTCCATTTGGTCCAAGAAGTCCTACAACCTCGCCGCTTTTTACTTCAAGCGACATACCTCTCACGATTTCCAAAGTTTTGATCTTTTTTGTCAGATTTTCAGCTTTTAATGTATGCATTTTCTACCTTGTATAATCTTTTATCATCCAATTTTTCTATACTTATGATTATGGCTGGAATCTCCGCACTAAATAAAATACTACTAAGCGTATCATCGCCCCACTCTACAAAATGATAGCCATCACGTTCGAGTTCTTCGAGCATTCCAAGAGCTATGAAATGTTCTATACCGTGGTTATAAATATCATAATGAAAAATGTTTTCACCATAGCACTGTTGAAGCGAAAAAGTTGGAGATGTAACCGCATCTTGGAGTCCAAACTCTTTTGCAAAAGCTGAAACAAAAGTAGTTTTTCCAGCTGCAAGATCGCCGCGAAGGATAACAACGCCACCATTTGGAAGCAGACTCATCACCTCTTTTGTCAGTTCTGCTAGAGCATCTAGTCCTAAAATAAACTCGCTCATAGTTTTGATGACACTTCTATGATTTGTCTCAGTTTCTCTTTTGCACGACCTGAATGAATTGCATCTTTTGCGATCTCTAAACCATCTTGAAAATCTCGCGCTATTCCATCCACTACAAAAGCCGCTGCTGCATTTATAAGGACGATATCTCTTTGTGCCTCTGTAGCATGATTATCAAAGATATCTCTTAAAATCTTCGCATTTTCTTCGCCCTCACCACCCGTGATAGCTTCAAGCGGCGCTCTTTTGATCCCGTAGTTTAAAGGATCAAGTACAAACTCTTCGATAACGCCGTTTTTGAGTTTTGCACAATAGGTAATATCTGAAATACTGATCTCATCCATATGTTCTTTGGATGAGACTACTAATGCATCGGTAGAACCATTTACATGTAAAGCATTCGCAAGTTTTGGCACAAAGGATTTGTCAAAGACACCCAGAAGTGTTTTTTTCACACCTGCAGGATTTGTAAGTGGACCTAAGATATTAAAAATAGTTTTATCTGGAATCGTCTTGCGTATTGGCATAATGAATTTCATAGCCGGATGATAGTTCTGCGCGAACATAAAAGTGAATCCTGTTTCTTCTAAAAGTTTTGCACTGTTTTGCGCGCTAAGATCAAGTCTGATTCCAAGTTTTTCAAACATATCCGCACTTCCGGATTTTGAAGTCACAGAACGGCTTCCATGTTTTGCCACATAGATTCCAGCAGATGCAACAATCAAAGACACAGTAGATGAGATATTAAAACTGCCTATCTTATCTCCACCTGTGCCTACGATATCGATAAGTTTATCTTTGATCTTTGGGTTTACATGTAAGGGTGTAGAATGCTCTCGCATTACATGTGCGGCTGCAGCAATAGTTTCAACACTTGTAGATTCGTCAAGACGTAGATTTTTCAACAAAGAATACATCTCTTCATCATTCATCTCATGATTAAAAAGAAGTTCAAACTGTTCCTAAGAGTCTTCATAATTCAGGCGACCTCCTTGATATATTTATCCTGCTCAGATTTTGGAGTAGCTTTGATAGTAGGAAGAAAAAGCACTTGATATTTTTTTTCTCCGCTTAAATATGCAATGCTTATGATATCTCCAACCGCTACATCTTTGCTCGGTTTGACTACTTTTGCATTGATACTCACAACACCGTTTGCAATCATATCCTGAGCGATAGAACGTCTTTTTGTAAGATTGACACTGTTTAAAAATTTATCGATTCTCATAAAATAATATTCCAAAATTAATTTTCTTTATTTTAGACAAAAGAACCTAAAACAGATTTAAAAGTTGGAACAATTTTTGCAGTATTTTGAAAATAGAGGAAGATTTAGAGAAAAAAAACTCCAAAAGTGGGGAAATGAGCGCTTTAGCTCATAATCCCTTTGATCATAAAGAAAACGGCAGCACTTAAAACTGCAGACGCAGGGACAGTAATAATCCAAGCTGCGATGATCTTTTTAACAGCATCACGTTTTACATACTTGATTTTTTTCGCACCTTTGTACTCTTTTTTCTCCATTCTTACGAGTTCCTCTTTTTCATCTATCCCTTTAAAAAGTTGAACGATTCGCTCATAATCTTGCTGATTTTTATTATCAAGTGCATCGAGTTCTTTAAGTTCTGCGCGCATATCATCAAGCGCTTTTTTATCTGCTTTAAACTTGCCTCTGACAGTTTCTAAAAACTTTGATTCTCCACGGTCAAGATACTCACGTAAAAATCCAACACCAAAAACACCACCAACTGCGATGTGAGTAGAAGAAACAGGAAGTCCAAGCTGAGAAGCGACTATAACAGTCAAAGCCGCAGCCATTGCAATACTAAATGCACGCATCTGATCAAGCTCTGTGATCTCATTTCCTACAGTTTTGATAAGTTTTGGTCCATAAAGACTAAGTCCCACAACAATCCCGATAGCCCCGACACCCATTACCCACAACGGAATCCCGACCTCTTTATTGATCGCTCCACCCATGATGGCATCGTTGATTGCAGCGAGTGGTCCGATAGCGTTTGCAACGTCATTTGCGCCATGTGCAAAGCTTAAAAGTGCTGCTGCAAAAATAAGAGGAATCGTAAAAAGAGAATTGACCCCGCCTCTTGTTTGCTCTACTTTATCTGCAGAACGAATAATCATAGGTTTTACAACAAAAAAGATAACTACAGCAGAGAAAGTTCCAATAGCAAGAGCTGTTAAAAAATTCACTTTGATAAGATGGTTTACACCTTTTAAGATAAGGTAAGTGATAAAAGCCAGTGCCATAAGTGAAACAAGTACAGGTACAACTTTTTTTGCACTTTCAATCATATCTTCAGAATAAACAATATTTTTCTTGATATAGTACAAAAATCCAGCTGCAATAACTCCGCCTAGTATTGGTGAGATGATCCAACTTGCTACAATTTCTCCAACACTATCCCAAGCAACGATACCAAAACCCGCAGCTGCAACACCTGCGCCCATAACTCCACCGACTATCGCATGGGTTGTAGAAACTGGCGCACCAAGATAAGTAGCAAGATTTAGCCACAAAGCAGCACTTAAAAGTGCAGCACTCATAGCCCAGATAAAAATATCAGGATTGGCTATCATACTAGGATCGATAATCCCTTTTTGGATCGTTTTAACAACATCACCACCAGCAATAAAAGAACCGCCAGCTTCGAAAATAGCGGCAATAACGATCGCACCCATCATTGTAAGTGCTTTTGAACCAACTGCAGGTCCAACATTATTGGCAACGTCATTTGCACCGATATTCATTGCCATATACGCGCCAAAAACAGCACCTATAGTTAAAAATATATTGTAATGATCTCCATCATGAGAGAAAGTGGTCCAAATAAAAACAAGCGCTATAAATAAAAATGCAAGCAGAAGCCTTGCATATCCGCTCGGCTGTATCTGTACAGAAGCCTTTTCCATACTGTTGATTGTCTTTATATCCATACTTATTTACCCCGATGTACTAAAAATTCTCGGAATTATAGTGGAACTGCTGTGAAGGTTTAATTAAAGTGGGAAATGTTTAAGGTTTTAAATAAGAGAGAGCGTAAAGTGAGTCTCATGAGAAGAGAGATATTTTATGGGTAGAGATTACTCTCTAACACCCATTTCACCGCCGACTCTAGCGAAAAGAAGCAAAGTTCCAACATCTAAAGAGCGGTCTGCAATTTTCTCACTTTTACGAAGAGCACTTAAAATTTTAGTAAATTTTCCAAAATCTTCTATATTTGGAGCCTGTTTAAAAACGCTCTCTTGTAAAAGTTCATACAGATCATCTGTTTTGCTTTCTCCGATTAATAGTTTGTTAAACAACTCTTGTGTCTCATCAGAGCAAGTTGTTTTAAGCATTGCAACAACTGTGATCAAACAATCTACTGTTGATTTTTGCATTGGAACGGCGAAATCTTTTACAGTTACCGTATCAAGTTCTGTACAATAGTTACTAAGCCCTGCTATAAAACTTCTAGTGTTTGAAGATGCACGTAAAAGTTCATTTGTGATCTTAAAAAGTGAAACAACAAGACGTAAATCTCTAGCTTCGGGAGAATAAAGAGCAAGCATTTTAATAATGCTGTTATCTATTTCAGTTGTTTTAGAACTCATATTTTTCAAGCTCTCTTTTGCTGAATCTAAAAGATCTTTATCACACTCTACAAGGCCATTTAGTATAACATTATTTGCTTCTAAAATATTGTTGGCTATAACTACTATCTTCTCATTTATCTCGTCTAATTGATTGCTGTATGTTTTTAACATCACCCAAATCTCCCCGTAATATAATCTTCTGTTTTTTTCTCTCTAGGATTTAAAAATATCTGTTCCGTTTCACCATACTCTACAAGATCACCAAGATACATAAATGCCGTATAGTCACTTATGCGGCTTGCTTGTTGCATGTTATGTGTAACGATCGCTATGCTTATATCTTTTTTTAGTTCAACGATCAACTCTTCTATAGCCGCAGTTGAAATTGGATCAAGTGCTGATGTCGGCTCATCAAAAAGAAGCAGTTCAGGTTTGAGTGCAACAGCGCGTGCTATACATAAACGCTGTTGTTGTCCACCACTAAGCCCCATAGCACTTTTATTCATTCTATCACTTACTTCACCAAAAAGAGCACTCCCTTTGAGAGCATCTTCCACTCTATCTTTGAGCTCAGTTTTGTTTTTAATTCCTGATATGCGCAAGCCGTATGCAACATTATCAAAAATACTCATAGGAAATGGAGTTGGTTTTTGAAAGATCATCCCCACACGTTGACGAAGTTCAATAAACTCATTCTCTCTTTTAATATCAAGAATATTTTCCATCTCATTATTTTCTTGATTTAAAAGCATTAGTTTACCCTCATACTCATTATTTGGGTAAAGATCATGCATCCTGTTCAAAGATCGAAGCAACGTAGATTTTCCACATCCACTCGGACCGATAAGTGATGTGATACAGTTTTTTTGTATCGGTAAATTGATATTACTTAGCGACCTTGCAGGCGCAGAAGCGTATGTAAAACTAAAATCTTCTATACTCATTATTGGCATAATAATTATCCTTTTTTTCTTGTAATATATCTTCCTAGAAGATTGATCATTAAAACCATCATCGTAAGTATAAATGATGCAGCCCAAGCAAGATCACGGCTTGATGAAGTTGGATCATTTGCAAGTGCATAGATACTTACTGTTAAAGATGGATACGCCTCAGTAAGATCAACTGAGAAATAGTTACTTGTCTCACTTGTAAATAGAAGCGGAGCTGTCTCACCGATAATTCTTGCAAAAGAAAGCAATAAACCAGTCATAATCCCAACTTTTGCAGCTTTAATAATGATATCTAAGATAACACGGTATTTGCTCGCACCCAAAGCAATTCCCGCTTCGCGTAGTTCACGAGGGACTAGAGAAAGCATATTATCCGTCGTATTGATAACAATAGGAATCATCATAATGGAGAGCGCGATACTTCCTGCGATCCCGCTTGTTCCATGCATCGGAACAACCACGATAGCATAAACGAAAGCCCCGATAACGATGGAAGGAGCACTCATCATAATATCACTCAAATCACGAATAAGTCTTACATATCTTCCACTTCCATACTCTTGTAAATAAATACCAGCCATCATACCAAGTGGAATTCCGATAAGTGAAGCGATTCCCGCCATAATAAACTGACCTACTATGAGGTTTCTAAGTCCTCCATCAATCAAGTCATTTAAAAAGAGTGAAAAATGAAGTGAACTAAGACCCTTACCAACAAGCGTAAAAAGGATCCAAGCTAAAAAAGCAAGACCGATAAGCGCTGAGACTGTAGAGAGTAAAAGTACAATTTTATTGAGTAACAATCTCATTATTTATCCTTTCTTAAAAAATAAAATTTCGCAATCGATATCACCGCAAAGCTAATGATAAAGAGTAAAAATGCAAGATAAAATAAAGCCGATGTTTTCATCCCTGTTGCTTCACCAAAACTGTTTGCCATCGCAACTGGAATCGAAACCGTCGGAGAGTTGATCGAACTCGGAAGGGAAAATACAGAACCTATCAAGAAGGCAACTGCCATTGTTTCACCCAGAGCACGGCCAAGCGCCAAGATAACTGAACCAATAATCCCTGCTTTTGAATATGGGAAGATAATATCTTTGATCACTTCAAATTTTGTAGCACCCAGAGCGTATGCTGATTCTTTTAAAACATCCGGAGTTGTTCTCATACTGTCTCTTGTGATCGCTGCCATAAATGGAAGGATCATAACTCCAAGCACTAAACCAGCTGTTAAAAGTGAAACTTGATAGCCACCGACAAAACTTTGAACTATAGGAGCGAAGTAAAAAAGCCCCCACATACCAAAGATTATACTAGGAATTGCCGCAAGAAGTTCGATAGCGATTCCCACAACATTTGAGATCTGTTTTGGAGCGATTTCTGCTAGAAAAACAGCAATTCCCATAGCGATAGGCAGAGCAAAAGCCATCGCTATCAAAGTAGAAAGCAATGTACCCACGATTGGAATAAATCCACCAAAGATAGTTCTCATCGGAATGTCATCATTTCCGCCGCCAAGCATTGACTCAAGACTATTATCATTCTCTGCTGGTTTCACTTCTACTTTTTTTTCCGCAGTAGTTGCCACAACAGTTGATACAGGATTTTCTATAGGAACTTCAACTCCCCACTCTTTTCCCGTAATAAAACCAAATCCAAACTCTTCAATCGCAGGTTTAGCAGAATTAAAGAGACTAATAAAAATAGACGCAAGAAGAATCATAACAAGTGTAGCACTCATAAATGAGACGGTTTTAAAG